>Ga0209068_10000694_pt1 | contig 17845 bp, 16 predicted proteins | sample ColStrG_CSR_2012_FD_187200 | JGI IMG/M metagenome (GOLD analysis project Ga0209068, IMG submission 187200) | Freshwater sediment microbial communities in response to fracking from Pennsylvania, USA - Cold Stream Run_MetaG_CSR_2012 (SPAdes)... | ecosystem: Environmental > Aquatic > Freshwater >... | reverse complement strand
AGTCCGGCCAGCTGTGCCATCAGCCGAAGTTCCCTGGGGGTAAAGCAACTGGTCCACAGGTCATAGTCCGCCTCGACACCGGCCTCGGAGCGCAACGCCGTGCGTTCGTGATTGACACCCCGGGTCGCGTCGAAGTCGTCGGTCGATTCCAAGAAGCGCACCTGGAAATACGACGAGAAGGCGGAGACGGCCAGAAGCCCACCCGGCCGAAGCGCTCGGGCCATGCTCGACAACACCACGCCGTCGGGGTCGATTGGCGGCGCGCCCTCACCAGCTGGGTCGTGGCCCGCCAAGCCGAAGGCGCCCTGACACAACGAGATCACCGCATCGAACTCGCCTTCGAAGGCCATGTCTCGGGCATCGAGACGCAGAAACCTGGGAGTGGGGACATCGGGCGCCAACTTCGCCGCGGCGTCGGACGCCAGGTCGACAAACCGAGCGGAAATGTCGACACCAACGACCTCGACGCCGAGTACTGCCAGGGCGAGCGCGTGGCGTCCGGGCCCGCATCCCACGTCAAGCACCCGGCTACCCACGCCCAAAGCGAGCTCCTCGGCGAGGAACGCCACCTCGTTACCGGTGCCGCGGGTGAAGGAATAGCGGAGGTACGCCGAGCCGAGATGGTCCGCCATGGGCTCGAACCAGTGGCCCGGGGGGTGGACCCCGCTCATCAGGGTGAGCCGATCAGAACCCTGGCCGGGTGCAGACCCATCCCGCCGGGACCCATTGCCACTTCTTGGGTCCCTGGCCGCAGTCGTCCACCGTCGACACGAACATGACGGCAAGGTAGAGGGCGATGCCCAACAAGAGAAGCATCATCCAGAAGAAGCGCGTGTTCCGGCTGTTCAGCGCCATGGCGATCGATGGTACGGCAGGCGCCCGGGGCGACGGTGCATGCCCAACCCGGCTCAACCCTTGGCATCAGCCCAACTCGCGCCCGACGAGAGGTTCACCTCAAGGGGTACCCGCAGGTCGAACGCGCCGGACATGGCCTCCAAGGTGACCGCCACCGCCTCGTCGTGATGCGGCGGTGGGACCTCGAGAATTACCTCGTCGTGGACCTGGAGGATCACTCGGCTACCCAAGTGTCCCGATTCCAGCGAACGATCGAGTCGAACCAGCGCCACCTTGAAGATGTCGGCCGCCAGCCCCTGAATCCCGGCGTTCATGGCCTGGCGCTCGCCTGCCTGTCGAATCCGGAAGTTCGAGGAGCTGAGCTCCGGGATCTGGCGCCTCCGGCCGAACAAGGTCTCGGTGTAGCCACGCTCGCGGGCCTCCGCCACCGTCCGTTCCATGTAGGCCCGGACGGCCGGGAACGCCTCGAAATAGGCGTCGAGGATGGCCTGGGCCTCGGGCGTGGCGATCGACAACCGTTGCGCCAGGCCGTAGGCCTCCATGCCGTAGGCCAGTCCGTAGGAGACCATCTTGGCCTTGGCCCGCTGCTCGCTGGTGACGTCGGCGTTGGCCACGCCGAACACTCGACCGGCCGTTTCCGTGTGAATGTCCGTCCCGGACTCGAACGCGGTGATGAGGCCTGGGTCCTGCGCCAGGTGAGCGATGCAACGCAATTCGATCTGGTTGTAATCGGCGACCAGGAACTCGTAGCCGGGAGCGGGAATGAACGCCGCCCGGAAGCCGCGACCGATCTCACTACGCACGGGGATGTTGTGCAGGTTGGGTGCATCCGAGCTGAGCCGTCCGGTCCGGGCCACGGTCTGGTGGAACGTGGCGTGGATACGACCGTCGGCGCCCACTTCCGAGAGCAGACCCTCGCCGTAGGTCGAGCGAAGCTTCTCCACTTCGCGATAGCGCAGCAGATGCTCGATGATCGGATGTTCCCCGAGCAGTTTCTCCAACGAGGAAGCGTCCGTCGAGAACCCGGTTTTGGTCTTCTTTTGCGGCGTCAGCCCGAGCGTGTCGAACAGAACCGCCCGCAGCTGAGGAGTGGAGTTCACGTTGAACTCCTGACCGGCGTCCGCCCAGATCTGCTGGGTGAGGGCCTCGCACTCCGTCGCCATCTGCTCGTTGAGCGCACGCAAGCGCTCGACATCGACACCGATGCCCACCGCCTCCATGCGGGCCAGCACCCGCACCAAGGGAACCTCGATGTCGTCGTGCAGCCCCCGGAGACCCTGGGCGTCGAGTGCCTCCAACAACGGCGCGACCAAGGCATCAACGGCCAGAGCACGACGGGCCGTCTCGACGGACCGACTGACACCCTCGTCGCTGAAGTCGAGTTGCCCTTCAGGGGCGGCGTCGCCGTCGGGCAGACGGCGCTGGGCGTAGCGGGCGAGGAGGTCGTCGAGCACGTAGCGACTCTCGGCGGGATCGAGCAGGTAGGCGGCCAGCGCGGTATCCAGCTCGAGGGTTCGCACATCGATCCCCCGTCCGAGCAGGGCGCGCATCAACCCCTTGGCCGCGTGCGTGGCCAGGGGCCGACCCCCCTCGGCGACCAAGGCGGACAACGCGGCGGCGACGTCGGGGGCATCCAGGCCCGAGGAGGGAATCCAGGCGACCTCTCCCATGGAGGCATCACCGACGAGGGCGATCCCCAGCAGGTCGTGGCGGCCGTCATCATTGCCGTCCCAGGCCGCAGCCACGGCCAGGACGCCCGAGCCGGAGCTGAGGGCGGCGAGGGCGGCGGCCATCTCTCTCGGCGAGTCGTACTCGACGACCTCAGCTTCGAGCACATCAACCGGCTCGACTTCGGGGGCCAACCCAGGGCCGAAGGCACCGGCCAGCCGCTCATAGAGCGTGTGGAACTCCAGGAAGTCGAACAGCTTCTGGACGGCCTCGGCATCGACGGGACCCCGAACCAGATCCTCCGCCGTGACCCCCAGGTCGACGTCGCGCACCAGCACCATCATCTCGGCGTTGCTGCGAGCCTGCCCTTCGTGGTCGGTCAGGTTCTGGCGGAGTTTGGGGGTCTGTTCGTCAACGTGGGCGAAGATGCCGTCGAGCCCTCCATAGGTCGTGATGAGCTTGGCGGCCGTCTTCTCGCCCACCCCCGGTACGCCGGGAAGGTTGTCGGAGGGATCGCCTCGGAGCGCGGCGTAGTGCACATAGAGCGACGGGGTCACGCCCGTGCGCTCGAAGATGCCGGCCTCGTCGTACAGGGCGTAGTCCGACACCCCGCGCTTGTTGTAGAGCACCTTGACATGGGGGTCCTCGACCAGCTGATAGCTGTCCCGATCGCCCGTCACGATGATCACGTCGTCGCCCGCATCGCGGGCTCGGGTGGCCAGCGTGGCGATCACGTCGTCGGCTTCGAACCCGGCCTTTTCGACGATGGGGAGCCCCAGAACCTCGACGACCTGGCGGACCAGGCCCATCTGCTGCCGCAGGATGTCCGGCGCCGCCTCCCTGTTCGCCTTGTAGGTGGCCACGGCCTCATGTCGGAACGTCGGCTCGGGACGGTCGAACGTCACGACGATGCGGTCGGGTTGGTGGTCGCGCACCAAGTTGATGAGCATGGACGTGAACCCGAACACGGCGTTCGTCACCTGCCCGCTGGCGGTGGTGAGATCGGTGGGCAGGGCGAAGAAGGCGCGATAGGTCAGCGAGTTGCCGTCGATCAGCATGACCTTCATGTCCACACCCTCCACCAACCGGGGACGTTCACGGGGCCGGGGGGACGAGTTCTTCAGAGATGACCCGTTCGCCGACGACCCGCATGGTCTGGCGCTCCTGCATTGCTGTCCGCTGAATGAAGCTGAACGCCTCCTGCTCGGTGAGGCCGTGGCCGTCCATGAGCCGCCCCTTGGCCCGGTCGACGATCTTGCGGGTCTCGAGTTGGTCCTCGAGGTTCTGGGCCTGGTCGTGGAGTGCCTTCATCTCCCGAAACCGCCCGATGGCCACCTCCAGAGCCGGAATGAGCTCGCTGCGCTGGAAAGGCTTCACCAGGTAGGCCAACGCCCCGGCGTCCCGGGCCTGTTCGATCAGGTCACGCTGACTGAACGCGGTGAGAATCAGGACCGCGGCCAGCCGCTCGCCGGCAATGGCTCGCGCCGCCGACAGACCATCCATCCCCGGCATCTTGATGTCGAGGATGGCGATGTCGGGTTCGTGGGCCCGGACGAGTTCGACGGCCTCGTCTCCCCGCCCGGTCTCGCCCACCACGAGGTAGCCCTCCTCCTCGAGGGTCTCCTTCAGGTCGAGACGGATGATCGCTTCATCTTCGGCGATCACGACGCGGATGGGCACTGGATGTGTTCCCCTTGGGGTGGCAGTCGGGTGGCTTTCGCGCTGAGCAGCACGGGCGCGGCTCAGCAGCGCATCGTAGGTGCCCTTGCTCGGTCCGTCAGTCGGAGCCGGCGATGAGCCGGTCCAGGAGGTCGTCCTGGGCCTGCTCCAGCTGCACGATCGTCTGGCTCACGGAGCTCTGGTGCCGCGCCATGGCCTCCGCGTGGCGGGAGGCATCTCGATATTCCTGCTCGGCCAGCGGGGTCTCGGAGACGAGCGATCGGAGGCGGGCCTCGTCGGCCACCCCGGCCAAGTGATCCAGTTGCTCGTCGGCCACCGCCAGCTCGCGCCGGGCGTCGCGCAGGCGCTCGGAGAGCTCCATGAGGCGCCGTTCGATCAGCGTCCGTGACATGCGCGGAGTGTACGCGGCCTGCCATGCTTCCCCAGGTCATGGCCGACGAAACCCCAACGCCCCATATTGATCCCCTCGAAACGGACTCCCCCGCGGTCATCCCGGTGCCGCAGGATCCCGCCCGCACCCGATCCGCTACCGCGGGCGGAGTCGGTGGCTGGGTCGCCTTCGGCGCCCTCGTCGTGGTCTTGGCAGGGATCGTCGGCGTGGGCGTGGCGGGAGGGTCGAGCACGGCTTCCGGTCCCAAGGCCTGCGGGCCCACCGTCAGTGAAGCGCTCGACCCGAACTCGGTGGTGCGCGTGCTCCCCAACGCTCGCGAACTCGAGTACACCACCAATCCGCCAAGCTCGGGGGCCTTCGTGGTGGGTCCGCAGGTCGATCCGGTGTCGAAGACCGAGCTGCGCCCACCGGTGCAGGTCGGCCTTCTGGCCCGCGGCATGGTCTTGTTGCAGTACCAACCCGACACGGTCAGTGCCGACGACCTGGCGCTCTTGCAGACCCTCGCCGGGGACAGCGTCGTCGTCTCCCCCAACCCCGACATGGCGACTCCGATCGTGGCGACGGCGTGGCGCGAGCGCATGACCTGTACCGCGGTCGACACTTCGGCGTTGAAGAAGTTCGCCACCGTCAATGCCAACCGCGCCCCCGCCGACCTGAGCGTGACCCCGACAACGGCCGGATGACCTCGGGACTGGTCAGATAGATCCAGGCCGGCGGCTACCATGGCGCCGCCGTTGCGGCGGTGCTGGAACTGGCATACAGGGCGGGCTCAAACCCCGCTGCCCTCCGGGGCTTGTGGGTTCGAATCCCACCCGCCGCACTCAGAGATCCTCCGCGCAGACCAGCGCGGTATCGTGGGCCGCCATGGCCCCCTCCTCCTCCGCCCGCGGTGGCTCGCGCTGGGCCCGACGGTTGCGGCGCCTGGCGATCCTCGGGGTCCTCGTCGGCGTCGGGGCCGCATGCCGTGAGCAGGTCCTCCGTCGCGACCAGCGCCGCTTCGACGCCCAGTACGGCGCCAGTTCCTGAGCTGTGAAGATGCCCCGGAACCCGCCATCGATCGTTCCGCGAAAATCTGAAACCTCAGAGGGCGTCGCGCAGTCAGAGCACCTGACACCAGCCGAGGGGCCTTTCACTTCATGATCTCGTTCACCTTCCCCGGGCAAGGCTCCCAGCAGCCGGCCATGGGGGACGCCTGGACCGACCACCCGTCGTGGGAGCTCGTCGACGAAGCCAGCGCCGCCGCCGGGCGGGACGTTGCCCACCTTCTGCTTCACGCCGACGCCGACGAGTTGAAGGCCACCCGCAACGCGCAACTGTCCACCTTCGTGGCCAGCCTGGTGGTCTTGGACGCCGTCGAACGACTCGGCGTCGACCCCTCGATGGTGGCCGGCCACAGCCTGGGCGAGTACACCGCACTGGTGGCCTCCGGTGCCCTGGCCTTCGAGGACGGGGTCCGCCTCGTCTCCGAACGGGGCGAAGCCATGCAGAGCGCGGCCACGGCGCGCCCGGGCACGATGGCCGCGGTACTCGGCCTCGATGATGACCTCGTACAGATGGCCTGCGCCCGCACCGACGAGGACGTGTGGGTCGCCAACTACAACGCCCCCGGCCAGGTCGTGATCGCCGGATCGCCCGACGGCGTGGACGGCGCGTCGGCGGCGGCCAAGGACCTGGGCGCCAAGCGGATCCTGTCGATGGCGGTGAGTGGCGCGTTCCACACCCCGTTCATGGCGCCGGCCCGCGACCGGCTGCGGGCCGCGTTGGCCGAGGTCGATCTGCGGGCCCCCGAGCTGCCGGTGTACGCCAACGTGGACGCCCGTTCCCACACCGGGGGCGATGAGTGGGCGGGCCTGCTCGGTGCCCAGCTTTGCAGCCCGGTGCTGTGGCGCCAGACGCTGCACAACCTGGAGGAGGCGGGAGCGACCACCTTCGTGGAACTGGGACCGGGCCGCGTGCTGACGGGAATGGCCAAGCGCACCGTCACCGGAGCCGTGACGCTTTCCGTCTCGACACCGGACGAACTGGATCGACTCATCGAAACGCTGGCCGCCCCGGGCTCGTCCGCGGTGGGGGCGCACGAGGGTGAGCATCTGTTCGCCACCGAGCGAATCGTGGTCAGCCCCGCGGCCGGCGTGTTCCATCAGGCCGAGGGCGTCGGATCAGGCACCACAGTGGACGCCGGGGATGTTCTCGGGAGCGTCGGCGACGCACCGGTCCACTCGCCGTTCGCCGGCGTGATCATGGGCATGCTCACCGACGAGGGCGAGCGAGTCACCAGCCGCGAACCCATCGCCTGGCTTCGGGTCCACTGATGCGCGGCATGCGCCTCAGTGGGTGGGGGGCCGCGCTCCCCGACAAGACCGTGACCAACGCCGATCTCGAGGCCACGCTCGACACCACCGATGCCTGGATCACCGAGCGCACCGGTATCAGGGAGCGGCGAGTGGGGGGCACCACCTCGGCGTTAGCCATCGAGGCGGGACGGGCGGCGATGCTCCGGGCCCAGGTCGACGCCGCCACCGTCGCCATGGTCGTAGTGGCCACTTGCACCCCCGACCAGGCCCTGCCCGCCACCGCCGCCACCGTGCAGGACGCGTTGGCCATCCGTGGCGGCGCCATGGACGTGAACGCGGTGTGCGCCGGGTTCGTCTACGGCCTGGTCACGGCGGCCGGGCTCATAGCCACCGGCACGGACCGACTGCTGCTCATCGGGGCCGACACCATGAGCACGATCGTCGATTGGGACGATCGCTCCACTGCCATCCTGTTCGCCGATGGGGCCGGGGCCGTGGTCGTCGAAGGGACTGAGGGACCGGGAGACCTGCTCGCCTTCGATCTCGACAACGACGGTTCTGCCCGCCACCTCCTACAGGCCGACGTCGGGGGCTTCATCCAGATGGACGGTCGGGAAGTCTTCCGCCGAGCCGTCCGAGCGACGGTGGAGTCGGCTCAGCGCACACTGGCGCAGGCCAAGATAACGGCCGACGACGTGACGCTGTTCGTGCCCCACCAGGCCAACGTTCGTATCGTCGACGCCGTCTGCAGCCGTCTCGCCATCCCCGTCGAGCGAACCGTCGTCACGCTCGACCACCATGGCAACACCAGCGCGGCGTCGATCCCGCTGGCGCTGGCCGAGGCCGCCGACGAGGGCCGGCTCCGCCCCGGCGACCTCGTACTCCTCGCCGGCTTCGGCGCCGGAATGAGTGTGGCCAGTGCCCTCTTGCGTTGGAGCGTGCCGCCCGTGTCACACACCATCGACCCCGAAGCCGAGTCCGAGGTGGACCCATGAGCAGAGTCGTCCTCGTGACCGGTGGCGCCCGGGGCATCGGTCTGGCCTGCGCCCGGGCCTTCGTCGACGCCGGGGACCAGGTCGCCATCACCTACCGGTCTGGCCCGCCGACCGGCGCCGAGGCCGAGGGCCTGCTCTGCGTCGCCTGCGACATCACCGACCAGGCTCAGGTCGACGCCGCCTTCACCCGCATCGAGGAGGAGTTGGGATCGGTCGAGATCCTCGTGTCCAACGCCGGCATCACCGACGACGGCCTGGTGCTGCGCATGACCGACGACTCGTTCACCACGGTCGTCGACACCAACTTGACTGGTGGTTTCCGAGTGGCCAAACGAGCCATTCAGAAGATGATGCGGGCTCGGTTCGGGCGCATCATCTTCATCTCGTCGGTGGTCGGTGCCACCGGCCAGGCCGGACAGGCCAACTATTCGGCCTCGAAAGCAGGTCTGGTGGGCCTGGCACGCTCGCTGGCCCGCGAGTTCGCCTCACGGTCCATCACCGTCAACGTGATCGCTCCGGGGCCGATCACCACCGAGATGACCGCCGCGCTCAGCGACGACCGCCAGGGCGCCATCACCAACGCCGTCCCACTGGGACGCTTCGGCACCCCGCAGGAGGTGGCCGCCACGGTGACCTTCCTGGCCTCCGACGCGGCGGGATACATCACCGGCGCGGTCGTCCCCGTCGACGGAGGCTTGGGCATGGGCCCGACCTGAGCCGCCATCGGAGCGGAGACGGCGGCGCCGAGGCGCTACCGTCGTCGGCGCTGGAATCGCCCCGCTCCGATCGGGTCGATTCCCTATGGTCGACCACCACCGATCCGCAGACTCACCACAATCCTCTCAGAATGGAGCACCCCCGCAGTGAGCGATGACGCAAACTTCGAACGGTTCAAGAAATGCGCAGTCGAAGTCCTGGCCGTCGACCCGGCCAAGGTCACCGTCGAGGCCAAGTTCGGCGACGACCTCGACGCCGACAGCCTCGATCTCGTCGAGCTGGTCATGGCGCTCGAGGAAGAGTTCGACGTGACCGTCGACGAGGACGAGCTCGATGGCATCGAGACCGTCGGCCAGGCGCTGAACCTGGTCACCTCCAAGCTCTGATGGAAGGGCGCCGCGTCGCCGTCACCGGAATCGGGGCCCTGGCCCGCTGCGGCCACGGGGCCGACGCGTTCTGGGAGGGCCTACTGGCCGCGGCCCCTGAGGGAAGCCGCGCCATCGTCGACTTCGATCCCGAGCCCTACTTCGACAACGTGAAGGAGGCGCGGCGCACCGACCGGTTCGCCCAGTTCGCCCTGGCCAGCGCGCAGATGGCGCTCGACCAGGCCGGTGAGCTCACGGCTGACCCGTCGCGGCGAGGGGTCATCTTCGGCACCGGCGTGGGCGGGTTGAGCACGCTCGAGGAGCAGATCCTCACGTTCCACGAGAAGGGTCCCCGCCGGGTGTCACCCTTCCTGGTGCCCATGATGATGTCCAACGCGGGAGCGGCGGCCATCTCTATGCGCCATGGATGGCAGGGTCCGTGTGAAACCACCGTGACCGCGTGCGCGGCGGGAACCCATTCGGTCGGTAACGCGGCCCGCATGATCGCCAGCGGTCGCTGCGACGCGGTGATCACCGGCAGCTCCGAAGCGGCCATGACCCCCGTCGGCATTCAGGGCTTCACCAACATGACCGCCCTGTCGACCAGCGGGGTGTCGCGACCCTTCGATGTGCGCCGCGACGGATTCGTCATCGCCGAGGGGGCCGGCGCGCTCGTGCTCGAGGACTGGGACATCGCCACCGCCCGGGGCGCCACCATCCTGGCCGAGGTCGTCGGCGCGGCCAGCACCGCCGACGCCCACCACATCACCGCGCCATCCCCGGGGGGAGCCGGAGCCATTGCCTGCATGGAACTGGCCTTGGCCGATGCCGGACTGGCGCCGGGCGACATCGCCCAGATCAACGCCCACGGCACCTCGACCCCGCTCAATGACGCGGCAGAGGCCGAAGCCATCGCCAAGGTGTTCGGGGCCCCCGGGCCCCCGGTCACCTCGGTGAAGGGGGTGCTCGGCCACGCCCTGGGAGCGGCCGGCTCGCTGGAAGCGGTCGCCGTCGTGCAGTCGATGCGCCACCGAATCATTCCGCCCACGGCTGGCTACGGCGAGCCCGACCCTGAACTGGCAACCATCGACGTGGTGACCGAGGCCCGGACGTGGACCCCGGGACCGACGCTTTCGAACTCGTTCGGCTTCGGCGGTCACAACGGCTGCATCATCATCTCCCCCGCCTGATCTCCCCCCGCCCGGCCGATGCGGGGGCACCAGCGCACCGAAACAGTAGGTCCCTGCCCCGACGTCAGGTGACGGCGTCGGAGTCGACCAGTACGAAAAGCAGGTCGGCCTCGCACGCCAGTTCTCCGCCCACCCGGGCCCAGCCGTGGCCTTTGCCGGCGCGGGCGGACATACGGCCCAGCTCGACCTCGAGTTCGAGCGTGTCGCCGGGGCCAACCTGGCGGCGGAAGCGGGCATTGTCGACGCCCCCGAACAGAGGCAGCTTGGCCGCGTACCGTGCGTCGGCCAGCACGGCCACCGCCCCCAACTGGGCAATGGACTCGACCATCAGCACGCCGGGTAACGTCGGGCGCCCGGGGAAGTGTCCGGCGAAGAACGCCTCATCGCCCGTCAGGCGCCAGAGGCCCTCAGCCCGTAGGCCAGGCTCGAGGGCGGTCACCTCGTCGACGAAGAGAAATGGCGATCGGTGGGGCAACAGGTCGGTCGGTGCCGGTAGCGCACCTGCCTTCCCCGCCGACCCGTTCACGACGCGGCCAGCGCCTGCTGGAGCTTCACCGGCGTGTCTTTGGGGCTGATCTTGTACCAGGCCTCGGCGATCTTGCCTTTCTCGTCGATGAGGAAGGCCGAGCGGACAATGCCCATGTAGGTGCGGCCGTAGTTCTTCTTCTCACCCCACACCCCGAATGCCTCGGCCACGGTGTGCTCGGTATCGGCCAGGAGCGGGAAGCCGAGCGTGTACTTCTCGTCGAACTTCTTCTGCCGGGCCGAGGCGTCGGGGCTGATGCCGACGATGGCCGTATCGCCGATGTCGCCCTGCACGTCCCGCAGGGCGCACGATTGGGTCGTGCAGCCCGGCGTGTCTGCTTTCGGATAGAAGTACACGAGGACCTTGCGCCCCTTGAACGAGGAGAGCTTCACCGGCGCTCCATCCTGGTCATCGAGGGTGAACGCCGGGGCCTTGTCGCCAGGGGCGAGCTTCACTGGTTCGGTCATGGGGCGAACCTACCAAGCGCACGTCCACCCCGGGTTGTGACGCGAGACGGGGGACGCCGCAGCGCCCCCCGTTCCCAATGATGGCCGAAAGGCCTTTTACTGCGTTATTGCCGGCTGGGTCAGCCTGAAGCCTTGGCAACAGCCTTGAGCTTCGAGCCAGCCGTCACCTTGACGGCATTCGCAGCCGGAACCTGGATCGTCGCGCCGGTCTGCGGGTTGCGACCCGTCCGGGCCGAGCGACGGGTGCGCTCGAACGACAGGAACCCGGGAAGCGTCAGCTTCTCCGAGCCGGCCGTGATGACCTTGTGGACTTCATCTTCGAAGCCCTTGAGCACCTTCTCCACATCGGTCTTGGCGACGTCCGTAGCGTCGGAGATCGCCGCAACCAGTTCGGTCTTCGTCATTTTCTACTCCTTCTCAGGGCTCGGGGGTTCGGGAAAGCCCTAACCGGGTGAGGCCCGAGCCTATGAGTTCCACGCTTCTGGATAGGCCACCCGTCGACCAGCATTGCCAACACTGGCGCGGAAAAGGTGGATGGGAGCGCCCTTTCAGGGTGCCTGGTTGATCATGGCCGTGGCCGCCATGTCGAAATAGGTCAGGAAGGCACCCTCATCGTCGGGGTCGAGCCCACCGCTGAGCACGGCCGCGGTCATGGCTTTGAGCCACGAATCCCGTTCGGCCGGGCCGATGGCAAACGGGGCATGGCGCATGCGGAGCCGGGGATGGCCGCGCTCCTCGCTGTAGGCCGTCGGGCCACCCCAGTACTGAATCAAGAACCCCGCCATATGTGCCTTCGACGCCGTGAGGTCCTCGGGATAGAGGGGCCGCAGCACCGGGTCGCCCGCCACCTCGCCGTAAAACCGAGCGACCAACGCCACGAACCAGTCCTCACCACCAAGCCTCGAGTACATCGAAGCGACCTGGTCGGGGTCCAAAGCTGGCACCGGCGCACGATACCGGGCGCGTTAGGGTGCGCGGATGAGCCAGGGGGTGGCCACGGCAATCGATGCCCTGTCCCCAACGGCGCGCGCCAACCGCGCCGCCATGATGGCCTTGCTCGATCAGCTCCACGGCGAGCACGCCCGGCTGCTCGAGGGCGGTGGCGAGCGCTACGTCACCCGCCACCGCCAGCGGGGACGGATGTTGGTGCGCGAGCGCATCGACCTGCTGCTCGACGCCGGGTCTCCCTTCCTCGAGCTGTCCCCGTTGGCCGGCTGGGGCTCCGACGATCCGCTCGGTGGCGGCCTCGTGACCGGTCTCGGCCTGGTTGAGGGGGTCCAATGCGTGATCAGCGCCAACGACCCAACCGTGCGAGGGGGCACCTCGACGCCCACCACCGTGGTGAAGGGTCTTCGAGCCCAGGAGGTCGCCCTGGCGAACCGGCTGCCGCTCATCAACCTGACCGAATCGGGCGGGGCCGATCTCCCCCGCCAAGCAGAGATCTTCGTACCGGGCGGGGCCACCTTCAAGGGCCTGACCCAGCTCTCGGCCGCAGGGATCCCCACCATCACCCTTGTGTTCGGATCGTCCACCGCCGGTGGCGCCTACGTGCCCGGGATGAGCGACTACACCGTCTTCGTGGCCAACCAGGCCCGCGTCTTTCTGGGTGGTCCACCGCTGGTGAAGATGGCCATCGACGAAGACGCCGATGAGGAGGAGCTGGGCGGGGCCGAGATGCATGCCCGGGTCTCGGGCCTGGCCGACTTCCTGGCCCGCGACGAAGCCGACGCCGTGCGCCAGGGTCGCCTGATCGTGCGTCGCCTCCACTGGCCGCAACTGTCGACTGCCCGGTACGGGCCGGCTGACCTGCCGTTGCTCGACGCCGAAGGACTCCTCGATGTGGCCCCGGCCGACATCCGCCAACCCGTCGACGCCCGGGAGATCCTGTGGCGGATCCTCGATCGCTCCGAGTTCGACGAGTTCAAGCCGCTCTACGGCACCCAGCTGGTGTGCGGATGGGCCGACCTCTGCGGACACCCGATCGGGATCTTGGCCAACAACGGCATCCTTTTCAGCGAGGAGTCCCAAAAGGGGGCGCAGTTCATCCAACTGTGCAACCGCAGCAACACCCCGTTGCTCTTCGTCCAGAACATCACCGGTTTCATGGTGGGGACCCGCTACGAGCAAGGCGGCATCATCAAGCACGGCAGCCAGCTCATCAACGCCGTGTCCAATTCGACGGTCCCTCACCTCACGCTCATGGTGGGCGCGTCGTACGGGGCCGGCAACTACGGCATGTCCGGTCGGGCGTTCGATCCCCGCTTCGTGTTCACCTGGCCCAATCATCGCATCGCGGTGATGGGCCCGAAGCAACTGGCCGGTGTGATGTCCATCGTGCAGCGCGCCGCCGCCGAACGAGCCGGTCGGGACTACGACGAGACCGCCGATGCCGCCATGCGCGACGCCATCGAGGCCCAAATCGAGACCGAGTCCACCGCCCTGTTCGCCACAGGCCGGCTCTGGGACGATGGCATCATCGATCCCCGCGATACTCGTACCGTCCTCGGCATCGCCCTGGCCGCGGTCCACGCCGCCCCGCTTCGGGGAACCGAGTCGTTCGGCGTGTTCCGACTGTGATCCGCCGCGTGCTGGTGGCCAATCGCGGAGAAATCGCGGTGCGCATCATCGAGGCCTGCCGTGGCCTGGGCATGGAAACGGTGGCCGTATACGCCGAGGCGGACCGTCGTGCCGTGTTCGTCCACGATGCTGACGTGGCCGTCGCTCTGGGCGGGTCGACCTCGGCCGAGACCTATCTCGACCAAGCCAAGCTGCTCGACGTGGCCCTGACCCAAGGGTGCGATGCCGTGCACCCCGGCTACGGCTTCCTGTCGGAAAACGCCGAGTTCGCCCGGTCGGTGGCCGAGGCCGGCATGACCTGGATCGGACCCCGCGCCGAAGCCATCGCCGCCATGGGCGACAAGCTGGCGGCCAAGCGCATGGCCGCCGAGGTCGGGGTGCCCACCCTGCCCAGCATGGAGTTGACCGGCGGCAACGCCGCCGAGTGGCGCGACCAGGCCCGCTCGGTGGGCTATCCGCTGCTCATCAAGGCCTCGGCCGGGGGTGGAGGCCGAGGCATGCGCCTGGTCAGTGCCGAAGACGAGTTGGCCGACGCCGTGCCCTCGGCCCGCCGAGAGGCCGAGGCCGCGTTCGGTGACGGCACCGTGTTCGCCGAATGCTGGCTGGCCGACCCCCGTCACGTCGAAGTGCAGATCGTGGCGGATCAACACGGCACCATCGCCCACCTCGGCGAGCGCGAGTGCTCGATCCAACGACGGCACCAGAAGCTCATCGAGGAGGCGCCCTCCCCCGGGGTCGACGACGTTCGCCGGGAGCGACTCACGGTGGCCGCCCTGGCGATGGCGCGCGCCATCAACTACGACAACGTGGGCACCGTCGAGTTTCTCCTCGACGATGCCACCGGGGAGTTCTTCTTCCTCGAGATGAACACCCGCATCCAGGTGGAGCACCGGGTGACCGAGGAGGTGGCTGGGTGGGACCTGGTGGTAACTCAGATCCAGTCCGCCGCCGGTGAAGCGTTGGGAGACGATGCCGACGACATCGAGCTGCACGGTCACGCCATCGAGGCGCGCCTCTACGCCGAGGATCCGTCGCAGGGATGGCTTCCCATGGGCGGCACGATCCACCGTTATGACGACGACTTCGTCGACAACGACACCGACTACATCGTCGTCGACCAAGCCGTGAGCACCGGCGCCGTCGTGGCCTCCGAGTTCGATCCATTGCTGGCCAAGATCGTCGCGTACGGTGGCACGAGGCCGAAAGCCATCGGCCGCCTGGTTCGCTACCTCCGTGGCCTCCAACTGCACGGTGTGGGCTCCAATCGGGACTACCTGCTCGCCGTCTTGGAGCATCCGGATTTCCTGGAGGGCCACACCAGCACCCACTTCGTGGCCGACCATCCGACGTTGTTGGAGGCCGGTCCCGAGCCCGAGACGGTGGCCGCACACGCTATGGCCGCCACCCTGGCCCGGGTCCGGACCGACCGAGACGGACGCCGGTGGCCGTTCGCGCCCGATGGCTGGCGCACCGTCGGAGGCTCGGCCGGTCGCTCCGATCACTTCACATGGCGCGACCGCCATCTCGAGGTGACTTCCCGCGCCCTGGGCGGCGATCGGTTCCGATTCGTGGTGGACGGCATCGATGTCGAGGCCAGGTTGCTCGAATCGCACCCCGACCACCTCTTGATCGAGCTCGACGGGGTGGCTCGGTGCTATTGGCTCAACCATGTTGCCGACACCTGGTACGTGAACTCGTCGCTGGGCCAAACCGACCTGGTGGAGGAGCCCCGATTCGCCGAACCCGTCAGCGGCGTGGCCGATGGTGGCCCCACCGCACCCGTGCCCGGCCGTATCCTGGCCGTGGAGGTCACCACGGGGGAGACCGTCGCCGTCGGTCAGACACTTGTGGTGCTCGAAGCCATGAAGGTCGAGCACCAGGTCCGTTCGAACCGGGCGGCCATCGTCACGGAGATCTTGGTGCAACCGGGAGACACCGTCGATGCCCACCAACTCCTGATCCGCCTCGAGGAGCCCAACCATGACTGATCAGGACGACCCCAACGACAGCGCCGAGGACGCCGACCTCGGTGGGACTGAACCGGTTGTGCCCGCGGCCGGAACCGGTGCGGCGGGGGACACCCCCATCCCGGTTACCCCCCAGGAGCTGGCGGCGGCCCGCCGCAAACTCCGGCTCGGATTCGATCCCGACGAGGACGAGGACGAGGAGCCGAGCGAAGGCGATCTCGGTGCCCCGAGAGGCACCGAGGCCGGAGGCACGGCCACCGCCGCTCGGCCGCCGGCCACACCGGTCGCCCATCTCGAAGCGGAGTCCGCTCCCGAGGCGAGCTCGCCGCCGGAACCGGAACCCCCTCCCGAGAAGAAGCCACTGCTGGTGGCCAATTGCAGCGGGTTCTACGGCGATCGACTCTCTGCGGCGCGTGAGATGGTCGAAGGTGGCCCCATCGACGTCCTCACCGGCGACTGGCTGGCCGAGCTGACCATGATGATCCTGGCCAAAGGCAAGCTGAAGGATCCCGATCTCGGCTTCGCCACCACGTTCCTCAGCCAGATGGAACAGGTCCTGGGCACCTGTCTGGCCGAGGGCATCGTGGTGGTGTCCAACGCTGGTGGCCTGAATCCGGCCGGCTGTGCCGACGCGCTGCACACGTTGGCCACTCGCCTCGGCCTCACCCCGAACATCGCCTACGTCGAGGGCGACGACCTCACCGGCCGGCTCGACGAGTTGGCCGACGCCGGGATCAACCTGGCCAACATGGATACCGGCGAACGACTGGGCGACGTCGGCGCGGAACCACTCACCGCCAACGCCTACCTCGGAGCGTTCGGCATCGCCACCGCCCTCGATCGTGGCGCCGACGTGGTCATCACCGGCCGGGTCACGGACGCCGCGGTGGTGCTCGGTCCCGCCGCGTCCTATTTCGGGTGGGGGCGCACCGAATGGGATCGCCTGGCCGGCGGGGTGGTGGCCGGACACCTCATCGAGTGCGGCGCCCAATGCACCGGCGGCAACTACGCCTTCTTCGAGGGGGTGCCCCACCTCGAGCGTCCGGGCTTCCCCATCGCAGAGATGCACCAAGACGGGTCATTTGTGGTGACCAAACACCCTGGAACTGGTGGGTCGGTGTCGGCGGGCACGGTGACCGCTCAGTTGCTCTACGAGATCCAGGGGCTCACCTACGCCAATCCGGATGTCGTGGTGGCGTTCGATTCGATCCAGGTCGACGATGAGGGCGCCGACCGCGTGCGGGTATCGGGTGTGCGCGGCCTGCCCGCCCCCGACACCACCAAGGTGGCCATCAACTACCTCGGTGGCTACCGCAACTCGATGACCTTCGTGTTGACCGGGCTCGACATCGAAGCCAAGGCCGCTCTGGCCGAGCGGACGCTGTGGTCGCTCACCGCCGGTGGCCGAGATGCGTTCGAGCAGGTGGACGTACGCCTGCGCCGGGGCGACCAGATCAACCCGTCGACCAACGAGGACGCGTTGGCCGAGTTGCGGGTCACGGTCATGGACCGCGACCGGGACAAGGTTGGGCGAGCGTTCTCCAACACAATCATTGAGATGGTCCTAGCCAGCTACCCCGGCCTGTTCACCACGTCGCCTCCCGGAGACGCCTCCAGCTTCGGGGTGTACTGGCCGGCGCTGATTCCCGACACATTTCCCAACCACGAGGTCGTCCATGAGGGCGAGCGCGTGGCCATCGAGCCGGTCTCGCCCGATGAGCGAATCGGCGACGACGGCCCGCACGAGTGGCCCGACGACCTCCGCGCGTTGCTCGAAGTGCCCGACCCTCCCGGCAGCGAACCCGTACCGCTCGCCCTCGGTCGACTCTTCGGGGCGCGTTCGGGCGACAAAGGAGGCAACGCCAACGTCGGGATCTGGGCCACCTCCGACGACGCGTTCATCTGGCTCCACCGCTTCCTGACCGTGGAACGAATTCGGCTGCTGATGCCGTCAGAAACCGAAGGGCTCGAAGTCCAGCGCTACGAACTGCCCAACCTCCGTGCCCTCAACTTCGTCATCGTGGGGTTGCTCGGCCGCGGCGTGGCTGCCTCCACTCGCACTGATCCTCAGGCGAAGGGTTTGGGCGAGTACCTCCGAGCGAAGGTGGTGGACGTCCCCAGCCACCTGCTGACCGGGCTCGAAGCGCTGGCGC
>Ga0209068_10000692_pt1 | contig 17858 bp, 17 predicted proteins | sample ColStrG_CSR_2012_FD_187200 | JGI IMG/M metagenome (GOLD analysis project Ga0209068, IMG submission 187200) | Freshwater sediment microbial communities in response to fracking from Pennsylvania, USA - Cold Stream Run_MetaG_CSR_2012 (SPAdes)... | ecosystem: Environmental > Aquatic > Freshwater >... | reverse complement strand
CGGGACGAGTTCAAGACAAGGTGGCGCTGGTCACCGGCGGCGCCCGGGGCATGGGCGCTGCGCATGCGCAGGCGCTGGTGTCGGAGGGTGCGCGGGTGCTGATCGGCGACGTGCTCGATGACGACGAGCACACGGTCGCCGAAACGCTCGGCGAATCGGCGCATTTCGTGCATCTGGACGTCACGGATCCAGATCAGTGGGACCACGCTGTCGAGGCAGCGGTGACCAGATTCGGACGACTCGACGCACTGGTGAACAACGCGGGGATCGTCAAGGTCGGTCCGCTGCGCGGCTCCTCGATATCCGACTGGCAGCGCGTCCTCGACGTCAACCTCACGGGCGCCTACCTCGGTATGCGAGCCGCGATCGAACCGATGATCACCGGCGGCGGCGGATCGATCGTCAACATCTCTTCCGTCGAGGGATTGGCCGGCAGCGCTCATCTGCACAGCTACGTGGCCGCCAAGTTCGGCCTGCGCGGCATCACCAAATCGGCCGCAGTCGAACTGGCCCAGTACAACATTCGGGTCAACTCCATCCATCCCGGGCTGGTACACACCCCGATGAGCAAGGGCGTCACCGAGGAATTCATGGGGCCCATTCCGATGCGCCGAGGCGCCGCACCGGCCGAGGTGTCCGCATTCGTGGTATTCCTGGTCAGCGAAGAGTCTGCGTATGCCACCGGAGCCGAGTTCGTCGTCGACGGCGGACTGACGAGCTACGTGCCCGTCAAGATGTAGCTCAGAATTTCACCATCGGCGCGGGGTGCAACGGCGACTCGCGCAGGCCTCGGCCAAAGGCCTTGAACAGCATGGGGCGAAGGCCATCTGCGGGGTACTCGGCGACCAGCGCCCGGTAGCGCGCGCGTGATACGCCGGGGGCGATCAGTCCTGCGGTGACATCAGTCAGGTCGGCGCGGCGAAACGCTTCGACCAGGGGATCATCGTGCCGCGCGCGGCGCAGCCGATGGTGCTCGTTGATCAGACTCGACACCAGACCCGAGTAGGGCTCGTCGGACTCGTCCAGCGCGGCGACGGCACGGCGCACCGACGGGCCCAGGTAGTCCCATGTTTCGTCGAACCAGATTCCCGCGTCGTGGAAAAACGCGGCCAGGCCTAGCGGGCCGGCAACCGCGGCGGGCACATCGCACTGGAGTCCGACAATGCCGATCACCCGATGGACGTGGCCGCGGTAGGTCGCCAGATCCTCCCCGAAGACCGCGGCGTCGGCCTCGAAGAGTCGGTCGGCGACGTCGTGGGCGCGCTCGATGGACGCGGTAGTCACGCTCGCGGCAGGCTCAGGGCATCGGCGGTGCCGGCCAGAACGGCCAGATGCTCGTCGACCGACGTGAGCCCAGCGCCCATCGTGTTGATGGACAGGTGGGTCGCCCCGGCACTTCTCCATCGTTCGACATCGTCGAGCAGTGTTTGCAGACCGTCGTGGACCCAGATGGCTCGACCTTCCATCCCTATCGTGGCCGGATCCCGCCCGGCTTCGACGGCCGCGGCGTCGACGATGGCCTTGGCCTCGTCCAGTTTCGGGCCCGGCGCCGCCATCGGAAACCATCCGTCACCGAGTCGGCCGGTGCGCCGTAAAGCCCGTGGCGACGAGGGTCCGAACCAGATCGGGATGGGCCGCTGAATCGGTAAGGGGGCCAAGCCGGCGCCGGTCACGCGCTCAGTTGGCCCGTCGTGAGTGACGGTCCGTTCGGTCCACAAGCGACGCATCAGGGCGACCTGCTCTTCGCTGCGTGTGCCGCGGTTCGAAAAGTCCTTGCCCAGCGCTTCGTACTCGACCGCGTTCCAGCCCAGCCCGATTCCGAGGCGGAAGCGGCCGTTGGTCAGCAGGTCCACCTCGGCGGCCTGTTTGGCCACCAGCGCCGTCTGGCGCTGCGGAAGGATGATGATGCCGGTCACCAGCTCTAGCGCGGTGATCGCAGCGATATAGCCATAGAGCACAAAGGGTTCGTGGAACGTCGTGTCAATGTCGTACGGGCCCGCCCACCCCTGGTGGATCTTCGGGTCGGCACCCACCACATGGTCATAGGCAAGCAAGTGGGCGAAGCCGAGCTGCTCGACGCCCTGCGCGTAAGCGCGAACCGCGCCGACGTCGCCACCGAGCTCGGTCTGGGGGAACACGACGCCGATCTGCATGACGTGCCAATCTACTTCACAACTCTTCCCGCTCGTGTCCCTCAGAACGCGGGCACGCCGTCGCGGTGCGGGTGCAATGCGCCGAGCGGTGACGTGAGTGGCATGTGAAGTGCGTCGACGATCCCCGCCGGCGCCGCACACACCCATGGAATGGCGTTAACGGCTCTCATCCCGGTCGCGAGCAGACCGTGGTCGCTGGCGCTCTCCCCGTCGCGGTAACCGACTTCGAATTCACCGTCGAAGGACGGTTCGCCGTCGATGATGACGCGCCAGATGCCGTCGGTTCCGCCGGTGCGGCCGGTCGGCCATTGCGGCGCAAGATCATCGGCCATCCGGTCAACGTGTTCAATGGTGATGACTTCTTCTCCGTCAACAACGCCGACACAGCGTGCGTACGTCGCGCCGACCGTTCCGGCCTCGATAACTCCACAGGCGGTATCCAGTTGCCTAGGCGTGGGTAGGAACTCGCAGTACTCGCGTATCTCATCGAGTTCGACGCCCAGCGCGTCGGCCACCATGGTGACCGCGGCGCCCCAGCCCCACTTCAGCACCCCCGGGCGTTTCAGGCCGCCCCGGTAGTCCAGCGGTTGGCCAAATCCAAACAGCTCTCGGACGTCGAACTCGACCGGATACTCCGAGTAGTTGGTGATCTCGATGCCGCGCACCGAGTACACGCGGTGCGACATGGACAGCAGGGCGATCGGGAACAGGTCGCACCCGAAGCCCGGCTCGATCCCGGACGAGTAGATCGAACCGTTGCCAGAGCGTGCCGCCTCACGAATCGGCTCGAGGTAGCGCTCGGATAGCGAACCCTTCTCGTAGACCAGGCCGGGCAACGAGGTCGTGACGATGTTCTTGCCCGCGGCCAGGATCCGGCAGAAATCGGCGAGCGCCTCTTTGGGCCGAGGGCCGGCTGGGGCGGCATACATGACGCAGTCGGCGTCCCCATCGAGCAGGGCGTCGACGTCGCGGGTGGCGTTGACACCCAGCGGTTCGATACCTGCCAGAGTCCCGATGTCCTGACCCTCCTTAGCAGCCGAGTGCACCCATGCCCCAACGAGTTCGAGGTTAGGGCGGTCGGCGGCCGTGCGGATGGCATAACGTCCCACACCCCCGGTCGCCCAGACCACGACCTTGTAAGTCTTACCCGTCGTCGACCTCACGGCGAATCCTTTCCCAGGGAACTTGACTCAGCCAAACGATAACACGTGTAATGTTTTTTTCATGGCCGAATCCAAGAACGAATCGGGTCGAGGAACCAGCGTTCATCACGTGGTGTTCGCGGTGCCGCCCGAACAGCTGCCCGAGGCCGTCCAGCTGTTCTCTGAGTTGGGCTTTCGATTCCAGGACATCGAGCTCGAAGACGTAGGCCTACGGGTGCTGCTGGACTGGGATGGCGGTCTTGAACTGGTGACCCCGCTGTCTCCTGGGGCCGACGGCGCCGATGGGGTGACGCAGTTTTTGCAGCGGAACGGCCCCGGCGTGTATTCGGTGGTGATCCGTGTCGGTGACGCCCCGGGCGCTGAGCAGGTGGCGAAACGCTACGGCGCACAGACTCGGTTCCACCAGCACCGCGGCGGCGACGGTTTCGAGCTCGACGAGATCGAACTGTCGGTGCTCGGACTCCCTCTGACATTCCTATCCACCGATCTGCCCTAAGCCGGCTAGCGGCCGTACGACTCGATATAGGCGGTGATCACCTGGACCAGCGCCTGGCGGTCGCGCCTGGAATCCACCGGTTCTGGCCAGGTCATCTGGGCGACGACCAGCCCCCGCAGCGTGGCCCAGATGAGGTTGCCGATCCGGCCGGAATGTGGCGCGGACAGTCCTTCGCCCAGATGGCGGCCCAGGACGGACAGGGTGGCCATCAGGTCGGCAAGGTGAGTGTTGGCGACAGCGTCGCGAAGGCCGCGGGTCGAGATCAGAATCTCCAGGGCGGCCATCGAGGTGGGACTGGAGAACGCATCCCAGATCGTGTCCACGACGAAGGCGGTGCGCGCCGCGACGCTGCCCTCGCGGACGGCCTGCGTTGGCAGCTCGTCCAGCGCGTCGAGCAATTCGTCGAAACCCCGGTCGACGACGGCCATCAGCAGGCCGTTCAGATCGCCGAAGTGGTACTGCACCACCCCCCAGGTCAGCCCGGCGCGGTCGGTGATGTGCCGGACGCTCGGTGGCGCGAACCCTTCGTCGAGAAGGCAGCGCACGGTCTCGTCGATGACGGCCGTGCGGGTGCGTTCGGCGCGGGCCTGGGTGCCGGTGGCCGGCCGGCGGGGCGCGGTCATGACATTCGGACTACCACAAAACGCCCCGAACGTGGTCGGTCGGCCGCAGGTCGTGGGCGGCCAGGATGCCGCTGGGGGCCCGGCACACGGCATCGATGACGTTGACCGCGCGAGCAGCGGTGGCGATCACGCCGCCCTGGTTGTGGTCGATCCCCGAGGTGCCGACGTGGGTATTGATCGTGACTCCTGGGTTGCCCTCGACGACGACTCGATGCACACCGAGATGTCCGTCGGGCGGGTACGCCCAGTCCGGCGCCGCGACCTCGGTCAGCCGGTTGACGTGTTCCATGGTGATCACCACGTCCCCGCCGCGCACACCCTCCACCGCAAAGCGAACGGCCGCAACGTGACCGGGTTCGACGTTCATCATGGCGCACTCGATCAGTTCGGGCGTGACCCACTTCTCGACCCGCTCCCGGACCTCGTCGAGCTCGATGCCGAGGTCAACCGCGAGGCTGCGAACCTGCGCGCCCCACATCGATGAGAGCACGCCCGGCGAGAACATGATCGGGGTGTGATCGGGCGTGGTTCCGAAACCGAAACTGACACCGGTGAATTCGGCGTCCGCGTAGCTGCCGTAGTCGAAGACCTCTTGCACGAGGACTGCGGTGGCCCGGGCGGCCAGGCTCAGCGCGGTGTAGACCAGGGTGTCGCCGGAGAACCCCGGATCGATTCCGTTGATGTACAACGTCGAATCACCTTCGGCGCAAGCCTGCACGAGCGGCTCACGCAGCCAGGCGTCAGCCTGGTCCGGTGCCACCAGCCAAACAAACGAGGTGCCAACGACATTCGTGCCGGTCCGCAGAAAGCCCGCGATCTCACGCAACGCTTCTTTTGGGCGGGTCTCGGCCTGGGAGGTGTAGACGACGCAATCCGCACCCAGGGCGACCAGCGCGTCAATGTCGTCGGTGGCCACCACTCCGGTCGGTTCCGCAAGACCGCACAAGTCTGCCGCGTCGCGCCCGATCTTGTTCTGGCCGCGTGCATGGAGCCCGACGAGTTCCAGATCGGGTCGTTCGATGATGCTGCGCAGGGCGTGAATACCGACGTTGCCGGTGGAAAACTGAACGACACGACGCGTCATAGCAGATCCGTGATGGTTTTGAGGCCGGCTTCATAGAGCACGCCGGGCATCATGCCGCCGTCGATCTCGATGGTGGTGCCGTTGATGAAGTCGGCCTCGCCAGAGGCGAGGAAGACGCAGGTGCGACCGACCTCGGCCGGCTCGCCGCCGCGCTTGAGGGGCAGGGCGTCGAAGTACGTCGAGCCGGTCGGGTCGTCCTTGGGTAACACGAACGAACGAAAGTTCTCGGTAATGGTCGGCCCGAGCGCCACGCAATTGACGCGCGCACGGGGGCCCCATTCCTCGGCGAGCGAGCGGGTCAAGTGGTTGAGACCGGACTTCGCCGCGCCGTAGGACACCAGCGTCGGGGAGCCGGCGGGATGTCCGGCGCCGCTGGAAACGTTGATGATGCAGCCCGTTCCGTCCTGGCTCTGCATTTGGCGGTAGGCGCGGATGGCGAACCACATGGGGCTGATCAGGTTCATCTGAATCGCGAAGGCGTGAAAGAGCACGGTGCGCTCGAAGTCATCGTCGGAGCGTGGTGCGCCCTGGATCTTGGACACCAGAGCCGGAATGTCCTCCACATGGGGGGCGGGAACGGTACCGCCGGCGTTGTTGACCAGAATGTCGAGCCGACCGTGGCGTTCGACAACCTTGGTCACCATTGCGTCGATCGCATGGTAATCACCTTGGTCACAGACCATTTGGTCGCTGCGTGCCGCCCAGCCCGCCTCAGCGTCGATGCCGGGGATGGCGTCCAACGCCGAGCGTGAGCAGCCGATGACGAAGGCCCCCGCCCGTAGCAATTCGTGAGCGATGCCGACTCCGACACCTCGGCTCGTGCCTGTCACGATCGCGACCTTGCCGTCGAGCACGCCCATGGCACCGCCCCTCTGCTGTTCGATCCCGACAGTGCGGGTATGTCGTCAAAAAATTACATCTGTAATTGTTCGACGGCAAGAGGCTTGCTTACAGCGGTTGGTCCGGCACGCCCGGGAACAAAGGACCGGTGGGTCCCGCGGTCACCCAGCCCCCCAACTTCGTAATGAGATGGGGAGCGAAGACCGCGCCATAGAGCACATTTCCGACGAGGACTACAGCGACGATGGACAAGGCCGCCGATCCGCCACGGCTTTTCGACCTCTTGTCAGCCCACATTTCGATGACGTTGCGTCCTTCGGAATCCGTCCGCCCGAGCAGGTAGGTGAAGACCATCATCTGGATACCCATCGCGACGGCGTCGTAGATCGGGTACTGGTGCTTGCTCCCCTCCCACAGCCCAAGCCCGGGAATCACCCGGCCGTAGTAGAAGAGGCCGAGATGGGCGCCCAATCCCGCGTTGAAGAGCAGTGCCCACAGAAAGCCGATCACGAGCCCGACGGCGAGGAGCGTGATGGGCCTGCGCCAGTGGAACTTTGCGCTCAGCCACCGCCCCACCCCGGTCGCGATCACGGCAGGCAGCACGAAGTACTGGACGTAGCCGATGGGCACTGACGACGGCAGTCCGCCACCCCAGGTCATGTTCAGCGGCCACCAGGACGGCATGCGAGGAAGGGCGGGCGGGAACTGCGCATACATCGCCCAGTCGTAGGGCGCCTCGATCCAGGAGAACGAGATCGCGGAGATACAGACAAGCAGAAGCGGGTGCAGCCGCCGGCGGCGATACGACAGATAAACGCCGATCGCGATGAACGCGATTCCCCCGATATAGGCGAAGGTCATGGACGCCGTCATCAAGGGCGTCAACTGATCGCTCATCGGTCGCCGCCTTCGCTCGGAGGGCGACGTGCTTCCGGGTCGAAGCGAAGCACCAGGCCGAAGATGAGGACGATCAGTCCGAACAGCGTGCCCAGCATGATAACTGCGCCCACTTCCGCACCCCTTTGACCTGCTGTCAACGCAACCGCGGCGATAAACCTAATGTTTGTCCGGACAGTAACCGACGTTGTACGGCCAGTCAATCATCAACTCGATCGCCATATCGTGCGGTTGCTAGCCCGTCTCTTTCCGCGCGGCATTTTCACTCCGAACGAGAGAACCGGCGTAGTTGACCTAGTGTTAGGTCCATCTGCGCTCCCCAGGGAGATGCCGGCGCACCGAGACGCAGACGAATCGTTTACCGATGACTAACATGACCCTCATGGCTGAGCCGGACCCGGCTGCCGATGAATTCGTCGACCCCACCCAAAGCGAGACCGTTGCTGTGCCTGATGCCGCAGCTCCGGTTGCTGACCGCCAATCATGGCGGGCCACTTGGCGTCAGGCCGGTGTGATACTGCTGGGTGCCCTTGCGCTGGCGGGAGCAATCGTTGTGGCTTTTTGGGTGCTGGCGCCGGGCACCAAAGATGTGCGGTCGCCGTCTACCGAACTGCCCCCACCGTCGCCCGCTCCAACCGCCGCGGCGACGACGTCGGCGTCGACCGGTCCCAAACCGTCCATCGCATCCACACCAGATCAGGACAACGCGTACGTGCAGGCCCTGAAAGACCGGGGCGTCTCGTTCGCCAATCCCGAGGCCGCCATCTACAACGGCAAGTTGGTGTGCGACGACATCCGTATCGGGATGACGGTGCCGCAGATAGTCGCGGCATTTCGTGCGAGTAATCCCGCACTCGGTGACGACGCCGACACTTATGTGACCATTTCCGTTCACACGTACTGCCCGCAAAACGGCAATCTGGTGAGCGGGCGCTAGGCATCATCGCGCCGCCAATTGACCAGTGATGTCGGTGCCGTTGGTTTTGCCGTCATGATGGTGATCGGTTGTGTTGCGGCACTGGCCATAGAGCACGATCTGCCCGTAACTGTGGTCGGACGGGACGAAACCCGTACTCGCGGTCACGCCGTCTTTATTCAGGGTGGTGCCGAAGGTAGTGCTGGCCCGGGGGAACACCCTCCTATTAGCATCACGACGGCCGCCACCGCTGCCTGCGCTCAGTGATGGTGTTGGTCATCGAAGACATGATCATCGGTAATGTATTCCGGTGGTCGATCCCACTCGGGATCAATGCTGGCGGGCACGCCCGGTAGATCAAGGCCAACCGAGCCCAGTCCGTCGCCGCCGGCTTCGCCGACCAGCGCTGGGATGCTGATGCGCCGGAGCTGCAAGGCACCTTGCCTAACCGACAGGCAAGAGCACGTCGTCGCCAGAAGAGGTGTAGTAGTACACGTCCCACCGGTAATAGCCGGCGAAGGCAGCCGGATCGCGTGCCAGCACCGCGGCATAGTCCTCAACCGCCGAGACGTAGTGACTCGAGTGGTTGTACCCGAAGATGGCGTGACCGTGATCGTCGGCGAACCCGTTGGCAGCGAGATAACGACCGGCCGCCATTATGCTGTCGTGGGGCGAGACGATGTCGCCACCGTCGCCATATCTGGCGAAAGTCGAGGGCAGGAACTGCATTGGACCCTGCGCGCCGGCTGAGCTGACTCCGGCGATGCGGCCGAGGCAAGTTTCGATCAAATTGATCGCCGCCAAGTAGTTCCAGCCCACGCCGGTGGCCGCCTCCGCGTCGCGGTAGTAGCCGAGCAACGCTTCGGCCGGCGCCGGCGCTTGGATGGGCCACGCGGGCGGCGATTCTTTCGCTTCTCCCTGGCTGAGCGCAGTGAGCTGTCGACGCGCATCGACATTGCGATCGTAGGTTTCCCGGAGCGACGGCGGGATTCCCGGTTGCACGATGGCGTCCCACTCGGGGTGGCGTCCGAGGGCGCGGTATGCCACTTGCTGGCGGTGCGCCGCCGCCAGCAACGCGGCCTCCGACGAGGACGGGTCGCGCAGCGCCTGCTCGTCGGCGGTCAAGTCGCCGGCGAGGAGCGCGGGGTCCGACGTCAGCAATGGCTGCGCGGGGAGCGTGGTCGCCGAGGCGATCGATGACCCGGTAGGCCCTGAGCAGCCGACGAGCGTGACCACGATCATTACCAGCAGCGCCGTGCTCCGACTACGCATCCCTACATCTTCTCCACCGCCGAGCTAAACCGCTAGGTCGCCATCGGATCCGGTCTCATGGCCCCCGTTACTCTCAACCCCGACGCCACGCAAACGTCGGCCGCAGCAGGAGAAAGGTTGGGCAGTTATGGCGGATCCCGCCCCGGCACCCTGGTTCGAACCCGACGTGGGCTGGGTTCCTGCCGATAAGCGCTTGCTTGGCGTGGATCGGCGCACCATCGCGCCAACGCTGGTGGTGTTCGCGCTGGTCGTCGTGATGTCGGTGGTGTTGCCCGTCGTCAACGCACTGGTGCCCTACGCCGACATCGTCAAGGCCGATGACGTCATGGCGCTCCAAGGTGATGTGACATTCGTTCCCGAGGCGGGCTGGGGTATCAAATCCGGTGTCCGTGCAGGTAACGCCCCATTGTCCGGCGAGTATCCGGCGACCGCCACCGTCGAGGACAAAGCTGTGAAGCTCACGGTCCACACGGCGCCGTTCGACGGAGACGCCAACAAACTGCTCGACCAGATCGAGAGGACCTCCGAAGCCCTCCACCACGGTCGCGGCGTCCAGGTGGCCGGCGCGCACACCGGCATCGTCACCGACCAGGGCAAACAGGGGGCGACGGCGCGCGTCAGCGGACCGCACACCGGCGGTGTGATCGTCGCATTCGTATTCGGGGGTTGCGGCGTTGAGGCCGTGGCGGTCGGACCGTCCGATGCCGGCCCGGAGCCCACTGCGGCGGTTATCCGGATGATCCGCAGCATCAGCTATTCCGGACAGGGAAAGCGATGACGGCGCCGATGGCCGACCTCGACCGTGCACGCGACATCGCCCTCGACCTCTCCGGGTGGGGCAGGCGGTTCACCTTCTATCAACCACGCAACATCGCGTTCTGGGGATACCTGGCACTGGTCGGAACCGGCACGTTTCTCTTCGCCGCCATGCTCGCCAGCCAGTACGACGCCTACGGCCAGGCGATCGCGCTGGCGGTGACGTCCTTCGCGATTTACGCCGCGCTGTTCTGGTGGTTCACCCAACACATCGACCACTACGCGAAACTGCCGGCCAAACTCATGGTCGTCGCCTTCTTGTGGGGTGGGTTTGCCGCCACCTGGACGATGGCGGCTAATGCCAATGACGCAATCCTCGCCTTGTACGCAAAAACGTTCGGGCAGTCGTGGGCGCTGGACTGGGGTGCCGGCCTATCGGCGCCGTTCACCGAAGAAGTGGCGAAGGGTTCGGGGCTGCTGCTGCTCATCGCGTTGGCGTCACGTCAGGTACGAACCGCGTTCGACGGATTCATCCTGGGTGCTTTCATCGGCCTGGGATTCCAGATCATCGAGGACATCGCTTACGCCATGACGTCGGCCGGCTCTCAGTTCGGCGCGAATCAAATCGGGGCGTCGATCGGCACCATCTTTTTGCGGATGGTCAGCGGAGTCGCCGCCCACATCGTTTACAGCGCAATCTTTTGCGGCGGCCTGACGTATCTGCTCGGCCGCCCCGCCGAACCCCGCCGGGTCGGCCGGGGTCTGCTACTGGTGGCGATACCGATGCTGCTGCACGGCACCTGGGACTCGCTGGCGGCCATCGCCGGCCCGGGCACGCTGAAGCTGGTGGGCCTGCTCATCACGGTGATCGTCATAGCGCTCGTCATCGTCGCGCGCGTTTACGAGTTGACCGTGCGGCGCGAGCGCTACTTCGTCCGCGACGTGATGACCCCTGAGGCGGCCCGCAACGTAATCACCGCCGCAGAACTCGACGCGATGGCCGGCAATCGCAAGGCCCGCAAGGCTTACCGCAAGGCCAGCCGGGACCGCCGCGAACGTAAACGCGCCCGCTATGTCCTCAATGCCGCGTACGACCTCGGCGAGGAACTGGCTGCCGCGCGCGGTGCGGACACCGACCGGGTGCGCTTCGCGCGCGCCGAGGTCGGCAGAATCCGCGCCGGCCTTCCGCCACCGTGGTAACGCGGGGCTAAAAGTTGAATGTCGGCCAAGGGAACTCGGGCCAGATCCCCGTCGGCGGCAAAGTTAACTGCGGTGGCTGCTGCGCCGGATCCCCTCCATGTTGGAGGCAGTAAGTACTTACCGCGATCGTTGTGAAGTCGGGTGCGTTCGCCGGTGTCAATCCCGGGTTGCTCACCGACACGTCATTGATGACCTCGGCTTTGGGATGACCCTGATCCATCATTGCGCACGCCGCTTTAGCGACGGAAACAGCGACGGTTCCGTTCTTGTAGGTGACCCCGGCGTTGTCGAACGCGGCCAGAAAACCCGCATCAGGGCCCGAGTCGGCGCCTGCCGGCGGGGCCACGCCAACTACGGCGGCAAACCCGGCCAGCAGCAAAAGCATTCGCATCGCTTGAACCTCAACCAGATTAGCGGCGTTATCCTGCTATGCGATGCTACGCGCGCGGGTCTCGGGTTCAGTCCGGAAAGCTCTATCGCGCCAGGTAGGCGGCGAGCGGTTGAATAAAGGCACATGACGACGTAACTTGTGGACAGGGGTGCCTACATGGCTCAAGTGGGCCGGGGTGTCTATTTAGCTCTTGAGCCGGCAGGGGTGTCTACAACACGTCGAGCGAAGGTCGTGATCGTATCGCTACCTCTTCCAAGTTCGTTCCCAAGTTTGAGATGGCGCAGGCGCACTACGACCTGTCTGACGACTTCTTCCGGCTGTTCCAGGACCCGACGCAGAGTTACAGCTGTGCCTACTTCGAGCGCGATGACATGACGCTGGAAGAGGCGCAGATCGCGAAGATTGACCTGTCCCTGGGCAAGCTCGGTCTCGAGCCTGGAATGACGTTGCTCGATATCGGCTGCGGCTGGGGCGCTTGTATCAACCGAGCCCTGGACAAGTACGACGTCAATGTCATCGGCCTGACGCTGAGTAAGAACCAGCTGGCCCATGTCCAAGAGCTTCTCGACAAGAACCCGAGCAAGCGCTCGAAGTCGGTCCAGCTGCGTGGCTGGGAAGAATGGGACGGCAAGGTTGACCGGATCGTGTCGGTCGGCGCCTTCGAACATTTCGACTTCGACCGCTACGACGACTTCTTCGACATCACCTACAAGTCGATGCCGGCTGACGGCGTGATGCTGCTGCACACCATCACCATCTTGACCGCCAAAGAGATGATCGCAAAGGGTTTGCCGCTGACCTTCGAGCTGGCCCGCTTCGTCAAGTTCATGGTCGAAGAGATTTTCCCCGGCTGCCGGCTCCCAACAGTCGACATGGTGCCAGACCACGCCGCCAAGGCCGGCTATGACTGCACCCGCATCCAGCAGCTGCAGTCGCACTATTCGAGGACCCTGGATATGTGGTCGGCGGCGCTGCGGGAACACAAAGATGAGGCCATCGCGCTACAGGGTGAAGCGGTCTACAACCGCTACGACAGGTACCTGAGTGGATGCGCGAAGGCGTTCCACGATGGCTACCTCGATATCGCCCAGTACACGCTGGAGAAGTAGACCGGCACGTCGACTTGGTGAGGTCATTGGCCCTAGAACGGGCCCGCGCGATCGCGAAAGAGGCCTACATCTATGGCTTTCCGCTGGTCGACAGCTATCGGGTCCAGCACGCGTACTTCGTCGACAAGGACAACCCGGAGTACAAGGGCGATTGGAACCAGGTCCACAACACCACGCGGACCTACACACCGACCGATACCGCGATCCAGACACCGAACGCGGATACGCCGTATTCCGCGTTGGGCGCGGATCTGCGCAGCGAGCCGTTGGTACTGACCGTCCCGGCGATCGAACAGGACCGCTACTACTCGCTGCAGTTCGTCGACGGCTACACCTACAACTTCGCCTATGTCGGCAGCCGCACGACGGGCAACGGCGCAGCCAAGTACTTGCTAGCCGGACCGCGCTGGCAGGGCGACAAGCCGGAGGGCATCGACCAGGTCATCCGCTGCGACACCGAATTGGCCTTCGTGCTGTACCGCACTCAATTGATCGGCCAGGACGACCTGGCGAATGTGCAGAAGATCCAGCAGGGGTATCAGGTACAGCCGTTGTCGGCATTTCTCAACCGGCCGCTGCCGGCCGCCGCACCGCCGATTAGTTTCGTCCCTCCACTTGCCCCAGACGAGCAGAAGACGTCGCTCGAGTTCTTCAACGTTTTGAACTTTGCGCTGCGTTTTGCACCGACCGTGCCCGCCGAGCAGCGGCTGCGCGAGGAGTTCGCCGCTCTCGGGATCGGCCCCGACGAAACCTTCGACCCCAACCACGTCTCAGCCGAAATGCGTTCGGCCATCGAGGGTGGGATGGCCGACGCGTGGGCCGAGTTCAATACCGTGAAGGCGGCGAAGTTCGATACCGGACAGGTCGGCTCAGCAGATGTCTTCGGCACCGCCGAATTCCTGAACGGCAACTACATGTACCGGATGGTCGCTGCCGTGCTCGGTATCTACGGGAACACCGCCGCTGAGGCAATGTACCCGTATCTGGGGAGCGACTCCGCCGGTGCGCCGCTGGACGGCGCCCACAATTATGTCGTCCGCTTTCCGCCCGGTCAGTTGCCGCCGGTCAACGCTTTCTGGTCGCTGACCATGTACGGGATGCCGGAAAGCCTATTGGTGGCCAACCCAATTGACCGGTACCTGATTAATTCGGCGATGCTGCCCAGGCTGGCCCAGGATCGCGACGGCGGGTATTCGTTCTTCGTTCAACACCGGTCGCCCGGTCCGGACCGGGAAACGAATTGGCTGCCCTCCCCGCCCGGTCCGTTCGTCATGGTATTGCGGCTGTACTGGCCCAAACCCGGGGCGCTGGACGGTTCTTGGAAAGCGCCACAGCCGGTACAGGTGTAATCGGGTTGTTCCCAACAGAGAGGCCTTAGATGACCAGTGCAGTGCGCCGCGACCACCTGCCCATCCCCGACGTGAAACACATCGGGCTGACGACGTACGACGCAAAAGACCCCAACACGAAGTACCCACCGATCACGATGCTGCGGCCGCCCGCCGGGGCCCCCAACGTGCTTATCGTCTTGATCGACGATGTCGGGTTTGGAGCGTCGTCGGCGTTCGGCGGCCCGTGCAATACGCCGGTGGCGGAGCGGCTGGGGTCGAATGGACTCAAGCTCAACCGTTTTCACACCACGGCGCTGTGCTCACCAACCCGGCAGGCCATGCTGACCGGGCGTAACCATCACTCGGTCGGGATGGGCGCGATAACCGAGATGGCGACGTCGGCGCCCGGCAACAGCAGCGTTCGACCTAAAGAGAAGGCGCCGATCGCCGAAACGCTAAGGCTGAATGGATATTCGACGGCTCAGTTCGGCAAGTGCCACGAGGTGCCGGTCTGGGAGGTCTCGCCTGCGGGGCCATTCCAGCAGTGGCCGACGGGATCAGGCTTCGAATACTTTTACGGATTTGTCGGCGGTGAAGCCAACCAGTATTACCCCGGGCTGTTCGAGGGCACAACGGCAATCGAGCCGCCGAAATCACCCGAGGAGGGCTACACGCTGACCGAGGATCTCGCCGATCGCGCGATCACCTGGGTGCGCCAGCAGAAGGCCCTCGTTCCGGATAAGCCGTTCTTCATGTATTTCGCACCCGGCGCCACCCACGCGCCGCACCATGTGCCCAAGGAGTGGTCGGACAAGTACGCGGGAAAGTTCGCTGATGGGTGGGATGCCTTGCGGGAGAACACTATTTCCAGGCAGAAGAAACTGGGCGTGGTGCCCAAACACGCCGAGCTGACCCGCCGGCACGACGAGATCCCGAGTTGGGACGACATGCCGGCTGAGCTGAAGCCGGTGCTGACCCGCCAAATGGAGCTCTACGCCGGATTCCTCGAGCAGACCGACTATGAAGTGGGCAGGGTCATCGACGCGATCGATGATCTCGGTGTCCTCGATGACACGCTGATCTATTACATCATCGGCGACAACGGCGCCTCGGCCGAGGGCACGGTGAACGGCTGCTTCAACGAGATGACTACGTTGAACGGGATGCCGGGCATCGAGACAACCGAATTCCTGCTGTCGAAGATCGACGATTTCGGCACACCGAAGGCCTACAACCACTACGCGGTGGGCTGGGCACATGCGCTGTGCGCGCCATACCAATGGACCAAGCAGGTGGCCTCGCACTGGGGTGGCACCCGCAACGGCACCATCGTGCACTGGCCCAACGGACTGAAGGCAAAGGGCGAGCTGCGCAACCAGTTCCATCACGTGATCGACGTCGCTCCAACCATTCTGGAGGCAGCCGGACTGCCCGCCCCAGCATCGGTTAACGGAATCGCGCAGGCGCCGTTGGAAGGGGTCAGCATGCTTGGCACGTTGCGCGACGTTGCTGCGCCCGAGACACATGACGTCCAGTACTTCGAGATGTTCGGCAATCGCGGAATCTATCACCAGGGCTGGACCGCGGTGACCAAGCACCGAACTCCGTGGAAGGCTGACCAGCCCCCGCCCTTCGACGACGATGTCTGGGAGCTTTACGGGCCCGACGACTGGACGCAGGCGCACGACCTGGCCGCCCACAATCCCGTGAAACTGGCTGAGCTGCAACGGCTGTGGCTGATCGAAGCGGTCAAATACAACGTGGTTCCTCTCGACGACCGCGGCTTTGAACGCGTCAACCCCGACATCGCCGGGCGACCGCAGCTGATCCGCGGCAACACCCAGTTACTGTTCGATCGGATGCGGGTCAGCGAGAACTGCGTCCTCACCCTGAAGAACAAGTCCTACATGGTGACCGCCAACATCGTGGTACCCGAATCAGGAGCCAGCGGTGTCATCATCACTCAGGGCGGCAGCGTCGGCGGCTGGTCGCTCTACGCACACGAGGGCAAGCTCAAATACTGCTTCAACTTCTTCGGTATCGAGCACTACATCACTACCGCGACGAAGCCGATCCCGGTGGGCAAGAGCCAGGTGCGGATGGAGTTCAAGTACGACGGCGGCGGGTTGGCCAAAGGCGGCGATGTGACGCTGTACTACGACGGCAAAGCCGTAGGCAGCGGCCGCGTCGAGCAGACACAGCCAATGGGCTACTCCGCCGACGAGGCTTGCGACGTCGGCTGCGACACCGGGTCGCCGGCCTCACCGGACTACGGACCGACCGGCAACCGATTTACTGGTGCGATTGAATGGGTGCAGCTCGACATCGGCGAAGACAGCCACGACCACCTGATCACACCTGAGCAAAGGTTCAACCTTGCGATGGCGCGGCAATAGCGGCCCCTCGAATGATGCGTGGTGAACGCGGCCTTTTCTACGACAGGTTGGCAATCCAGCTCCGACGGATGGAAGGGGACGGGGACCCGAAAGAAACCAGCCCCGACTATCCGCCCTGACCTGCGTCATAGATAGCCAGCGTTGACCCTTGTGGGTCCGGGGTTGACGGGCAGGTGTTTTATGCCGTGCAGCAGGGTGCTGTTATTCAGCGACGGTTCGCCAACGAGGCGAGCCGATGGGCCGCCACCCGATTGCGTTAGCACCTTGACAGGACGCCGGCAGTTTTCAATTCGGCCGTCAAATTTTCCTCGATCTGTCGATAAAACAACGCCGTAGCGAGTAGAAACCAGGGCATACGAAGCATCTCGAATCTCTGCCCAAGCGGGGAGGAAAATATGGACATCATGCCCGCGATGGCCGCAGCCGCGACCTTCGCCACCGTGGCGGCCGGAGCCGCGGTTGCACCCGCATCCGCCGCTCCCGTGATGAGCGGCAACTACGTCCTTACCGTGACCGACCCGGTTGGCCGAGCCACTCTCGTCGAATGGAACGTCAATCCGTGCGGTGAGGGCTGCGCCGACATAAAAGCTGGGCCCGGATATAGCCGCGCGCAATTGGTTGATGGTCAATGGGTAATAGACATGTTCGACTATGTGCGTTGCTCGGACGGCACAAGAGTTCCCTACGCCGCGAACGCCCACATAACGTGGGATCCCAATACTCTTGCGGGCACAGAACAGCTGGTTTACACGCAGGCAGCATGCGGCCAACCGCCGGGATACACGCAACCCAACCGGGTACAACTCAAACAGGCCTCTTGATCTCACTTGGACGTCCACGCACGTTCGCGTCTGTCACACGAACACCGATTTGGGCATCACGGTGGGTTTGAAACCGTAACGCGGACCGCCCAAGCCGAGGGATTTCCCGGCCATGGCCACCGCCGGCACCCCGGCTGGCACCGCAGACACCGGCGCCGCCTCCTCCGGGTCAACGGCCCAGCCCGCGCCCTCGAACGCCGAAGCGCCGGAACTCATCGCCGGGGCGCCCGCGGACCAACTGGGGGGCACCGACAAACCACCGACCGTGGACGCCCGACCCAAGCCCGCCAGGGCAGGCGCTCCGCCGATGCCGGTAGAGCCGGCCTGCCCCACCGCGCCCGCCAAACTCGTTACCCCGAGACCACCCGCGACAGTTTGCGTGCTGGTAGCTGCGACGGCGGCTGCTGGAG
>Ga0209068_10000690_pt1 | contig 17894 bp, 16 predicted proteins | sample ColStrG_CSR_2012_FD_187200 | JGI IMG/M metagenome (GOLD analysis project Ga0209068, IMG submission 187200) | Freshwater sediment microbial communities in response to fracking from Pennsylvania, USA - Cold Stream Run_MetaG_CSR_2012 (SPAdes)... | ecosystem: Environmental > Aquatic > Freshwater >... | reverse complement strand
CGTCGGCACCATTCATGAGCTGGTTTTCCAATGCGGTTTGTTCGGCGGAGCGCAGGTGGACTCCCTCCCCCCTTGTGGGGGAGGGCTGGGGTGGGGGGTCGTGCAGTATGGCACCGAGGTGCAACATCTCGCGACCCCCAACCCCTCCCCACAAGGGGGAGGGGAGAAATTTGCGGCGCCGCCGAAACCTAACCAGCGCGTAATTCCGGGCACGCCTTTCCTGAAAATACGCTATTTGGCGGCGGCCGGCGCATCGATGCGGACGCGCTCGTTCATGATCGCCGCGAAGGGCGCATCCCTCGGGGCCTCGTAGCGGGTCGAGCGAACCCGGTAGCTTTCCGGGCGCATGCCCGGCAAGGGGCGGCCGGCGGCATGGTCGCCGAGGGTTTGCAAGAGGAGGCGCCGGATCTTGACGATCGCAGCATCGCAAGCGAGCAGATGCTCGGCGCTGCGGTCGGCGATCGGCCCCATGGATTCCTGAATGGCGCAATCCTGCGTCCCCAGCCCCAGCATGCCGGTATAGGAGGCGCCGCTCGCCTGCTGGGCACGATCGATCAGGTAATCGTTGTGCCGGTTGCGGATGGCGTGATCGGTGCCGGGAATGTTCTCGGTGTGGATGCCGCGCCATGCCTTCGAGCGGGCCAAGTCCGCCTCGCTGAGCGGCTGGTCCGGATGAAAATCGATGCTGTAGAGCATCGTGTTCTCATCGTCGATCGGGGCCCACACATGGGCGGCGTGCGGCACCGAGGAGATGATCTTGTGGAACGGCATCAGCATCACGTTGACGTTCCAGAGAATGTCGCCCTTTCCCGGGTCGCGGCCGGTTCCGACCACGAACCCGAAATCGGTCGGCATGACCTCGTAGAGCGTCGCCACGATGCGGCGGTTCGCTTCGGCGTCCCCGCGGTGCAGGAAGGACAAGTGGGTGGCATCGAAGCCGCCTTCGAGACCCTGGAGCCAATTGCATTCCTGAATGTGGCGGGTCGCGAAGCGCTGCGATTTGGGCAGCCTGGTCCATTCGAGGTCGGGAAACTGCGGCTTGTGCTCGCCCGGCCCCATATAGGCCCAAACCATGTCGCCGCGCTCCACGCACGGATAGGCTTTGATCTTGAGCTGGGCGAGGATGTTTCGCTTCTGGACGTCGCTGCTCTGCGGCACGCAAGGCACGTCGACGCAGTTGCCGTCGACGTCGAACTTCAGGCCGTGATAGACGCAGCGCAACCCGGATTCCTCGTTGCGGCCGAAGAACATCGACGCGGTGCGATGGGGGCAGCGCTCGTCGATGAGCCCGATGCGACCCCCCGTGTCCCGGAACAGGACCAGGTTCTCGCCCATGAGCCGGACCCGCACCGGCGGACAGTCGGGCGCGGCGATCTGGTGGGAAAATGCTGCCGGAATCCAATAGCGGCGCATCAGCTCGCCCATCGGGCTCCCGGGTCCCACCCGAGTGAGCATTTCATTTTCTTTTTGCGAGAGCATCGGCGATCTCCTGCGCGTTTGATCCCGGCGGGGCGGATCGGGACCCGAACCGGCGGCCATCCTCTCAAGTGAACAACCCGTTAACACAGAACTTTCATCGTCGGCACCGCATCGAAACAGATTTCGAACGGTTTTTCATTAGATTGATCGCCTATGCGTTTCGGGGCGGTAGGCGACGTGCCCAAGAATCAAGGAACAAGATGCGCCTTTGCGCGGCAGTCACCCCGGTCCGCTCGCGTCGCGACAAACCACCCGGCCGCATTTCGCGGATGAGCATCCAGCTTCGTGTCAGGGCGTATGGCAAATTCCGAACTATCCCCAAGCGGGCCGACCAGGCCGCAAGCCGATGACGACCGCGTGCCCTCGCCGGCGAGCTTGCTCAGGCAGATCGTCGAGCATCTCCCGGTCGCCTTGACGGTGCAGGACCACAACGGCCGCTTCATTCTGGCCAATACGGCGGCGGCAGCCAATCTGGCCATCCCGATGGAGGCCTTGATCGGCGCGTCGCCGGCCGATTTCCTGCCGCAAGCCGAAGCCGCCGATCGGCGCAATTGGGAGATCGATCTCGCTCGATCCGGCAAATCGAGCACGATCGAGGAAAAAATCGCCGGCCCGAGCGGCGCGCAAACTTGGCTGACCTGGCACCAGCCCGTGCGCACGTCCGATCATACCCTCTTGCTCACGAGCTCGCTCGACATCACCGAGCGCAAGCAGATCGAGGACGGGCTCCTGCAGCGCGTCAACTTCGACGACCTGACCGGCCTGCCGAACCGCATTCTCATGCGCGAGCGCGTCGACCGGATTCTTCGCGACCCGGACCGCCGGTTTGCGCTGGCCTTCATCGACCTGGATAACTTCAAGCACATCAACGATTACTACAGCCACTCCGTCGGCGATGCGCTGCTCCTCAAGATCGCCGGGCGCATCGCAAGGCGCCTGCGCGACAGCGACATGCTGGCGCGCATCAGCGGCGACGAGTTCCTGCTCCTGCTCGATCCGATCGATGACAACGATCAAATCGCGGCGATGGTCGAGCAAATTCTCGCCGACCTGAAACAGCCGTTTCACATCGAGGCGTTCGAGGTCTTCACCTCGGCCTCCATCGGGGTGAGCGTGCATCCGGAGCACGGCTTGACCTACGAAGAATTGCGCCGCAACGCCGACAGCGCGATGTATCGGGCCAAGAGCGACGCCAAGGGGGCCGCGGTCTACTTCGACCTCCATATGGGGCAGGCGATCTCCGCGCGGATGGAGCTGGAGCAGCGGTTGCGCCTGGCCATCCGCGATTGCCGGTTCTGCTGCGCCTTCCAGCCCAAAGTGGACATCCGCAGCCAGGCGGTCGTCGGATTCGAGACCCTGGTTCGCTGGCGCGACGACGAGGGGGAGATTCATCCGCCCAGCTCGTTCATCAGCATGGCCATCGAGCTCGGTCTGATCGACACCATCACGCACTTCGTGCTGGCCGAGGCGTTGCGGTCGATTCAATATCTCGACCAGGAGTTCGGTGCGGCGACGACCATCAGCGTCAACGTCGCCGCCAAGCAGGCCAGCGACCTGAATTTCATGCGCTCGTTCGCTAAAATCCTGGGCGCGAGCGAATTCGCCTCCCGCGTCATGCTCGAGCTGACCGAGGATGCGTTCGTGGCCAAGAGCCAGTTTCAGCTGCAGGTTCTGCCGATGCTGCGCGAAATCGGCGTTCGGGTTTCGATCGACGATTTTGGAACCGGCTATTCGTCCTTGAGTGCGCTGGCCGACATAACGGCTGACGAGCTCAAGGTCGACCGCTCGTTCATCTCGGCGATTCATGAACGCCCACGCAGCCAAAGCGTCTTGCGGGCGATCGAGTCGCTCGGCCATGCGCTCGGAATGAGCATCGTTGCCGAAGGCGTCGAGACGTTCGAGGAGCTCGTCTATCTGCAGACGTCGACGCGAATACGACAGGCCCAGGGATTTTATTTCTCCAAACCCTTCTTTCTCGAGGAAGCGGCGAGCGCCAAGCGCGTGAACTTCAGCGGGCAGGCCTGCGGCGGGCGCTCTTTTGGCGGGCGCGCGGCCGAAGCCGCGCGCGAGCCATCCGACGGGCGCGGCTTTCGCTTGCAAGAGCCGCGGTGGCGGCGCGATTATGAAAAGATCGACCTCAGCGCGTCGGCGGGATCGAGGCGGGGGTTCTGAGGGCGGAGAGCGGTTCCGGCGGATTGGCCGGCGGCTTCTTCAGCAGGCTGAACCGGCTTGAATCCGGTACCGGGCTCGGCTGCAGCGGCACCGCATCGGGACGGACCGCGGGCTTGAGTTCGCGCGACGCGTCATCCGGATTTGCGCTGGGCCTCGCCATCGAGCCGCGCCATCGTTCGAGCACGGCGGCGATGAAGTCGAGATCGTGATTGGTCGCTGGAACGGCTTGTCCGTTGGCGAAAGCCTCGCACCGCGGTACCCGATGCGGCGGCAGCTCGGCGAACGTCAATCGCGTCGGCAACGGGACGCCGACCCCGAAGGCCAATGCCTCGCGGGTGCCGAGCGAAGGCACGAAGCCGAAGAGGTTGGCCGCGGTGTCGGAAACCGCCGACCGCAGCAGCGCCTGGTCGCGGTCGTTCGACATGCGCATCGCAAACAGCGTGCTGCACTGGGAAATGATCGTCGGGTCGAGCTCGGCGGGGCGTTGGGTCGCGAGGGCCAGGAACACACCGCATTTGCGACCTTCCTTGGCGATGCGCGAGATCGCCCGGCGAGTCGGACCGAAACCGATCGTCCGGTCCACCGCGGCATAGCGGTGGGCCTCCTCGCATACGATCAGCAACGGGGCCGCGCCGTCGCTCCACAAGCCGAAGTCAAAGGCCAGACGGCACAACACCGACACGACCGGATCGACCACCTCGGCAGGAAAGCCGGCCAGCTGCATGATCGTGATCGGCTTGCCGTCGGCCGGAAGGCGGAACAACTGGCTGATGGATTCCGCCATCGTGTCGCCGCCGACGTTGGCATTTTCGAACAGGAACGCGTAGCGGGCGTCATTGCTGACCGACTCGATCCGCGAGATGAGCTTGTGATAGATCATCCGCGACGACCGGTTCTCGAGCTTTCCCATCCGCTCGTCGATTATCATCAGCAAGTCCTGCAGCCGGTAGGGAACCGGCGTATCGACGGAATATCCGATGATCTTGGGATCGAGCTTCTTGACCGCCAACCTTTCGGCCGAGGACCGGTATTGCGTGTAGGCGACCTTGGCGAGCGGGATCGCCTCGGAGAGAATCTCGATTTCCTCCTCGCCGGCCGGTCGGCCGGCGAAGAAGACGTCGACGATCTCCTCGAAATTGAACAACCAGAACGGCAGCCTGAGGTTTCCGGGATTCGCCACGTAGGCGCGATCGCCGAAACAGCGGCCATATTCGTTGTGAACGTCGAGCAGGAGCACGCGCAGATCCGGTCTCGCCTGCAGCAACTGCTGCAGAATAACGGCGAGCGCGCTTGATTTGCCGACCCCGGTGGTACCGAGAATCGCAAAATGCTTGCTGAGCATCTCGTTGATGTCGACACGAACGTCGATCTTGCTGTCCTGCTGCAGTTGACCAACCTTGATCGACCGCGAGCCGAAGCCGCCGAAGATGGCCCGCATCTCGTCGTTGGTCAGCGGCTCGACCGGATAGCCGATGGTCGGATAGGTGGTGACGCCGCGGCGGAAGCGTATCGGCCCGCCGTCCCGCCCGTCGAGCTCGCCCATGAGATCGACGCGGGCCGTACCCTGAAAGTCCTGCTCCTTGACACGGAAAGGGGCCTGAACTGTGACCTCCGCGATCACCCCGACGATGGGGGCCTTGCCGCTCTGGATCTTGACGAACTTGCCGACCGTGATGCCGGCCTCGTACAGGCCGCCCGGCTGCTGGCTCACGAGCCCGATGCTCACCTGCGAGCCGCTGACGGAATGAACGTTGCCTAACGGTCCTCTGGACATCTGCGACCGCTTTTCCCGATCTCGAAACGCGCCGGCCCCTGACATCCATGGCCCCCGCGGGAGCTCACGACGCCTCGGCCTGGCCACGGCTTGGAGCGTTGCCTTGGGGCTCTGAGGCGAACAATGGCCCGGAACCGCTCTAGATTCGGTTAAGCGTAATGCGCACAACGTCACCTTGGCGCAGCACTACGTCAAACCCAGCCTTTGTGGCGGCATCGCCGAGGCCGTCGCGCCACCATGATTGACGGCGCGTTAACGGGACCACGACCGCACGTGCCGCCGCGCGGCGTCATGACCAGGTCGCGAAGCTCAGCCCGGTTCCGGTACCTGCGGGCGTGCGGTAGCCGGGAACATATTCGAACCAACTCATGTCCAGATGCTCGAGCGCGCCCGCCGCCGCGACCCAATTCAGGATCTCCGAGCTGCCGGCATTGAGCTTGTTGCGGGGCAGGCTTTGCAGAAACGCGGCATCCTTGTCGGCGCAGGCCTTGAGGATGGCGCGGTCGAGATCCTCATCCACCAGGAAATGGCTCAACCCGCCGGAGGCCAGGACGCCGATCCGCCCCTCCGCGGGAAAGCTCTCGACCGCCTTGCGCAAACCCTGCCCGAACGCGTAGCAGCGGTGCGGCCGCGGCTGATTGGGTGGAAAGTAGGTGTTGAGAAAGATGGGCACGGCCGGCACCGGATGCTGCGCATCCATCACCTGGCGGTGCACATAGGCGATCGCGTGGCCCTCGCCCTCGCCCTCCGGCAGGCATTTCGAGCTGGCGAGATCGAAGCCCATATCCATCAGGGATTCGATCAAATGAACCGCGAGCGCGGAATGGACCGGATAGTCACGCGGCAGCTGCGGCTCGAAGAAGCCCTTGCGGTTCTGAATGTACCAATCGGGGAAATGCGAATAGGTCTCGTGCTGGGCGTTGCCGTTGCGGATCGTGTCGCCGAAATAGATCGCAAACGCCGGCCGGCAGTCCTCGCGATAGCTTTCGTTCTGGTCGTCACCCATGACGATCAGGGCATCGAGGCCGGCGGCCGCCACGGTCTGACGGATCCGTGCCATCGCGGCGCGGGCGATGTTCTGCCGCGCCACCAGGTGTTCGGGCGCCACCATGTGGGCCAGCTTGGGATCGGCCGCCTCCAGCAAATCCCCGTAGGTGACCGGCCGCCCGTCCTTGTCGCGATGCCGGATGGTCTGGTCGGTCTCCAGAAAGCGCGGCAGCGTCTCATCCGATGCGAGCAGCATGGGAGTGTGCGACGTTCCGAGCCCGAGCACGATCTTGGCCATCTTCTACAAAATCTCCTTCAAACGCTCGACCGGGCGGCACAGGCGCGTGCCCTTTGTGCTGCGCACCACCGGGCGCTCGATCAAAATCGGATGAGCCGCCATGACGGCGATCAGCTCGGCATCGGTGTGCTTGGGATCATCGAGGCGAAGCTCCTCAAACGGCGTGCCGCGCTGCCGCAGCAGCTCGCGCGGCTTCATCCGCATCTCCTTGAGAACGGTCTTGATCTGCGCAGCGCTGGGCGGCGATTTCACGTAGTCCACGATCTCCGGCTCGACCCCCGTGGCGCGGATCAGCTCCAGCACCTTGCGCGAGGTCGCGCATTTCGGATTGTGCCAAATGACCACGCTCATGGAGCATCCGATTTGGGGCGGCATATCGGTCGGGTCATGGGACGGCTCATGGGGCGCTCATCCAGCCGCGGCCATCACGCGCGCGGCGCACAGCGCACATAGACGCCGGTGCCATAGCGTCCCGCGACCTCGGGATCGACATAGCGCAGCACCATCACACGGCCGTCGAACGAGACGATTTCACGATCGCTGGTGTTGCCGCCCTCGCCGTGCGGCCCGATGTAGTTCTTCCCGCCCGGGCCCCCCTTGAGCCAAAACTCCTGCATCTGCGACTGGTCCGGCGGATACATCATCACCCCGCCGGTCGGACCCTGGCCGATCACGAACGGATGGCTGCATTGCCCCTTGGCGGCGGCCTCGGTCCGAACCCGATCCTCGGCCCGGTGGAAGGAGGCATAGCCCCAGCGCCCGATGACCTCGGAGGAGCGGATGCTGGCGGGGATTTCGGGTGCCGCCTGTGGCTCGACCGGCACGGGTTCGGGGGCCGGGCTCGAGCCGCCAAAGCTCGGGAAGCCCCCAAAGCTGCCGCAGCCGGCAAGCGCAAGGGCCAATAGCATGGCCGCAGCGGGCGCCGAACCCTGACTGAATTTACCCATGGCGTCCCTTCCTTCATCGATGCCCGTGTGGCCGCGGCCACCAACCCCTCGAGGCGGGAACCGAAGGCTCTCGGGTCCAAACCTCATCGGGATTGTATCAGTTTCAAAGTTAACGGGCGGCAACCATATGGCTCCCTGCTGTTCAGATACGCCAAATGTGACCGAGAAGATGCCGCGATGGCAAGGCGGATATGGGGCAATCCATGAGCCAATGGGCACGGGGATTGGCGCCGGGCCCCCATCACGGTCGCGTCTTCACGGCCGCGCCGCTTTGGCGTCGGCTGCCGTCACATCGTCGGCAAATTGGTTGCCGAAGTGGGTGCGGACATAGTTGACCACCGCGGCCACCTGCTGATCCGTCAGCAAGTCGCCGAACGGCGGCATGCCGTTGCGTCCATTGATGACGAGCGCCAGCGGATAGGCGGCGCTCGCGAGCTTGGGATTCCCGGCCAGCGCCGGATAGGCGCCCGCCCCGACCGCGCCGACGCCTTCCGGCATGTGGCAGCCCTGGCAGATGTCGGCATAGAGTCCCTCGCCGGTCGGCGCCATGAAACGTGCCGGATTGCTGAACCGCGCATCGGCGGACTGCGCCATCGACGGCGGCACGGACCGCGACATGACCGAGGCGATCGCCGCCGCAGCAAGCGCGAGTGACAGGGCGATGCGTGGGCCGGAAAGCATGCGGTTCTCCAAGAGCAAGCAAAGTGAGCAAGCAAATTTGAGCAAGCGGGTCGAGCAACCCGGAGCGCGACGCGCCCGATCAGCCGGCCAGAACGCGGCGATGCAGCCGCCCGATCGCATCAAGAGACGATAGCAGGGCTCCTTCCTGCCAGCCCGGCAAATAGGAAGCATGCTCGCCGGCGAGCAGGATACGTCCGTCGAGCGCGCATAGATTGTCATAGTGCTGCTTGCGCGCCGCGTCGGTCCAGCTGCCGCTGCAGCCGAGCACCGCAGGATTGCGGTGCCACGCGACCGCGATGCCGTTCTCGAACTCCTCGTTGTATTGCGGATGGATCCGCGCGCCGTCCGCGACCGCCTTGGCGACCCGCTCGGCCGGCGACAGCGACGTGAATTCGTACGCATAGACGCTGAAGATCGTGTAGGCGCCGAGCAGCACCGCCTTGCCGGCAGCCCCGTAACCGGTGCACGGGTAGCCGATCAGGCGGATCGGCTGGTCCGTATAGCTGATGCCGCCATATATCCCCTCGTCCTGCTCCCAGAAGCGCCGCTTGAACTGCAGGCCGACCTTCAGGGCCGGCGAATAGGGAACCGCGTTGATGGCGTTCTGCATCGGCGCCCCCACGGTCACCTCGATCTGGCTCAGGATCGACAGCGGGATCGTGCAGAGGCACCAGTCGGCGGTGGCGGTGAGCGGTTTTCCGGGATCGGCGGTGTCCTCGTAGACGACGCTCACCTGGCGCGCGTCCTGCCGGATCGCCTTGACCTTGGCGTTGAAGCGAATGAGATCGGCGACCTCGCGCGTGAAGGCGCGCGCGATCATGTCCATGCCGCCGACCGGCTGGAACAGCGTGGTCTGGAACTCGTAATTGGCGCCCGGAAACAAGTTCTGCCACAGGCCCGACTTGAGGAGATCACTGAGCCCGAGCGGCTCCGAAGGCGTCGGCGCAGCGGCGACGCCGCCACCCGGATCCTTCTCGAAGCCGCGCCGGTTGCTGCTGCCGAAGTTCGCCCGGTAGGCGTAATTCTGGTCGAGCGCTCCCAAGCCCCGCAGAGCCTGCAGCAGGATTTCCTGGTCCTCCCGGGTGACGGCCTCGTCGAGCTTGCGCTGGCTGGTCGCCTTGGCGAGGAGCTCGCAGATATAGCCGGTGAAGTCGGCCTGGACATGACGATAGCGCTGCGGCTTGCCGCCGAAGGCCGTCCTGGAATGGAGCCAGGCATTGGTGTTGACCTGGATGAAAGGCTCGAGCGCGACCTCGAGGCGGCTGCAATAATCGAGCAGCGCATGATGATGGTAGGGAATGCGCCACGGACCGGGATTGAGATAGAGACCCGGATCGAAGCCGCAGTGCTGGGTGGCGCCACCGAGCTCGGTGTAGGTGTCGCCGCCACGTAGCGTCCAGCAACGCCCGCCGGCCCGGTTGCTGAATTCAAGCACCTGCACCCGGTAGCCGGCCTTGCGCAGCTCGAGCGCCGCCGCCATGCCGGCGAGCCCGGCGCCCAGGATGAGCACCGACGCCCCCTTGGGATCGCCATCGAGCTTGATCGGCCCCGCATAGGTGGATTCGGCGAGGCTCGTCATGGCGCGGTACATGGCGGCGCCGCCGGCCGCCGTTCCGATGAGCGCCAGGAGATCGCGGCGGCGCATGCCGGCCGCATGAGCGTCGGACATCGGCTGCTCCCTTCGGCTTGGGTGCTTCCTTAGCGGCCATTGTCCTACCAGGAAGAGGCGCCAGCAAGTGGCGTTCGCTCAGTCCTTGCGGGGATCGCGCAGCGGGGGGTCCTTCTTGATGTTGAGCCGCCGGATCGCCTTGGCGTCGAAATCGTCGTCTGAGCGAAAGCCGGCCGCCCGTATGCCGTCGATTGCACAGAGGTCGTCGACCTCGTTGACGTCGCCGGTCACGCCGAGCGCCCCCACGATCTCGCCGGTTTCATCGCGGATGAGCTGGCCGCCGGCTTCCAGGAACAGCGGTCCATCGGACAGCTCGCTCAAGGACTGCATGAAGGCCGGCTTCTCCTTGGCCTTCTGCAGAACCTGGCGGGACGAGCGATTGAGCGCCAGCGCCGCGAAGGCCTTGCCGTAGGCGATCTCGAAGCGCAGCAGCGAGGAGCCGTCCTGCTTGTGGAAGGCCTTCACCCGTCCGCCCGCATCGAGCAGGATGGCGCTCAGCGCATGGGCCTTGCGCTTCTTGGCGGACGCGAAGGTGCCCTCGATGATCTTGAGGGCTTCGGCAAGACTGATGGCGCGCATAAAATCTCCTCCATGGCTGGCCGGACAAATTGCCCGAGATCGCAAGCCCGTATCAACCACCCCGGGCGCGCTGCTACCATGCCGGCACCCGGTTTGAAGGAGAAACTCATGGTCCATCCACACCCGACCGCCCGGCTCGCGCCCTTGGTCCGGCTGGCGGTGCTCGCCGCCGCACTGGTCTATGCGGGGCCGGCCGGCGCCGCCGATCCCGTATTGCTGCGGGTCAACAGCTTTCCGAACGCCAAGGCGCTGCCGCTGCAGGCCGGCATCGGCAAGGGCTTTTTCGCGAAGCGCGGGCTCAAGGCCGAGCTCGAGCTCACCGAAAGCTCGAAGGCGCAACGGGACGGCCTTGCGGCCGGAAAATTCCAGATCGCGCAAAGCGCCATCGACAACGCAGTCGCCATGATCGAAGGCGCCAAGCAGGATGTGGTCATCCTGTCGGGCGGCGACAGCGGCATGAACGAGTTCTTCGTGCAGCCCGGCATCGCCTCGTTCGCGGACCTGCGCGGGCACGTCATTCTGGTGGATGCGCCCGACACCGCCTATGCGCTGCAGGTCAAGAAGCTCCTGGCGCAGCACGGCGTCGAACCCGGCGCCTATACGATCAAGCCGGTCGGCGCCGGCGTCTTCCGCCTCAAGGGCATGCTGGAGGACCACGCCAATGCGGCCGCCATTCTCAATCTCCCGTTCACCGTGCAGGCCGCGCAGGCCGGGATGAAGAGCCTCGGGCGGACCATCGATCTGCTGGGCCCCTATCAGGCGGCGGGCGGATTTGCACTGCGCGCCTGGGCCGAGCAGAACCGCGATACGGTCGAGCGCTATCTCGCCGCCTATGTGGAATCGCTGCGCTGGGTGCGCGATCCCGCCAACCGCGCCGAAGCCGTCGGGTTGCTGGTGAGCGAGCAGAAGCTCAGCCGGGACATCGCCGAGCGGACCTATGACCAGCTCATCGATCCGGCCTTCGGCTTCACGCCGGATGCCCGCTTCGACATGGAAGGATTCCGCAACATGATGGCGTTGCGGGCCGAGGTCGAAGGCAAGACCACGGCGGCGCCCGAGCGCTATCTCGATTTCAGCTATTACGAGCGGGCGATGCAGATGGTGGGGAAGTGAACCACCGTGATCGGTTGATCACTCTACCACCGCGCCCGGCCTCACGCCTTTGGCGGGTTCGGCAGACTTGATCTCGATCGCCTTGGCGATCTTGGCGAGAACCGCGGGCGGCGTGTCGAGCATGTCGGCGATGATCTTCGCCAGCTCCTGGCCGCCCGTGGGGCTGATCTCGAGGCCCTGCAGCTGCGCCTCCCGGATGAAGTCCGCATCCGCCATGGTGGCATCGAAGGCCCGGCGGAGCATGGCAACGCGCTCGGGGGGCACGTCGGGATTGGTGACGATCGGCCGGGCGACGACGACCGCCCTGGAGATGAAATCGAAGACTGCCTGTTGGTCCGCGCCGCCGGCGAGCTCGCGCAGGAGCGGCACCTCCTCGTATCCCGGAAGCTTGCGCAAGCCGGCCTGGATGAGGAAATTGTATTTTGCCACGACCTCGGCCTTGCTTGCTCCAAGCACCTGCGGATTGCTGGTGCTGCGGCCTTCGACCTCGCCGCGCTCCATCGCCAACGTCATGTCGGGGCCGCTCGGATAGCCGTAGATGACCTTGAACCTGGTGCCCAGCATATTGTTGTAGAGCGCGGCGAGCTGCGTCATGATCGACCCCGCTCCGGTTGCCGCAACCGGCGTTTCGCGTCGACGGGCGTCTTGCAGCGTCTTGGTCGGGGACGACGCGGCGGTGAAGAAGAACTCGTTGGTATCGCTCATGTTGCCGATCCAATTGAGCGTCCGCAGATCCACCTTGAGGGTCCGGTTGAGGCCCAGCGCCTGATCCATCGGGAACGACTGCGTGATCATGGTGAGCACGGTGCCGTCGCGCGGCGCCACATTGGCCACGTAGTTGAGCGCGACCAGGCCGCCGCCGCCCGGCATATTGACCGGCAGGACGCTCGGATTGCCCGGCAGAAAGCGCACGATGTGGCGCCCGATCAGGCGCGAATAGATATCGTAATTGCCGCCCGGCGCGGCCCGGACGTAGATCCTGATCTGCTTGCCGCGATAGAAGTCAGCCACCGGCTCGGCGGCAGCTGGCGCCGCCGCCAGGATGGCGACCATGAGAACCGGAAGCAGGCGCAGCCGTAGCATGATCATCCAAGCTCGTCCTATGCCTACCAGTAGCATTTCGCCGGAGTCGCGGGCCGGGTCGAACGGCTCTCAGGAACGCTCGAAGAAATGCCGGTAGGAAAGAGAAAGCATGCCGACGCTGATCATGCCGAGGGGAATCGCGAGCAGGCTTGGTACGAGCGGAACCAGAGTTAAGGCAGCTCGGCCGTGGTCCGGCTGGAACAGCCAGTACGACGTCCCCCCGCCGAGCACCATCAACGGCAAGATGCAGAAAAAATAGGCCCAAAGCATCCGCCAAGTGTTGCCCTTGCTGACCCTCCAGGCGGCGCCGAACGTGATGTCGTCGCGCCCCAATGCTTTTCCCGGCAACACAAGCGATAGCCGCGCGACGACGAAAAGGGCGGTGATCGTTCCCACGCCGGCCAGAAACTGGACGCCCGCCGCGAGAGGGTGGCCGTGCGCGGCCATGCTCTGGAGCATCATGCTGACATAGCTCGGCGCCAAAGTGATCAACCCCACCCAGAACGCCAGAACCGCGTAGCCCGCGACGATGCCGTCGAGCCGCAGATAGAGGCCGGCGCCAGGGTGTTCGTCTTTGAGCAGCAGGCGGTGCCAAGCCACCGCGATCGAGGCTAGCGCCGGCAACCCAACCACTTTGGCAACGATTTGTGTCAACATCGTCAGCAGCGGATTGGGATCAACGAATGGTTGGCCGATGCGGGCCGTCTGTAGGAGCTCCATCGCGCGCGGCGCTTGCCACCAAGTCAAAAACGCGAAAACCGGTGCCATCAGCAACATCCAAAACCAACAGACACGCACCAGATCGGGAAGGTTTCCTCCCCACAACGCGTAAGCCTGTCCGATGGTGCGCCACAACGGGAGCTTCGAGGGTGCCGCAACAGTCACGGCGGTCATGACAACAACTCCGTATGCTTGCCCGGGTCGCTGAACCTCGCGGCGAAGTCTCGCACAAACGAGACTTTCCACTGTTAGCGCGTCAGCCGCAACAATCCCCCGGATGTGGCAAGGATTCAGGCCGCGCCGGCGCGCACCCACTTGTCGGTATCCACCTCCCAGCCGCGCTGCGAGAGGTCGCAGCCGTTGCCCTCCGGGTCGCGCATGCGGATCTCCGATTGGGTGCGGTGGGCCGGGCGCGCCTTGACGGTGGCGCCGTTGCGCTCGACCTCGCCCGCCATGGCCTTGGAGTCGCCGACCAGAAATCCGAAATGCGCGATGCCGAAGCGCGCCTCGTGTCCGACCTCGTCGCTGTAGAAGGTCTGGATCGCCACGTTGCTGTGGCCGTCGCCCACATGCTTGTTGCGGTAGCCGGGCCGCTTCATGGATTCCCGGTGCGCCTCGAACAATTCGCGGAAGCCGAAGACCTGGCGGTAGAAATCCAGCACCAGCTCGGTGTCGAGCGCGTTGAGCGCGATATGGGCGATGCGGGGAACCGCGACGCGCGCGCCGGTCAATCCGAAGTCGCGCTGCGACAAGGTCACCGGATTGCATTCGGGATCATGGATGCGCACATCGCCGTGCTGCAGATCGCCGCTCTCGGCGATGACCACGCCGCGCGGATTGAACGCGCGATAGCGCGCGAGCGTCTGGTCCACGTTCGCGACCGCGATGCCGAGATGGTGGAGCCCGATCTCCATGCGGGGCTCATGCAATTGCGGCCGCTGCTTGAACAAGGTGAGATTGAACCCGCCGTCCGTGAGGGTGACGTCGCCCGCGCCGGTGCGGCCGATCTCCTCCATGCCGAAGCTGCGCGCATAAAAGCCTGCGAGCGCCGCCGGTTCCACGCACAACATGGCTAGATAGCGTATCCGCGACATTGGTTTGCTCTGCCCAGAATGATCAAAAACCGGGCCGTCCGCCGGCGTGCCGGAATTCGGCACAAGCTTGACTCCACGCGGCGAAGGACTTATTTCCCCCGCCAGCTCTTAGCACTCCATGATTGCGAGTGCCAACGAGTGCCAATTCGACCTTCCGGTCAGAGCTTCAGCCCCGATCCAACACGCACGAGGAAGACATGGCCAAGATGAATTTTCGTCCCCTGCATGACCGCGTGGTGGTGCAGCGCATCGATGCCGAGGCGAAGACCAAAGGCGGCATTATCATACCCGACACCGCCAAGGAGAAGCCGCAGGAAGGCAAGATCGTGGCGGTCGGCCCAGGCGGGCGCGACGAAGCGGGCAAGCTGATCAGGCCGGACGTCAAGGTCGGCGATCGAGTGCTGTTCGGCAAGTGGTCGGGCACCGAGGTCAAGATCGACGGCGAGGATCTGCTGATCATGAAAGAGTCCGACATCATGGGTGTCATCGCCTGAACGGCGACGGCTCATCAGGCGGCGGCAATCAACCGGAGTAAGACGAAATGGCTGCGAAAGAGGTAAGATTCTCAACTGACGCGCGCGACCGGATGCTGCGTGGCGTCGATATCCTCGCCAATGCGGTGCGGGTGACGCTCGGGCCCAAGGGCCGCAATGTCGTCCTCGAAAAGAGCTTCGGGGCGCCGCGCATCACCAAGGACGGCGTGACGGTGGCCAAGGAGATCGAGCTCGAGGACAAGTTCGAGAACATGGGCGCCCAAATGGTGCGCGAGGTCGCGCAAAAAACCAATGACCAGGCGGGAGACGGCACCACCACGGCGACCGTGCTGGCGCACGCCATCGTGCGGGAAGGCGCCAAATCGGTCGCCGCCGGCATGAACCCGATGGACCTCAAGCGCGGCATCGACATCGCGGTGAGCGCGGTGGTCAAGGATATCGAGAAGCGCGCCAGGAAAGTCGGCTCCTCGGCCGAGATCGCCCAGGTCGGCACCATCTCGTCGAACGGCGACAGCAAGATCGGCAAGATGATCGCGCAGGCCATGCAGAAGGTCGGCAACGAGGGCGTGATCACGGTCGAGGAGGCCAAGGCGCTCGAGACCGAGGTCGAGATCGTCGAGGGCATGCAGTTCGACCGCGGCTATCTTTCGCCCTACTTCATCACCAATGCCGAAAAGATGGTGGCGGAGCTGGAAGACGCCTATGTGCTGCTGCACGAGAAGAAGCTCTCCGGGCTGCAGGCCATGCTGCCGGTTCTGGAAGCCATCGTGCAGTCCGGCAAGCCGCTGGTCATCGTGGCCGAGGACGTGGAAGGCGAGGCGCTCGCCGCGCTCGTGGTCAACAAGCTGCGCGGTGGCCTCAAGATCGCGGCCGTCAAGGCGCCCGGCTTCGGGGACCGCCGCAAGGCCATGCTGGAGGACATCGCGATCCTCACCGCCGGACAGCTGATCTCGGAGGATCTCGGCATCAAGCTCGAGAACGTGAACCTGCAGATGCTCGGCCGCGCCAAGAAGGTGATCATCGAGAAAGAGAAGACCACTATCGTGGACGGCGCCGGCAAGAAGAAGGAGATCGAGGCGCGCATCGGCCAGATCAAGGCGCAGATCGAGGAGACCACCTCCGATTACGATCGCGAGAAGCTGCAGGAGCGGCTGGCCAAGCTGGCCGGCGGCGTGGCGGTGATCCGGGTCGGCGGCGCCACCGAGGTCGAGGTGAAGGAAAAGAAGGACCGGGTCGAGGACGCCCTCAACGCCACCCGCGCCGCGGTCGAGGAGGGCATCGTGCCGGGCGGCGGCGTCGCCTTGCTGCGCGCCAGGAAGGCGGTCGGCCGGATCACCGACGACAATCCGGACGTGCAGGCCGGCATCAACATCGTGCTCAAGGCGCTGGAAGCGCCGATCCGGCAGATCGCCGAGAACTCCGGCGTCGAGGGCTCGATCGTGGTCGGCAAGATCCTGGAGTCGAAATCGGAGACCTTCGGCTTCGACGCCCAGTCCGAAGAGTATGTGGACATGGTCGAAAAGGGCATCATCGATCCCGCCAAGGTGGTGCGCGCGGCCCTGCAGGATGCGGCCTCGGTCGCCGGCTTGATCGTGACCGCAGAAGCCATGGTGGCCGAAGTGCCCAAGGAAAAACCGGCGATGCCGTCCATGCCGGGCGGCGGCGGGATGGGCGGAATGGGCGGGATGGATTTCTGACGACCTTCGGGCTGATCCCATTCAAGAGGAACCGGACGGGGCTGCTGCAAGGCGGCCCCGTTTCATTTTCGGGGGCGCCCGTGCCGAACAGCAAAGAGCCTTGCTACTCGCCATTCACTCAATCAATTCGAGCTCAGGTGAAACCGCAGGCTGCGTTCGCCCTGCAAGATCAGCAGGTCGTCCTGCCGGCGCCAGTTGGCGACCTGCTGCAGGGCCCCCACGAGGTCTTCATCCGCCTGCATGCGGTCCGGATCGCATTGCTTCTCGGTCGAGGCGCCGAGGATGATCGTGATCGTGGCGTCGACCACGACCAACTGGGCCTGCACCCTGTTGCACCACAGATCGATCGAGGCCCCGCCTCTCGATTCGATCTGCAGAATGGGGACACGCTTGGAGCCCTTCATCGGCTTGGCCTCCAGCAACAGCGTGCTGTCATAGGGAAAGCTGCGATCGGCCGCGATGCCGGCCGATCCCCCGGCCAACACGATCCCAGCCACTATGGCGAGCCCCGCCAACGGTCCGGCCATGCAGCCCGCCCATGTTGCCGCAGGAATGCGCATGCGATGCTCCAATAAGATCGGCGACCGGGGCTCATACACCGTGCCGAAGCCCGAGGCAATTTCGCCGATCGAATCAAAGGGCGGCCCTGCGGCCGCCCACTCTTCGCGTTGTCGGATGCGAAGCGCTGCTTTGCTTTAGTGTACGATCATACCAGTGAACACGTAGGCCTGCGCCATGACCAGGATGCCGACCAGGCAGGCGAGCGCGATCGAGTGCCAGAACACGAAGCGCAGGATGGTACCTTCGTGCCCGAACCAGTTGGTGGCGGTCGAGGCGACGACGATCGATTGCGCGTCGATCATCTTGCCCATGACGCCGCCGGAGGAGTTCGCCGCGCTCATCAGGATCGGCGAAAGCCCCAATTGCTCCGAGGTGATCTTCTGGAGATTGCCGAACAAGATGTTCGACGCCGTATCGGAGCCGGTGAGCGCGACGCCGAGCCAACCCAGCAGCGTGCCGAAGAAGGGATAGAGCACCCCCGTTCCGGCGAAGGCGAGGCCGAGGGTGGCGTCGATGCCGGACAAGCGCGTGAGCGTACCGATCGCG
>Ga0209068_10000686_pt1 | contig 17949 bp, 18 predicted proteins | sample ColStrG_CSR_2012_FD_187200 | JGI IMG/M metagenome (GOLD analysis project Ga0209068, IMG submission 187200) | Freshwater sediment microbial communities in response to fracking from Pennsylvania, USA - Cold Stream Run_MetaG_CSR_2012 (SPAdes)... | ecosystem: Environmental > Aquatic > Freshwater >... | reverse complement strand
TGCGTGGGCTCGGCTGCCACCCAACTCAGGAATTGCTTGAGCAGTGGGCTCAGGTCAGCTTCGTGGCCTTTGACCATCGGGCCGAGCAGCATTCCTCCCGCAACTCCAAAGAACTTCCACCACAGGTCGCGAGCTTGTTCGAGGTGGTCGGGACGAAACGGCGCGACCGTGAATCCGGACTGCCCCAGAGCTTCCGCTGCGGAACGAACCGTCGCTCGAGTTTCCGGAGTCACGGGTGTACGACCGTCATCTTCGAAATATCCGATGGAATGTTCCTGCGCAGGCCGGGCAAACGGGGGACGCAGAGCTACCGGGGCGGACGCGGCATCGGCATCGTCGTATCCGGCCATGACTTCGAACAGCAGGCGGAGGTCGGCCACCGTCCGCGCCATTGGTCCGACTACGCCCAACTGTGCGAAGGGACCCACCGATGTGGGGAAATGTCCTGTGGTGGAAATGCGTCCGGGGGTTGGCTTGAGGCCGCAGATGCCGCAAAAGTGCGCGGGCTCGCGGATCGATCCACCCCCGTCGCTGCCTACTCCGCCCGCTGACATCCCGGATGCAATCGCAGCGGACTCGCCGCCGCTAGAACCGCCAGCGGTCCGACTCAAATCCCAGGGATTGTTCGTACGCCCATAGAGAAGGTTGTCCGTCTCCCACGCCATAAGCATCTCAGGTGCGTTGGTGACACCCAGGATAATAGCGCCCGCGCCGCGCAGGCGATCGACGAGGACGGCGTCGCGTGCTGCAATATGGCCAGCACGGAGTTTTGTTCCTGTTTCGCAACGATATCCGGCAACGTCGATCGAGCTCTTGATGCTGAGGGGCACGCCGTGCAGTGGACCGACGGATTCTCCCCGCTGGATAACGGCTTCGGCCTTTCGGGCTTCGCGAAGAACACGTTCGGCTTCTACGTGGACGAAGGCATTCAAACGGGTATTTTGCTCTTCAATACGGTGGAGATACGCCTGGGCAACCTCGACTGGAGACACTTTTTTCTCGCGCATCATGGAAGCGAGATCGATGGCAGAGGTTGCTGTGAGTTCGGGCATGCAGAGAATTCTCGGGCGGAAATTCCGAGTCTAGCATGGGGAGAGAGTGGAGGACGCTTTACTACGAGAAAATGCGAAGGGCAAATTCATCATCGGTAAAACTGGTTCGGAATGACAAACGTGGAAGCAAAAGTCAAAGGCCGGCGAGCAAGCTCCGCTGCCACACGAACTAGACCGTGGCAAAGCTGACGGCTCCCAGAAGCTGTGGCTTGCGGCGGCTTCTTGCCTTCTGCTGCGCAGCCAACCAGTTCTGGATGTGCGCGCGCGTTTGTGCAGCCATCTTGGAGAACATCAAGCCTGCCCTACCGCTGGAGTCCGTCCAGATGACTTCGGCGGCTCCCTTCACCGCTGGTCCGTTCGGTAACTGCAAACGGAAGGGTACGTGTTCCTTCAACGCAATCTCTCCCGTGGTTTGTACGGACATCCCGCTTGCGCTGACTTCCAGCAGCAAGGCCGGATGGCAGACTTCTCCCGGAATATCAAAGTGGACAAGATGGCTCACACCATGACGAGGAGACTGGCGGCGATCCGCCGGCATGAAGCCACGCGCGGCTCGAATCGAGCGCAGCACCTGCTCCAGTTGCAGCGGCTTATAAAGGACGAAGTTCGCTCCGTACTCATACGCCGTGGCCACATGCATTCGCGGGCTCACCATGGCGAAGACCACGGGGCGGTCGGCGGCGGGAAGGAGATGGGTCATCTCAATGGCGCTCCTGGCGCCAGGATGATCCAGGTCGAGAACGAGCGCGGAATAGCAACGCCGTCCCAGTCGCTCTACGGCGTGGTGGGCCGTATCGCAGAAATCAGGGACAAGATGCGTTAGGGCGGCGGCTTCTTCGAGCACTGGCATGCAAGCAGATCGGGCTGAGACGAAAAGTATGTTGGGCTTCATTGCCTGCTCAGAGTAGTTCGGATCAGTCGAACTGCAAAATCACGGGTGTAATCGCTGCGTGGTGACTAGCGGCCTCTTGCAGACCCAATTGTCGTGTGCCTGCAATGTCTGCGCCGACAAGCCGCGGGGTTCGCGCTGCCATTGCGCCGCGCGATCGCGGTTCCCCGTGCATTCGCGGCTCAGATTGCATGAGCTGCCACGGTTACTTGCGTTACTTGCTGATGGATACCATCGACGGTAGGATCACTTACGAAACAGCTTGACACCGCAACAACGCGGAAAGTCGAAAAGTTTGGCGAAGTACCGTCGGGGGAGGGTACAAGCCACGAGAAGCCATGGATAAACGTCCATGGCTTTCTTTAATTTTGTTGAACCTTTCGGAGCGTCAGGTTAAGCGCTCTTGCGAGTCGTCCCTTGCATGGCAATGGCGGTGGACAACAGCTCGGCTTTGAGCCCACGAGCCTTAAGACAATCGCCAACACGCCTCCGGATTCCAGCGACCGGTACGCCAGGATCGAGGAATAACAGAACCGATGGCCCGGCGCCGCTAAGAACCGCACCTAAAATCCCTCTCTCTCCTGTAAGACTCTGTAGAGCCGGTAGCAGTGGGCACAACGGTGCACGGTAAGGCTGGTGAATGCGATCTTCGAGGGCGTTCTTGAGTAAGTCGCGCCGACCTTGCATGAAAGAGGCCAGCAACAGCATGGAGTTTTGAATGTTGGCAACCGCATCGGCGCGGGAATAAGTGGCAGGCAATACGCGGCGGGCTTCCTCGGTGGCGAGCTCTTCTCCCGGCACAGCCAGCAACAGCGGCCACTTCCCTTTTGGCGTGATCTTGACCGCCTGTACCTCGTCCTCAGCCATCCGTGCGACCGCTACCCCGCCCAGCCAGCACGCGGCGGCGTTGTCGGGATGATGTTCGAGGCGCGAGGCTTCGGCAATAATTTCCTCATCCCCCCAGCCCAGTTGCCCGAAATGCACCGCGAAAGCGATGCCAGCCAATCTTGCCGCGGCGGACGATCCACAGCCTTTGCCTATTGGAATTCTATTTTTGATACGCAACGACAAAGGCTGAATTTCCCTCTCGTTGGACTGCAGGATGTCCTCGTAGGTTCTAACGATCAGATTGTTTTTCAGTTCGGCGCAGATCGCCGTATCACGTCCAGTAGCCTGGATGGAATACTTCTGTGCAGGCTTGGCGGTGATTTGAAAATCCAAGTCGAACGCCAAAGCAGCCGCATCGAAACCGGGACCAAGATTGGCCGAGGTGGCTGGCAGTGAAAGAGTAAGCCCGCGAGGTTTCTTCTTGTTTTTGACTTTCATTGGTTCAGAAATTCAATTTTCGTACTCGACCGGGATGACGGACAGGAATCCCCGTCTTACACAGTCCGCTTCTCGGCCTCTTCCAAAGCGCGAACTACCGCATCTGCATCGGCGTCCAGGACGACTGGCTCTCGGCGGTGACTAGCCAACGACTTCGCTTCGCCCTCGTCACGAGTTCCCGCGAACAATTCTCCGCGATGAAACTTCAACGTATATTCCGGATCCTTCAGCAGGTTCCCAGTCAGTATCAACACCACGGATTCTTCGGGAGCCACAAACCCAGAATGAACCAGCTTTTTCAAGCCCGCGAGCGTGACGGCAGACGCCGGTTCGCAACCGATTCCGTCCGAACCAATTTCCGTTTTGGCCAGAGCGATTTCGACCTCGGTCACCTGCTCAACCGTGCCGCCGGTGGCATCGAGGACGTGCAGCGCCTTCCGCCAGGAGGCAGGATTACCGATCTGAATCGCGGTCGCCATGGTGTGAGGCTCCATCGTGACCAGCGACTTACCTCCATTTTCGCGAATTGTGCGCACTAATGGATTTGCGCCTTCCGCTTGAATGACCGAGAGTTTTGGCAGGCGCGAAATCAGGCCAAGCTCGCGCATCTCAAGCAGCGCTTTCCCCAGGGCGGAGGAATTGCCTAGATTCCCGCCCGGAACGATGATGTGATCCGGCACATTCCATTCCAGTTGCTCCAAAAGCTCAATCGCCGCCGTCTTTTGGCCCTCAAGCCGGTATGGGTTTACGGAATTCAAAAGATAGACCGGTAACCTTTTGACGACTTCACGCAGCAAGCGCAGACATCCGTCAAAATCCGTCCGCAACTGACAAGTCAACGCGCCGTAGTCAAGAGCCTGCGAGAGTTTGCCCCAGGAAATCTTCCCCTCAGGAATCAGCACCAGGCTTCGGAGGCCGCCCTGTGCGGCATAGGCCGCCATGGACGCCGAAGTATTCCCGGTAGAGGCGCAGGCGACCCAGCGATACTTTTCCTCCCGCGCCACCGAAATCGCCAGGGTCATCCCCGTATCTTTGAACGACCCTGTAGGATTCATGCCCTGATGTTTGGCAATCAAGCGGTGAACCCCGGCACTCTTGGCACAGCGCGGTAACTCGAAAACAGGCGTGTTGCCTTCGCGCATCGTGATGACGTTCCGCCAATCCTGCATGGCAGGCAGCAAATCGCGAAAACGCCAAACGCCGCTTTGATCGAGCACGCTGAAGGACTTGCGACGATCGAGCCAAATGGTTTGCAGCTCTCGCGCCCGTTTGGGGTCGGCTTTTGGCCAAGAGGGATAGAACACTTCCAGCAATTCGCCGCAGCGGAGACAACGAAAATCCTGTTCTGCGCGCTCAAACTCTGATGCGCACGCGACACACCGGAGCTTACAGCCCCGGGAAGTCGCGGCAATGGTTGCGTCGACAGTCTCAGCCATGTGTCTACAGTCTAAATTATCGGGTTTGGATTATTTCTTGGCGCGCAGATACTTGTCGGTTTTATTAATCCAGTCCGCGCGCGGCGGATTGAACACGTCGAGATCGACGGTATCCACCAGGGCCTCGGCCTTGTGCGGCATATTCGACGGGATCAGCAGCACTTCTCCCGCGTTGACGACAATCACTTTCCCGTCGATCCAGAACTTCAGCGCTCCCTCAAGGATGTAAGTGATTTGCTCGTTCACATGGGAATGTTTGGGCACAATGCTGCCCTTCTTCAATAACACGCGTGAAACCATCACGTTCTTGCCCACGACAAAATGCCGGGCCAGCAAGGGATTCAGGTGCTCAAGAGGGATGGAATCCCAGGAAATGTGTTGCAGTTTCGCCTTTCGGGGCGACGACTTCGTCGCAGTCTTTGTCAAGGCATGGATTCGATCGGTGGTCTTCTTTGCTCGCTTGGTGGACGGCATATGAGGCGGGCTTCCCTTCGTGAGTGTTGCAGTTCTGAAAAACAGGAGCTATCTATGCGCGGCGACAGATTGCCAGACCGATGAGACTTTCATGATTCGAGCCAGCGCTTCATCCAATTTCTCAATCGATGAGGCAAAGGAAAATCTCACAAACTCTCTTGCGCTAGGCCCGAAGGCCGCACCCGGAATCGCCGCCACGCCAGCGTTTTCCAGCATAATGTGGCAAACTTCCTCGGCAGACAGCCCGGTCTCGCTCACATTCACCCAGGCATAGAACGCACCTTCGGGAGCGAGACAGCGAAAGCCAGGGACACGGTTCAAACCACCCGCGAAGCGTGCGCCTCGTTTGGCAAACTCGGCTACCATGCGCGGCACGGCTGAGTCAGAATCGCGCAAGGCTTCAATCGCAGCATACTGGGTGAACTCTGCCACACAGGTGTAACTGTTGATGGCCAACATTGTCATTGCCGCGACGATATGCGCTGGCGCGATCGTATAGCCCAGACGCCAACCCGTCATCGCGAAGCTCTTCGAAAATCCATCCACAATGAGAGTGCGCTGCGCCATCCCGGGATAGCGCAGCATGGAAAAGTATTCGCCGTTGTAAACGATGCGTCCGTAGATCTCATCGGAAACCACATACAAATCATGCCGCACAGCGAGTTCGGCGATACGCCTCTGCACCGCATCGCTCGTAACGCTGCCCGTAGGGTTATTGGGCGAACAAGTGACAATCACCTTGGTGCGAGGCGTTATTTTCGCTGCAATCTCGTCCGGATCGGGCTGCATACGATTCTTTTCCGTCAGCAAATAGGGCACGCAGACGCCGCCAAAGCCTCGTGTGATCGAAGGGTAGCCCGGGAATCCAGGCTCCGGATATAGGACCTCGTCCTCCGCTTCCAGAAGAGCCATCATGGCCAGAAATAGCGCAATCTTGCATCCCGGCGCTATCACAATATGGTTTGAGTCGACTGTAATGCTTCGAGTTCGAGAAAGATACGAAGCGATCTCTTCCCGCAATGCGGGAACACCCGCTACGTTGCAATAGCGGTCCTTGCCACCCTCTAGAGCCGCCTTCAAAGCGTCCAAGACGGGCTTGTCCGCGTGGAAATCCGGCTCGCCAAGTTCCAAATGAATAATGGACTTGCCTTGCCGCTCCAGTTCGTTCGCGTGGGCGAAGACGGAGAGGGCTCCTTCTCCGGTCAATACGCCAATGCGGGATGCCAGGGGACGCATATCAACCTCTCACAAGCCTTTGTAGATCCCACCATCGACGAGGATGGTTTGCCCCGTAATATAGGAGGCTCGCTCGGAGGCCAGCCAAACGATAGTTTCCGCGACCTCGCGCGGCTCGCCGAGACGTTTCAGGGGAGCGTCGGCAGCCCAGCCATCGAAAATCTCCTGCTGCGTCTTGCCCGACGATTGGGAACGGCTTGCAGCCAAGTCCTTCAGGCGATCCGTGGCCGTGTAACCCGGCCCTACGTTGTTCACAAGAATGCCGTCTTTGCCAAATTCGTTGGCTAGACTCTTCACCAAACCCACGACGGCGGCACGGACGGCATTGGATAAGACCAAATCCTGCACGGGCTGTTTGGTGGTGATGGAAGTGATGGTCAGGATGCGCCCCCAATGCTTTTTCTGCATGTGGGGTATCACTTCGTGCGCGAAATAAACTGTGCTCAGGAAATTCAATTCGAGGGCATGCTGCCACTCTTCGTAACTGGCGGCCAGAAATCCCTTTGCCGGCGGGCCGCCCGCATTGGTCACGCAGATATCGACTCCGCCGAAGCGGGCGACTACATTTTCCACGAAGCCGTGCACAGCCTGCGGGTTGGTGACGTCAACAACCTCCGCCAGGACCTGCACCGAATAGCGCTGGCGAATCTCGTCAGCGGCTCGCGTGAGTGTTTCTGCGTTCCGGGCACACATTGCAACGTTGCAACCCTCGGCCGCAAAGGCTTCCGCAGTGGCTTTCCCAATCCCTTGACTCGACGCGGCAATGATGGCAACACGATTCTTCAGTCCGGTATCCATAATTTGAGGATTATAGTCGGTTGCCGAACGGAATCGCGACGGCGTTAGGGCTTGGGCAGGAAAGGACTCGGCAGCGGGGTCTTACCATCGATTGCGGCTTGAATATGGCGTCGTTGCTCCAGGCTGAGACCCGTGAACATAAGTCCGTACTGTGTACCGAGATTCCTGGATACCCGCGCGGGAAGTTTCAGCATCACTCCACCGGGGAAAGGGACTTCCAATTCAACTTGCTCTTCCGGGATCAACTCCTCGGCGACAAAAGCTCCGATGCCACTTTCGCTGATATCCCGCGCCCAACCGCCAACAATTTGCTCGCCCGAGTCCCGCAGCAGCCGGATTTTGAACCGAGTTTCAAAAGGGTAGCGGTGCGCGATTCGGGTGGAGTCGGTCGGCAGATTGGGTTGGCCAGGAGGCATTCGAATCTCTAACGAACGGGACAGTCGCCGCTCCAACCAAGTCTAGCTGGGACGGCGTACTCTGCCAAGCGCCCACGTCACAAAAGAAGTAACTCCCTCGACACTTCCCAACCCTACACACTCAACACATGTGGTCGAGATCGCGCTTCTCAACCTCGGACAGCCTTCGCGCCGCGCCCTTCCCCAGCGTCCCCAGAACCAGGGGGCCGATCGAAACTCGTACCAAGCGGAGAACATTCACGCCAAGAAACCCCAGCATTCTACGGATATGGCGGTTTTTCCCTTCCTGGAGCACGATTTCCACCCAGGCGTTACGCTTGCCCCGGCGCAAGACACTGGCTTTGCAGACGCGCAGGGCTTCGGCGCACAATGTGACGCCCTTCCGTAACGTCGCGACAACAGCATCCGGCGTAGTCGATTCAATTTGCACGTGATAAGTCTTCTCGACACCCGAAGTGGGGTCGAGAATCCGCGCGGCCCACTCGCTGTCGTTCGTCAGCAGCAGCAGCCCTTCGCTGGCTTTGTCGAGCCGACCGACCGGAGCGACCCACGGCAGGTGCCCGTCCAAATGCTCGTAGACGGTGGCCCGCCCTTTTTCGTCCGACGCGGTAGTTACCACACCTCGCGGCTTGTTGAGCATAAGGTAAACGAACTCTGCAGCCGTAACAGCACTTTCGTCGACCTGGAGCTTGTCGTGCTGGATATGGACCGGGGTTTCGGGATCGCGGCGAACGCGGCCGTTCAGCTTCACATTGCCTGCCTGGATCAAAAGAACCGCTTGCGACCGGGAACAGTAGCCCAGCTTGGAAAGCGCGCGGGCCAAGCCAATTTGCCGACCCGCCGATGGGGACAAGCCGTCCTGAGTCAGCTTCAGTCCGCGTTTTCCAGTGCGCGTCACGCGGCTCATATTCATCGCAGATATCGGTTTCGTCTCAAGAACTAAACCGCATCGAGCGCCCGCTCAAAGTCCACCAAAAGATCTCGCCAGTCTTCGATGCCCACCGAGACGCGAACAAGCCCCTCAACAACGCCTGCGTCCTTGAATTCCTGCTCCGTAAATCCGGAATGGGTAGTCGATTTTGGATGGCACACCAGCGACTCCACTCCACCCAGCGACACGGCGTTGCGCGCGATCCGGATTGTTCGCAGGAAATCAAACGCAGCCTTCTTCCCACCCTTAATCACCAGCGATAACATCGCCCCCGGCTGATCGCACTGCTTTTCCACGATTCGCTTCTGCTCAGCATCCTTGAACAGAGTCGGGAAGATCACTTGCTCCAGTTTGGGATGGCTCGCCAAAGCCGCCGCGATTTGCTGCGCGTTTTCACTCGCGCGGGTCATGCGCAGTCCCACGGTCGTCAGACGCCCGTCCAGCATCCAGCATTCGTCGGGTTGCAGAATTGTTCCAAAAAGGCCACGCTTGGCAGCCATCAAGCGGATCAGCTCAGGATCTTTGGCCAGCAACGCTCCGCCAATCATGTCGCTGAGCCCGGACAAATACTTTGTCGCCGAATACATCACCAGGTCCGCTCCATGCAGCAGCGGATGCTGAAATGCCGGCCCCAGCAGCGTATTGTCCACCATGGTGATCGCCTTTTTGGCACCGGCAGCTTTCGCCGCTGACGCAGCGCTGTCACACGCTTGCTGAATATCGCTCATGATCAGCGTGGGATTGGCCGGAGTCTCCACCAGGACCATCTTCAAATTCTTCGCGCCATGAATCGCCGCATCCAACTTCTGGCTATCGCCCGCGACCACGCCGACTCCCTGAATACCAAACAAGGTAAGAAAGTCTTCAATCAGATGCTGCGTGCCGCCGTAAATCGGAACGGTATACACAATGGTGTCACCGGGTCGAACAAACGTCAGAATCGCCGTCATGATCGCCGACATCCCAGAGTTAAATACCAGCGCCGCCGTCGCGCCCGCTTCAATCGGAACCAGATGCGCTTCGAGAATCTCCGCATTCGGATGGTTGAAGCGCGAATAAATAAGGTCGACCTGCTCGCCTTCCGCCAACCGCTCGCGCCCGCTTGTAATGTCAAAAGCGCGCTCCGCTGCTTCAGGGCTGGAAAAAACATAGGTCGAGCTGCGAAACACCGCTGGCCGCGCCGAACCGACCGAAAGACTGGGATCAAAACCACGCGTCAGGATCTGGGTACGAGGACGAAGAGATTTATCGTTGGACATATGAACTCCTATAAATTCAATTTACACCAGCACTCGCGCTGAACTTGGCAAGAGCCAGCCCACACACTTTACCAGCCCTGTTCGGTTTGCTATAACCCAGACAGCCGGGAGCTCCCTCTCCCCGGTACACTCAACGGATCCACCGAAACGACAATCTTGGACTCTCCCATCTCTGACCGCGCAGACCAACAAGAACGCTTTTCGCAGGCCTTCGCCATTCTACGGCAGGCCGTTGCAGATCGAGCCTTCCCCGCCGCCACCACCGCGGTAACTCAACATGGAAGACTCGTGGCCCTGCAATCCTTCGGGCAGTTCACTTTCGAACTCGATTCCCTCGCCGCTTTACCCGATACGATTTTCGATCTTGCGTCACTCTCCAAAGTGATCGCCACCACGACCATGGCAATGATTCTTTACCAGCGCGGATTGCTCGATCTCGAGATGCCAGCCGCGTCGGCTGTTCCGGAATTTGCCAACGACATCGCCCAAGGCTACGATCCGCGCCGCGATGAGATCACGATCCGCATGTTGCTGGCACACACTTCGGGCTTACCAGCGCACGTTGCATTTTACAAACAAGCCCGCGCCCGGGAAGACGTTGTCCGGCTAGCCTGCACAACGCCGCTCACAGCCGATCCAGGCACACACGTCGAATACAGCGATGTCGGGTTCCTGGTGCTAGCCGAGGCCCTGATTCGGCTGGCTGACGAAAATCTCGACAGTTTTTGCAAACGCGAGATCTTCGGACCTTATGCCATGTCGCACACGGGATATTGTCCTCCCCCTGAATTGCGTCACTTGATTCCTCCTACGGTAAACGACACCGACTTTCGTCACCGCATCATTCAAGGCGAGGTCAACGACGAAAATGCCAGCGCGATGGGAGGAGTAGCCGCGCAAGCGGGAATCTTCGCTTCTGCAGGGGACGTGGCCTTATTCGCGCACCGGCTTCTGTCCGGGGGCGCGCCCGTTCTACGGCCGGAAACGATCGCTCGATTCACTCGCCGCGAGACCTCCCCAGCAGGGACTTCCCGCGCCTTGGGATGGGATACCCCAAGCACACCCTCACAGTCCGGCCAATATTTCTCGCTCACCTCCTTCGGCCACCTGGGCTACACGGGAACCTCGTTGTGGATCGACCCCGAGCGCCAGGCTTCGATAACCTTGCTAACGAACCGCACTTGGCCGGATTGCCAGAACAAAGCCATCCTGCAAGTCCGACCACGCTTTCACGACGCGGTGATGGAAGTCTTGACGAAGCAATGAAAGATGTAGCGCGGACACTCTTGTCCGCGAAAAGCTGTCTCACAAATTATGATTGGCCATTAAATTATGATTTGTCATTCTGAGCGACGCGAAGAATCCCTTTCGACACCAGCACTCTTCCCGCGACAGGGATTCTTCGCTTCGCTCAGAATGACAAGTTTGAATAATCTACAATCAACTCACCAATGAAACGAGCCTCCAAGACCCCGGAAGCCATCTCCGACCTCTCGACCGAGCAGCGTAACCGCGCCTCCGCCAACCTCGACCGCGAATCGACTTTGGATTTAGTCCGCATCATCAACCGCGAAGATGCGAAGGTTGCCGCCGCCGTCAGTAAGGCTCTCCCGCAAATCGCTCAAGCCGTCGACATCATCGCCGAACGCCTGCGCAGCGGGGGACGCCTCATCTATGTCGGCGCCGGAACCAGCGGACGCATCGCCGCGCTCGACGCCTCGGAGTGTCCCCCAACCTTCAGCACCGATCCCCGAATGGTGCAGTTCATCATCGCGGGCGGCCCGAAGGCGCTCGGTGCTGCCGTCGAAGCGAACGAGGATTCCCGAGAACTCGGCGCCAGCGACATGGCGAAGCGTGAGCCGGGCAAGAAAGATGTCGTCGTCGGCATCGCCGCCAGCGGCCGAACTCCCTTCACGGTTGCCGCCGTGGAATACGCCCGCAAACGTGGAGCCGCCACTGTTGCCGTCACCTGCAATGCGAACTCGCTACTGGGACAGACCGCGGAGATCGCCATTGTCACTCCGGTCGGCCCGGAAGTCCTCTCCGGGTCGAGCCGCATGAAGGCGGGCACCGCTCAAAAAATGGTCTTGAATATGCTGACCACCGGAGCCATGACGCGGCTTGGCTATGTCTACGGCAATCTGATGGTGAACGTGAATCCCAACAACGAGAAACTTGTCGAACGGGCGATTCGTATTCTGCAAGATGCCGCAGAAGTAGATCGCAGCGCCGCCGACCTGGCACTGAAGAACTCCGGCACGAGCGTTCCCACGGCCCTGGTCATGCTGAAAACGGGACTCACGGCGACCCAGGCGAAGCAACGGCTGAAAAAGCACAAAGGTAATGTGCGGCAGACAATCGACGAAACTCTAAAGCGAAATCCCCGCTAGAATATTCGGAGCGCCACTCGGGAGGTCTCTATGGGGACGTCATCTCGCGTGCAACTTCACAGAACAGATTTTCAGAAGACTGGTTTTCAGAAGATCGACCCGAACGCCATCGGTCTTCCGTGGGGCAGTCTTCAAGGAAAAGATTCCGAAATGGATAAATTCGTAATTCGCGGGGGCAACCCGCTGCTGGGAACGATTCACGTGAGCGGGGCAAAGAACTCCGCCCTGCCTTTGATGGCCGCCGCTCTCCTTACCGACGAGCAGGTCATTCTGGAAAACATTCCGCAGGTCCGCGATATTCAAACCGAGCGCAACCTGCTGGCCGCCATGGGAGCCACGGTCGAACTCGGGTATGGCAAAGCGCAACATCGCACCATCATTCAGTGCGATAAGGTGCTGAATCCCGAAGCTTCCTACGAACTCGTAAAAACCATGCGCGCCTCCACGTTAGTGCTGGGACCGCTCGTCGCACGCTTCGGACGCGCTCGCGTGTCGCTGCCGGGAGGCTGCGCAATCGGCGCCCGCCCCATCGACCTGCACATTAAAGGACTCGAACGCCTCGGCGCGACTATGACCGTCGAGCATGGCTACGTCGAAGCAAAAGCCGATCGCCTGCGCGGCGGAGAAATTGCCTTCGACAAAATCAGTGTGACGGGCACCGAAGACCTGCTCATGGCCGCGACCCTAGCCGATGGCGAAACCATCATGCAGAACTGCGCGCGGGAGCCGGAAGTCGTCGATCTTGCAAATCTCTTGATCAAGATGGGCGCAAAGATCGACGGCGCGGGCACATCGACCATCCGCATCCAAGGCGTGGCCAAACTGCACGGCGCGAAGCACCGCATCATCCCCGACCGCATCGAAGCCGGCACGTTTATCGTTGCAGGAGCGCTCAACGGAGGCGACTTGCACGTCGTTGGCTGCGACCCCAGCCATCTGACGGTCGTGCTGCAAAAATTGGAAGAAACCGGCGTCAAAATTACCAAAACCGCCGACGGCGTCCGCGTGCAATCGGAAGGCAATCTCAAGGCCGCCGATATCGCAACCGAAGAATACCCCGGCTTCCCCACCGACATGCAGGCGCAGTACATGACTCTCGCGACACAGGCCGAAGGCACCAGCATCATCACCGAAAATATTTTCGAGAACCGCTTCATGCACGCGCAAGAAATGCTGCGCATGGGCGCGAACATCAAGATCGAAGGCCGCCGCGCCATCGTCCGCGGTAAAACGCAGCTGAGCGGCGCAGCCGTTCTGGCTTCCGACCTGCGCGCCTCCGCCTCGCTGGTGCTAGCCGCGCTGGTCGCCGACGGTGAGACAATCATCGACCGCGTCTACCACATCGACCGCGGCTACGAGCAGATTGAAGAAAAGCTCAAGGGGGTAGGAGCCCAAATCCGCCGAATCGGGGAACTACTGCCCAAACGCGCTGGGGCTGTGGCGAAGGGATAGCTGAGCAGGCAAAGCTCTGAACTCCAAGAAACTCTGACCCAATTTCCAATTTGTCATCCCGACCGAAGGGGAATCGCCGGTTTTCCGGCGATTCCCTGCAGTGGAGGGACCTGCTTTTCGTTTCTATTAGCCGCCAAGCTAACTCGTTGACCGGTCGTAGCCACCCTCTTACACTGCGCTTATGGAAGTACATCTCACAACCGAGCAACAGCAACAGCTAGCCGAACTCGCCAGCCAGCGCGGCCGCGATGCGGACGCACTTGCGCAGCAAGCGATCAGCCGCTACCTTGCGGAGGAGGCGCGCTTTGTTGAAGCCGTCAAGCTGGGCGAAGCTGCTTTGGAGCGCGGCGAATATCTCACCCACGAACAAGTGGGAGAACGCATTGACCGCCTGATCCGTTCCTGATGGAAGTCCAATGGTCGACGCTCACCTACGACGACCTGGAGCGCATATTTCGGCGCATTGAGAAAGACAATCCAACTGCCGCTCGCGAAACCGTCAAGGCCATCTATGACGGCTGTGCGACTTTAAGAGAATTTCCCCAACGTGGCCGTCCAGGACGTATCTCTGGGCGACGCGAATTGATCTTCGATCCCTACATCGCCGTCTATCAGGTCAAGAAGCGTAGGGTCGAAATCTCCCGCATCTACCATGGTGCGCAGAACTGGCCGTAAACTCAAGAGCGAAGTCGACGCAACTTTGACAGCGTTCGATGAATACCAACATGCCCGCTCCCGCCCTTTTTTTGCGCAAAGAACATGGCATCCCTTTTTCGGGTAGGCTAGCTAGATCAGAAGCTTGGGCCAGCCTTGGAGGATAATTGTCAGATGAAGCAACGACGGCACAATCGAATATTGATGGCGGCCTTGTTGACGTCGGCCTCGATCTGCTCAGCTCAGGCCAACGGCCCCAGTGATCAGGCAACTCTGGACGACAAGGGAAGGGTCTATGTAGCGTCTCGTGATGGCAAACGGATCCGGATGACCGATACCGGGCATTGCTCAGAGACCCGTGTCGCGAATGATCGACAAACCGTCGGCTGTCTGGTTGCAGTCAAAGAACAAGGTCGAAATCCAAATGGTCCTCCGCCGAGCGTTCAATTGGAGATCTATCTCAAAGACGGTGGCAAGAAAACCATTGAACCAGAAGCACCGATTTATGAGTGGCATTTCTGGCAGGACGGCCAGCAGGTGGCGATTTCGTCTGGGCTGTCCCGGAGACCGCAGCGTTACGCGCTTTACGAATCGGCTACGGCTCGCCTACGAGATGAACTCCCGGCCCCAGCAGAGGAGAGCATGTTGCCGCAATGGGCGAAGGGCCCCGCACAGATTAGCGACGAATCGGTTTCGATGGGTCCCGATGTCACGGAGGAGCGGACGCGCTGGATTGCGAAGACCCTACGTCGGATTGGTCAGATTGAGCCTGGCATGCAACGGAAAGACCTCGCAGCTATCTTCACGACGGAGGGAGGAATGTATACTCGCCTTCAGCGGACGTACGTCCACGTCGAGTGTCCCTTTATCAAAGTTGACGTTCGGTTCAAAGCGGTAGACTACGGAGGCGACCCTCACGAAGAGCAGCCAGCCGACATCATCCAGTCGATATCGCCACCATACCTCGCATGGAGCGTCGCCGACTAGTCAACAACAGTCGGGTGCCCCGTCCTTGTCGCGTTCTTTGCAACAGGGCGGGATGCGATGCGCCGATGCAACTTCCAAAACCGTTCCATAACAACAACATTTGCGTTCCCGCCCTTTGCTTCGCAAAGAACGGGGCATCCTTTGTCTTGGTGGGTATAGAAAGATCAGAAGCCTGGGCCGGCCCCCCGTTCCATATTACAAAAGTCACCGGGATCGGCTTAAGTAATCTTGGCCCCACGCGACCTGCCCGTGAAAATTGCAGATCATGGCAAAAAGATCGTACATCGACGAACTTGGAACCCGGATGGGATTTGCAGTCCTGCCGAATGCCCAAACCTTTAAGAATGACCATCAGGACGGGAAGGGCATCGTTCTGGGCAGACAGGGCGGATTCCTCTTGGCGGTTGGTTTAGTAAAAGCGCATAACAACACGTCGTTGGCGGTGATGGTGCGCTTTCGAAAGGGTTCTCCTACTGAAGCGATCCAAAGTAAACTCAAAGAGCTGCCGACGTTTAAGGGATTCGCGGGACGCAAGACTTTGCAGATTGGCGCACACGGTCTGGTGACCGGATGGCCATATGCGTTCAAAAAGCCGACGCCCGACGAGGTGGCAGCTTTCGTCGATGAAGTCGTGGCGGAATTGCAAGGTCTGGCGTTGCCGTTTTGCGGTAAATGCGAAGAGTGCTGCAGCCATGATGTGGACGACGTGACGTTGATGAATCGTGTCCCCGGCTACCTCTGCGTTAGCTGCCAGTCGCGCATGGCCGCAGATAAAAAGAGGGAGCAGGAGGAATACAACAACCGTCCCGCAAACTATCTGCTGGGTCTCCCAGTTGGGATTCTTGCGGCTGCAGTAGGGGGGACGGTATGGGGGTTAGGAATCAGTGCCATAGAGGCGGGAACGAATAGCTGGACGCCCAAACTCCACTTCATTGTTGGTTTTGGCATAGCGGCCTTAGTTGCGTGGACCATGTTCAAAGCAACGGGAAAGATTACCCGCGTGGGTCAAGGCATCGCGATCCTATTGACTCTGGCCGGCAAGTTCTGGGGGGACGCGCTTTTTTATACCTTCGACGTAATGTACAGCCGCGGAGCGCATATCAGCCTCAACGCCTTGAGCTGGACTGCGCGAGACTCTCACCTTTTCCAGTTTTTCTTAAAGCTTGTTTTGCGACACTTCTGGACTCTAAAGCTCAGCGGCTTCGAGAGAATTCTAGTTCTTGCTGGTGATTTGGCTTCTGCCTGCCTTCTTTTTTGGGTTCCATGGGGCAGGCTGCCGAAATTCGTTCCGAATTTTGAGTACGTAGGCAAAGTCCCGGAAAGAAACCCCCAACGACTGTCCGCGAACGCCTGAGCGGAGATCACTCTAGAAAATCGACGAACCCGCTGGGTGGCCCATTCAAGCCTTGTTTTAGTTCAGTCCCATGACATCCTTTACAAAGTGTCCCGAGACATCCTTTACACTCCGGCGCGTGCGCAGCAGGCGCCGGATGACGCCCAAGGCCTGGAGCATGCAACGCCCGCCGGACTTTCAACCATTGAGATCACTCCCTCCGGCCTTGGCATTCACTTTCCGAAATTGGATGCTGACTTGTATCTGCCCGCGCTGCTGGAAGGGTTTCTAGGCTCGCAGAAGTGGATGGCGGCGCGTTTAGGTGCTGCCGGTGGTAAATCCAAGTCTGCCGCAAAACGCTCGGCCGCGCGCGCCAACGGCGCACTCGGCGGAAGGCCAAGAATCAAGAAAACCTCTGCTCGTTAAGACCGGGCCGAGACTCGACCTGCGATCGACTCACTTTCGCTCAGCCAATCTCGCATCATACCGAAACGGCGTCGCCTCACCGATCCGCACCTTCGCAAACTCCGCATGTTTCGGATTCAGCAGATAATTGAACTCCGCCGGAATCACCGAACTCGGCACCCGCAGAGCCACCGATGCATTGGACTCAGCCCACGCATCTCCTATGAGCTGTAACCGCGAAGGCGCGGGGTTCGCCTGCCAGTTGCGCGGCAAATCCCCTTCGGCCAGGACAAGAATCAGGCTCTCGTCCACTGTAATCTCGAAAAAGACGTACTTGTCCAGCAACTCCGCGGCATCCAGATGCACCAGCATCTCCAGCACAGCCAGCGACCGCGACTGTGCGCTGTAGACCATCGCAGTTCCCGGCGAATTCCAGCGCCCACCGTAAAGCCGCGCCCCTTCCCCGCTGAACGCCGCCTTTTCGTTCTTCCGCTTGACGATGCGCCAGGCGGTCACGCTCAAGCAAAAACTCCGTGCTCCATCCGACCGATCAGGTTCTCAACTTCCCGCGCGCCTACCTCCGTGCGCGCATACGCCAACGGCGTTTTCCCGTCCAGAGCCTTCCGTGGCGCCGTCAACCAGCGCAACGCCGCGGCGTTGTCGCCCTCGAAAAGCTCCACCGCCATCTCAAACACATTGGAAAGCCGCAGCAACCGCTCCGACTCATCGGGCGACAACTTCCCCTTCGACTTCCGGCGCGCCAGCGTCCGCGGCGGAATCCCCACCAGCGAAGCCAGCGTTCCCCCGGGCAGTCCGCTCTTGGACTCCAAATTGTGAAACGCCTTGAACGAAAACCCGCGCTCCACTTGCTGAATGAGCTCAGAAGGACTGGACGCAGTCAACCCCAGCGC
>Ga0209068_10000685_pt1 | contig 17950 bp, 17 predicted proteins | sample ColStrG_CSR_2012_FD_187200 | JGI IMG/M metagenome (GOLD analysis project Ga0209068, IMG submission 187200) | Freshwater sediment microbial communities in response to fracking from Pennsylvania, USA - Cold Stream Run_MetaG_CSR_2012 (SPAdes)... | ecosystem: Environmental > Aquatic > Freshwater >... | reverse complement strand
GACGCCGCTCAGGAAGCCGCGGGCGCCTGTCCGAGCCGAGCGATCCGACTGGTGGACTGACGAGGTGCGTATGAGGCGACACCGCATGATGAGCGTCGCGGCAGGAGTCATGTCCGCGTTGCTTGCTACCGGCGTTGCGCATGCCGACCCGCTACCGGCCCGTCCGCCGGGCTCGCCGCAGTACATCGACCACACCGAGTGGGAGTATCACGGTGATCGCGCTACCCTGCGGGTCTTCCCGACGGCGTGGGGATGGGCCGCGGCGGGAGTGTTCACCAACGGCGCACAGAGTTACGACGCGTGGGCCGAGTTGCTCGAGAACGCCCCCGAGGCGAACACCCTGACCATGCAGAATCAGTTCTTCTGCTACTGGCAGCAGGCGAGCTTCACCAATCCCGGCAAGGTCGGTACGTGGAATCTCGAACCGTGGCGGCCGGTCGTGTCCAACACGATGTTGTTCAACGCAGGATGCAACCCTGGTGGTCCAGACGACGTGCTCAACTGGTGATGGGCAGGAACTCCGGGGCGATGAGGTCGCTAACCGCTCAACTGGCTGAGCCAACCGCCAAAACCATCAGCAGCGCGGCGACAAGCGGCGCGCCCTGCCGGATGACCGCGAGCCCGCTGGCCGCGCCGGCCAACGAGGTGGCACCAACCTGGCCCGCCAACAGCGCGAGCTGGATCTGCAGTGTCACGCCAATGGGGATGGCGACACACATGGTCGGTAGCATCGCCGTCGACGCCATGAACGCCGCCTGCTCGACGAACTCTCCGAACGGGAATCGCCACCTGACGATGTCGAGAAGAAGATACTGCAGCGCGCGCAGGCCCAGGATGCACTGACTACCAAGGGTTTCCAAGGACGCAATCGGATGCCGCTGGGCGTAGCCCTTCGTCCACTCGGTGATGTCACCGAGTGTTGAAGGTATCTGCCGCGTTGTCACCATTGACCTCCGGATCCCCTGCCCCTAAGCTCTCGGCCCCACTGCGGGCGTTGACTACACGGCGGGCCCGACAAGGATCCAAATCGTCGTGCGAACGACTCGTTCGTGCGTTCCTCCTGCCGAAACCGGTCCCCGCTGAACTTCAGCAGCGCAATGCGCTGCTCGATGCGTCGGATCCGCTCGGGATCCGGACTCGCTTCGCTGCGCATCGCGTCCAACTCCGCGGTGGCCTCGGCCAACTCCTCAGACAACCGGGCGGCAACCTCGCCGAACGTCAACAGGTCGTAGTCGTCGGTCTCCGGCCGCTCGCCGGAGGTCATCGGCCGTCGCCGAAGTTCAGCAGTTCGCGCGCATTGAGTTCCACGATGCGGTGGACGTCCTTGTCCGCGACGTCGACGAGGTTCTCGGCAATCCGCTTGCGACTGTTGGGCCAGTTCGAGTCGGAGTGTGGGTAGTCGACTTCGACCAGAATGTTCTCGATGCCGATCGCTTCCCGTGAGTTCACCCCGTGCACATCGTCGATGAAACAGCCCCAGAAGTGCTTTCGGAACAGGTCCGACGGCCGATCGGTGCGGCTGATGTTCTGGTACCACCGGTGTCGCTCCCAGGTGTAGTCCAACCGCTCCAAAAGGTAGGGAATCCACCCGATGCCGCCTTCCGACAGCATGAACTTCAGGTTCGGATGACGTTGCAGCACACCAGAAAACACCAGGTCGGCGGTGCTCCACATCAGGTTCGTCGAGAACGTCGCGATCGCGACGGCGAAAGGGGCGTTGGGGTCATACGATCCAGTGGCGAACGAGAAGCCCGGCACGTAGCCACCGGAGCCGAAGTGCAGGCAGACCGGAACGTCCGCGGCCTCCAGCACGTCCCACAGCACTTCCCAATGGGTCGGGTGGTGGAAGGAGGGTAGGCCCAGCGGTACGGGGCTGTCAGGAAACGACACCGCCTTCGTACCGATCCGCGCCAGCCGCTCCACTTCCGCGGCAGCCAGCTGCGTGTCCCAGATCGGGAGCACTCCCAACGGGATCAAGCGGTCTGGCGCCGTCGCGCACCACTCGTCGACCTGAAAGTCGTTCCAGGCGCGGACGCACTCGAGGGCCAATTCCTTGTCCTTAGCCCGTTGGAACACTCCGCCGCCGAACCCAGGGAAGGACGGGAAGGCCAGCGCAGCGTGGACGCCGTCCATATCCATGTCCTTGATCCGCTCGACCGGGTCGTAGCAGCCGGGGATCATCTGGTCGTAGCGCACGGGCTCCATCCCGTATTCCGAGGGCGGCTTACCCGCGACGGCATTGAGCCCGATCTGGGGATAGAGCTGCCCTTCGTACCGCCAAACATGATGTCCCTCAGCAGTTTCAACGATCTGCGGTCCCTCTTCCCGGTGAGCCTCCGGGAGCCGGTCCTGCCACACCTGGGGATGTTCGATCACGTGGTCGTCCACCGAGATGATGTTCATCCAGTCTTGCAGCGGCATTGCGTCTCCTTCGACTCGAAAGGCGGGGCGCTCGTCATCACCGTCATCGCGGCAAACCCAATGCGCGTTCTGCGATCACATTCCGAAGCACCTCGTTGGTACCCCCCGCGATGGTGAAGGCCCGCGCGTAGAGGAAGGCGTCCTGCCACCAACCGTCGTCGTGCACGTGCGCGTCGCCTTCGATGCGCACGCCGTCATGGCCTTGCAACTCGAGTCCGAACTCGTGCAGGTCCAGGTTGATCTCGCTGAATAGAATCTTCGATACCGGCGCGTCGGCAATATCTCCTGCGCCGTGCAGCGCCCTACTGTCCCCGAAAGCCGAAACCAGCGCGTTCACGTGGACATCTGCGACGAATCCGCCGATCGCTTGGCGCACGTCGTCGCAGTCGATGGCGGGGCAACCGCCCCGGGTGACCTCGCCGACGAGCCGCACAAGCCTGTTCAGTGCACCGAAGAGCGACGCGCCGCTTCCCGCACTCGATCGTTCGAGTGCCAGGCTCGTAGTGGTCACCGCCCAGCCCTGGTTGACCTCACCGATCACCTGGGTGGCCGGTATCCGAACGCCGTCGAGAAACACCTCGTTGAAGTCTGTGGTGCCGGTGATCTCCCGCAGCGGTCGCACCGAGACACCCGGCGTCTTCATGTCCAGAGCAAACACCGTGATACCCGCATGCTTGGGGGCGTCGGGGTCGGTGCGCGCAAGCAGGTAGCCCCAGTCGGCGTGCTGACCGTTGGTGGTCCACACCTTCTGGCCGTCGACGACGAATTCGTCACCGCCCCTGCGAGCGCGGGTCCGGAGGTTCGCGAGATCGCTCCCCGCGTCCGGTTCACTGAACAGCTGACACCAAATGTCTTCACCCGAGCGGATCCGCGGCAGGAAGAACTCCTTCTGCGCGGACGTGCCCGATGCGACGATCGCCGCGGCAGCGAGCAGTCCGCACCCGACCGGCCCGGCTGCGCCGGCGCGGATTAGCTCGTCGACGACCACCGATTCGTGCAGCGGGTGCGGGTTGGCGAGTCCGCCGTACTCGACAGGCCAGTTCACCCCTAGCAACTGCTCTGCGAACAAAAGCCCGGTCCAGTTTCGCAGCGCGGGGATTTCGTGCGCCTCAGGCGCGCGAACGCCGGTGCGACCGTGGCGTGGCGGCGCATGCTGGGCCGCCAGGTCGCGGACACGTTGCCGCAGCACGTCCAACTCCGTGTCTTGTCCGAGATGCAAGTCGCCCTCCGTTCTCCCCATCGGCTGAGCCACATATACTTTAATCAGTATCCTGTATCTTTGGGAAGGCGATTGCAATCCCCTTCCCTCGCCCGCCGGTTTCAGCTAAGGAGCAGCTTGTGAATTTCGAGCTCACCGACGAGCAGCGCGGGCTCGTCGACTCCACCCGGTCGCTGCTGGCGAGCGAGTCCTCGGTTAGCAGGGCCAGAGCGCTCGTTGACGGCGAGGCCGGGTTCGACGCCGAACTTTGGCGGCTTGGCACCGAACTCGGCTGGGCCTCGTTGGCCATCGCCGAGGCCGACGGCGGGCTTGGTCAACATTCCATCGACCTCGCTCTGGTGGCGATCGAGCTCGGGCACGGCCTGGCCTCCACGCCGTTCATCCCCACCGTGGTCGCCGCGGACGCACTGAGCCGGACCGAGGGTGAGCAGAACTCGAAACTCCTGCGCTCCATTTCCGAGGGAGCGCTCATCGCGACGTGGGCGTTCGCCGAGTTCGGTCTGCCATGGGCGGCCACCGGCATGAACACGCGCGCCCAACGCCGCGGTGACGGCTACCTGCTCAGCGGGTCGAAGGCCTCGGTGCAGGACGCCGACGCCGCCCAATTGCTCATCGTCGACGCACTTCTCGATGACGTACCGACCCGATTCCTCGTGCCCGCGGACGCCGCAGGTATCCGGATCGATCGCCAGCACACCCTCGACGTCACCCGAAGCTACTGCGACGTGATGTTGGACGGGGTTTTCGTGGATGCCAATGCGCTGTGCGCCTCCAGCGCCGCGGCACTCGATTCGCTCACCCGGACGATCCAGCTCAACACCGTCTTGGTGTGTGCCGAACTCGTCGGCATCGGCCAGCGGCTTCTAGCGATGACCGTCGAGTACGTCAAGGATCGCGTCCAGTTCGGCCGCCCCGTGGGTAGCTTCCAGGCCGTGAAGCACAAATGTGCCGACATGCGAATGTGGGTGCAAGCCAGCACGGCCGCCACCTACTACGCCGCAATGGCACTCGACAGCGACCGCCCCGACGTGGAGCACGCCGTCAGCGTTGCCAAGGCGTACGTGTCCGACGCCATCAATCGGGTTGCTGGACAAGCGCTTCAGCTACACGGTGGAGTCGGCTTCACCTGGGAACACGATCTGCATCTCTACCTGCGGCGGGCCCGCGTCAACGCATTGCTCTCCGGAGACGCCCGCCACCACCGGGAACGCCTATGCCAGTCCGTTGAAACTTCGTGCGGCTAGCAGCGATGACTCCGTTGTCCGCCGGTCATTGTGACTGTGGCGCCCGACCCGTGTCGTCATCAAGGGTGAACAGGCAGTCCAAGGCCGAGTGCAGCGGCAAAGAACACCAGGCTCTGTGAGCCGCACTATCAAGTAGCTCGAACGTCAAGTGGGAACGCGGCTCGGTGGTTTACACGAAGATGCCGCCGCGGGCTTTGACCGGCGACAGCTGATAGGCGTCGCCGACCAGGACCATCTTGGCGCGCCCTACCACCGCAGCCGACAGCAGTTTCTTCAGCTCGGGGGTGCCCACCATGGAGGCTTCATCGACGATGACCACGGTGCGCCGGTCGACGTCGAGCTGGTTGTCTTCAATGAGTGTCAGCGCTTTGGCCACCGTCAAGCCGCGGTCACCGGCCCCGTCGCGCATCGCCTCATCGACGGCCTTACCGGTGGGCGCGAGAACCAGCACCTCCTTATTGGCGCGGTGCGCGGCAGTGCGCAGCGCTTTCAATGAGTGCGTTTTGCCCGCGCCCGCCGGCGCCTGCAGCGGCTGCACCAGATATGGCGAGTGCGCGATGTTGCCGATGGTGCGCGCTTGATCCGCGGACAGATCCCCAAGATCGGCGGCGCGCACATCCAGGCTTGTGCCGGTGTCGGTCTCGTCGATCATGTCGAAGATGCGCTGCTCTTCGGCGATCACCGCGTCCGCGGTGAACAGCTCATACCCTTCGCGGTGGTGCGCTTCGCGTGGCGCGGTGACGCGGTGACGCGCAGGCTGACCGCGTCGACGATCTGCTCGATCAGCGCGCGCGGATCACCGGGCGCGCCGACGGGCAGCAGCGCGCCGACCGACTCGACGAGGTCGGCGCGCGTGAACGCACTCTTGTCGATGTGCGCGACCATGCGCGCCAGCCGCGCGCGGTCCAACAGGATGCGCGGCGCGGCGCCGCGCGCAGCGCGCGCTTCGAGATGCGCCGCGCGGTCATATTCCAGACCGCGCGCATCAGCGCGCCATTCCTCTTTGAGCTCAGTCCACGGTTTGGATTCCGGCTTGGCCGGCCGCGTGGCTTTCTGCGCGGCCACGAGCTGCGGCGGGGTCAGCTCGCCGTCGACGACGACCAAGTTATTGCGTGCCCATTCCCGCAGCCGCGTGGAGCGCTGCGACCAGGTTTTGAGGCACCGCTTGGTGACCCCGGCGATCTCGGCCATGCCGGAGTGGCCATCGACAACAGCCCACTCCGCTCCGATGGCGGCGTGCAGCTCGTGGCGGACCACGGCTTGATAGATCACCCCGGCGGCCTTGGCTTCGTGATGCAGCGACTTGGAGTCGATCGACACCAGCGTGCCGTCGGCGCGGGCCTGGCGGTTGGGCACGATCATCTGGCTGTGTAGGTGGGGACCCCCGCACCGCGACGTTTCGTGCTGGTAGGCGATCGCCACCAATCCCGGCAGCCGCTGCAGATCCTTTTTCCCCGTCTGCGGGTTATGCACCCGGGTGTATCCGGCGTGCTCGTGCAGGTAGATCGTCGCCGCCTCGATGCCCTTGGAGTGGGCCATGACCATAATCTTTTCGCCGACATCATCAGTTAGAGCGCGCAGCAGCGACACGCTGTTCGGCGCGGCGAACGTCAGGTCGAAACCGTGCACGGACCCCTTGGTGAGCACCCGCCCGTTCGCCCCATCAGGGGTGATCCCATCGTCGAGCCACCGGGCCGCCACCTTGGTACCAGCGATCCCACCATGCAGCGCAGCGACACCCAGCCAGGTCAGCTCCCCTACCGCTGCGTTGTCCCCGACCACTACCCACGTGGGCACCCGGGTATCGCCTTCGGAGTAGTACTCACCCAGCCCGCCGCCGACGGCCTGGCGGTCCATTGCCGCGGTCTGGGCCTGATCTGCGGTGTCGTTGTAGTAGTTGATGCTCCACCGTGACAGCCGGGAAATTGTCAGCACCGGTGACCACCTCGCGACCTTAAGCGGCGAAACGCGCTGTAGTAGCTAGGATTTGGGGGCATGCAGCGCGCCGCCATTCAGTATTGCTCCACTCGTGCCAATGTGTCATGCAGGAATTTGGGTCGATGGTCGAGTGCGGGATGCTGTGATACGGATGGGTGTAAGTGTAACGGAGGCAGTGTGTTTGGGGCATAATTGGAAAGATTCGGGGTTGTGGATTGCGAGGGTTTGGAGATGAGGCTCGGTGGTTGACGGCGCTGGGCCTGGGCGGACCGATTGCGCAGCCGCGGCGAGATGCGCGGCAGCATTGAGTTGTGCGCGCCGGCGCTACCGACTGAAGCCACGAAGCCAGGCGAAAAAGTTCTGCACGGGGTGTCACTGCAGAGACTTACAGTGGTGTTGGGAGCTTTGGTGAGACCAAGGCGATCAACCGCCCGCCGACGCGCGAAGCCGACTGGGTGACAACTTGACACAGCGCGCGTGGCGCGTCCGACAAGCCCTTGTCGGACACGACTCTTCGGAGGGTGGTGAATGAAATTGGAAGACAACGTGTTCAACGGTCTGCCGCTCTTGCTCGCGGTACCCCGAGCCGCACAGTTGCTGGGAATTAGCCGGGCCGCGGCCTACCGACTGGTGGCCTCCGGAGAACTGCCGGTTCGCCGGCTAGGCGGCCGCGTCTACGTCGTGACCGCTGGCCTTCGTGAGCTGGCCTCGTGAAAGGTTCCGTGCATCAGCGGGGTTCAAAGTGGCACTACAAATTCCGCGTTCCCCAGCGTGAGCCGTCGAGTGGCAGGTACCCATGGGATGCCGTATATCGCGACACGGGCGAGATCACGGTGCACAACAACCGTGTCGTGGTCGGCGGTCAAGCCCGCGATAAGTTTGGAGGTAAGACACGCAACGCCGACCCGACGATTTCCATTGACCACCCCACCGTCGACGCGCTGCGCCGCTGGCGCAAAGTCCAGGACGAAGAGCGCGGGTTCTTTGGAGATGACTATCGCCCCGGCGACTATGTGTTCACCTACCAGGACGGCCGGCCTCTGCATACAGACTCGATCCGGCAGCGTTTCGATCGCCTGGCGGCGGCGGCGGGCCTGTCGCGCATCACGTTTCACGATCTTCGGCACTCGTACGCCACCGGCGCACTGCGCGCAGTTGTTAGCCCGAAGGTGATCAGCGAGCGAATCGGCCATGCCAACGTCGGCTTCTTCCTGGAAACCTACGCACATGTCTTGGGCAACGACGACCGCGAAGCCGCCGAGCAGGCTGCGAGCTTCCTGCTCGGTAACGCGTGGGATCTCGATGACGAGAACAGGCAGGGATGATCGCGCAGCTTTGCTTGAACTTGATATAATGCGGAGGTTATATTAATGTCGATGTCTTGGGACGTCATCTTGCTCACGGAGGTCGAAGACTGGTACTTCACCCTCGACGCCGGTGCGGTCGCTGCAGTCACCGGGGCCATCGACCTGCTTGAGCTGGAGGGACCGACCTTGGGCCGCCCTACCGTCGACAAGGTCAACGGATCGAAGTTTCACAGCATGAAGGAGTTGCGACCGGCCGGGAGGAGCATTCGGATCCTGTTCGTCTTCGATCCGCGCAGGCAGGCGATCCTCCTGCTCGGCGGCGATAAGGCGGGGAACTGGAAAGGCTGGTACGACAAAAACATTCCGATCGCCGAACAGCGCTACGAGAACTGGCTGGCGACCGAGGAAGGAGGCGAATGAAAATGGCACGTAACTGGCGTGAGATTCGCGCCGAGGCTATCGCGCAGGGTCGCCTGGACCCGGAGCGGGCCGATGCCGCGCGCAAGGCGATGCACGATGCGGTGCAGGCGCAGCGTCTCGCCGAAATCCGAAAGGCGCACGGTCATGCCCGTCAATCCGACGTCGCCACGCTTATGGGTGTGTCTCAGGCGCGCGTGTCCAAGCTCGAAAGCGGGGACCTATCGCACACCGAGCTGGGCACCCTGCAGTCTTACGTCGCCGCGCTGGGCGGCAACTTGAGAATCGTCGCCGAGTTCGGGGAGAGCAGCGTGGAGCTGACGAAGCCCTGACCTACTAGATGCGAACTAGACTTCCTGGGCGTTTTCACGCGGGCCGACCTCGCTGATCCCCCGGTCAGCGCAGGTCAGCGCGGTTGGTTGCGTTCGGTGCTGAAAGCTGCGGAACCTCTGGCGGGGACCTGCCGGGGGCCGGCCCGCTCCCGGCAAACCACTCCTCACCCGGCCTCGTAGCATTCGCACCGTGGAATCCACCAGTCAGCCGCCCGGTCAGGTGCAGATGATCATGACGGCGATCGAAGGCAAGGTGCCCGGCCTGGTCGCCGACCTCTACTCCATCCAGCGTGATCTTGATTTCGCGCGTCAGTGCGCCACGGGATATCTCCAACGAGGCTTCGCCAGCGGCCAGCCGCAACAACCATCACCCGACGCCGAACAGACGCTGCTGGCTACAGCCCTGTGGTCAGCAGCGGTGATCGCCCACCGGCGTGCTTTCGCAGTCGGCAAGGGACACCTGGTCCCCAAGAGTCAGCGGTTCGACATCAAAGGGCAGCGCGAGCAGCTGCTTCACCCCGGAGCAGGCCGCGATTGACGACAAGCTTCGGCAGATGGCCGACCAGCACGTCGCGCACCGGGTCAGCGATCTTGAGCAGATGAAGTTCTTGGTGGCTCTGACACCACCCCCGCTACCACGTGCGGTCGCAGGCGTGGGGACGATGATGGTGCACATGATTGGGCCAGAAGCTGTCGTCGCAGACGGTCTTATCGAGATTTGTGACGTGCTTCTAGCCCGTATGGGCAGGAGTTGGAGCAATTCCTTCACGCTAGGCGCGAGCAGTTGAACGGCGTCGACCATCTTGACAGGCTCTACGAGGCGGCAGACAAATAAAAACCCAGCCCCGGTATGGATTCGGCATAGCGTGCCAGACCGATGGCGCGGTGTAACGCGGTGTAAATGGTCACTGACGCAGTGAGTCGCGCAGGTCCCGGGCAAGCATCTTGGCAATCGCCTCCGAACGGGCAAGGCAGTCGTCCACAAGATCGAGATAGCCAACTGTCGAGACGTCAGTGCGGCCTTTGAGGGCGTTGACAGATTCTTGGTGGATCTGCGTCAACCCGACCTTACGGTCGCGCGTGGCGAAATCCTTTGCGCCCAAATAGCCGTAGTACAAGAAGTCGACGCCGCACCGGTCGCTCCAATCCTCTGCGTCGTTCGCTTCGCTGATCGTCCATGGCATCGGATGAATGTCGTCCACCTGGCGAATGAGCCGGAGCATCATTCCGAACCTCGGGAACTGGAACGGATTATCGATGTCCAACTCCTTGGGCAGATTCCCTCGTTGGTCAGCAGGCGGCAGCGCCGCACCCGCACCACTCAACGCGGCTGCAAGCCTCGGGAGAGTCAGCGCCCGGAGTTCTGCCGTGTCTCCAATCTGCTCGGGCGGCAGATCTAGCGACGTCTCCACTCCCAGCATGTCGCACGCTTGTTGAGCCGTTTGGACGCTGAACTGGGCAAATTGAATCACCCGGCGGAGCAGGGGTTCGATTCGCGCTCTCGCCCTTGCGACCCGTATTCGCACCACGATGACGTTTGACAGGCGCAAGGCTGGGCCGATGAGAGCGAGGTCGGCGACGAGGTTCACGACGCCGCGGCGAATCTGGACGCGGCGATCCGTACTGCCGGGCGTTAACGTCGTTCTCGACTAGCACAGGAACAGTTTGTTAAGAAGCGTCCCGGATCAGTTATCTGATCTTCGGCCCGGCCTGGGCCAAGCGTCATCGCTGAACAAGCCGCGTGGATGCCCTCCCGACGCCTTGCCGGTGCGCCGGGAACATTCCCAACCTGGTCCCACCAAGGCCTTTACGGAGGCTAATGTTCCCAAAAGTGTTCCCAAACCCGATGAAAATGGCCCTCGTGTCTCCTCCGAGGGCCATTTCACCTGGTAGCGGGGACAGGATTCGAACCTGCGACCTCTGGGTTATGAGCCCAGCGAGCTACCGAGCTGCTCCACCCCGCGTTGGTAAATGCCAGGTTACCGAACATGTACGAAGGTCACCAAATCGCGGTTCAACCAGCGCTTGGCTTGCTGCTATTCGGGCCAGGTGTTGTTGAGGATGGTGTCGACGAAGTTGTCGCGGACGAATTTCGGGTCGAAGCGCTCGAGCACGTCGTCGTTGCAGGTGCCGGATGTCGTCTGCGGACGATGCTTCATACCGTCGTTGAAAGCGCTCAGGATGCGCTGTTTGAAGTCGGGACGCGGGTGCGCGGCGGTAACTGCGGCAAGAGCTTCGGGAGAGAGATCGTCGCGGCCGATACCTAGCACGTCGGTTTCGACACCGGCGGTCACCAAGGCGATTTCGGGTTCCAGGAATTCGGGGACGCCCGGAGTGGTGTGCAACGCGATGCTCAGCCACACTTTGTCGGCGGCTGATTTATCGACGCCACGCTCCAACAGGAAATTTCGGGCCGCGTTGGCTCCATCGACCTCGAAGCGCACCACGGACGTCCGGTAGCGCCCGGTGAGGCCCAGGTCGTGAAACATCGCCCCTACGTAAAGCAACTCCAGGCCTGGTTGTAGCCCACGGCGGTGGCCCTGCAGCGCACCGAAGAGGAACACACGGCGGGAGTGATTGAAGAGCAATTCGTTTTCGGAATCGCGAATGAACTCGGTGCACTCACGTACGAGTGGGGTGTCGGGTATGGCGATTCCGGCGATGGTGTCAGTCGACTGGATGACCATGGCCCGTCTCCTTGGTCGGGTGTGTCTACGTAGCTAGTTTGCGACTGCGCGGGCACGATGTCACGACTTCCACGCGGCGAAGGTGCCGCGGCTGCCTACTTAGCGTTGTTGAACTTGGTGATGGCGTCGTCGAGCCGCTGCAGCGCCGAACCGTACGCGGCGAAATCGCCGCGCTTTTGCGCGTCACGTGCCGCGCCGATCGCCGTTTGGATGTCCTGCAGCGCTGCGGCCTTGGCGGGTGACAGGGCGGCCGATCCGTCGGGAGAGGGCGGCGCCCCAACCGGCGCCTGGGGCGATCCCGGTGTCCCCGCGGGCGTCGGCGGGGACACCGGGATCGGCGCGGCACCGGCCTCGGTGGGTTCGATCCCAGTTGCGGCAGCACCGGCGCCAGGCCCGAAAAGCCCAGTGAGTGCGTCGCCCACGGTGGGGCCGTAGCCGATCTTGTCGTTGTACATCATTGCCACCCGGATCAGGCGCGGGTAGGACGATGCGGCGTCGCTGGCTCCTGGGGAGGCAAAGACGGGTTCGACGTAGAGCAGCCCGCCCTGGGCCACCGGCAGCGTCAGCAAGTTGCCCCAACGGATGCGGTTCTGGTTGTCGCGTCCGATCACACCGAGGTCCTGGGACACCGCCGGATCGGTGGTGATCGCGTTATTGGCCAGCTTTGGACCGTTGACCTGGCCCGGGATGGTCAGGACCGTGATCTTGCCGTACGTCGCGGGATCAGAACTGGCGCTGATGTAGGCGGCCAGATAATCACGCTTGAACCTGTTCATCGCCGTGGTCAACTGATACGAGGACGAGTTGTCTTGCTTGGCAATGTTTTTCGCGACGATGTAGTATGGCGGCTGATAGCTGCTGGCGGTTGGATTCGGGTCCAGCGGCACGTCCCAGAAGTCGGACGTGGAGAAGAACGTCACCGGGTCGTTGACATGATATTTAGCTAGCAGCATCCGCTGCACCTTGAACAGGTCTTCGGGGTAGCGGAGATGCTCCGCGAGCTCGGGCGTGATGTCGCTCTTGGGTTTTACGGTTCCCGGGAAAACCTGCATCCAGGCTTTGAGCACCGGATCCTGTTCGTCCTGCTGGTAGAGCGTGACGGTGCCGTCGTAGGCGTCCACGGTGGCCTTGACCGAGTTACGGATGTAGGAAACCTGCTTATCGGGACCCAAATGGTTGAACGCCACCTCGGTCGAGTCAGCCGTCGCGGACTCCAAGGAAGTGAGCTCGGAGTACGGGTAGTTGTCCAACGTGGTGTAGCCATCGATGATCCACACCAGCCGTTTGTTGACGATCGCCGGGTACACGGCACTGTCGGTTGTCAGCCAGGGGGCCACCGACTCGACCCGCTGCGCCGGATCACGATTGAACAGGATTCTGCTGTTGGAGCCAATCACGTTGGAGAACAAGAAGTTTCGCTCGGCGAATTTGGCCGCGAAAACGCTTCGGGATATCCAGCTGCCGACCGGAACTCCGCCCCCGCCGGTGTAGGTGTAGTTCTTGGTTTCGGTGTTCGTCTCGTAGTCGTATTCCCGGTCGGTACCGTTGCGTCCGACGATGGCGTAATCGGCGGGGGTGTTCGAGATGACCGGCCCGTAGTAGATACGCGGCTGGTCCAGCGGCGCAGGCCCGTCCGACACCACGCCGCCGTTGGCTCCGACGGCGTTGACCAGGAACTCCGGGTACCCGCCGTTCTGGTTGGGGTCGTTGGCGATGCCGCGCACGGTGTTAGCCGGCGACGCGATGAACCCGTTGCCGTGGGTGTAGACGGTGTGGCGGTTGATCCAGTCACGCTGGTTGTCGATCAGCCGGTCCGGGTTGAGTTCACGGGCCGCGACGACGTAGTCGCGCAACGAGCCGTTGTGATCGAGGTAGCGGTCGATGGACAGCTGATCCGGGAAATAGTAGAAGTTCTTGCCCTGCTCAAACTGGGTGAATGCTGGGCTGACGATCGTCGGGTCGAGGAGTCGGATGTTGGATGTGGTCGCGCGGTCCGCCGCGACCTGCTGCGCGGTGGCCTGCCCGTCGCCGGTGTAATTGCGATAGGTCACCACGTCGGTGGTCAGGCCGTACGCTTGCCGCGTCGCAGTAATGCTTCGCAGGATGTATTCACTTTCCTTTTGCGCGGCATTGGGTCTCACGCTGATCTGCTCGACGACCAACGGCCAGCCTGCACCCACGATCAACGACGACAACAGCAGCAAGACCAGACCGATGGCTGGAATCCGCAAGTCCCGCAGGACGATCGCGGAGAACACCGCGGCGGCGCAAATCACCGCGATCGCCATCAAGATCAGCTTCGCCGGTAAGACGGCGTTGATGTCGGTGTAGCCGGCTCCGGTGAACGGCTTGCCGCCACGCGTATGGGACAGCAGCTCATAGCGGTCCACCCAATAAGCGACGGCTTTGAGCAGCACCAGCACACCCACCAGGGTGACCAGCTGAATCCGCGTGGAGCGACTCAACGCGCCGGCCCGCCCCGACAGCCGAATGCCACCAAAGATATAGTGCGACAGGATGTTCGCCAGAAGAGCCAGAAACACCGCGACGAACATATAGCTGAGCACCAGCCGGTAGAACGGCAAGTCAAATGCGTAGAATCCGAGGTCTTTGCCGAACTGGGGATCCCTGATACCGAATTCCGAGCCGTGCAAGAACAACTGGATGCGCACCCAGTAACTCTGTGCGACGGTGCCGGCCAGCAGGCCGATCGCGGCGGGGATTCCAAGGCCTACCAGTCGTAGTCTTGCCAACACCGCAGTGCGGTAGCGCGCGACCGGATCGGCTTCGTTACTCGGGACAAAGACCGGGCGGGTGCGGTAGGCGATCGCGAGCCCCGCGAACACGACACCTCCGACGAGCAGTCCCGCCGCCGCAAACACCACGATGCGGGTGACCAGCACGGTGGTGAACACCGAGCGGTAGCCGAGCTCGCCGAACCACAGCCAGTCGACGTACGCGTCGATCAGCCGCGGACCGGCAAGGAGCACAACGATCAAACCCAGTGCGATCATGATCAGAGTCCGACTGCGCCGAGTCAGCCTCGGCATTCTTGCGGTGGGCCGCATCCCCACTGGCTACGCTCCCTGATCAACTGGCTGGCTTGAATTGGCCGGGTCTAAGCCGGCGCCGGTCACAACTCTACGCATCGCAGCCCGATTGCCCGCTAGCAACTTGGGGCCTGGCCTCCCGACATGATCGCGTGCAGCGCATCCACTGCTTGAGTGAGCGTCTCGACTTTCACCAGACGCAAGCCGGACGGATTGTCCGAGCTCGCCTCATAGCAGTTCTTGGCGGGCACCAGAAAGACCGTGGCGCCGGCGTCGTGGGCGGCGGCCATCTTGTGCGTGATGCCGCCGATCTGGCCCACTTTGCCGTCGGCGGAGATCGTGCCGGTCCCGGCGATGAACGTCGACCCGGCCAAGTCACCGGTGGTCAGCTTGTCGACGACCGCCAGGCTGAACATCAATCCGGCGGAGGGCCCGCCGACGTTGGCGAGGTTGAAGTCCACCGCGAACGGCGCCCACGGCGCATCAAGCACCGCGACGCCCAGGAAGCCGTAGTCGCGGTCTTTGTTGGTGCCCAGCGTGATCTGCGTAACGCCGGCCGGCTCGTTCTTGCGGCGAAAATCGATGGTCACCACGTCGCCGGGCTTGGTGGCCTTGAGCAAACCCGTGAACTGCTCGACACTGGCCACCGGGGTGCCGTTGACCGAGTCCAGCGCGTCGCCGGATTTCAGCTTGCCCGCCGACGGACCCGGATCGGTCACCGTCGCGACCGTCACCGCGGCCGGATATTTCAGGTATCCCAGGGCCGCATACGCGGCGCTGTCCTCGGACTGCTTGAAGTCTGCGTTGTTGGCCTTATCGACGTCCTCCCGCGACTTGCCCGGCGGGTAGACGAGGTCGCGCGGCACCAACTGTTCTTGCCCGGAGAGCCACAGGGCCAAGGCCTCCCCCAAAGTCAGATCGTCGCGCTCGGAGACGGTCGTCATGTTCAGGTGGCCCGTCGTCGGGTGGGTCTGGGTGCCCTCGATCTGTACGACCTGCTTGCCGTCGACGTCACCGAGTGTGTCGAAGGTAGGACCCGGACCCAGCGACACAAACGGCACCGTCACTACGGCGAGCAATACGCCGAATACCAGGATCGGCACCAGCGCGACCAGCAAGGTCAGAATCCGCCTGTTCACGCCGACAACACTAGACGGGGCTGCCCCAGGGCTCTTTCAGCTACGAGCTTGACCGCGGATAGCACGTTCTCCCCCTGCTATGAGTACCGTTGACGTTATGGCTGACCTGCCTTTCGGCTTCTCCCCCGGAGACGACGACCCCGACCGCGACCAACACGGGAAGAAGGATCGCGAGGCGGGTTCGGGAGCCTCAGACCCTCTGGGCGCGTTCGGCATCGGTGGCGACTTCGGCATGGGCGACTTGGGGCAGATTTTCACCCAGCTGGGTCAGATGTTCAGCAACTCAAGTTCCGTGATGGCCGGCGGCAAGCAGTCGGGTCCGGTCAACTACGAACTGGCGCGGCAGGTGGCATCGAGCTCGATCGGGTTTGTGGCGCCTATCCCGGCCACGACCACCGCGGCGATCGTCGATGCGGTCCATCTCGCCGATACCTGGCTGGACGGGGTCACCGCGTTGCCCGCGGGCACCAGCAAGGCAGTGGGCTGGAGCCCCAGCGACTGGGTAGACAACACCCTGGAGATTTGGAAGCGGCTGTGCGATCCGATGGCCCAGCAGATCTCGACGGTATGGGCGTCGGCGTTACCCGACGACGCCAAGAAGATGGCGGGCCCGCTGCTTTCGATGATGTCGCAGATGGGTGGCATGGCGTTCGGCTCGCAGCTGGGCCAGGCCCTGGGCAGGTTGTCCCGCGAGGTCCTGACCTCTACGGATATCGGTCTGCCGCTCGGCCCCAAGGGCGTGGCCGCGATACTGCCGGATGCCGTCGAAGCCTTCGCCGCCGGACTCGAGCTGCCGCGCAGCGAGATCCTGACATTTCTGGCCGCGCGTGAAGCCGCCCACCACCGGCTGTTCAGCCACGTGCCGTGGCTGTCCAGCCAGTTGCTGGGCGCCGTCGAGGCGTACGCCACGGGCATGAAGATCGACATGAGCGGAATCGAGGAGCTGGCACGCGACTTCAATCCGGCGTCGCTGTCCGATCCCGCGGCCATCGAAAACCTGCTCGGTCAGGGAGTATTCGAGCCCAAGGCGACCCCGGCGCAAATGCAGGCGCTGGAACGGCTGGAGACACTGCTCGCACTCATCGAGGGATGGGTGCAGGTAGTGGTGACCGCGGCCCTGGGCGACCGGATTCCGGGCGCGGCCGCGCTCGGCGAGACACTGCGCCGACGCCGGGCCAGCGGCGGCCCGGCCGAACAAACATTCGCGACGCTCGTCGGCCTGGAACTGCGGCCACGCAAGCTGCGGGAGGCCGCCGCGCTGTGGGAGCGTCTGACCGAGGCCGCCGGTGCGGACGCCCGCGACGCCATTTGGCAACACCCGGATCTACTGCCCCGCGCGGATGATCTCGACGACCCGGCCGGCTTCATCGACCGAGTCATCGGCGGCGACACCAGCGGTATCGACGAGGCCATTGCCAAACTCGAGCAGGACGGCCAGGACGGTTCTGTGGATAACTGAGCGGGGCGCCTGCTCGGCTCGTGGCACAGTCTCAACTCATGCCGCGGGCCGCACCTTCTCTGTATGCGCTGGACCCGGCGATGCCGGTGTTGCTGCGACCCGATGGTGCCGTGCAGGTGGGCTGGGATCCTCGCCGAGCTGTGCTAGTCCGCCCACCGCGCGGCCTGACTGCGGCAGAGCTGGCCGCGCTACTGCGGTCCATGCGTTCGCCGATACCGATAGCTCAATTGCAGCGACAGGCCGTCGACCGTGGTCTGGCGGACACCGGCTGCCTGGCGAATCTCGTCGCGCAACTGGTCAGCGCAGGCGTCGCGACCCGTGGCGGCCGTCCGTCCCGCGGCCGGGCCGCCTCCATCCGGGTACACGGCCGCGGGCCGCTGTCGGACCTGCTCGTGGAGGCGCTGCGCTGCTCGGGTGCCCGGATTGCGCACAGCAGCCAGCCGCATGCCGCGGTGTCACCCGCCGCCGTGGATCTCGTGGTGCTTACCGACTACCTGGTCGCCGACCCCCGCATGTTGCGCGATCTGCACAGCCGGGGCGTACCCCACCTTGCGGTTCGTGTTCGAGACGGCACCGGGCTGGTCGGACCGCTGGTGATCCCCGGGGTGACCAGCTGCCTGGGCTGTGCGGACCGGCACCGTAGCGACCGCGACGCCGCGTGGCCCGCTATCGCCGCCCAGCTGCGGGACACCATCGGGGTGGCCGACCGGGCCACCTTGCTGGCAACCGCGGCGCTG
>Ga0209068_10000684_pt1 | contig 17953 bp, 17 predicted proteins | sample ColStrG_CSR_2012_FD_187200 | JGI IMG/M metagenome (GOLD analysis project Ga0209068, IMG submission 187200) | Freshwater sediment microbial communities in response to fracking from Pennsylvania, USA - Cold Stream Run_MetaG_CSR_2012 (SPAdes)... | ecosystem: Environmental > Aquatic > Freshwater >... | reverse complement strand
GGCTCTCCGACAGCCGCATCAGGCGGCCCTCGTAGCCGACCAGGCGCTTGTTGATGTCGTAGAGCTGCTCCACCAATGAATCGATGCGCGCCTGATTGAGCCGCAGCGACTTCACCTCGCAGACGATCTCCTCCTTCAGCTTCTTGTATTTGCGCTCCTGCGCGGGCGAAAGCGAGCTGTTCTGGAGCTGGAACTGGATGTCCTGCTCCTGCAACCGGCGCAGGCGCTTGTAGGCGTCGGCGACCTTGTCGAACGTCTCCAGCACCTTGGGCTTGAGCTCGGTTTCGATGGCGGCGAGCGAGAGCGAACCCTCCATGTCGTCTTCGTCGAAATCGGGTTCAGGCTCGGCCGCGGCCTCGGGCTTCTCCTCGCCGTGCCCATCGTGGTGCCGTCCCGCCTTGAACGGGGTCGCGCCGGCTGGCGCCGTGGCGGGAGCCGTGGTCTGCGGCGGCAGGGCGCCAGGGAGCAGCATGCCGGCGACCGGGACGCCCTGGACCGCGGCAGCGACGATCGGCCGCCCATCGGGCCCGATCACCACCGGCGCCGCCAAGCCCTTGGCATCGGGACCCGCATAGGTCGCCTCGAGATCGATGATGTCGCGCAGAAGTATCTTTCCTTCGTTGAGCTCGTCGCGCCAGATGATGATGGCCTGGAAAGTCAGCGGACTCTCGCACAGGCCCGCGATCATGGCCTCGCGGCCGGCCTCGATGCGCTTGGCGATCGCGATCTCGCCCTCGCGCGACAACAGCTCCACCGTGCCCATCTCGCGCAGATACATGCGCACCGGATCATCGGTGCGGTCCGGCGGCGGCGCCTTCTCGACCTTGGCGAGCGCCGAGCGCTTCACCTCGACAATTTCACCGCCACCGCCGTTGGCCTCTTCCTCCTCCTCGGGTTCCTCGCGCTGCTCGTCCTCGTCCGGCTCGGCATCCTCGGTCTCGATCAGGTTGACGCCCATCTCGTTGAACAAGGCGAGAACGCCCTCGATCTGCTCGGAATTGACCTCATCGGAGGGCAGCACCGAATTGATCTGCTCGTGGGTGACGTAGCCGCGCTTCTTGGCGTTGCGGATGAGCTTCTTGACGGCGGCGTCCGACAGGTCGAGCAGCGGGCTGTCCGGCTGGGCTTCGACATCCTCGCCGGCACGCGCCCCGCCATTGTCCGCCTTGGGGGGCGACTTGATCTTGCTTGCCATGACTCTCTCCCGCCCGGCGCTGAACCCGCGCCGGATCATAACCCGCCAATGTCGCCGATGGCCTAAAGGGTGCGGCTCATGCCCAGAGCCTGAGCTGCCGGTGCCCGCTTAGATCAACGCCTCACGCAATTCAATCCTGCATAACATGTCTTCGGCTCGAACGCTTGCCCGACCAATCCCAGGCTGCGAGCGGAGGTATTTTCGCGCTCGCCCGGGAAATGACGCCTTCTCGACCGACCGGTGGCATCCCGGCGCCCCCTCAGGCGCAGGCGCCCCAAGGCGCAGGCGCCCCTCCGGCGCAGGCGGTTTGATGCGCAAGACCCGGCGTATGCTCTCAACTGGCGCACCGGCCGATGGTTCCGGCATTCCGAAATCCCCCCGTTTGGCGAGGGCGGGCATTTTCCCTGAAAATGCCCCAGATGCTCTGATTGCCCTCATGAACCAGGCGGCCTACGCCAGCCGACGACCTTGGCGTCGATGCGTTCGCCCGATTCGGCGCTCCACCAATCGTCATCCCGCCAAAGGCAAAAAAACGGAAGCGCATAGGTGCCGACATGATCCTCGCACAGGATCTCGAAGGCCTGCCCCTCCGGCCTTTCGGCATCGCTGGGAAACGCGTCCAGCCGCGCCTGTCTGGTTGCCATTTTCGCCTGTTCCTGCCGCAAAAGTGACGGATCGATCGCCGCCACGGCCGACTGCCGGCGATCCCTGCGATGAAGCGCCGGACGAATCCGCGTCAGCGCCGATTGAAGAGCATTTTCGGAGAGGATCGCCAGCCCCGGATTTGATCCGATGACTCCGGCCCTTCGTGCCAGCATGCAACCAGCCGAATGTCCGGGTGGCTCAATCCTCGAGCCATGGCCTGAGGAATGTCGACGCGCGCTCCACCTGCTCCTCGATGCGTGCGTCGCTTGCATTTCGCGACTTGAGATAATCGGCGATTTGCGCGCTGGCGGCTTCCCAGCTGATTTCGCGCTTTCGCAGCGAGTTCAGCCAGCCGAATGCGCGTCCTTGGTCCTCGGGATTGCCGGCAAAGACAAGATCTTTGTGCCCGAAACAGCCTGGAACCTCCTTGTCCAACTTCATGCGGCTCTTCCCCGGTTGGAAACCTTGTGATTCTTCGAGTTTACGCCCGGCACCGCGTGCCACGATACATGCTTTGTGAACCGGACGGGGAGCGTGGGCGACGGTCGCCGCAGTGGTTGGCTGGAAATAGATACCGCTCCGGCATTTTGCATTGTCTTGCATTGTCGCATATTCGAACGGAGAACCGGATTCCACCCCCGCCGGAGTTCATCATCGGGCCGGCCTTCGGCCGGACCCGTTGGCCGCGGACTCTTGTCTGAAAATGCTCTACTTCGGGGCTCCCTCGCGCGCCTTTCCGGACGGATTGCCGAAATAGCGGAAAAAGCTCGAATCAGGCGTCAGCAGCATGCGCGTGTCGCTGGCGTGCAAGCCATTCTCATAGGCCTGCATGGACCGGTAGAACGTGAAGAAATCCGGATCGCGTCCATAGGCATCGGCATAGATCCGGTTGCGCTCGGCATCGCCCTCGCCCCGCGTCTGCTCGCCCTTCGACTGCGCTTCCGCAATCAACACGGTTACGTCGCGATCCGCCTTGGCGCGGATCTCCTGCGAGTGCTGGCTTCCCTGGGCGCGGAATTCGGCGGCCTCCCGCTGACGCTCGGTTTGCATGCGCTGATAGACCGCCTGGCTGTTCTGCTCAGGCAGATTGGCGCGCCTGATCCTCACATCCACCACCGATATGCCGAACGACTTCGCTTCGTTCTCGAGCTGGTCGCGCACCTGCGCCATGAGCTGGGCGCGCTTGTCGCGGACGATGTCCGTGGTGGTCGCCTCGCCCAGCACGCGCCGCAGCGCCGAGTTGAGCAGGGTCGACAGCCGTGAATTCGCGGCCTCGATCGCGCCGATGGTCTGATAGAATTTCAACGGGTCATTGACCCGATAGCGCGCGAAGGAATCGACCACCAGCCGCTTCTGGTCGGAAGCGATGACCTCCTGCGCCGGGTTTTCAAGATCTAGAATTCGCTTGTCGACGTAAATGACGCTCTCGAGCAGCGGGATTTTGAAGTTCAGCCCCGGCTCGGTGACGGTGCGGATCGGTTCGCCCAGCCGCACCACCAGCACCTGGTCGGTCTGGTAGACGGTGAACATGCTGCCGTACGCGATCAGCAGAGCCACGAGCGCGAGCGCGGCCAAGACGCCGCCGGCCAGATTGAGTCTCATCGGTTGCCTCCAGCCTGTGGCGGATTTTGCGGCGGATTTTGTGGTGGCGCCTGCGGCCGCCGCGTCAGCTCGTTGAGCGGCAGATAGGGCACCACGCCGTTTTGCGTGCCGGAATCGATGATGATCTTGTCGGTGCCGCCGAACACCCGTTCCATGGTCTCGAGATACATGCGCTGGCGGGTGACATCCGGCGCCTTTTTGAACTCATCGTAAATCTTGAGGAAGCGCGACGACTGGCCGGTGGCCTCGGCGACCGTCTGCTCACGGTAGGCCTCCGCGGCCTGGGTGACCTGCGCGGCCCGACCGCGCGATTCGGGCACCACGCGGTTGGCATAGGTCTGCGCCTCGTTCTGCGCCCGCTCGGCATCGGAACGGGCCGCCTGCACGTCGCGGAACGAGTCGAGCACCTGCGCCGGCGGATCGACCTTTTGCAGCTGCACCTGGGTCACCTGGACGCCAGCCCCGTAGTGATCCAGGGTCCGCTGCATCAGCTCTTGGACCGCCACCTCGACGGTCTGCCGCGCGCCAGTGAGTATCGGCTGGATCTCGGATCGGCCGACCACTTCGCGCATGGCGCTCTCAGCGACCGCCTTCACGGTTCCACCGGGCTGCTGAATATTGAACAAATAGTCGCCGGCGCCATTGGGCTTGATCAACCAAAACACCGAGAAATCGACGTCCACGATGTTTTCATCGCCCGTGAGCATCAGGCTTTCTTCCGGCACATTGATGTTGGGGGTGCCCCGGCGCGACTCCTCGACGGCACGCATGCCGATATCGACGCGGTTGACGCGGGTAACTTTGGGCGTGAGCGCGGATTCGATCGGGTACGGCAAATGGTAGTTGAGGCCGGGTTGGGCATCGCGCACGTATTTGCCGAAGCGCAGCACCACGCCGAGCTCGTCGGGATCGACGCGGAAGAACCCGGAAAATCCCCATGCCACGACCGCCAGGAGGGCGAACAGGGCGATCCATGGGCCGCCGAGATTGCCGCCGGGGAGAATCGAACGCAGCCGGTCTTGGCCGCGGCGCAAGAACTCCTCGAGATCGGGCGGCTTTGGGCCCTTGCCCCCCGCTTGCCACGGTCCGCGGTTCTGCTCGTTCCACTTCATCGGATGTCTCCTCGCCCGACCGCTGCGTCCTGCGTCGAGCGTGACCTGCGCCAATACCTTGCAACCCTACGAAATCCGGACTCTGTGCGACCCAGGACTCTTGCGACCCAGGACTCTTCTGTGCGACCCGGGACTCTGCGAAACCGACCTATGCCGCCGCGATCCTGTCTAGCATCCTTTGCCTGCCCCGTTGCAGAATCGCATTCGCTGCACGCAGCGCCGAACGGCATTGCCGGATGAATTTAGGCCACGCCGAAGATCAAGCGGCCTGCGTGTGCGTCTCGTCGCCCGACTTCGTGTTGTCCGGCTTCATGCGCCAGAGTTGGAAGCCGTCGAATTTGATCGCCTGCTCGATTTTCGCCCTGGAAAAATGGTGCGGGGGGTGTTCGCCCGACCTGATTGAACCGTCGGCATTCCAAGGACCATGCTTTTGAGGGAGCTTGCTGCCCGCCGAATCCCCGGCAAATGCACGCAGATTCGGGCTGGATTCCGACGTAAACATGTAGATTTGCATCAAAATGTCCTTCCGTTGAACGAATAAATCAGCATCGGTGCGATGTTTCGAGTGCTTAAGTTGTTCATTGTGCTAGCTTAGCGCAATGAGGGCGCACGATGGTAGCACGATAGACCAAAATCCTCCAGGAGCGCCATTTGGCCGCGGCAGCGGGCATTGTCGGTATTTACGCTGAATCGTCCCAATTTTGTCGTCCTGGAAGCAAAAGCTTGGTTCAGTTCCCATATGAGGGCGACAGCCAAATCGATCGAGGGTATCCAATGATCCACAAATTCCAAGTCGGCCAATCTGTCGCGCTCATTCCGCGGTCCATTCGTCAAGCCGCCCCCGGCACTTACGAGATCACCCAGCTCATGCCGGAAAACGAGGCTGAACCGCACTACCGCATCAAGAGCGACGCCGAACGCCACGAGCGGGTGGTCCCTGAAAGCGAGCTGGAAACGTCTTTGACGTCCTAGGGCATTTTCAGGAAAAGCGGATTCCGCCCCCGCCGGAGTTTATCATCGGGCCGGCCTTCGGCCGGACCGTCGGCGCGGGCAGGCTTTTCCTGAAATGCTCTGCTTCAACCGTGCGGTTGCAGATCGCCCCGCAAGGTTGTGGGTCGCCTCACAGTATGGTGTTGCCGAGCACGAACACGAGTGCAAACGCCGCGATGGTCATGAATCCGAAGGCCATCTTTCGCTCACGCGTCGCGGCTTCATACCAATTGAGGGATGAAAACATCCCTCCGAGAAAAAGAGCCAGAATGAGCCATTTCACCGCGATACCCCGGTCACCTCAGGGGCGGCAAGACACGGATCGAAGGTGATCCCGATCCGGTCTGTATTTTCCACGAACGCAAATTTCCGCGAGCCGGCGCCTGCAACGAGTCCGATGATGCGCATGCAGATGCGCAGCTCATGCAAGCTCAGGGACGCGTTCTCAATTCAGATCGAGAACCAGCAAATCGAATGGGAGAGCCCTCGTGCGGGCCCTCCCGGCCAGAAAACGCGTTACATGGCCTCGAGCTTGTCAGCAGCGATCTTGCCGGAGCGCGGATCGGTCTGCGCCTCGAAGGTCACCTTCTGGCCTTCGCGCAATGCGCGAATGCCTGCCCGCTCGAGCGCAGTGGCGTGGACGAACACGTCCTTGCCGCCGTCGTCCGGCTGAATGAAGCCGAAGCCCTTCTGGTCGTTGTAGAACTTTACTGTACCTGTAGTCATAAATTCTTCCTTCACTGACGGTTGTGCACGTGGGATCAGGCGCGAGATCGCGCCTGTTTCCCGGTCGTCGAATTTGGAGAGAGTTCTGAAACGTGCGCCGCACAGTGCGAGGCGAAGCGGCCCAGTGGTCCGGCCAAATGTCGATCCGGCACATGTACAGGTTGAGACGCAAAATTGCAAGACATGCGAGGTTTTGCGGGCCCCACAAACCCAACAAACTCGCTAACCGATGATTAACACCAAGGCAGACGCGCCCGCGGTGTCTTACCTCTCCGCTTCGCGAGACGCGAAGGGGACGCCGTGCCGGCGTTAATCCTCGAAGGTCAAATTGGCGGCTTTGACGACGCCTTCATAAACCTTGATGTCGGCATCGATCATGTGCCGGAACTCGTCCGAGGAGGTGCCGCCCGGGTTCGCCGCCATGGCCTTGAGCTTTTGACTGACCTCGGGCGCCAGAATGGCTTGCCGCAGCGTGGCTTCGAGCTTCTTGACGATCGCGGGTGGCGTGGCGGCCGGCGCGAACACGCCGCTCCACAAATGAATGTCGACCGTGGGGAGCCCCTCCTCCGCCATGCTCGGCACGTCGGGAAGCTCCGGAGAGCGCTCCGAGCCGGTGACCGCCAAGGCGCGAACCTTGCCGGCCTTGACCATCGGGACGCTCGGCGGCCCGTCCGCGATGGCGATCAGACACTGCTCGGTCACCACGCAAAGCAGCATCTCGGTGCTGCTCTTCCACGGAATGGCAACGCCTGGCATTCCGGTCTTGAGCTTCAGGAGCTCGGCCGCGATCGTGAATGCCGGAGAGGTCGTCGCATAGTTCGCCTTTTCGGGATGCTGTTTTGCCCAGGCCACGAGCTCGCTCACCGATTTCGACGGATTGGTGATCGGCACCGACATGATCAGAGGAAAATTCGCGATCATCGATAGCGGGACGAAGCTCTTGGTCGGGTGGTAGCGGAGATTCGGATAGACCGCCGCCGCAATCGACATCATGCCGCTCGCACCGACCAAAAGCGTGTAGCCGTCGGCCGGCTGGTTGGCGACATATTCGGCCGAGGATCGTCCGCCCGCGGCGGGCCGGTTCTCGATCACGACCGACTGACCGAGCAGCTCCGACAGCTTCTGCCCGACCAGGCGGGCGAAGATATCGTTGCCGCCGCCGGCCGCGAAACCCACGATCACGCGGATCGGCCGGCTCGGATAATTCGCCGCCGGGTCGGTCTGCGCCGATGCAGAAAGGGTCGCGGCCGCGAGCAGGGCCGGCAGCGCGAGCGCGCCGATCACCGTGCCGCGACAGAAGCTCATCAACGTCATGCAGGCCTCCCCTTCCGGTCTTTGGGCGCTTGCGGCCAAGCCAACCTGATGATGGCATTCTAACAGCACCCGGACCGTTCCGCGATAGCGGCCCCCCGCCTGCGCCGCCAGCATTGTATTCACTGCCGCCCCAGCGTTTACTGCCCCCTCCGCTCTCACCGCACCCGCCACCTTGGTTGAAATGACCGTATCAGACGCCGATCAAATCCACCGCACGAAACCGTTCCGGGATCTCTTCGGTCATCCGCGCGGCCTGACGTTCCTGTTCGCCACCGAGATGTGGGAGCGCTTCTCCTATTACGGAATGCGCGCGCTGCTCGTTCTCTACATGACGAAATACCTGCTCAGCCCCGGTCGCGCCGAAGGCGTCATCGGGCTCGACGGCTTGCGATCCGTGCTCGAATCCCTGTTCGGGCCGCTCGGCCCGCAGCCCTTCGCTTCGGACATCTACGGCCTCTATACCGGCCTCGTTTACTTGACCCCGCTCTTCGGCGGCCTGCTCGCCGACCGGGTGCTCGGCCAGCGCCGCACCGTCATCATCGGCGCCGCCTTGATGGCGGCCGGCCATTTCATGATGGCCTTCGAGTCCCTATTCCTGCTCGCCCTCACCACGCTCATCGTCGCCAACGGCGCCTTCAAGCCCAACATCGTGACCCAGGTCGGCGGCCTCTATGGGCAAGGCGACAAGCGGCGCGACCGCGCCTATTCGATATTTTATGTCGGCATCAATATCGGCGGCTTCCTGGCGCCGCTCGTGTGCGGCACGCTCGGAGAGGAATTGGGTTGGCACTACGGCTTCCTGGCCGCCGGGGTCGGCATGACGATCGCGCTTGCGGTCTATCTCTACGCCCTGCCCCTGCTGCCGCCGGACGAGATGCATAAGCTCAAGGCCGCGGGGCTCGACAAGAAGCCGCTCGAGCGATCGCAATGGCGCTCGATCATGGCGCTGGCGGTGCTGTTCGTTCCGACCACGCTGTTCTTCGCGACCTACGAGCAGCAGGGCAACACGATCGCGCTCTGGGCCGACGACTACACCAATCGCACCATCGATCTCGTGGTCTGGCACGGCCAAATTCCGGTCACCTGGTTCCAGGCGTTCAATCCGCTGATGATCTTCGCCTTCACGCCTTTGATCGTCGGGCTATGGTCGCGGCAGGCGCAACGCGGCTCCGAGCCTTCAAGCATCACCAAAATGGCGCTCGGCTGCTTTGGAGTGGCATTCGCGTATCTCATCATGGTCGGAGCCGCGTGGTTTGCGCATGGTGACGAGGCCAGCTGGTTGTGGCTGCTTGCCTATTTCGTCGTCCTCACGGTCGGCGAGCTCTATCTTTCGCCGATCAGCCTGTCGCTGGTATCGAAAGCCGCTCCGGCACGCATGCTCTCAATGATGATGGGGTTGTGGCTGGCGACGAGCTTTACCGGCAATCTCCTGGCCGGCTGGCTCGGCAGCTTCTGGAGCGCCATGGACAAGCCCAGTTTCTTCCTGATGCTCGCCGGCCTCGCCGCGGGGGCCGGCATCGTCATCTTTGCTTTCAACCGGCCGCTCAAAGGTATTTTGGAAGGGTGAGACGCCCAGGCTCTCGTTTTGGTCGTGCCGCGTACCGCAATACAGCCGCGGGCGCCAATGCGGCCAGCCGGATTGACGAGGTGATCCAGACTGGATGCATCTAGCCATGAAAACCGTGAGGATCGCCGCCGCCCAGACGGTTGAATTTCGGGAAGACATCGAGGCCGCGTTGAACTGCGTGGCAGATGTCGGCGCGCGCGCCGAATCCGAAGGCGCCTCGCTGCTGTGTTTTCCGGAAGGTTTCCTCCAGGGGTATCTGACCGACGAGGCGCCGGCACGACGAAACGCCCTGGACCTCGCGTCACCTGCATTCGGGGTCCTGCTGAATCAGCTCCCGAAGACCGGACCGATGATCGTCATGGGGCTGATCGAGGTGGAGCAAGGGCGACTGTTCAACACCGCCATCGTGGTCGATCGCGGCACCGTCATCGGTCGATATCGCAAGGCGCACCTCCTCGAAGGCGAACAAATTTTCGACGCTGGAGGCGATAGCCACGTCTTCGAGATCGCCGGTCTACGCTTCGGAATCAACATTTGCTACGACACGAGCTTTCCCGAGGCCGCGCGGAAGGTGGCTGACCTCGGCGCATCCTTAATCGTGTGCCCCGCCAACAATATGTGCCGCCGAAAGACGGCGGAGGCGCTCAAGGACGCGCACAATTCCATCCGGGGCGAACGATGCCGCGAAACAGGCCTTTGGCTCGTCTCGGCCGATGTGACCGGCGAGCGCGACGGGCGTATTTCCTGGGGCCCCACGGCTGTCCTAAATCCGGCCGGCGAAGTCGTGGCTCAGCTGCCTTTGGAAAAAACCGGATTGTTGCTCTTCGATATTCCCTGCCGCCCGTAAAACCGTGAAAATTCAGGTGCGGCAGATCCTCTACCCCAGCGCCCCAGCCAAATCGGCGATGAGATCGTCGGCCTCCTCGATGCCGACCGAGAGCCGCACCAGGCTGTCGCCGATGCCGAGCGTGGCGCGTACCTCCGGCGGCACCGAGCCGTGGGTCATCAGCGCCGGATGCTCGATGAGGCTCTCGACCCCGCCCAGGCTTTCCGCCAATGCGAACAGGCGGCAGCGCTCGAGAAATCGCTTGGCCTCGTCGAGACCGCCGTCGAGCTCCATCGAGATCATGCCGCCGAAGCCGCGCATTTGCCGCTTCGCCAGCGCGTGCTGCGGGTGGCTCGCGAGGCCCGGATAGATGACGCGGCGCACCTTGGGGTGACGCTCGAGCCATTGGGCGATCTTCAAGGCCGATCCGCAATGGCGCTCCATGCGCAACGCCAAGGTCTTGAGCCCGCGCAGCGCCAGGAAGGAATCAAACGGCCCCTGGATCGCGCCGACGGCGTTTTGCAGGAACGTCAGCCGTTCGCGCAGCGCGGCGTTCTCGCCCACCACCGCGACGCCGCCCACCATGTCGGAATGGCCGTTGAGATATTTGGTTGTCGAATGGACGACCAGATCGAAACCGTGCTCGAGCGGCCGCTGGATATAGGGGCTGGCGAAGGTGTTGTCGGCGGCGGCCCAGACGCCGTGCTTGCGCGCGATGGCGGCGATACGGTCGAGGTCGATGAGCTTCAAGAGCGGATTGGTCGGCGACTCGATCCATATGAGCCGCGTGGTCGGCCGGATCGCCGCCTCCAGCGCTTGCGCATCGGTCAAGTCGACATAGGTCGCCTCGATCCCGGCCGAGCGGGCGCGCACCCGCTCGAACAGGCGGCGCGAGCCGCCGTAAAGATCATCGACCGCGACCACATGCGAGCCCTGGTCGAGGCATTCCAGCGTGGTCGCGATGGCGGCGAGCCCGGAGGCGAACGCAAAGCCGGCGCTGCCGCCTTCGAGATCGGCGACGCAGCGCTCGAACGCCATGCGGGTCGGATTCTTGGTGCGCGCATAGTCGTAGCCTTTGTTCACGCCCGGGCTCTGCTGGACATAGGTCGAGGTGGCGTAGATCGGCATCATCACCGCGCCGGTCGTCGGGTCGGGCTCCTGTCCGGCATGCACGCAGCGCGTCGCGAAATGGAGCTGATTCGATCGGGTCATTGGAAACTCTTTGTTGTCGGGGTCAACGGCAACGGGCGCACGGCCCGCCGTGGCGCTTGCGCGTCAGGGCGCCAGCCGGAAATAGTTGATGAGGTCGAGCCGCGTCGCGACGCCGAGAAACTGATCGCCGTCCATCACGATGGCGATGTAGTCCTTGCGGAACAGCGGCACCAGATCGGCGATCGGGGCGGCGGCCGAGATGGTATCGAGCCTCGTCACCATGACGTCCTTCACGGGGCGCGCGAAGGCCCGGTTGGCACCGCCCTCGTCGGTCAGCATGGCGCCGAGCACGTCGCTTTCGTCGACCAGCCCGACCACCTGCCCGCCTGCGTCGATCACCGGAAGTTGGGAGACATCGGCCGAGCGCATACGCGCGAACACCGTGCGCAACGGATCGTTCGGCCGCACCGTGACGGCGCTCCCCTCGCTGGCGCGGCTCACCACGATGTCGCCGACGGTGCCGTGACGGTCCGGATGGGTGAAGCCCTCTTGCGCCAGGAACGTGGGATTGAACACTTTCGACAGGTATTTCGCGCCCGAATCGCACACCAGGCTGACGACGCGCTTCGGCACGGTCTGCTCGCGGCAATAGCGCAGCGCCGTCGCCAGCAAGGTGCCCGACGACGAGCCGCCGAGCACGCCTTCGGTGCGCAACAGATCGCGCGCCGCCGCGAAGCTTTCCGCATCGGAGACAGAATAGGCTTGCGACACGAAAGAAAGATCGCAGTTCGGCGGGATGAAGTCCTCCCCGATGCCTTCGACCGCCCAGCTGCCGGCCTGCCCCATTTTTCCGGTCTGCACATAGCGGGCCAGCACCGAGCCGACCGGATCGGCGAGAACCATCGCGGTCTTGGGCGAGGCCTGCCGCATGAACCGTCCGATCCCGGTCAGCGTGCCGCCCGAACCCACGCCGACCACCACGGCGTCCACGTCGTGCTCCATCTGGCGCAAGATTTCCGGCCCGGTGGTGGCGGCGTGCGCCTGCGGATTGGCCGGGTTGGCGAATTGATTGATGAAGAAAGCGCCGGGCGTGCGTCGCGCGATCGCCTCGGCGACGTCCTGATAATAATCCGGGTGGCCCTTGCCCACGTCGGAACGCGCGGTCACCACTTCGGCGCCGAGCGCTCTGGCATGCAGCACCTTTTCGCGCGCCATCTTGTCGGGCACCACCAGCAGCGTGCGATAGCCTTTGCGCCCACCGACCAGAGCAAGGCCGAGCCCGGTATTGCCGGCGGTCGCCTCCACGATGGTGCCGCCTTGGGCAAGCTTGCCGTCGGCTTCCGCCGCCTCGATCATGGTGCGAGCCGGCCGATCCTTGAGCGAGCCGGAGGGATTGGCGCTTTCGAGCTTGAGAAACAGACGGCAGAGCCCCCGATCGATGCGCGTCACTTCGATCAGGGGTGTTTCACCGATGAGATCGAGAACTGATGCCATGTGCGTGCCATGTGCCGTGGATCGAGGATCGTGGGCCGTGCTGCCGACCAACCCGGCGGGCCTCTTGGTTCAACCCCGCCGGCCGGAATATTCAATTGACGAACGACTAATTTAACCTATTGGGCCGCAAAAGGATTGACTTTCGAGGCGGTCCGCTTATGTTCCGCTCGAACGGTTCGATTGAAACTTTCGACCTTCCCCCCGCGCAACCTCAGTCGTTGTACCGTCATCCGGCGCGGGTACGCTCCGGAAGGTCCCGATTCGAGGTTTTATGCCTTTTTCCAAACTCGGCTTGTCTGACAAGGTTCTCGCCGCCGTCAAAGCGGCCGGCTACACGACCCCCACCCCCATCCAGGAACAAGCGATTCCCCACGTGCTCGCGCGGCGCGACGTGCTCGGCATCGCGCAGACCGGCACCGGCAAGACGGCGGCCTTCACGCTGCCGATGCTGACCATGCTCGAGCATGGCCGCGCCCGCGCCCGCATCGCGCGCACGCTGATCGTCGAGCCGACCCGCGAGCTGGCGGCGCAAGTGGTGGAGAGCTTCGTCAAGTACGGGGTCAACCACAAGCTCAACGTCGCGCTTCTGATCGGCGGCGTGTCGTTCGACGATCAGGACGCCAAGCTGATGCGCGGTGTCGATGTCCTGATCGCGACTCCCGGCCGGCTGCTCGACCATTTCGAGCGCGGACGGCTGTTGCTGACCGGCGTCGAGCTCCTGGTCATCGACGAGGCCGACCGCATGCTCGACATGGGCTTCATCCCCGACATCGAGCGCATCTGCAAGCTGGTGCCGTTCACCCGGCAGACCCTGTTCTTCACCGCCACCATGCCGCCGGAGATCCAGCGCATCACCGAGCAGTTCCTGCACAATCCGGTGCGGGTGGAAGTCACGCGCGCCGCCTCCACGGTCGCGACCACGACGCAAGCGCTGGTCAAGTCCGGGCGCGAGCCGCATGACAAGCGCGACACGTTGCGGCGCCTGATCCGCTCGGCCGAGGGGCTCAAGAACGCCATCGTGTTCTGCAACCGGAAGCGCGAGGTGGCGCAGCTTCACCGTTCCTTGGTGCGGCACGGATTCTCGGCGCTGGCGCTGCACGGCGACATGGACCAGCCGTCGCGAACTGCGGCACTCGAAGAGTTCCGTCGTGGCGCGGTGGCGCTGCTGGTCGCCTCCGACGTGGCGGCGCGTGGGCTCGACATTCCCGACGTCAGTCACGTGTTCAATTTCGACGTTCCGCACCACCCCGACGATTATGTCCATCGCATCGGACGCACCGGCCGCGCCGGCCGCGCCGGCGCCGCCATCACGCTTGTGGCGCCGGCCGACGGCAAGGCCGTGACCGCGATCGAGAAGCTCATCGGCCAGAGCATCCCCTGGATGGGCGAGCCGCCCGCCGCTGCGGACGATGCCGCCGCACGGGCGGCGCCCCCGCATGGGCAGCGCGAGGCTCGCGGCGGCCGCCATGGCCGCAACAACGCCTCCCCGCGGCGCGAGCAACCAGCCGCGTCGGTCACCCGCATCGACGAGGTGCGGCCGCGCCCCGGGCGCAAGCCGGTTGAGCGCGAGCGACCGCGGCCGGAGCCGGTCCAGAGCGAGGAGCAGGCCCTCTCTCACCTCCCGGCCTTTCTGCTCCGGCCCGTGCGGGTCAAGGCCTGAACAGCGGCCGCCAGCGCTGGATTTCGCCAGATCCACCTCCCGCAACGGCTATTTCGGCTGCCGTTACGGGCGTTTATGGCCAATTAGAGTCGTTTACTCCCCATTCACCGCTGTGAAATAGAATGTTGTACGTAGAGGCGCCCTGCGGGCCTCGCACACACGCCTGCGTTGGTGGCAGGCATTCTCGCGGCCGGCGGGACGGAGATCATGACTGGTCCGAAAGACGATCACGAACGCACGATGGCATTCGCCGAGATCGCCTTTGGACAGATCAAGGCGCTGCGCCAGCCGGCTTCCCCGCGCCACTTCGAAATCTGGTATTCCTACGCCACCGGCTATAATCCGTCGTTGAATCAAACGATCAACGAAATGCTGGCACGCGACGGCACGATCACCGAAGTCAACATCAACCAGATCTACGAAACCTTCATCTCGCCAAGCCGCTTTTCCGACCGCATCGACGACGTCGGGGCGCAGGTCAAGGGCGAGATCGAACAGGTCATGGCCATGATCGGCGCCGCCGCCGGGTCGGCGTATAATTACACCGAAAATCTCGCCAATGCCTCGGAAAAGCTCGACAACGCCGACGACGGCGCCGGCATCCGCATGATCGTGGAGAGCCTGGTCCAGGCCACCAAGGAAGTCGAGCGGATCAACAAAGCGCTCGAGGCTCGGTTATCCGCCTCCAAGCTCGAAATCTCCGAGTTGCAGGGAGTCCTCGAAGCGGTCCGCAACGAAAGCCTGACCGATCCGCTCACCTCGCTGGCAAATCGCAAGTTTTTCGACGACAGGCTGGCCAAGACGCTCGCCGTCGCACATGCCCAGCGCGAGCCGCTGTCGCTGATGCTCATGGACATCGATCACTTCAAGAAGTTCAACGACAGCTTCGGGCATCTGACCGGCGATCAAGTGCTGCGGCTGGTGGCGATTGCGGTGAAGCAAAACGTCAAGGGCCAGGACATCTCCGCCCGCTATGGCGGCGAGGAGTTCGCGATCGTCCTTCCCAACACGGCGCTGCGCTCGGCCATTACGGTCGCCGATCAGATCCGGCGGGCGGTCATGAACAAGGAATTGATGAAGCGCTCGACCGGCGAGCATCTCGGGCGAGTGACGGTGTCGATCGGCGTCGCGACGCTCGGCCAAGGCGACAGCCCGCAGTCCCTGATCGAGCGCGCCGACGTCTGCCTGTATGCCGCAAAGCGCAGCGGCCGCAACCGGGTGATCGGCGAGGCCGACCCGGAGGCCAACCAGGCCGGCTCAAAAGTGGCGTGAGCGTCGATCAGCCGACTTGGCTCGGCTGGCCGCCTCCGGACTTTCGCTTCTTGGCCTTCCCCGCTGACGAGCCTTTCCGCACCGCCCCCCGGCGCGCCGCCGCCAGCGCCTCGCGCGCCCAAGCCACGAGCTCGTCGGGATCGTCATAGAGGCGATCCGGCATGCGCCGATAGGACATCACGCCGCGCTTGCCGTCTTTGGTCGCGTAGGTAAAGGGCGCGAGATTCTCATGCTCGAAGGCGGGCGCATTGTGCTGGTCCACCTTCAGATAGATGACGCCGTCATGCACGAGGCCGAACATCGTCTGCTCGGCATAGATGCCGGCGCCGCCGAACATGCGCCGGACCGTTACGGTCCCGAAGGCGGCGAACAGCTCGCGGATATCCTCGGGCGCCATCGCCGCGGCCCGCGCCTGTTTAAGGCTGCGCCTCGACCGCCGGCTTGAGCTGCACCGATTCCCCGCAACCGCAGGCCGACGTCTGGTTGGGATTGTTGAATACGAATTGGGTCGAGAGCTTCTCGGATTTGTAATCCATCTCGGTGCCCAGAAGGAACAGGATCGCCTTGGGGTCGATCAGCACGCGCACTCCCTTGTCCTCGACCAGCTCGTCGGCCGGCTCGACCTTCTCGGCATATTCCATCGTATAGGTCATGCCGGCGCAGCCGCCGTTCTTGACGCCGACGCGCACGCCGATGATCGTCTTGGCCGCGTTCGCCATCACGTATTTGATGCGCTCGGCGGCGGCCTCGGTCAGCCGGATCACTTGCGGTCTCGGCCTGGAACTGGCCATGGCGGTTTCCTTCTCTCGTCTCTCTAAGTGGGATTGAATTGCGCCGAGCGCAACGCAACCCACGGCTCACGATGTCCAACTCACCACATATTGAGCACGGCACGGGCCTCGTCCGACATCCGGCTCTGCTCCCAGGGCGGATCCCAGACGATCGTGACCTTGACCTCGCCGACGCCGGCCACGCTCGCCACCGCGTTCTCGACCATAATAGGCAATTCCTGTGCCGACGGGCAGTTCGGTGTGGTCAGCGTCATGTCGAGGGCCACGGCGCGATCGTCGGCGATGTCGATCTTGTAGATGAGGCCGAGCTCGTAGATGTCGGCCGGGATTTCCGGGTCATAGACGGTCTTGAGCGCCGCAATGATGTCGTCCGTCATGCGGGCGATCTCGGCCTCCGGCAATGCCGAGGCGGCGCCCGGCTGCGGCGCCGGCGCGGCCTCGGTCTGCCCGACGGCAGCAGTGCTGGCGGCGGTGGTGATCGGCGTGTGCTCGGTGGTGTCGCTCATGTGAAGAACTCCTGCGCCTTGATCAAGGCCTCTGCGAGGCGATCGATCTCGGGCTTGGTGTTGTACATGGCAAACGAAGCCCGGCAGGTCGCCGACAGGCCGAAGCGCGCCAGCAGCGGCATGGCGCAATGGGTGCCGGCACGCACCGCCACGCCGGAGCGATCGATGATGGTGGCCACATCGTGGGGATGCGCGCCCTTCATCTCGAAGGAAACGATGGCGCCCTTCTCCCGCGCGCTGCCGATGATGCGCAGCGAATTGATTCCGCGCAGCCGCTCATGGGCATATTTGGCGAGCTCGGCTTCGTGCGCGCGGATGCGCGCCTTGCCGATCGAGCCGACATAGTCGATGGCCGCGCCGAGCCCGATCGCCTGCACGATCGGCGGCGTGCCGGCCTCGAACTTGTGCGGCGGCTCCCCATAGGTGACGCGGTCCTCGAACACGTCCCGGATCATCTCGCCGCCGCCGTTGAACGGCGCCATCGCGAGGAGATGCTGGTGCTTGCCGTAGAGCACGCCGATGCCGGTCGGCCCATAGAGCTTGTGACCGGTGAAGACGTAAAAGTCGCAGTCGATGTCGGCCACGTCGATATCGAGATGCACGGCCGCCTGGCTGCCGTCGATCAGCACCGGAATGCCGCGCGCATGGGCCAGCGCCACCACCTGCTTCACCGGCACCACGGAGCCGAGCAAGTTCGACATCTGCGTGATGGCCACCATCTTGGTACGCGGCGTGAGCAACTTCTCGAACGCGTCGATGAGAAAGTTGCCGTCGTCGTCGACCGGCGCCCATTTGATCACCGCGCCCTGGCGCTCGCGCAGGAAATGCCAAGGAACGATGTTGGAATGATGCTCCATGATCGAGAGCACGATCTCGTCGCCGGCCTGGATGCGCTCATGCCCGAACGTATAGGCCACCAGATTGATCGCCTCGGTGGCATTGCGGGTGAAGACGATTTCCTCCTTGCGCGGCGCGTTGAGGAACGCCGCGACCTTCACGCGCGCATCCTCGTAGGCTTCGGTCGCGGCATTGGCGAGATAGTGCAGGCCGCGATGCACGTTGGCGTATTCGGCCGTGTAGGCGTGCTCGAGGCGATCGAGC
>Ga0209068_10000683_pt1 | contig 17967 bp, 16 predicted proteins | sample ColStrG_CSR_2012_FD_187200 | JGI IMG/M metagenome (GOLD analysis project Ga0209068, IMG submission 187200) | Freshwater sediment microbial communities in response to fracking from Pennsylvania, USA - Cold Stream Run_MetaG_CSR_2012 (SPAdes)... | ecosystem: Environmental > Aquatic > Freshwater >... | reverse complement strand
ACAACCAGTACGGCCTGGGCGTCGGTGTGACCTCCGGCTCCGAGGAGCGGGCCCTGGCCGTGGCCCGCCGGGTGAGGGCGGGGACCGTGTCGGTCAACGGCGGTGTCTGGTACGGCGCCGACGCCCCCTTCGGCGGTTACAAGGCCAGCGGCATCGGAAGGCAGAACGGGCCCGAGGGCTTCGACCAGTACACCGAGACCAAGACCTACGCAGGCGGTCTGCCTCCGGCCTAGCGACGGGGGCCGGGTACCGCCACACCCCGTGGAACGAACGGCCGATTGACGGAGGAGGGACCATGGACGTGAGGTCGATGGAGGGCGTGAGCCCGGTCATCGAGCACAACGGCACCACACCGGTGTGGTGGCTGGTGCCGCCACGGGAGATGCAGGAGGCAACGGAGGGGGGCTTTCTGGAGCTGGTGAGCGAGTGGATCGTCGAGGGGGGCGGCATGGTCGATCCCCACTCGCACCCCACCCACGAGTTCTATTACATCATCGCCGGCCGGGGGATCATGAAGATCGGCGACGAGGAGCGGGAGGTCGGACAGGGCGACCTCGTCTACACGCCTCCGGACACCACCCACAGCATCTGGCCCGCCACCGACAACGCGCCGCTGCACGGGTTGGCCTTCGCTATCGGGGTCAAGGGCACCGGCCCGGTCGACTACACGACCTGAGGCCGGAATGCCGGCGGGCACCGGGCCTGGGCCGGGCGGGTTGGTTCCCATTGCCGCGTCAGGCAACGTTGTGAGTCGTTGGTGGCATGACTCCGAGCTGGCCGCGAGGCTGCCCCCGGAGCGGACGGCCTGTCATCATCGTCCTCGCTCGGCGATATATCTGGAAATGGACTCGAGATCGGTGAACCCTTTAATCTGAACCAACATCAGGGGTTCCTCGATCGTTGCAACCTGGGGGACATTCCCACTGGAGCGGACTGCAGTCTTTCCCTGTGATGACCTGATCGAGCGTCCGGATGGAGTTCTATATCGGGGTGTGGACGTGGCTGCGTCGCCCGAGGTGGTGTTCCGTTGGCTTTGTCAGCTACGCGTCGCGCCATACAGCCACGACTGGGTCGACAATCTCGGAAGGAGAAGTCCGCGCCGACTGGTGCCGGGGCTTGAGGATCTTGAAGTTGGACAGCGCTTCATGACAATCTTCCACTTGGTCTCTTTTGAAGATGGTCGTTCGATCACTGTCGATTCAACTTCGTCCTCTTTTGGTCGGGTGGCCGTCACGTACTCAGTCGCATCCGCCGACACAGAGCAATGTCGCCTGGTAGCGAAGGTTGTGTTTCAAACTCCTCGAGGTCTTTTCGGCCGCGCCGTGCGAAGAGCCCTGCCAGCCGGTGACCTGATCATGATGCGCAAGCAGTTGCTCACGTTGAAAGCACTGTCCGAGCGGGACGCTGGCCAGCCAGCCGGCTGACGATAGTCTTGTCGTCACGACATTGGTCGGACGCGGCCCTATCGGCCGAGGGGGGTGGTGGACGCCAACTCCGCCGCCGCCGCCATCGTGTCGAGCACCACGTGCTCGAAGGCGGCCATGGTCGGGTTGTCCGCCTGGCCGGAGACCACCCGGGCATAGCCGGCCTCGAGGACGATGGCCAGCTTGAAACGGGCCAGGATCACGTAATAGTCGATCTCGTCGACGCTCCGACCACTGACCCCGGCGTAGTGAGCGAGCATCTCGTCCCGGCCGGGCATGCCGGTCGAGTCCACATAACCCCCGGTCCGGTCCTCGCCTGGGTCGGTCCAGCCGTTCATCACCCACCCGAGGTCCAGCAGGGGATCGCCCACCGTCGACATCTCCCAGTCGACCATGGCGGCCAGCCGGGCCGGCGCCCCATGGGAGAACATGACGTTGGCGAACTGGTAGTCCCCGTGGATGATCCCGGGCTCCCAGTGGCTGGGCTTGTGGGACCGCAGCCAGTCCGAGGCCACGTCGAGACCGGGGAGGTCGCGGAACTGGACGGCGGAGAGGTGGGCCAGCCACCGGTCGACCTGCCGGTCATGGAACCCCTCCGGCTTGCCGAACCCCTCGAGACCGCGGGCCCGCCAGTCGACGCGTGAGAGCCGGGCGATGCCGTCGACCAGTTCGATGGCCAGTCCGTAGCGGGCATCGAGATCGGTGTCGAAGGGGGCCGGCCATCCGTCCATGTTCATGGGGGACCATCCGTCGACCAGGCCCATGAGGTAGAAGGACGACCCGATGACCTCGGGATCGTCACAGGCGGCGAACGCCTCGGGGTGGGGGACGTCTGTTCCGTTCAACGCCTCGAGGACCCGGAACTCCCGCAGCATGGTCTCGTTCCGCCCCGGGGGGACGACTCGGGGCGGTCGGCGGAGCACCGACCGGAACCCGCCCCGCCGGATCTCGAAGATCTCGTTGGAGGCGCCACCGCTGATGAACCGGGACGTCACCGGCTGGCCGCGGCCGGGAAGGTCCCGGCTGTCCATCCACCGGCTCAGGCGTTGCTCATCCACCAGCCCCTCGGTCCGGGCGGCGATGGCCTCTTCCTCTGCTGCGGTCTGCTTGACCATCGGGTCAGCCTCCCTCTTTTTCGGGGTAGGGCTCTACGAATCCGGCGTCGGCCACCGTGGCCAGGCCGTTGAGCAGCTCGACCGGTGGAGCCTCGGTCGGCGGCGCGCCGATCCGCGAAGCCATGATGCCCTCGCGCCGTCGGAGCTCGAACATGCTCTCCCGTCGTCCCGAGTAGGCGCGAGGCTGGCGGGCCATCCACACGATGCCCTCGGCGGCCACTGCCGAAGGCTCCCAATTGGAGTGGTCGACGCCGGGCGTGTTGGCCACGAAGCCCTCGGAGGCCACGGCCACGTCGATGCGGAAGCAGTTGACGGCGATGTTGGCCGGAGCGAGCTGGACGGCGGCGTCCACGGTGAGGCGCTCCAGGCCGATCTTCGAGATGCCGTAAGCCATCAGGGACGAATGGGGGAACAGGGCGGCGACCGACGAGACGTTGATCACCGACCCGCCCCCTGCCGACTTCATGGCCGGCGCTGCGGCGCGCATGGCGATCATGGGCGCCCGCAGATTGACCTGCATGATCAGGTCGTAGCGGCGCAGCGGGATGTCGAGGTCGCCGATGAAGGTGATGGCCGCATTGTTCACCAGGATGTCGAGCCGTCCGAAGGTAGCGACGGCGGTGGTCACCATCGCCTCCACCTGGGCGTCGACGGCGAGGTCGGTGGGAATGGCCAGACCCCGGCGGCCGGCCGCTTCCACCCCCCCCACCGTCTCTTCGAGGGTGCCGGGGGTTCGTTGCGGTGCGTCCCGGGTGGACCGGGCGGCGCAGGCCACGTCGCACCCGGCCCGGGCGAGGGCCAGCGCGGTCGCCGCGCCCACCCCCCGACTGGCCCCGGTCACCAGGGCCACCTTCCCGTCCAGTTCGTCCACGTGCCTGCCTTTGCTCGGTCTTGCCCGGTCCGGCCCGGTCCGGCCCGTCCGGCCCGTCCGGCCCGTCCTGCCGGTAGCCCTCGGCCCTCCGGGGCGCCGGTGGAAAACAGTATGTATGTTGGATACGTCATGCATCAAGCGCCTCCGGACCAAGCCCCCGGCCTCCGGGCCGCCCACGTGCGGGACACCCGCCGGGTGCTCCTGGCCGCGGCGCGGCTGCGGTTCGCCGAGGACGGATTCCAGGCCACCCGGACCGAGGAGATCGTCCGGCGGGCCGGGCTGACCCGGGGCGCCCTCTACCACCACTTCCGCGACAAGGAGGATCTGTTCCGCGCCGTGTTCGACGAGGTCTCGGACGAGGTCGTCCAGCTGCTCCGGAAGCGCTCGGGCGATCGGGAGGCCAATGCCTGGACCCTGTTCCGGGCCAACAGCGAGGTGTACCTCGAGGCGGCGTCGACGAACCGGGCCTACCGCCAGATCGTCTTGGTCGACGGTCCGGCCGTCCTCGGGTGGACGGCGTGGTCAGGACGGGGCGACGGGCCGACGCAGAAGATCGTCGAGTACCTGCGCGAGGCGATGGAACAGGGAGTGATCGAGACCCAGCCCGTCGAGCCGCTGGCCCACCTGCTGACCGCGCTCGGCGTGGGATCGGCCATGTACGTGGCCCACGCCGAGGATCCAGTCGTCGCCCGCCGGGAGATCGGCCGGTGCAATGATCGATTTCTGTCCGGGCTCGGCCTCCGGGTCGGGGACTCCGAACCACCCCTGTGCCGTAACGACGCATCCATCAACCGCCCTGGTGGCCCGGCCGCCGGAGCGCCCGAGGAGGGACACCGATGAGCTGGGACTTTTCCACCGATCCTGAGTTCCAGGAGAAGCTCGACTGGGCCCGCTCTTTTGTCCGGGAGGAGGTCGAGCCCCTGGACCTCCTCTATCCCCACCGTCAGTTCCATCCCCTCGACGACGAGTTGCGGCCGATCGTGGATCCCATGAAGCAGGCGGTGCGGGACCAGGACCTGTGGGCCGCGCACCTCGGTCCGGAGTTGGGCGGGAAGGGGTACGGGCAGGTGAAGCTGGCCCTGCTGAACGAGATCCTCGGGGTGTCGAGCTGGGCGCCCATCGTCTTCGGCACCCAGGCCCCCGACACCGGGAACGCCGAGATCATCGCCCACTACGGAACCGAGGAGCAGAAGGCCAGGTACCTCCAGCCGCTGCTCGACGGAGAGGTGTTCTCGTGCTACTCGATGACCGAACCCCAGGCCGGGTCGGACCCCCAGCAGTTCACCACCCGCGCCGTGCGCGACGGGGACGAATGGGTGATCGACGGCTGGAAATTCTTCTCTTCCAATGCCCGCACCTCGTCGTTCCTGATCGTGATGGCGATCACCGATCCGGAGGTGAGCGTCTACCAGGGCGCGTCGATGTTCCTGGTCCCGACGGACACCCCCGGCGTGGACATGGTCCGACATGTCGGACTGGCCGGGGAGTCCGAGGACGAAGGGATGCATTCACTCATCCACTACGACAACGTCCGGGTCCCCGCCGACAGTCTCCTGGGCGGCGAGGGCCAGGCCTTCGCCATCGCCCAGACCCGGCTCGGGGGAGGCCGCGTGCACCACGCCATGCGGTCGGTGGCCACCTGCCAGCGGGCTCTCGACCTCCTGTGCGAGCGGGTGCTCAGCCGCGAGACCCAGGGGAGCCTGCTGGCCCGCAAGGAATTCATCCAGGGCGACATCGCCGACTCCTACGCCGAGCTGGCGCAGTTCCGGTTGCTGGTGTTGTACACGGCCTGGGAGATCGACGAGTTGAAGGACTACCGCCGCACCCGCAAGAACATCGCCGCCATCAAGGCCCTCACCCCGAAGGTGGTGCACGACGCCGTCTGGCGGTCGATGCACGCCCATGGCGCGCTCGGGGTGTCCAACGAGATGCCGTTCGGGGCCATGTGGATGACGGCTCCCATCATGAGCGTGGTCGACGGACCGACCGAGGTCCACAAGGTCACCGTGGCCCGGGAGGTCCTGAAGGACTACGAGCCTTCGCCCGGCCTGTGGCCGACGGCCCACCTGCCGGCCCAGCGGGCCGCGGCCCGGGCCAAGCTGGCCGCCCGGCTCGAGCACGTCATCGGGAACTCCTGACACCGATCTGATGCGTGCCGCCCGCTGCCTGCGCTACGGACCGCCGTCCTCGATCTCCCTCGAGGAGGTGGAGGACCCGGTGCCCGCCGACGGCGAGGTGGTGGTGGAGGTGGCGGCGGCCGCCGCCAACTACCCCGACGTCCTGGTGGTGGCCGACCGATACCAGGTCCACATCCCGGTCCCCTTCACGGTGGGCAGTGAGTTCGCCGGCATCGTCCGAACCCTCGGGCCCGGCGTGCGCGGCGTGGCCGTCGGCGACCGGGTGACCGGCTCGGTCCTGTTCGGGGCGTTCGCCGAGCGGGTGGCGGTTGCGGCGTCGTCTCTCCAGCCGGTCGACCCGTCGATCGACCTGGCCACGGCGGCCGCCACCGGCGTCGCCCACCGAACCGCGTACCACGCCCTGCGGAGCGTGGCCCGGGTCGAACCGGGGGAGTGGGTGGTGGTGCTGGGTGCCGCCGGTGGCGTGGGTCTGGCGACCATCGGTCTGGGCGCCGCCCTCGGGGCCCGGATGGTGGCCGCGGCCTCTTCACCCGAGAAGCTCGGTCTCTGCCTCGAGCACGGCGCGGCGGCGGCCATCGACTACCGCACCGAGGACCTGAAGGCCCGCGTCAAGGACATCACCGGGGCCGGCGCCCACGCCGTGATCGATCCGGTGGGCGGCCCCTGCGCCGAGCAGGCGCTCCGGGCTACCCGGTGGGGTGGCCGGTTCGTCACCGTAGGCTTCGCCTCGGGGGAGATTCCCCGGATCCCCCTCAACCTGGTGCTGCTGAAGGGCGTGGTGGTAACCGGGTTCACCCTGGGGGGCCTGGCCCGCAACCAGCCCGAAGAGCAGGCCCGCGACATCGCCGAGCTGGCCGAGCTGGTCCGGAGCGGGCGGACCCGGCCTCACATCTCGGCGACCTATCCGCTCGAAGGAGCCGGCCGCGCCTTGGCCGACCTGGCCGGGCGCCGGGCCATGGGCAAGGTGCTGGTGGTGCCGGGGGCCCCGGCCGGGGCCGATCCCCGGTAGCGTTGCCGGGCGCCGACCCGACCGCCCGTCGGCTCGGCGACCGGGTCGACCGACCAGCGGAACCAATCGACGAGGAGCATCACCGTGAGGCCATCGGGCGCCTACGACATGGCGGCTGGATCAAACCGTCGGCGCCGGCTCGGCCCGTAGTGCTCCTCCTCCCCGAAGCCGCGGGCCCGATGGACCCGGTCCGCACCACCCCGGACCGTTTCCCGGACTCGATCCGGCGGACCTCCAGCATCGACACGACGAGGCCGGACGGCCTCCTCGGCGACCTGGTCATCTCGGCCAGGGCCCGGGACCTCCGCACCGGTCCGGACGGGACCGCCTCGGCGGTGGCCGAAGCCGAGTTGGGCGCCCGGGCCGACGGGAGGACCCGGACGCTCCTCTCCCTGGACACGGTGCCGGCCCTCCTGTCACCGGACCTGCTGATCGGAGCGGTCGTCGGCCCCGGCTTCCGGGGCCGCCTGGCCGAGGCCGCCCCGCTCGAAGCGGACGCCACCACGCTGTTGCACCTGTTGTTGGACGATCTCCCCGGGGCCGGGCTGGTGTCGGGCTACTCGATGCAGCGGGGAGGGGCGCTCGACGGGCCCCGCAGGCAGGGCACGGCGCCGCCGGGACGCCCGGCCGCCGGCTCCCCGGCACGGGGCTTCCGGGACGACCTGTGCGCCGGCTGGGCCCACGACGCCACGATGATGGTGACGATCCGCAACCAGGGGGTCATTCCCTTGGCCATCGGGCCGCCGGCCCCGGGCCTCGAGCGCCCGGACGACCCCTGGGCCTGGCACGACATGCCCCCGCTGGCTCCCCATTCGATGCGCCGCCGGCGCCGGCTGGACGTCATCGGGACGCCAGATCCGGGGACGTTCCGGGTCGATGTCCATTTCCGCGACAGCCACATGGACGAGGACGGCGCCGAGTCAGTCGTCCACGAGTACTGCGTGTCCGGTCGGATCGACGCCGCCGCCGGGCGGGTGGTCGAGATGGCCGCCGAGGCGCGGGTGCTGCCGTGGATGGAGTGCCCGGGTGCGGTGGCCAGCGCCGGCCGGCTGGTCGGGATGCGCCTGGCCGATCTCCGGACCTGGGTCCGGCGGGAGATGACCGGGGCGTCCACGTGCACCCATCTGAACGACACCCTGCGATCCCTCGGCGACGTCACCGCGCTGGTGTCGGCGCTGGGCGGGGGGAGCTGAGGTGGCCGAGCTGTCCGGCTTGCGAAAGGTCCTCGACCTGGACCCGGTCGGGGACGGCCGCTTCCGTGCCGAGAACTTCGACACCGGGTTCGGCGGGGTCGTCTTCGGGGGCCAGTTGTTGGCCCAGACGATCGTCGCCGCCTCGACCGCCGATCCGTCCAAGGAGGTCAAGACGGTCCATACGATCTTCGCCCGCGGGGGGGCGATGGACCTGCCGCTCGACATCGAGGTCGAGCCCATCCACCTCGGCCGGGCCCTGGCCAGCGCCACGGTGACCGTCCGACAGGGCGAACGACTGTGCTCCCGCTCGCTGGTCCTCTTGAGCGCGGCGGAACCCGATCTCATCCGGCACAGCGCGGATGCGCCCCCGGCCGGCGCACCGGAGGAGGCGCCCCGGTCCACGGGAGGCGAGGAGTTCTGGGAGATCCGGGTGGTCGACGGCGTCGACCTGGCCGACCCTGATGCCGTGGGCCCGGCCGAGCTGTTGGTGTGGAGCCGGTTCGCCGGGCCCGAGGCCACGGGCGTGACCGGCCAGGCCCTGCTGGCCTACGCCACCGACGGCTTTCTCATCGGCACCGCCATGCGGCCCCATCCCGGCATCGGCCAGTCGATGTCCCACGTGTCCATCTCGACCAGCGTGCTGAGCCACACCCTGACGTTCCACGAGCCGGTCGCCGCCACCGCCTGGCACCTGCTGGCCCACCGGAGCCCCTATGCCGGACGGGGCCGTTCGTACGGGTGTGCCGATGTGTTCACCGAGGACGGCCGCCTGGTCGCCTCCTTCGTCCAGGACAACATGATCCGGGCGTTCCCCGACGGGCAGCAACCCGGACCGGGCGACCGATCGAAGTCCTGAGCCGGTCCCGGGTCAACCGACTATCGGCCGGATCCTCTCTTCCAGAAAAGTCAGCACCGACTCGGAGAAGGCATCGTTGCGGTCACCGGCGATCATGTGCGCCGCCCGCTCGACCCCGACCACGGTGGCGCCGGGGATCTTGGACAGGAGGTCGTCGACGCCCTCCTGGGTGACGACGTCGCTGAGGAGGCCCCGCACAAGCATGGTGGGGACCTCGATGTTGCTCATGGCCACATCGAGCAGTCCGGTCAGGCGATCCGGCACCACCTCCGTACGTTCCTGGCGGATGAGCAGCGGGTCCCAATGCCAGTACCAACGGCCGTCGCGGTTGCGGAGCACCTTCATGAGCCCGGACGGGTTCACCCGCTTGGTCCGCTGGGGGGTGTAGGCGGCGATGGCCGCCGCCGCCTCTTCGAGACTGTCGAACCCGTCGAGACCCGACTGCATGAAGGTGGCGATGCGTTGGATCCCGATCGGATTGGCCTTGGGCGTGATGTCCACCAGGACCAGGCCGCAGGAGACCGTGCGGTCGCTGGTGCCCTCGGCGAGCATGGCCGACATGCCACCGAGGGAGGCGCCGATCAGCACCGGCGGCTTCCGTAATTGGTCGACGACCGCCAGGCAGTCCCCTCCGAAGGCGGTGAACGAGTAGTCGCCGTTGGGGGCCCAGTCGCTGTCCCCGTGGCCACGGAGGTCGAGGGCCACCGTCCGCCAGCCGTGGGCGGCCACCGTCTCGGCCGTCGATCCCCACGCGTACCGGGTCTGGCCGCCGCCGTGGAGGAAGAGGACGGGCCAGGCATCGGGGTCGCCCCGGATGTCCGCCACCAGGTGCACTCCCTCGAACCCCTCGAAGACCACTCGCTCGACGTCCATCGCCCCATCGTCTCACCTCCCGGCCGGTCGTTTCAGTGCCGGGGGCATTCAATTGTCGGGCGACCCGGTGCCCACCGGCCCACTAGCGTCCGGGAATGCTCGACGATGCCCTGGTGGCCGAGTCCGTTCACGACAACGGCGTCCGCCGGCTGCAGCACGCCTACGCCGATGTGGTCAACCGGCGGGCCTGGCCCGAGTTGAACCAGCTGTTCCTGCCCGCAGCGCAGATCGTCATCGATCGCCGCATCGGGGAGCCCCTGGTGCTGGTGGGCGGCGCCCAACTGGGCGAATTCATCGGGACGTCCATCGCCCGGTACGAATTCTTCGAGTTCGTCATTCTCAACGCCCACATCGTGTTCCCCGAGGGGGCCCTGGCCGGCACGGCGGTGAGCCGCCTGTTCATGAGCGAGCTCCGCCAAGAGCGCGACAGCGGGCGCTGGACCACCGTCTTCGGCCTCTACCACGACCGGTACGCCCTCGAAGCCGGGCGTTGGTGGTTCGCCGAGCGCCGGTACCACTCGCTGGCCCGCAGCAGTCAGGATCTCGAGGTCTTCCCGGTTCCGACCCACCCCGGCATCGAGGTACCCGGGCCCGGGGCGTAGGCATCGCCCCGTGGGGCCGATGGCCGGATCGCCTTTTCCGATCCGCCCATCAGCCATCGGCACCCCCCGGCATGGGAGCATCGGGGCATGCCGCTCTTGCTGGTCCGGCACGGGCATGCCGGGAGACGAAGCGCCTACGAGGGCGACGACCGGGTGCGGCCGTTGTCCAAGAGGGGACTGGCCCAGGCCCAGAGTCTGGTCCCGTTGCTGAGCGACTACCGGCCCCAACGGGTTCTGAGCAGCCCGTTCGTGCGGTGCTTCGAGACGGTCCGGCCCACCGCCGAGGCGCTGGGACTGGCCGTCGAATCGATCGACGAGCTGGCCGAGGGGCACGGGTCCGATGCGCTGCGACTGATGGAACGGATGGAGGGCGAGTCGGCCGTCCTGTGCACGCACGGGGATGTGGCCACCGAGGCGCTCGACTCCCTGGCCGGGGAGCGAAGCAGCAAGGAGAAGGAGTCGATGCGGCTGCAGAAGGGCGATGTATGGGTCATCCAGTCGACCGGCTCCTCGCTGGCCATCGTCACCCGCCTGCGACCGCCCCGGGGTGCCGGCGGGTGATCGGCGGTGATCAGTCGGTGATCGGCCGGTCCGGCAACCGGCGCCGCCACCCCACCGGGGATGCCTCGGCCTAGGTGGCGCCGTCGACGCCGTCGACGCTGTCGACGCCGGCGGGGCCGGATGCCGACAGGGCCGCCCGACCCGGCCGCTACGCTGACGCGGCCATGAACGACCCCGATCGGTTCGATCCGGCCGCATTCAAGATGTTCCGGGTGCTCGATCGGACGTTCGACGAGGCGACGAGGACCGCCTCGCTCCACTACGCCTTCGACGAGGGCCCTTCCTTCGTCGAGACCATCACCTTCGAGACGGCGACCGGGTCGCCGGCGCCCGTGGCCCCGGCGTTGTTGGAAAACGCGCTCCTCCATCTGCACATCGCCGCCGGCACCAGCTACTACAAGGCGGCGGCTCCCCCCATCGTGTCGGTCGAGTCCGGGACGCTCAGCCCGACCGAGGCGGCTTTCCATCAGCACCTTTACGACCACGGCCTCCGGGAGTTCGCGGTGGCCAACCGTCTGGCGGTGCCCCGCCCGGTATCGGTCTCGTCCATGTCCTCCCGCCAGGACCGGCGCGTCCCGAATGAGCTGCGGCGGCCGGGTGGAGTGGTGGTCCCGATCGGGGGCGGCAAGGACTCGATGGTGCTCATCGAGGCCCTGCGGCCGTTGGGCCCCCGCCTCCTGGCCGTCAATCCGCACCCGCTGGTCATCGACCTGGCCCGTGGCGCCGATCTCGAACTGCTGGTGGTGAGGCGGGAGCTCTCCCCGAACCTGTCCGTGCTCAACCGGGCGGGGGCGCTCAACGGCCACGTGCCGGTCACGGCCATCGTCTCGCTGATCGCGGCGGTGGGGGCGGCGCTGTACGGCTACGACACCATTGCCATGGCCATCGAGCGCTCGGCCAGTGAGGAGACGGCACTGGTGGACGGGGTGCCGGTCAATCACCAGTACTCGAAGAGCCTCGACTTCGAGCGCCTGATGCGCGGACTGCTGGCCGGCGCCGTCGATCCGGGCCTCACCTATGGCTCGGCGCTCCGTCCGTACTCGGAGCTGGCCATCGCCCGGTCCTTCGCCGCGCTCTCCCAGTACCACTCCACCTTCTGCAGTTGCAACACGGTGTTCCGCCAATCCGCCGGCGTCGACGACCGCTGGTGCGGCGCGTGCGCCAAGTGCCGCTTCGTCGGCCTGATGCTGGCCCCGTTCTTGGGCCGCGAGGAGCTGCGGGCGGTCATCGGCCGCGACATGTTCGCCGATGTGGAGGAGATCTCCGGTTTCGCCGCCCTGATGAGCGACGTGGAGAAGCCGTTCGAGTGTGTCGGCGAGCGCCGCGAGTCGGCCGCCGCCATCCGGATGCTTTCCCACCGTCCGGAATGGAAGGCGTCGCCGGTGGTGGCCGCGCTCTCGGACCGGGCCCGGGCCATGGTGTCCGAGGCGGAGATCGAGCAGCTGTTGACCCCGGACCCCGATCTGGCCTTCCCGGACCGGCGGGTGGCCCGGGCCGTGGCGCGCTTCCTCGACGTGCGGTCGTGACCCTCGACGAGCTCTGTCGGCGACGGGCCGCCGTCTGGGGGCTCGGGCAGGAGGGGTTGGCCACCGCCGCCCTGCTGATCGGGCGGGGGGTGGTCCCGGTGCTGATCGACGATGACGTCGAGGCCGCCTCGGCCCGGGCGGCGTCGCTGCCCGAAGGGGCTCCGGCCGTGGTCGCCCCGGCATCGGCCCCCTGGTCGCAGATCGAAGCGGTGGTGCGTGCCCCGGGGGTGAGCCGGTACCGCCCGGAGCTGATCGCCGCGGCCGCATCGGGCACGACGGTGACCACCGCCATGGCGATGTGGCTGGAGGATTTCGCCGGGGTGCCGGTGGTGGCGATCACCGGCACCAAGGGGAAGAGCACTACCGCCGCGCTGACCGCCTCGATCCTGCGCCATGAGGGAATGCGGGTGGCCCTGATCGGGAACATCGGTGTGCCCGTCATCGACATGTATGAGCGCCCGCCCATCGACGCCTATGTGGTGGAGGTCTCGTCCTACCAGGCCGCCGACGTCACGGTGACACCGGGGGTTTGCGTGCTGACCGGCCTGGCCCCGGACCATCTCGACTGGCACGGCGGCGAGGAGCGCTACTACCGGGACAAGCTCCGGCTCATCGAGTCGGGCCCACCCGGAGCAGTGGCCGTGAACGCGGCCAGCCCCGAGGCGGTGCGACGGACCGACGGCCACCCCCGCCGGACGCTGTTCGGACCCGCCGGCCGGGTGCGGGTCGACCCGTCGGGGACGATCGAGGTCGACGGCGAGGGCGTGGTCGACCCGGCGAGGCTCCGCCCGCCCGGTCGCCACAACGTGTGGAATCTCTGCGGTGCCATCGCCGGGGCCATGCTGCTCGGCGGCCGGTGCCCCTCCCCCGGATCGGTCGGGGCCGCGGTGGAAGGCTTCGACGGGCTGCCCTCCCGGTGCCAGGCCATCGGCGAGCGCGACGGTCTGACCTTCGTCGACGACGCCCTGGCCTCCAATCCGTCTGCCACCGTGGCCTCGGTCGAAGCCTTTCCCGGCCGCGAGCTGACGGTCATCCTGGGCGGTGCCGACCGCGGCGTCGATGTACGACCGCTGGTCGGGGCGCTGGGCCGCCGGGCACCGAGCCCGAGGGTGATCGTGCTCGGGCCGGATGGACAGCACCTGCTCGCCGCCCTCGGCCCGGCGGAGGGCCGGCGACAGCCCGCCGTTCCGATGAAGGTGGCGGGCGACATCGGGGAGGCGGTCCGCGTCGCCGTGGAGTGGACGCCCGAAGGCGGGGTGATCCTCTTCTCCCCGGCCGCTCCCACCCCGGAGGGTCGAGGTGGTTTCGAGGACCGCAGCCGCCAGTTTGTCGCAGCCTCGGCGGTGGCCGACCGGCCGAGCCGCCCGGGAGCGCCATCGGCCCCGACGGCGACGGGAGCGGATTGACAACCGTGGCCGTCGACGGCCACGGTGGGGAGGAAGACGAGGAGCGTACCGGCGTGACCCAGATCACCATCATCGACGACGGCATCCGGACCCTGGAGGCGACACCCGATCCGGTCCGGGGCACCTTCCTCGTCGATGCCGACCGGCTGCTCGACGCCCTCGGATGGGAGCTGAAGCCCGCCGGGCTGTGCCGGGAGGATGCCTGCGTTCCCGTGGCCGACGCCGGCCGGCTGCGGGTAGGGGAGCGCCTCGATCTGACGGCGGTGGCCGGGGCACTCGGGCGCCCGGTGGTGGTCGACGTGGACGCCGGCATGATGGCCGTGGCCCTGCCTGCCGAGCTCCGTCGCCAGGCGCTCGACGACCTACGGGCCCCGGCCTTCGAACTGCCGGATCTCGACGGGAACCTCCGTGGCCTCGATGAGTGGGCCGGGTCGAAACGACTGCTCGTCACCTTCTCGAGCTGGTGCGGCTGCCGCTATGACCTGCCGGGATGGCAGGCCCTCCATGACGAGCTCAGCCCCCGGGGGTTCACGGTCATCGCCGTGGCCATCGACTACAGCGCCGATGACGTCCGGCCCTGGACCGAGGGGATCACCATGCCGGTCCTCTATGACCCCACCCACCTGCTCACCGAGCTGTACGCCATCTCCAACGTGCCCACGGTGGTGTGGATCGACGAGGACGGCGGTATCGCCCGGCCCATCGGCACCGCCCACGGCACCGACCTCTTCGTCGAGTTCACCGGCATCGAGGCCGGCCCCCACCTCGACGGGGTTCGCCGGTGGGTCAACGACGGCGTCGTGCCCATCACCGGGTCGGAGGCCCGGGCCGCGGTGGACGACCTGACCGAGGACGAGGTCCTGGCCCGCCTCCACTTCCGGGTGGCCTCCGAGGCCCACCGGGCCGGCGACGACGAGGCCACCCGCCGCCATCTCACCCTGGCCTCCGACCTCGCCCCCGACGACCTGACCATCTGGCGGGCCGGGATGCCCCTGGTCGGGGAGGACCCCTTCGGCGACGCCTTCTACGTCAGATACGAGGAGTGGCGGAAGCGGGGCAGTCCCGCCCACGGGCTGCCGCCGGTCACCGGCACCAGCCCGGCAGCCTGACCCCGCCCGAGCCGTCCAGGCGATCGGAGCCCGGCCCTCCGGATCCGGCCGGGCGATGTTGCGCGCTACGGTGCGCATCGGGCACCCTTGGGCCCACCCGGTGGCGACGACGGCCCGCTCCGGTGAACCGCTGGACGACAGGGAGGAGCCCCAGGTGGCAGACGACGTCCTGGACAAGATCATCGGCAAGCTGACCGGGACCACCGTGGTGACCGTGGAGCGCGGACAGCTGGCCCTGTTCGCCGGAGCGGTCAAGGACCAGAGCCCGGTCTACCGCGATCCGAGGGCCGCGGCCGCGGCCGGGCTCCCCGGCATCCCCGCCCCGCCCACCTACCCCTTCGTCATGGAGCACTTCGGGGCCTACCCGGAGATGCAGACGGAGGAGGCGCCCACTGGCAACCCCATGGCCGAGGTACTCGGGCCCCTGATGGCCGGCGGCGGGATCATCCTCCACGGCGAGCAGGAGTTCAACTACCACCGGCCGGTCGTGGCCGGTGACGTGCTGATCGGGGAGGGCAAGGTGGTCGACGCCTATCGGAAGGAGTCGAAGGGCAAGACGATGACCTTCGTGGTGGTCGAGACGGCCTGGAGCGACCGGGCCACCGGCGAGCCGGTCTGCACGTCGCGCATGAACATCATCCACCGGGTCTGATGCCCGACCCGGTGGATGATGACCCCGAGGCATCCCCGCCGCCGCCCGTGCTGCGGCGGGTCGAGGGCGGGGTGGTGTGGATCACCCTCAACCGGCCGGAGGCCGGCAACGCCCTCACCGCCGACATGCGGGAGCAGATCATCGCCTGGCTCGAGGAGGCCTCGGACGACCTGGCGGCCCGGGCCGTGGTGCTCACCGGGACCGGGGAGAAGGGATTCTGCACCGGAGCCGACCTGCGCTCGGCGGCCGCCGCCCCGGCCCGGCCGGCCGGCGCCCCCCGACTGGCGGTGGGGGACGCGGCCCGCCAGATCCGCACCGGCTGGCAACGCCTGGTCAGCGCCGTCCTCGACTGCGAAAAGCCGGTGGTGGGGGCGGTCAATGCCACCGCCGCCGGAGGTGGCATGCACCTGGCTCTGGCCTGCGACCTGGTCCTGGCGGCCGAGGAGGCGAAGTTCATCGAGGTGTTCGTGCGCCGGGGCATCGCCCCGGATGCGGGCGGGGCCTATCTGCTCCCTCGCCTGATCGGCCCCCAACGGGCCAAGGAGCTGTTCTTCTTCGGGGATGACGTGCCCGCCCGGGAGGCCGAGCGCCTCGGATTGGTCAACCGGGTGGTGCCGAGGGCCGAGCTGGCCTCCCTCGCCGCCGACTGGGCGGGCAGGCTCGCCTCGGGCCCGACCAAGGCCATCGCCATGGCCAAGTACCTGACCAACCGGGCCCTCGAGTCGGACCGGGCCACCGCCCTGTGGGACGAGGCCGCGGCCCAGGAGCTGATCACAGGAAGCCAGGACTGCGCCGAAGGGCTGGCCGCCTTCGCCGAACGCCGTTCCCCGGTGTTCAAGGGCTGGTAGGGGCGGTGCCCAGATCTAGAACCAGTTCTCGTTCTGGGCGGCCCAGGTGCTAGAAAGTCCCCGTGAATCCCTCCCGTCCGCCCCGAGCCTGACCGGTGTCGATAGGAATCAGCACCGAGCACGAGGAGCTGCGCCAGTCGGTCCGGCGCTGGATCGAGTCCCACTGCCCTCCGGCGGTCACCCGAGCGGCCCTCGACTCGCCGGACGACGCGCTCCCACCCTTCTGGGGTGACCTCGGCAACCAGGGCACACTCGGCATCCATCTGCCCGAGGCGTCCGGTGGGCAGGGTGCCGGGTTCCTCGAGCTGGCGGTGGTGGCCGAAGAGCTCGGGCGGGCGGCCGCCCCCGGCCCCTGGGCCACCTCGGCTTTGGTCGGGGCGGTCGTGTCGGAGTGGGGGAGCCCGGCCCAGGCCAAAGAGCTGCTGCCCGGCCTGGCCGACGGGTCCACCCCGGCCTCGCTGACCGTCCCCACCGGCGCCCCCGACGGTTCGCCGACGGCACCGTTCGGTCTGGAGGGCCGGCGCGGCCCGGGCGGCACGATCACCGTCGAGGGCTCGACCGGCCCCCTCCCGAACGGGGCCGTCGCTGCCCTCGTGCTGGTCCCGGTGCGGGTGGCCGGTTCGTTGGAGTGGGCCCTGGTGGAACGGGGGGAGGGCGTGACCATCGAGCCGCTGGCCAGCCTCGACCCGACCCGCCGGTCGGCGCGGTGGACCCTCGACCGGGTGAAGGTGCCGGAATCCGCGCTGCTGCCCGGGGCCCCGACCGACCGCATACGCGAGATCAGCCTGGTCGTGGCGGCGGCCGAAGCCGTCGGCGGAGCCCGCTGGTGCCTCGACACGGCCGCCGAGTACGCCCGCACCCGGCAGCAGTTCGGTCGTCCCATCGGCCAGTTCCAGGGCGTGAAGCACCGCTTGGCCGACCTGCTGGTCTCGGTCGAGCAGGCGGTGTCGGCCACCTGGGACGCGGCCACCGTGATGGACCACGCCCGCCCGGCGGCGGCCCCTCCTCCCGGGGGCGGTCCCCCCGCCGGGTCCGCACCGGTCGGCCTGTCGGCACAGCTGGCGGCAGCCCTGGCGCTCGACGGCTACGTCGAGGCGGCCAACGGGACCATCCAGGTCCTCGGGGGCATGGGCTTCAGCTGGGAGCACGACGCCCACATCCACCTGCGTCGGGCCACCACCCTGCGCCAGCTGGTCGGGGGGACGGCCCCCCTGCGGGCCGGGGCCGCCCGGGCGGCCGTCGGGGGCGGGCGCCGCCGGCTCAGCGTCGAACTCCCTCCCGAAGCCGAGGGTATCCGCCGGCGGTTGTCGCCGATCGTCACCGCCATCGCCGCCGTGGACGACCCGTCCGAGCGCCGACGGGAGCTGGCCGACGCCGGGCTGCTGGCGCCCCACTGGCCGTCGCCCTGGGGTCGGGACGCCGGCGCCGTGGAGCAATTGGTGATCGACCAGCTGTGCGACGAGGCCGGCCTCCGCCGGCCCAACCTGGCCGTGGCCGCCTGGGCGCTCCCCACGATCATGGCCCACGGGACCCCGGAGCAGACCGAGCGCTGGGTGGCCCCCACCCTCCGTGGCGAGCTGCTCTGGTGCCAACTGTTCAGCGAGCCGGGAGCGGGTTCCGACCTGGCCGCCCTGTCCACCCGGGCCACCCGGGCCGAGGGGGGGTGGACGCTCCACGGACAGAAGGTGTGGACGTCGGTGGCGGCGCGGGCCGACATGGGCATCTGCCTGGCCCGGACCGATCCGGACCTGCCCAAGCACCAGGGGATCACCTACTTCCTGGTG
>Ga0209068_10000681_pt1 | contig 17990 bp, 13 predicted proteins | sample ColStrG_CSR_2012_FD_187200 | JGI IMG/M metagenome (GOLD analysis project Ga0209068, IMG submission 187200) | Freshwater sediment microbial communities in response to fracking from Pennsylvania, USA - Cold Stream Run_MetaG_CSR_2012 (SPAdes)... | ecosystem: Environmental > Aquatic > Freshwater >... | reverse complement strand
GGGCGTGCATGACTTCCGCCACGCCGACCGGGGCTCGATGCTGCGCGTCAAGGGTCAGGATGGCTTTTGTCCGATCGGGCCGTTTATGGCCGACGCGGCCGACGTCGATCCGGGTGATCTCACGCTGCGCACGTTTGTCAACGGCCAAGTCGTGCAGTCAGCGCATACCGGGACGGACATGCTGTTTAGCGCGGCGTATCAGATCGCGGACCTGTCACGGCTGATCACCCTCGAGCCTGACGACCTGATTTTGACCGGCACGCCGGCCCACTCACGGCCGGTCAACATCGGCGACGTGGTCGAGGTCGAAATCGACGGCATTGGCCGGCTCACCAACACCGTGATCGAGCTAAAGAGCATTTTAGAGCCCGTGGGCGAGCAGCCGATGGTGAGTGCCAATACCTTGCACGTGGCGCTGGCGATGCCGGAGGATGAGGCCGAGCGGCGCTTCAAGGACCTGCACAAGTGACATGGGTGATCGCACGTATGCGCGTCCGGACCTATCCGGTCACCCGCGCCATTCGGCGCGGCTGTCGCGGCGCGACGTGCGACACGCGCGCGAGACAGGTGGGATATCCGCAAAGACGCGACTGCGCGACGGGAAAAATAGACCGCACTGATGGACCTGGCGCGAAGTGCTCGTGTATGCGCTAGATAGATCGCGTTAGCCAGTTATCGAATGAACGACATGAACGACAAACGATGTATCAACTTGCATCACGCCTGCCTGCGGGTGGCTGACGTGGCGGAGGCGTTTGACCGGTATGGGCTGCTCTTGGGGCTACACGGCGAACGCACCGGTGAGTGCGCCATCATGCGCTGCATGCATGAGGATTACTGCCTGGTGCTAAAACCGGCTGGCACCAGCGCACCGGGTCTTGAGTATGTGGCCTATGAGCTCGTGCCCGGCCTGTCGCTCCAGGCGGCCCAGGCCGAACTGGCGCGGCGCGGCGCGGCGGCCGCACCCGTAGACGTGCCGGTGCGGGGCGGGGGGCTATCTTTGCGCGATCCGGATGGCAACGGCGTGGTGCTCGTCGAGCGGCTGAGACCCGCCGATGCGCGTTCGCCGGTGATGATCGAAACACGCACGCTGGGTGGCTATCACCCCCGCCGGCTTGGGCACGTCAACTACCTGACATCGAGCGCGCCGCGTGTCGCCGAGTGGTATATGGATGTGCTCGGTTTTCAACTGACCGACTGGATCGGCGAGGGTGCGGTGTGGCTGCACGTCGATGCGCGTCATCACGTGCTCGCGTTCCTAGATAAGGGCTATGCCCATGTGCATCACCTCGCCTTCGAGCTAGCGGACTGGGGCGAGATGCGGGTGGCGCTCGATCACATCGCCAAACACGGCCGCTGGGTGCCGTGGGGGCCGCTCCGGCACGGCATGGCCCAGAACCTGGCCAGCTATTGGCGCATGGTTGAAGAGGAGCTGTTTATCGAGCTGTATTGCGACATGCAGATATTGGATGAAGACCATGTGCCGGTAACGCACCCGGACAACGCGCCTACTCGTCCAACACCTGGGGCACGCTGCCGCCGCGCTCCTACTTCCGGTTTGACGCCGAATCCATCCGCAAAGAGAGCGAGAGTGCGCAGTCGTATGCCGAGGTATAGGGCTTGCGTGCGCAAAGCGCTATCCGCTGTCGGGCGGGCCGTCGGCTCAAGCCACTTTCAAGGGGTGCGAGTTCTCAAGTTGTGCTGCCCTCGGGTGTGCAGGTATCAATGGCCCAAGAGGATATGGGCTGGAAAAAGAGTGCGATAAATCAGGGGCATCATGAAGCTAATAAAACGAAGCCCACTAATGCGCGTTACGGGTATAACATTCCAACGGCGTCAAAGCTCTCCTATTGATGGGTTGGAGCAGTATCGACTTAGCCCATTTGAGCTCAATTCACCTATACCTACTACTAACGAAGCAGCAGGAATTACTCCACACTTATCGTTACACTCCATTTTGTCAACATCGGCACAGACTGTAGTTGCAATTTTCGAGACGCCCCACATAACTCGTGGAAATTTGGTCCACTGACCGCAACACATAGCTCGATGGACAAATCAGATGAAGGTGGCGCAAATCCGCGCACAAATTTATTGCACAAACCGACGAGGAGTTTGCGTCAACATTGACTTCTTTGTCTATAGCAAACGTGCCCTCGCGCGAGCGTATCAAACGCCCTTTTCCCGAGGCCAAGATTCGCACTGGCCTCAAAGGCTTCGCCTCGCCCCCTGATGAGCGAATCAGCCAAGCGCGCCTTCGGCTGCGTGCCGGAGTTCAGTTGCAGGAACGACAGGCTATAATCGCTTTACACTTTAGGCAGGGAAGTAAAGCACCAATGACGTTGGTTACAGGTCGATTGAGCCGCAAAAATCAAATCGTCGTGCCACGCAAGGCGCGCGAGGTGTTGCGGCTGCAAGCGGGTGATCAGGTTCAGTTCGTCATCGACGGACACGAGCAACGCGTGTATTTGCAAGGCAAGCCGACGACGTATACGGAGCGGTATTTCGGCATCGCGCGCGGGTTATTGCCGGACACAGAGGTGAACACATGGCTCGACAATCTGCGCCAAGAGTGGGATCAACGCGCTTTGCCGTCGCTCTCCGCGCGTGCAGGGAAGTCACGATAGACACGCAAACGATCTCGCACTTCTTACTGGGCAACGAAACATACACCGCGCTGACGAGAGTGTTGTTTCAATCTATCGAACAAGGCCGACTACGCGCAGTTGTCTCGTCTATTACCGTCGCAGAGCTATTCACACTTCCGGTCGAGAAGGGCGATGCAGAGATGGAAGCGCACATGGAGGCATTCTTTACCGAATTCCCGAACGTGTCCATCCAGCCGTTCGATGGCATCGTAGCGCACCTCGCGGCCAGAGTTCGTGCAGAATCGAAGCTGTCGTTGCCCGACGCAGCGATTGTTGCGACGGCTCAACATGTGCGCTCGGATGCCATCATCTCCAACGCTATGAGGTGGCGCAATCGGTTTGCAACACCGCGGCTCTTGCTGCTCGACGACTACCGTTGATGGAAAGCAACCGACGCGCGTGGTGCACGTGAGTGACGCCGTGCACCGAGGCATCGGGCCGTGCGGCGCGACGGTGCATACCCCGCTGCGACACAAGGGCTTCGACGGCGCTACGCCCACACCGAGACGTCCCCCGGTGCGTGATGAGCGCTTGCACCAACATTTCGGCGCAGTCCAGGTTGGAACCAACCTCAATAACGAGGCGATCGACGCCGACCTCGCACACGTGTATGGGAAGGGCGTTGAGTCATATGACTAGACACATCGGCTTTGATGTGCTTGTTCGATGCTATAGAGCCAAGACAGCAAGAGGCGATCGAGCATTTCAATGCATGTGCGAGTAAAGTCACGGCCAGCCTATACGGATGAGCGCTGAAAGCAAAAAGCAAGGCCAGACCGCCATGCGAAAGTTGGTCAGTGGCATGAGCTTGGATGATCGCAGCACAAACGTAGGCAGTGGGAATGCGCAACAGCCACCCGTTCAGCCCAAGGATATTCACGCTGCTACACCTGAGAGTATGAGCATTGATACGCCAAGAACTGTGGGCGGCACTGGCCTTGACCGACGGGCCGGACTTCATCGCGCTCAAGAGGACGTATGACCGCTCTCGGGACAGCCACATGGACAACCTCATGACAGCTGCCGCTGCATCTTATTGGCCTCACCACCTAAGCCTAAGCCCGCACGCGCGAATTCGATCGCTTCGCGAAGCGACATCCGATCGCCTTGTGCGCCAAGCTCTCTCAAGCGCACCGCGTCTAACTGTTGCTCAAGCAGCCTAAGCGTGCGCTCACGATTGACCTTCGACGCCGATGCGATCCGAGCCCCCAGTCTCTCACGCAACGACTCCGCTGCATACCACAACACTGCACCGCGCTCAGGTTCTTCATCCAGCACGAATGAGCCTGCCAGTGTGGCAAGGCACCACGCTGCGACCATCTTGTCTCCAACAGTGTCCAGCGCAAGTAGACATTCGCCGATGTGGAACTGGACACCTGATACAGAACTCTCGGACAGCGCGAGCTCTGCCAGGCTGTGGTAATTCCAGGCAGCACACCATCGGCTGTGAATCTCATACCGGCTTTGGGCGTATTGTTCGAGGCTATGGTTAAAGCATCGGCGAGCACCTGCGCTGTCACCACGCAACAGTGCCACATGCCCCATGTGATTACTCAGCCAGGCTACAAAGTGCTGGCGCAGTGAGTCGTTGGTATAAGGCCTGACCACGTGTAATGCCGAGGCCTCGGCTAACAACTGGTCGGCACGGCCGACTTCCTCGCCGGCTACGGCAACTTCGGCTTGTGTCATCAAAACGTGTGCCGCCTCCGACAGCGCATCCAATTGTCGAAAGAGCGTGTAGGCTTCATCCAAGTATGCATTGGCTGCCTCGAGTTCGCCTTGATCTCGGGCGTTGTTGCCGGCCACGTGTAAAAGTTGTGCTAGTTCGGCAGGTCGATTGAGGGTGCGATAGAGAGCGATGGCCTGGTCACCGAACAACTTCGCCTTGCGATGTTCTCCGAGCACATGGTATGTACCGCGTGCAATAGCCAGCGTGCGGGCGCGTGCTAATGAGTTGACTGGTGTTTCGTCAAGGCGCGTGAGCGTGCGATCTAGCCAGCCGATTATCTCCATTGGACTTAACGGCGTGATCCAGATAAGACGCGTCTCCAATTCATTGACCACTGGCGAAGATTGAGCCCAGCGCATCGCGGCCCGCCAAGTATCTTGCGACTCCAGCAGCCACCCCGCGCCCGACTCGCCTTCAGCGGCGACATACTCTGCCAAGTGAGAGTGCCATACCTCGCTTTCTCCGAGTTCAGTCAGCTTCTCCAGCGCATGCGCACGGATCGTCTCCAACAGGCCGAAGCACGACTCCCCAGATGAAAACTGCCGACGCACCAGTAAATTTTTGTCAACAAGCGCGGACACGGTCGAAACGGCGTCTTGGGATAGGCGATCAACATTGCAAAAGGCCTGGATCGCGGCGAGCGGGCACCCACCGGAGAATACACTGAGGCGGCGATACAGCGCCTGCTCCTCGGGCGTTAACAACTCATAACTCCAGTCAAGTGTCTTGCGGAGCGTGCGTTGTCTTTCCGGTAGGTCACGCGAGGGGCTGGACAGGATCGTAAACCGTTTGTCTAGACCGTCGAGTAACTCTTTTGGAGAGAATAGCGCGACGCGTGCGGCAGCCAGCTCGATGGCAAGTGGCAAACCATCCAGTCGTTCGCAAATGGTGCGGATGACGTTTAACGCTTCAGTGTCGGGCGCAAAATTCGGCCTTGTTTCGCGCGCACGCTGCAGAAATAGTTCAATGGCGGCCGGGATGCCATCCGTGCTGACTACCGGAAGCGCCGGAACGTGATAACGCTGCTCGCCTAGGACGTGCAGTGGTTCGCGGCTCGTCACGAGAATTTTGAGCCGCGGCGCGTGCGCCAGCAGCTGCGCTATTTCCGGCACGGCAACCAAAATCTGTTCAAAGTTATCCAGCGTCAGTAACAGGTGTTTGTCATGCACATGATCCTGAATCGCCGTCACGAGGCTCTCGTTGGGCCGGTCATCCACCTCCAGCGTTTTCGCAAGTCGCGCCAACACCTCATCGGGCGAGGTCATGGCCGCCAGTTCGACATAGCACACGCCGTCAAGGTAACTGCTCGCCGCCAAACGTGTCACCTCAATTGCCAGCCGCGTCTTGCCCACGCCAGGTGGGCCGACCAGCGTCAGCAGTCGCGTATGGGCGTTCTTGAGCAAGGCGAGCAAGGCGGATACGTCAGTATCGCGTCCGAGTAACGGGGTGAGAGGATCAGGCAGGTTTCTTGTCCGCCCCTTCGTTTTCGCTGGCCCAGCAGCGAACATGAGGTAGTCGTCGCGCTGACGCGACGGAATTTCAAGTGGATCGGCCAGAAGGTCGGCGATTTGCTTGGACGGCTTTAGGGCACCGGCTTCGATCTTTCTGATCGTCTCAGGTGAGTAATTGAGCCGGCGCGCCAGGTCACGCTGAGTCAAACCGAGCACGGCTCGGCGCGCCTTGAGCCAGACGTGAAACGGCGCCGTCAACTCAACTCGTTCCCCAAAGTTCCCACTCATACACGCAAAGCCTTTGTGAAACCGGTATACCGCTACGGGCTAGTTATACCGCTTTTTGTATCGGCACCGATACCGCTCAGCCTATGGCAATTACCGCTCGTCTTTGCTTAAATGATCTTCAGTCACGACAGCTGACACGACGCAGTTGACACCCTCCGAATCGGAGGGGCCGGCTTCGAACAATAGGCGGCCACTCAGTCTTCGCACAAAGATGGCGCATAAAGATGGCATTGACCGAGTCAGGTGGGCATGAATCCAGGTGTGATCCAGCAAAGTCTTGCGTGTAGTGTGCGGATGTGTCCACCTTCCAGGGGTAAATATGGCGAACAGGCCGTTCAACACAAACGCGCGTGAGGCAAGCGAACTGACCAGTGCACTGGCGGTCGTCAGGGCCCTCTTTGGCATCGCGCGGCGCAGCCGATTCTGGGTCGCCGTCAGCCTGGTGTGTTCTCTGGCCAGCGCGGCGCAGCAGCTCGTCAAGCCCTACCTGTTTCTCGTCTTGGTCAACGCAGTCGTGCTCGGATCACAATCCGCCTTCACCCACACCTTGCCATTGGCGGCGATGGTCATCGCTGTGGGCGCCGTCGTGTCCTACATGGGCAAATACAGCACGGCCCGCTATGTGACGGAAAGCATACGCGACTTGCGCGGCAACTTCGCGGCGCACATCCAAACGTTGCCGCTTGACACGCTCGAGGGTCATAACACAGGCGACCTGATCTCGCGTTTTAACAATGATGTGCAGCAAGTGAGCGGCGCCCTGCACGGGCTGACCACGAACCTAGTCCAGCCCGTTGTTTTCATCGGTGCGTTTGTGTTCATGTTAACGATAAGTTGGCAACTGTTGCTCGTGTCCTGCCTGCTGATGCCGCTCACGGCGCACTTAGTTGCGCTGACAAACCGGTCCACGCAAAAGTTGTCTGAGAGACGGTTTGAAACGCTGGCGCGCGCGACTTCGACGCTACAGAACACGATCGGTGGGATCGAGGCGGTGAAAGTCTTCAACTTGCAGCGCGTCATGTCGGAGAAATTTCGGGCGGTGATGCGGGACGTGGAAACGACATCGCTGTCGATTTATAAGCGCGACGCCATGTTTGTGGCGGTGTGGCTTGGCCTGCGATATCCCCCACAGCTCATTGTGCCGCTGGTCGGCGGGTGGCTCGCTTTGAGCGGGGTCATCTCCGTTGGCGCTGTTTTGGCCAGCAACCAGTTGATTTGGTCAATCTTCCTGCCGGTCGAGGCCTTCCTGGGCTGGGCTCGGCAGATACGGCAAACCCAACCGGCACTCAACAGGTTGCGCGACATCTTAGATACACCTTCTGAGAGGCGGGATGGAGAGGTCGTCGAAGTGAGCGATGCCCTATGTCCAATCCAAGCGCTTGACGTGAGCTTTAGCTACGCCGGGGACACGCAGGTGTTGTCCGGCTTGACACTCTGCCTGAGGTTTGGAAAGGTGACGGCGCTGGTCGGCGCAAGCGGGAGCGGCAAGAGCACCGCGGTCAAACTACTGTGTGGTCTCTACCAGCCGACGGCAGGCCGTGTTCTGATTTACGGGCACAACATGGCGGATATAAGCCCATCGTCAGCACGCAGGTTGATAGCGCTTGTGTCGCAGGATACCTACTTATTCCCAGCAACGATCGCCGAGAATATCGCCTACGGCTGGCGCGGGGCGACCAGAGAGCAAATCATCGCAGCCGCCAAGCTGGCGGGGGCAGATGATTTCATCCGTGAGCAGCCGCAGGGGTATGACACCGTAGTGGGTGAACGTGGCGCGACATTGTCAGGCGGGCAACGGCAACACCTTGCGATCGCCCGCGCGTGTTTGAAGGATGCCCCGGTCATTGTGCTTGATGAGCCAACGTCAGCGCTCGATTCCGAATCCGAGCGGTCGCTACAAATTGCCCTAAACCAATTGATGCGGGGACGCACGGTGTTGATCGTGACACACCGGCTAGCTTTAGCCCAGCAGGCACATGAAATCGTCGTGCTAGACGACGGGATGGTTCGGGCGTGCGGGCAGCACGAACACCTGTTGGTCAACGATGACCTCTACCGGCGTCTATACACACAGCAACAATCCTAAGGAGTTACAGGTATGGCAACACATGCCCGACAATCCGCACGGCAAGATACGGAGCGAACCCTGCCCCGAGTCATGTCGTTTCTGGGTCCGTGGAAGTGGGCTTACTGGCCCACCATGGTTTTGCACGCGCTGACCATGGCAGTGGGGTTTAACATCATCCTGGCATTTCTCATCCGCGACGTCGTCAATGCGGCCACAAAGCTTAGTCCGGTCCTGCTGACCCACGCGGCAACCTTGGCTTGTGTTACATGCCTAGTCGGTCTCCCGATATTCTGTGTAACGCACTACGCCTTGCTGCGCTATACGCGCAAGACAGTGTCCACCATCGCCGTCAGACTGTTCGACCATCTCCTGAGCCTGCCCATGAAGCGGTTCGATCGCGAGCACAGTGGGGATCTGATATCTAGGTCTACGAATGACGTCCAAGCGATTGAGAATCTGTATTCAAACCAGGCGTATCTGTTGATTTTGGGGATTTTGATCGGCGCAATCTCGCTCACCTCAATGTTCCTACTGAACTGGCGACTTGGCATCGTGACGCTTGGGTATGGACTCTTGACGCTCGCGGCTACCACCGTGTTCGTGGGCCCACTTCGACGCGTCGCTGACGAGGCTCAGCAGCAGCTCGGGACGATCAACGCCCGCTTCAGCGACCTGCTGCAAAGCGATCAGGTGACCCGGATGTTTCAACTCGAGTCCTTGGTATACGGCCAATTCGGTGAGGCGAACGTGGCGCTGACGACCAGCACGTTGAAGCAGGCCCGGCTCGACGCCTTGTCTGGCACGGTGAACTTTCTACTCTTCGAGGCAAGTCCGTTTTTGTTGCTCGCCGTCGGGTCCTACATGGTGTTGCAAGGCACGCTGGATATCGGAACCGCCATGGCAGCGACCTATTTACAGGGCAACGTCGGTTACTTTTTTAGCACCGTGGGTTCAGTATTGACCGGTGTCCAAGCGAACTTGGCCGGTGCCCGCCGTGTATTTGAACTTTTGGATAGCCCGGTGGAGACTGCGAGTCCCGCGCCATCCGCCGTGGGCCACCTGTCCCAAGCCGTGCAGCCACCGAGGGGCCAGGGGTTGGGCCAGAGGCCATTTCAGGCCGCCTATCAGATGTCTGATCACTTGGTCTTTGCTCCAGCACCAGCCGTTGAGATGAAGAACGTGTCATTCAGCTACGACGATCATGGCCAAGCAGTCAACCACGTCAACCTGGAAGTCGGCCATGGACAAACGGTGGCGCTCGTCGGCAAAAGCGGCAGCGGTAAGAGCACTGTGTTTAAGCTACTGCTTGGCCTATATCCCCCGTCCGAGGGTGACATCCTCGTGCAAGGGCGATCAATCGGCTGTTTGACACTGCCTGAAGTTCGGGGTCTCAGCGCGTACGTCTCTCAAGACGCGTATCTCTTCGACGGGACGATCTATGACAACATTGCCTACGGCAATCCTGATGTGACCGAGTGCGACGTTCTGAGGGCGGCAACGGCCGCGTATGCTCACGAGTTTATTTCACAGCTACCGGACGGCTACAAGACGCAGGTAGGCGAGCGTGGATCCAAGCTATCCGGTGGACAGCGACAGCGTGTGACCATCGCCCGGGCCATCCTGAAGGAGGCCCCAATTCTCCTTCTCGACGAGGCCACATCTGCCTTGGATGCAGAATCCGAACTGCTGGTCGGCTATGCACTGGATGCGCTCATGAAAGGGCGCACGACACTGGTCATTGCCCATCGGCTTGAGACCGTCCGGCGGGCCGACAAAATCATCGTCTTGGACGCAGGACGCGTTGTTGAGCAAGGCATACATGATGCGCTGATCCGGGGGGACGGCCAGTATGCCCGGCTCTATCAGGCGCAGTCGAACTCGGCCGTTTCCCATAGTAGCGCCAACAAGAAAGTCACCGACGCGTAGACCCGACACACCCAGGCATACGAGATCGATTCATTCGACCGCAGGGGCGATACGAATGATCGTAGGTGAGGATCACGAGTGTTACTCAAGCCGATCACAACGCTGGGACAACTGACGCCGATATGTCACGATAATCTACAGTGACGCGTCGCTAAATCGCGAGATTCACATCACTTCAAGAACGGCGAGACAACAGTGGATCATGGCGCGACTCAGTGACGGTCGCCCGTGACACCGCATGCCGCGACGCCAGCGACCACGTTACGATCTAACTTAATATAGGGCCACATGATCGTCCTGGACAAACGCCAAAAGCTGGCGGCAATCGCACAGCCTTAAGCGCAGCTCAAATTGCGTGGTGATGGGCAAAAAGGTGGCCCAGCGATTGAAAAGTATCTCGCCAGTTTGCGCGTGGTGCTTGGCACGCGTGACCAAACCCGCCATCTCGCGCATCCCAATGTCGGATATGACTGGTGCGGCGCATTTGTGTATTACTGATGTGTCGCAGCCGGCTATCCATTTTCAGGCCGACCAGCAAACCTGAATGGCACATTGGCGGCTGTATCTGTGTGGCATGAGTGGGCCAGCCAATCGGACCTGTGCCGTGTGATTCCAAAAGACTCACCCGTTCTACGAGGCGATGTGGTCATCTTTGATCACTTGCTGGTTCCAGTATCCTTTGACCACATGGGCATCGTGCTAGACGGGACGGATACGGACTTGCTGACGGCTGAAGGCAACGTCGAGAATCAGGCTGGAATCTTTTTACGACCGCGTGATACGCGCGTCAATTGCTTCATCCGCTTTCGAGATTTCTGAGCTATTCCACGGCTAGCAAGGGATCGGTCGCTGCGCTAGGCGAGCGATTTACTTGGTCGTTCTGTCTGGCAGCAGGCGTTTGTCGCCCACGCTCGTTGCGACTTGCTACGAGGGGCCACCTCCACCGGGTCAACTCGGCCCGGCAAGCGGCCTGTCTCGATGTCGCTCGTAGCTGGTGGCGTGAGCGCCGGTGCCCCTTAACGTTGAGCCATAGCCGACGCAGCCGAATCCCAGTCGACCCAGGGTGTGCCGAGGCCAGAGCTCCCACCCGCCCGTGGGCGTATTCACGGTGGCCGAACGGTGGTAAAGGATTCAGAATCAGCCCATCCGTTAGGCACAGCGCGTTAGGTTATGGGACAGCTGGCGCACGGCGTTTCAACGGTTGCTCAACCACACTCTTCTTTGTAGGGCGACTGAAGGCAACCGGAAGCCTTGACAGACACACGCCGTTGGGGTAGCCTTTAAGCTGAGCAATGTCAATAACGGACAAGGAATAGTGCTCGTGCAAGCCATACGATTGGCTTACCCGCCATTTACTGGCGGCACGATTCCCTGCGCCTGTTGACTGCTGACCCCGCCCGCTAAAGTTGTTTCGCTCCTAAGTAGCCACAGGTGCTTTGTCCATCTGTGGCTTTTTGTTTGCCACGTGCACACAGGAAATAAAGGAGATAACCCCCGGTGAAAACGAAGAAACGCGGCCCACCCGCCGCCCAATATCACGCCGTAAACCAGGCGCGGCCGAGCATTGCGCTATCACAAAACTTTTTGCAGGGTGATCGCCTCATTGCCACGTTAGTTCGACGCGCATGCCTCGAGCCCGAAGATTTGGTGCTCGACATCGGCGCTGGCACGGGCAAGCTGACTGAGCAATTGCGCCAGTATGCCGGCCAAGTCTGGGCGGTGGAGAAGGACCCAACTCTGATCGAATTGCTCCAACGCCGATTTACGAACATGCGCAATGTCACCGTGGTTGAGGGTGACTTTATCACACTCGAGCTACCCTCGACAGCCTACAAGGTATTCGCCAGCATTCCTTACAACACGACAACCACCATTTTGACCCGCTTGACCCAGGCACCCAATCCACCCCAAGACGCACATCTGGTTATTCAAGAACAGGCCGCGCACAAGTTCATGGGCCACCCTCAAGAAACGATGTATGGGTTGATGTTAAAGCCGCTCTTTCAGCTCAGCATCACCCATCGATTTGAGCGCCAAGATTTTGTGCCGGCACCCAGTGTTGATTCGGTCATGCTTCGGATTCAACATCGGCGGTCGCCTTTGCTCACGCCCAAGGTCCAGACCCTGTATCGGGATTTTGTAACCTACTGTTTTGTCCACGGCAGCCCGTCACTATATCGGTTGCTCGAACAGTTGTTAGGTCCTCACGCGCTGCGCAACGCGGCGTCCATACTCGATATTCAGCGCTCGGTGACACCCTCGGCGCTCGACTTTGAGCGTTGGTTATGTCTGTTCTGTCAGTTTCTTGACGACGCCCCGCCTAACGCCTATCGACGCATCGCGGGCAGCTGGCAACGGCTCAGTGTTGAACAGGCCCAGCTTAACAAGCGCCATCGCACACCTTTCTCAGAGCGTTAAACGCATGGACAATCAAGCGCTACGACAGCCGCCTAGCCCGCGTCTCGCGCTTGGTCGCGTCCAGAAAATGGGCGAAGTCCGTGCCGCCCGTGCCCAGGGCCGCTTCGGGCTTTGGCGCTTGCATGGTGATGTAGCGCGTCGCAACTTCCATGTGCTGGCGGCGAAATTCTGAGAGTAGATCGATCACGTGGTTGTAGTTGTCCATGAGCAGCGGGGCAGTCGTGCGATTGGCATGCACAAACGCGGCCATATCCGGTCCACACTCAAGCGTCTCGATAAAACGTCGATGGCCGGGTGGCATATAGCCTCGCATCTCGTGCAGAAACGGCCGACTGCGCTCGCTCGTGTGCTGCACGCCGAGCGCCGCATCTAGCGCCTGCACCAACGAACTTTGGGCCGCGCTGCCGCCGGCAAATATCATTGGCGCCGCGCTGACGCCTTCGTAAATCACCCCCGGCGCCGGCCAGGCAGCCAGGAACGGCCGTACACGGTGAAAGAATACATGTGGGTCGCACTGCTCATACATCCGCAGCAGCGTGCGCGTCATCACTTCGACAGTCTGCGCAATCTGGGTCAGGGCGCTCGACACTTCGGCGGTGTCGCCCGCCACAACAGCCGCTTGGGCACGCACCAGTTGTGACAACGCGGCGGCGCCACGCGCTTCAATGGCCACCGTTACCAACACAAACCAGGCCTCATCCGAGCTGCCTAAAAACGGTTGCAGCGTGGTCAGGTTGTCAAGATCGATCGACCCGCTCGCGTCGATCCGGAGCCAGTTGTAGAGCACGTTTGACGCGTGGCTGATGATCGGTTTGCGCCCGACCAACGCGGAGACACGACACAGCGGCACAGCCAGACTCGCCGGAATGCGCGTAGCCACCTGCGGCTCGCCCCAGACAAAGGCATTCGCAAAGGTCGTTAGGAGCAGCATCGCGCGTTCCCGTTGCCCCCGGCCTTCCAAGCGATTAACATCGAGTAGCGGCATCGCGGCGATATATGCGCGGGTTTTGCGCGCAAGTAACATTACCGGCAACTGCGCCCCCAGCGCGTCCCACGCCGCAAAATACGGTGGTAGGTGCGTCAGTGGATCCGGATTTGGCAGAAAGCCGGTCAGCGGGTCTATGTCGAACGGAGCAAAGTTGATCATGGTCAGGCCGAAGCCTATGTAACCGGTATTGTAAAGAGTTTTGCGCAACCGGATTCAGGCAGCAATTGGTCGGCGTTTTTATCAAAGAAAATACGACGCACGAGAAGCGCTGGAGAAGTTCGTCGCGCGTTTGCAAGCCGAGAACGACACGATGGCACTGGCTGCCGATTTGGACAAGCGTGATCTGCGATACCTTTCAGTCAGCGCGTGAAGATCTGGCTGGTCGATACCCGTGTTATAAAAGCGCCCACAGCAACCGCGGGCCGTTCTCTTTGAATTTGAGCAGATTCAGCACGTCCCTTTCGAGTAACACGTAGACGTCGCTGTTGCAACAACCTCTACTCTTTTAAGGCTTGCATTTGGCAGTTCCATGCCAACCAAATATGTCTTGAGGCTGCGTTGTCCTTCAAACCAGATACAAGAATATCCCGCTCTGACGGAACATCAAGCGCGTGAAGCACAGACAATGGCACCGCTGATATGTCGGCAGCAGTTTCCAGTGAGAAGTTCACCGCTCGATAACGCTGCGAGATGGAATGTGGTAAATCCGTGGCGAATCGGTCACCAACTGGACATAGCGCGGAACGCGACCGAACAATGTATCGACCTTCTCACTCACATCAAGCAGTTTGCTACCAGCGGCGGCGACCTCGCCTCCCACAATTGCGACGTATTGGTTGAGATATGTTGCTATGAGCTTGGGCTTCAGCCGTTCAAAGGCCGCCTTCTCGCGTTCAAATGAGGTGTTCTGTGCGTGTGCGTCGAGGCTTGGTTTTAATGTTTGGGCCTCCGCATCGCCGGCGCGAGCGCGCAACGCGTCATAGGCCGCAATCGGCAAAATCACGGCCACCCGTTGGCCGTTTTCTTCGATGAACACTGGCTCACGCACAATCAAACTGCCTGCCATGGTCTTACTCCTACAAGCAAAGATGAAGTCAAATGCGCGCATCCCGTAGACGGGCACATGAGATCATAGACAAACCAAATGAAAGTGGCACAACTTCCTCGTCGGTTTGTCAGCGAATCTGTGAGTGCATTTGCGCCAACAAGAACTGACTTGTCTATCCGCACATCGGCATCAGTGACATGAACGGGAAGCACGCTCATAACGGTTCAGATTATAGGCGCGCATCACACACGTGGTCATCCGCGGCTCGCCCCATACAAAGGCATTCGCAAGGGTCGTTAGGGGCAGCATCGCACGTTCGCGTTGCCCCGGCCTTCCAAGCGCTCGACGTCTAGGAGCGGCATCGCGGCGATGGCGTGCGGGCTTTGCGCGCAAGTAACATTGCCGGCAACCGCGCCCCCCAGCGCGTCCCACGCTGCAAAACACGGTAATAGCTGCGTCAGTGGATCCGGATTAGGCCGAAGCCGTTGTATCCGGTATTGTAAAGAGTTCGGCTGCAGCCATCCGAGCGCCTTCGCGGATGAGGGTGTCACTGCCGGTGTCGCCGAGCGCGCCACGCAGCGCAGCCAGCATGCGCTCGTCATCGTCGCGTTCGCGCGTTGACAGCACGCGATTGGCTGTCGCGCGTAATGCGACGGCCTTGCCAAAACGCCGCGCCGCCAGTTCGGCCTGAGCGGCCTGCAATGCGACCGAGACAAGCACAAACAAGGATTGGGCGATGCCATGCTTCTCCTCCAAATCGACATAGCGCCTGGCGGCATCGAGCGCCAGCGCTTGGGCCCGTTCGGCATCACCCGTGTCTATGGCGATTTTGCCCAGGATCAACAACGGCTCGGGCACATAAAACCGATCCCCCAGCGCATCAAATAGGCGCAGGCTTTCCTGGCCCAAGTGCTCGGCGCGTGGGTAGTCGCCCATGGCGCGTAGCACCTCAGCTAGGTTGCTCAGCGCAAACGCCCGCGACCAGGCATCCGCACCTCTTTCTGAGGCAATGACCGCGCGCTCCAGCCACGCCGCCGCCCGATCAAGATCGCGCATCTCGTAGGCGGTGATACCGATGTTAACCAACCCGACCACGCCGGGCTGCAACGCCTCCGAGGCTTCGAACCAGTCCAAGGCGCGGACATAGTCGCCCTGATTGCGCGCCACGAGCGCCATGTTGTGGAGCACCACGCCCTCACCTTCTTTGTCGCCCAGTGCCTGGCGCAGCGCCAACCCTTGCGCGTGGTAGGCCATGGCCGCGGCATGATCGCCCTGCTCGGCTGCTATCGAGCCGGCCCCGTTCAGGGCGATCGCCCACCGCCGGTCACGGGTATGCTGAGGTACCTCTAGCGCCTTTGCCAGCCATGCCCGGCCTTCGCTCAGTAGTCCCTGGCGATACCAAAACCACCACATGCCGCCCGCGAGCGCGACGGCGGTGTCGCCGTCCTGCTGAGCAAGCGCAAACGACAGCGCAGCCTGAATATTGTCGTGCTCGGCGCGTGCGTGCACCAGCCACTCAGCCTGATGTTCGCCGCGCACGCCCTCGAAAACGCGCTGCGCGAATTCGGCGTAGTGGCGGGCGTGCCTCAGCTGCGCCTCGTGCAATTCCTGACCATTGCCCAAACGCAATTGCGCCAGCGCAAACTCGCGCAACGTTTGCAGCAACACAAATCGGGGCTCGCCATCGGCCTGCGGTTGCGACTGCACTAAGTTCGCGTCAACCAGCCGTTCCAGCGGCTCAAGATCGGCCTGGCACACGGCTTGGGCTGCATCAAAGTCGCACCCACTCGCGAATACACCCAGACAGGCGAACACACGTTTGGCCTCATCATCCAACAGGTCGACGCTCCATTGCACGGCGTGGCCGAGCGAGTCGTGTCGAGGTGCGCCGTCGCGTGGGCCATGCCCAAGCCAACGCAGCCGGTCACGTTCGGAGGACATGTAACGCTTCAACAAGGCCGTCGGCGCGAATAACTTGGTGCGGGCTGCCGCCAGTTCGATCGCCAGCGGCAGGCCATCCAGCCTAATGCACAGGGCCGCGATCGCAAGTGCGCTCGTCTCGTCAAACGCAATCGCCGCGTTGAGGGCTCGGGCGCGGTCGACAAAGAGTCGCACACTCGGCACTTCGGCCAACTGGCGCACAGATGGGCGCGGAATGAGCACTGGCAAGGCCAGGGGCGGCACGACGTATTGCCATTCGCTCCGGAGCCGCAACACAACGCGCGACGTCACGAGGATCGTCAGGTTTGGCGCAGCGATCAGTAATTGGCCAATCAGGTCCGGCATATCGGTTAGGTGCTCCACGTTGTCCAACACCATTAGCATATGCTTGTGGACCTGCCCGGCCTGAACGGCCTGTAAGGCCGACTGACCGGGCGCAGACTTTATCCCACACGCGCTGGCAATAGCCAACGCCACGGCTTCCGTGGACACGAGGGCCGCCAGCGGCACAAACACCGCCCCATCGGCAAAGTCCGCCGCACACCCCTCGACCACGGCCAGCGCCAACCGAGTCTTACCTACACCGGGCGGGCCGACGAGCGTAACCAGCCGCACATGGCTGCGCAGGTGCTGGGTGACGGCGTGCACATCATCATCGCGGCCAATGAGCGACGTAGACGTCATATCGGGTATGGCCGGATACGCTTTCGGACTGATTCCAGCGATCGTCCCGGTGATGTGCGTGCCAACGAGCGCATCACCCCGCGCTTCGGCCGCTAATTCCAGCAAGCGGGCTACATCCCGCGGCTCGTCCTCAAGATCGAGCGCCGGCACGAACAACCCCACCAAGGTGGATAAGTCGGGTGGCCTATGGCCTTGCTCGAATCGACATACCTGCCCTTCGCTGTAGCCGGTGGCTGTGCCAAGGTCACGTTGGGTCAGGCGGGCACGTTTGCGTAACAGGCGCAGATACGCGCCAAATGTGTGGAGTGAGGTGGCTTTTGGCATTGTGAGTGGCTTGAGCGTGATGTCAAAGTCTGGTCGTGCGTCAGTGAGCATCGCGAGTGTACAAGAAAGCGCAACTTTTCACGGCACCGACGGGTGATAACTAGGCACAAGGCTTGAGATGACTAAAGGAAGGCGCGTCATTCGCCGCATCGTCGTCACCCAGACCAGTGTCGTGGGGCAGGAGTCCACGCACACGGATTGGGTGATCACGTGGCTCGATGCAACAAAACAACCGGCATCAGAAGCACACACTGAGAACCAGGAGAACCATGCGAACCATGAAGACCATACAGCACAAAAACACATCGGCGTTCGGCGCACTCGCCTGCGCTCTTGGGTTAGTCTTGGCCGCGTGTGGCGGAGGCGCCCCAGGGCAAAATAACGCCGCGGGCACGGCCGCATCACCGACGTCGGTGCAGGTGCCCGCCGGAACCGGTGCGCCGGAACCCACGGTCATCCCCTCGCTGACCCCTCCGC
>Ga0209068_10000680_pt1 | contig 17991 bp, 13 predicted proteins | sample ColStrG_CSR_2012_FD_187200 | JGI IMG/M metagenome (GOLD analysis project Ga0209068, IMG submission 187200) | Freshwater sediment microbial communities in response to fracking from Pennsylvania, USA - Cold Stream Run_MetaG_CSR_2012 (SPAdes)... | ecosystem: Environmental > Aquatic > Freshwater >... | reverse complement strand
CGAGCAGCGTCTGGCGGATCACCGGCACCCGCTGGAACAGGACCTGCGCCCGGCTCTGCGGCGCCCGCCACAGGACCCACAACAGCACCGCCACGATGGGCAGCACCCAGAGCAGCTTCGTGTTGGTGAACGAATCGAGGTTCGCCACCAGTTTGCGGCGGATCGTGAGCAGGAAGTCGTCGGCCTGACCGTTCGCCACCTTGGAGAAGAGACGACCGATGTGCGTCTGCTTGTCGGCCGGGCGGAGCATGTCGAGCATCCCGACGGCGAGTCCCGCGCCGACGATGAGCCCGCCGAGGATCGCGACGGTGCGCACGCGCACCCGCCGCCCGAGGAGCAACCACGCGAAGAGTGCGAACGCGGGCGCGCCTGCGAGCGCGGCGCCGAAATCGCCGCCGAAGGGCGGCGCGGCCATCACCAACAACGTGACGAAGAGCATCGCGATCACGCACCACACCGTGCGTCGCCCCGGACGCCGCCACACGAGGAGCCCGCCGAGCAGCACGACCGCGGCAGTGAGTTGGGCGAACGTCGGGTTGCCCTGTCCCGAGACGCGGATGCCGACGGTGGCGGAGTACCCGAACACCGTGTCGAGTTCGAGGCGCGCCCCCGCGAGGAGGTCGGCGACGTGCATCACCACGGTGAACGCGAGCGCGAGCGCCAGGGGTGCGTGCGGTCGGCGGCGCCCGGCCAGGCTGCACACCCACGCGAACACGACGGCGAACGCGGCGAGGAACCCGAGGTACGCGAGTTGGTTGGCGGAACGGCCGAAGTGCAGTGGCCCCGCGACATAGGTGGCCGCGAGGAATCCGAGCACCGCGAGTGCGCTGCCGCGCAGCACCCGCGGTCGCAGGAGTGCGAGCCGGCGCAGCCGCCGTTGCGCGGCGAGTCCCGCGAGCAGTGCGAGCAGGATCGCGAGCACGAGGACGATGTTGGTGGCCAGCGCGACCTTGGAGTCGCGGAAGACGGCATCGGTGTTGGCGTGGATGAGGCGGGAGATCCGATCGGTGCCCGCGCCCCCGCGCGATTCCATCACCTCGCCCTCCATCTTCGCGGGCGCCTCGATGCCGAGGAGGTCGAGCGCGGTCGGCGCGGTGTCGTACGTGTACACGAACCCCGTCCGCCGGCTCGACGCCGACCGCAGCAGCCCCGGCGCCACGCCCGGTGCCCGCACCGACGCGACCGTGAGGCCGGAACCCTGGCGCGATGCCGCCGGACCCACGACCATCACCGCGTCGCGCGCGGGGTCGACGTCGGCGAGGATCCGACCGACGAGCACGTCGGTGCGCTCGAGCGCCGCGCGCCGCTGCGCGCGGAGTTGGTCGGGCGTGGTGAAGTCGCCGTAGAGATCGGCGCGCAACAGGTCGGAGCCTTCGACCAGCACGACACCGCCGGCCGACCACGCATCGGCGAACGCGCCGTACGCGGCGTCGAGGTTCATGCGCACGCCGAACGGCCAGCCCGGCGCGGGCTCGAGCAGCTCGCGCCCGACCATGCCGAGCGGCACCTTGCCGTCGCCGGTCATGAGCGCGTTCACCGCGGCGCGTTGGTACTGCGGCAGCGGGTCGTCGACCAACGGCTGCGCGCCGTCGGCGTTGGCGATCACCGCGCGCGACTCCCCCGCGCCCGCGAGGGCGTCGCCGAACGCACCGAGTCGCGGGTTGAACAGGCCGTCGGCGTTCTCCTGCTGCAACGCGGCGATGCCGACGTGCACGATCTCGCCGTCGGCGGTGCGGCCGGTGCGCTGGTGGTACACCTCGGCCGCGGTCGTCTTGCCGTAGGCCTCGCCGGGTTCGAACGCCTGCGCGGCGAGCGGGGTGCTCGCCGACGCGCGCCCGCCCGCGCCGATGGCGGTGTAGCCCGCGGCCGCGGACGACCGCTTGCCCGCAGTGCGGGTGATCATGTCGCCGATCGCCGACTGGGCGAACAGCTGCTTCAGGTGCGGCGCGTCCGCGGCCTGCACGTCGCCCCACGACACCGCGGGCAACGAGATGATCAACACGCGTCGCACCGTGGCATCCGCGCGCGGCCCGGCCGCGGCCGGGAGTGCCGACGCGGCCGACGCGGCCGTCGAGACGCCACCGAGGGTCAGCAGCAGAGCGGCCAGCAGCGCGCCGAGGGCGCACCACCGACGCATCACTCCTCGACCGCCAGGTCGGGATCCCCGGGCTCGAACGCGGCTTCGAAGCGACGGCCGCGCTCGGGCAGCAACCGTAGCAACGCGAAGTACGCCCCCGCGCCGACGACACCGATCGCCGCGAGCACGGCCAGCGTGGTGAGCCGGTCGGTGGGGTGCACGAGGTCCTCGATCCACCATGCGAGGAGCGCGAGCAGCGCGGAGAACGGCAGCACCTTCCAGAGCACGCTCGGGAAGAACGGGTGGCCGACGCGCCGACGGAGGATGCCACCGAGCACGAGCGTGCCCAGGAAGTACGCGACCGAGTGACCGAGACCGAGGAACGCAACCTTCGCGGTGTCGCTCTCAGCGGCGAGGCCGCCGACGACCATCACGCTCGCGCCGAGCAATGCGCACGCGCCGGCGGTGATCGCCGGGGTACGGCTGTCGTTGAGCGCATAGAAGGCGCGGGCGAGCAGCAGAAAGGTCGCGTACGTGAACAACCCGAGACCGAGCGACGCGAGCACCGCGGCGAACAGCCCGACGTCGCCGTGCGCGCTGGATGGCGCGATGACGTCCATCGCCGGGCGGGCCAACGCCACGAACGCGGCGGCCACCGGTACCAGGGTGATCACCATGCCGTCGAGCGCCCACCGCAGCCGGTGGGCGAACTCGGCAAGGTTCCCGTCGGCGGCGTCGTGCGAGAGCTCCGGCAGGGTCGTCGTCTGTATGGGATTGGCGAGGATTGCGTAGGGAGCCAGGAAGGCGACCATGCAGAACTGGTAGGCCACCACCCCGCCGGCCACCTGGTTGCCCATGATCATCGCCGCGAGCAGCAGGACGGCGACGTCGGGCTGCAGCGCGACCCACGCCGACAGCACCAGGAGGTGGCGCAACTTCTTGTCCATCTGCCCGATGCGCGGCCGCAATCGGAACCCCGAACGCCACACCGCGACGGTGGGCACGCCGGTGAAGGCCACGACGCCGAGCGTGGCGCCGACGCCGAGGAGCAGCTTCTCGGCGAGGGTGAGCTCGAGGCTGCCACCAGTGCCGTGGAGGCCCTGGAACACGAGCATGACCGTCACGATCACCACGGTGAGGGCGATGGGCGCCATCGCCACGAGCACGAACCGCCTCTGCGCGAACAGCACTGCCGTGGCGACGGTGCCGACTGCGTAGAGCAGCACCTGCGGGACCATGAAGCGCAGCAGGAAGGTCGACAGCTCCACCTGTTGCTGCTCGATCAGGTGGTTGGGGTTGCCCGACGACATGAGGCGGGCGATCGCCGGAGCGAAGATCATGCCCAGCGCGGCGACCACGCCCATCACGAGCAGCGCGAACCCGAGCACGCCCGATGCGAGTCGTTCGGCCTCGGCCTGGTCGTCGCGCCGGAAGTGCTCGGCGAACGTCGGCACGAGCACCGCAGACAACGCGCCCGCGGCGACGAGCTCGAAGAGAATGTTCGAGACCGAGTTGGACGACTGGTAGGTGTTACCCAGGTACGTGGTGCCCAGCACCGCCGCGATCACCCAGACACGCACGAAGCCGATACCGCGTGACGCCGCCGTGGCGACGCTCATCCGCTTGGCGGCCCGACCGGACTTCGCCGGCTCCTGGGTGCTCTCCACCGGGGAGAGCCTACGGGCACCCGGGCGCCGATCCGGGCCGCTCCAGTCACACTGAAGGGCCGGCTCTACGCGAGACTGCGGCCGATGCGACCGACCTCCGATCCCCGCGAGTCGCGGGCACTCGCCACGACGCTGGTCCACGACGGCGTCGAGCGCTCGTACCGCGTGTGCGCGCCGCCACGCCGTTCGGGAGAGGGACGCCGCCGCCGGCCGCTGGTCGTCCTCCTGCACGGCGGTGGGGGTACCGGCGTGGGCATCGCCCGCCAGGGCGACTGGGACCGCATGGCGGTGCAGGAGGGATTCATCACGCTCGCGCCCGACGGCACCAGCCGGGCCTGGAACGCGGGCACCTGTTGCGGACCACCCGAACGCGACGGCGTCGACGACCAGGGGTTCGTGCTCGCCGCCGTCGCGCGCGTCATGGCGGAGCACGCCATCGACCCGACCCGCGTGTTCGCGACCGGCCTCTCCAACGGCGGGATGATGGCCTACCGACTCGCGTGCCAGGCGCCCCACGTGTTCGCGGCGATCGCGCCGGTGGGGTGTTCCTCGGTGTGGGCGCCGGGCCCGACGGCGCCGGTGTCGCTGCTGCACATCCACGGTCTGCGCGACGAATTCGTGCCCTTCGAGGGCGGTCACCCGCAACGCACGCTCCAGCAGCACCCGCCGAGCTACCGACCCGTCGTCGACGTGGTCGCCGATTTCGTGCGGGTCAACGGTTGCCCGGCTGATCCCACCGTGCGCACCGAGGGCGCGGCCCTCGACGAACGGACGACGACCGTCTGGGCGCCCGGCCCCACCGGCGCGACCGTCGAGCTCGTCACCATTCCCCGCGGCATGCACTCGTGGCCCGGCGGCCGACGCATGCTGCGCACCCTGGACCCGCCCAGCCCGGCCATCGACGCCACTGCGGAGATCTGGCGCTTCTTCCGCGACGTTCCGGCCCGGTCGGCGATGCCGCCTTCTTCGCCACCCACGCCGCCCCGGTAGCCTGACCGGCCATGACCCGCGTTGCCGAACACCCGCTCCAGGTCGCCGAGACCGCCCTCCTCGACGAGCGCCGCGCGCTCACCAAGGACGAGGTGATGGCCGTCGCCGCGCTCCCCCTCGTCGAGCTGCCCGACCTCGTTGCCCTCGCCCACAAGGTGCGCCTCTCCTACTGCGGCCCCACCGTGGAACTCGAGAGCCTCATCAACGCGAAGTCGGGCGCGTGTCCCGAGGACTGCGCGTTCTGTTCGCAGTCGGCGCGCCACCACACCGAGGTCGACGTCTACGCGTTCCTCGACCTCGACGAAGTGCTCGACGCGGCACGTGCCACGCGCGCCGCGGGCGCCACCCAGTTCTGCATCGTGGTGGCCGTGCGCGGTCCGAGCGAGCGCCTGCTCGACAAGGTCATCGACGCGGTCGACCTCGTGCACCGCGAGACGGGTCTCGAGGTCGCCTGCTCACTCGGTCTGCTCGAGCCCGCGCAGGCGCAGCGCCTCGCCGACGCCGGCGTGCGTCGTTACAACCACAATCTGGAAGCGCCGCGCGCGAAGTTCCCGGAGATCTGCACCACCCACACCTGGGAAGACCGCGTTGCCACCGCGCAGCTCGCGATCGACGCGGGCATGGAGCTCTGCTGCGGCGGCATCGTCGGTATGGGCGAGACGCTCGAACAGCGCGTCGACTTCGCGTTCGAGCTCGCCGCGCTCAACCCGTGCGAGGTGCCGATCAACCTGCTCGACCCGCGGCCCGACACGCCGATGGCCGACTTCGAGCTCATCTCCCCCCGTGAGGCACTGCAGGCCATCGCGCTGTTCCGCCTCGTGCTGCCCGGCGCGTGGCTGCGCCTCGCCGGTGGTCGCGAGAAGGTGCTGGGCGAATTGCAGGCGATGGGCCTGCTCGCCGGCGCCAACGCACTGATCGTGGGCAACTACCTCACCACCGAGGGCCGCCCCGCCGAAGCCGACCACGCACTGCTCGACGCGTTGGGCATGCCGGTGGCCGAGGGCCCGGGCGAGGGCCGCTTCATCGTGGATGCCGACGGCGCCCACAGCCGCCCGGCGCAGGCGCCCGCCACTTCGGGCCACACGCGCATCGCCGTCCGCGCGGAGTAGCTGCGCTTACTCCGGCTCGACCGCGCTCGCGGTGAGGCGGCCGGTGCGGAAGAACTCCTCGCGCGGGCCCGGTCGCCACAGGTCGTACTGCCCCACCACGACCCAGCAGACGAACAGCCCGACGAGTTCCTCGATCAGCACGACCCACCACACGGGCAGGAGCGCGTCGTGCGGGAACGACGCGCCGAGGAACGGCCACCAGAACAGGTCCTGGTTGGTGAACGCGCCCGACAGGATGATTCCGGCGAACACACCGATCGGCAGACACAACCAACGTCGGCGCAGCAGCCGCGACCGACCGATGGTCCCGACCATCACGACGGTGAGCATTCCCACCGCGAACAGCAGCGTGTAGCCGTACGACCGGTAGCCGAACGGGATGTCGAGCAGCAGCGGCAGCAACGACCCGAGCGCGACGAGGCGGTAGTCGATGCCGACGCTGCGGAAGATCGTGGCCACGCCGAAGACCGAGAGCCCGATGTACCAGAAGAACACGCGGGCAGGCTACGACGTGAACGAGGCGCGGATGAGCCCGTGAGCTAGGGCTCGACCGGATCGTCGCCGAGCACGGCCGACGCAACGAGGATCGCTCCGCAGTTGTCGCAGTGCTCGATCGTCCCCGCCGGCGCGTGCCGGATGCGCTCGGCCTCGGTGGAAGGGATCGACAGGTGGCAGGCCCCGCACGCCGTACCCACGAGCCGGGCGACGCCGGTGCCGTGGGTGAGCGTGCGGCAGCGTTCGTACTCGGCGAGGAGCGCGGCGTCGATACGGGTCGCGAGCTCCTGGCGCGCGGCGAGTTCGACCCGGGCCTGGGCCTTCACCGCGTCCTCGGCGGCGGTGAGCTGCCCGCCTAGCGACTCGAGCTGCGTGCGGTGCGCGGCCACTGCCGCGGTGAGCGCGGCGAACTTCGCGTCGAGGGGCTCGCGCTGCTCCATGAGCTCGAGCTCCGTGGTCTCGAGCTCGCTCTGGTGGGAGCGCAGCTGCTCCACCTCGGCCTGCATGGCCTGGAGCTCCTTGGGTGAGCTGATCTCGCCCGAGTACATCTTGCGCTCGACCTCGTCGGCCTTGGCCTTGAGTGAGCTGGCCTCGTCGTCGAGCGCCTTCTCCCGGCGGTCGACCGCATCGCGGTCGGCGCGCACGAGCGCGAGGGCGGCCTCGGTCGTGGACAACGTGGTCTCGGTGTCGGCCACCGCGGCGCGCTCGGGCAGGGTGTCGTGCTGATGGCGGAGCCGGTCGACCGCGGCATCGTGTTCCTGGAGCGAGAAGAGAGCTTCGAAGCCGTCGCTCATCCTGAGGGCTTCGCGAGAGTCGTGGTCGTGGGCGGCGTGGTGGTGACCGGCGTCGTGACCGGTGGACGGGTGACCGGCGGACGGGTGATGGGGGTGGTGTTCTGGGTGCTCACACCCGGAGTCTGCGACACGGTGGGCAGCTGCGTCGCATCGACGGGGACCTGCGCGCCGCGGCCGCCGTCGGGATTGACGAACTGCCCCGGTCGCGCACAGACCGGTCCGGGATCGGGCAGCGGGTTGTCGGCCTGGTTGGCGAGCGCCTGGCTCATGAAGGCCCGAAAGATCGGCGCCGATGAGTCACCACCGAAGCCGGCGCCGGCGATCTGGCCGGTGCGGTTGCCGAACCACACCGCCGTGGCGAGCTGCTGGCCGCTCCCTGCGGGGTTGGCGCCGATGAACCAGGCGTCGGCCCGATTGTCGGTGGTCCCGGTTTTGCCGAACACCTCCTGGCCGCTGAATGCGGCGTTGGTACCGGTGCCTCCGGTGACCACGCCCCGCAACACGTTGGCCTCGCAGGCCGCGACATCGGCGTCGAGCACCCGGTCACCCGCGTCGTTCGCGTTGTCGATGAGCACCTTGCCGTCGGGGCCGACGACCTTCGTCACCACGTAGGGCTTGTGGTGCACGCCACCGTCGGCGATGGTGGCCATGACCGTGGCCATCTCCATCGGGGTGGCCTCCACGGTGCCGATGGACAGGGTCAGGAACTGATCGTTCTGGGTGGGGCGGGTCTGTTGCACGCCCATCTTGTGCGCGAGGTCGATGAGCTTGTCCTGCCCGACGCTGGTGGACAGGCGCACGAACGCGCAGTTCACCGAGCCGGAGGTTGCCGACCAGAGGTTCTCGATCCCGCCGCCGTCCTCCGCGTTGTTGGTGGTGACGCTGCCGAATCGCTTCACCGAGCAGGGTGCGGTGCCGTCGACCTGGTCGTTGGGCGAATAGCCGTTCTGCAGCGCGCCACCGAGGGTGATGACCTTCCACGTGGACCCGGGCTGGCGACCGATCGGGTGGGTGGCGATGTTGTACTGGCTGCCCGCGAAGTCGGGGCCGCCCACCATGGCCTTCACCGCGCCGGTCGCCGGCTCGATCGACACCAGCGACGAGATCCAGTCGGGGCCCTTCTGCGGCTTCGCGTTGTTGGTCGCGTCATCGGCCTGGTTCTGCATCGTGTGATCAAAGGTGGTGGTGATCTTCAGGCCACCCTTGAGGAGCTTGTCGGTGCGCTCCTTCACCGTGGCGCCCATGCGCGGATCGGCAAGGAGCTGGTCCTGGACCTCGGCCACGAGGTAGTTGTCGGGCCGCTGCTCCTTGACGGGAGGAATCGTGGGCAGCGGCTCGTTGTTGGCGGCGTCGGCCTCGGTCTGCGTGATGTAGCCCGAGTCCACCTCGCCGCGCAGCACATCGGCGCGGCGGCGGATGGCGCGGTCGGGGTAGGTGAACGGGTTGTTGCCCTCGGGGTTGGAGATCAACCCGGCGAGCAGCGCGGCCTCACCGATGGTGAGCTCGTCGAGACGCTTGCCGCGGGGCAGTGCCGCGCCGGGGTCGGCGGTGAGGAAGTAACGCCGGGCCGCGGCCTTGATGCCGTAGGAACCCGAGCCGAGGTAGATCGTGTTGAGGTACTCCTCGAGGATCTTCTTCTTGGAGAACTTCTCGTTGAGGCGCAGCGCGTCCTCGATCTCCTTCACCTTGCGGTTGACCGTCCGCTTGTTGGTGAGGATGCGGTTCTTCACCAACTGCTGGGTGATGGTGGAGCCACCCTGCTCGATCTGGCCCGACGTGACGTTCTTGAGGAACGCCCGGAACACGCCGCCGAGGTCGATGCCGTCGTTGGTCCAGAAGGTGCGGTCCTCGGTGGCGATCACCGCGTTCACCACGCGAGGCGGCACCTCGTCGATGCGCACCGGGTCGCGGAACTGGGCGCCGAGCGTGCCCATCTCCTCGGTGCCGTCGTTCCAGTAGATGGTGGACGGCTCGGCGAGCGCGCTGAGGTCGGCGACGGCCTTGGTGGTGTAGTGGTGGGCGGTCACCACCTCGACGGTCCCGGGGACGAGGGCAGCCAGACAGGCGCCGACGGCGATGCCGCCGACGATGACCGTCAAGAGGAAGGTGAGAAGCATCCGGGGAAGGCGCATGGCGGTTTCCCAGGATGGCACACGGACCCCCCTGCGGAGGCGTCAGGCCGGGTGCCCGGGCTCTCAGCCGGCGTTCAGGCAGCCTCTCAGATGGGTGGGCAGAACGCCTGCTCAGACCTGGCCCTTGGTCAGGGCGTTGGTGATCAGTTCGGCATAGGCGAGGCGGCCCTCGGGGTTCAGGTGGATCCCGTCGTTGTAGAACCAACCCGGGTTCGCATTGCCCTCTTTGTTCCAGTCGACCAGCACGGCGTTCTTGTACTTCTTGACCTCGTTGGCGAGGGTGTCGTTGTCGGGACCCTCCCAGGAGCGGGGCGCCTTCACGTTGACGATGACCACTCGCTTCGCACCGCTGACGATGCCCATCAGGCGCTCGAACTGCGCGGGGTCGATCTCGCCGTTGGTGCCGAGGTGGATCACCACCCGGTCGCCGAGCAGGCCCTGGTCCTTGAGCGACTGCACCTCGTCGACCCCGGCGGCGTACTGACGGCTCTCGGCTGCGTCCACGACCGTGACCTCGGACCCCGCGCCGATCACCTGGTTGAGGATCTTGAGCAGCGCGTCCCTGGAGCCGAGCATCACCGAGTCGCCCACCGTGGTGACGTAGCCCGCGCGCAGGCCACTCGGCGCGACGGTCGTGGTGGTGGTCGCGGCGCCGGGCAACGTGCTGGGCGGCGCCGTGGTGTTCGGCGTGATGAGGACCGAGCTCTCCTTGGGGAAGCCGCCCGGCGGGCCGCTCGCCTCTGCGCTCACCATCCGCACGGTGACGAACAGCAGCGCGACCACGGTGACCCCCGCGCCGACCGCGAGCCACTTGTTGGCGGTGGCGCGCCGTGACCCGGTGGACTCCTTGTAGTTCGACCACCAGCGCTCGAGCGCGCCGTGGCGGATCGGCTCCTCGAGGTAGTGGTACGAGAGCGCGGCGATACCGAAGGTGAGGGCGAGGCGCAGGATCAGCAGCGGCAGCCCGGTGAGGCCGATGTCGGAGTGCGGCCGGGTGACCATGAAGATCGGCCAGTGCCAGAGGTAGATGCCGTAGGCGCGCACGCCGATCCAGCGGAACACCGCGAGGCCGAGCACCGCCGAGGAGAACTTCGCCTTCGGATGCACGGTGGCGGCGATGAGCACCGCGGACACGATCGCGGCCACGAGGAAGCCCCCGCGCCAGAGGCCCTGGTCGAGGAAGCTCACCGTGTGGAACATCCACAGCAGCACGAGCGCGCTGATCGCCGCGGCGACATCGAGCACGATGCCCGCGTTGCGGCCGGTACGACCCTGCAACTTCCACGGTGCCCACACGAACGCGAGTGCGGCGCCGAGCAGCAGCGCGGCGGCGCGCGTGTCCGTGCCGTAGTAGACGCGCGACGGATCGTGGAAGGGCCGGTAGAGGATCGCCATCAGCGCGGTCGACACCACGACACCCGCGAGGACCGCGAGGAGGACCCGCTTCTTGTTGCCGCCCCACACCTTGAAGGCGGCGAGAAGGATGATCGGCCACAACAGGTAGAACTGCTCCTCGACCGCGAGCGACCACACGTGCTGGAGCAGCGGTGGCCGGCCCGCGGCCTGGAAGTACGACAGGTTGCGGAAGATCAGGAACCAGTTCTCGACGTAGAAGACCGCGGCGAGCACCTCGCCACGGAGCTGATCGAGCACGTCGGGGAGGAACAGCGCGGCGTAGAGGCTCACCACCGCGAGCATCACGAACAGCGCGGGGAGGAGCCGCCGGGCCCGGCGGTACCAGAACCGCCCGAGGCCGAGGTTGCCGTGGTTGGTCCAGTCGGCGAGGAGCAGACAGGTGATCAGGTAGCCGCTGATGACGAAGAAGACGTCGACGCCGAGGAAGCCGCCCCGCCACCACGGGACGTCGGCGTGGTACAGCAGCACTGCGAGCACCGCAACGGCACGCAGGCCGTCGAGCGCGGGGATGTAGCCGAGCCGGGGCGCGCGCGTGTGTGAAGCGGCGGTCGCGCCTGCCTCATCCTCCGTCGCCGTGGCCATCCGCACATGGTCGCGCACGGAACCGCCACAGAGGTAGGCAATCGCCACTTCCTCAACAGCAGTTCAACGGCGCGCGTACTCCGGCGTCCCCGGTCGCCGTGCGAGAATCCCGGGCATGAGCACCGAATCACTGGCCCGGCTGACCGGCCGCACCGCACTCGTCACCGGCGCGTCGAAGGGCATCGGCCTGGCCATCGCCGCCGCGTACGCCCGCGAGGGCGCGGCGGTGATGATCTCCTCGCGCAAGCAGGCCCAGCTCGACGACGCCGCCGCCACGATCCGGGCAGCCACTCCCGGCGCCGAGGTCGCGACCTTCGCCGCGAACGCGGGCGACCCCGAAGCGGCCGAGGCGTGCGTGACCGCGACCGTCGAGCGCTTCGGCGCCCTCGACATCCTGGTGAACAACGCGGCCACCAACCCATCGATGGGCCCCACCATCGAGGCCGACCTCAGCGCGTGGGACAAGACCTTCCAGGTGAACCTGCGCGGCCTGTTCGTGTGGACGCAGCTCGCCTGGCGAGCGCGCATGCAGGAGCACGGTGGGTCGGTGATCAACCTGTCGTCGATCGGCGGGCTACGCGGTGACGCGTCGATCGGCGTCTACAACACCACCAAGGCGGCGATCATCCACCTCACGAAGATCCTCGCCGTCGACATGGGACCGCAGGTGCGGGTGAACGCGATCGCCCCCGGGTTGGTGAAGACCGACTTCGCCCGCGCACTGTGGGAGGAGCACGAAGCCCTCGCCGCGCGCACGCTGCCGTTGCAACGGCTCGGCGAGCCCGACGACATCGCCCCCGCCGCGGTGTTCCTCGCCAGCGACGAAGCGCGCTGGATCACCGGCCACACCCTGGTGGTCGACGGCGGCGCGCTCGCCGGCCCCAGCGTCGTCGGCGGCTAGCTAGAAGGGGTGGTTGAGCGCGAAGGGGACGTCGGCGAAGTGGGCGGCCTGGTCGCGCAGCTCCTCGACGGTCCAGCGGTGGTCGGTGTCGATGCGGTCGACGATCGCGAACGGTTGGAACAGCGCGACGGTACCGCCGACCACGAAGAACACGCGGCCCTTGATCGGGCAGTCGGCCGTTGCCAGGTAGGCGACGAACGGTGACACATTGCCCGGCTCGAACGGGTTGAACTCGAGCTGCTCGCGCTCGGCGTTGCGCTCGCCCGATCCGGGGATGGTCGCGGTGAGCCGGGTGGCGGCCGCGGGCGCGATCGCGTTCACCCGCACGCCGTACCGCTCGAGCTCCATCTGGCTGATGATCGTGAGCGTGGCGATACCGGTCTTGGCTGCGCCGTAGTTGGTCTGGCCCGCGGTGCCGAACAAGCCCGACGTCGACGACGTGTTGATCACCGACGCGTTGACCGGCTCCCCCGCCTTCGCGCGCTCGCGCCAGTACGTGGCCGCGTGGCGCAGCGGCACGAAGTGTCCCTTGAGGTGGACGTGGATGACGGAGTCCCACTCCTCCTCCGACATGTTGGTGAGCATCCGGTCGCGCAGGATGCCCGCGTTGTTGACCAACACGTCGAGGCCGCCGAAGGTGTCGATCGCGGTGCGGATCAGGCGCTGCCCACCTTCCCAGTCGGCGCAGTCGTCGGTGTTGGCCACCGCCTCACCGCCCAGAGCCGTGATCTCGTCGACCACCTGTTGCGCGGGGCCGGCATCGGCCCCGACGCCGTCGGCCGAACCGCCGAGGTCGTTGACCACCACCTTGGCGCCCTCGCGGGCGAAGAGCAGCGCGTGCTCGCGGCCGATGCCGCGCCCCGCGCCGGTGATGACTGCGATCCGTCCGTCGAGTGCACCCATGAGTCCTCCAGTTGCCGACCGGCGGGGAGGGTACCGCGGTCCTGCGCGCGTTACCGTCCTGACCCATGGCGACGTTTCCGAGCTTCGACGGCGTGACCCTCTCGTACACCGACGACGGTGACGGGCCGGTGCTCGTGCTCCTGCACGGCTTCGCGGCCGACACCAACGTGAACTACGTGCGACCCGGCCTGTTCGACCTCTTCCTCGACGAGGGCTTCCGCGTGATCGCCTTCGACGCGCGGGGCCACGGTCTCTCCGAGAAGCCGCGGGAGCCCGAGGGCTATGCCAACGACGCGATGCGTCACGACGTGGCCGCGTTGCTCGACCACCTCCGCATCGACTCGTGTGTGCTCGTGGGTTACTCGATGGGCGCGCACACGTCGCTGCGCGTCGCGCCGCGCGAACCTCGGGTGAAAGCGCTGGTGCTGCTCGGCATCGGCGAGAACGCGGAGCGCAACGCCGAAGGCCCTGGAGATGGCGGGGGTGACGGCGCGGGCGAGGATCGGCGCGCCGCGATGATCGCCGCGCTCACCACCGAGGACCCGGAGGAGATCGAGGCATCGGGACTGCGCCGCTTCCGCGTGATGGCAGGCAACGACCGCACACCGCTGATCGCGTACATGAGCACGCCGGCCGGTGGCGAGGTGACCAACCTCGATGACATCGCGGTGCCGGTGCTGCTCGTGGTGGGCGAGAGCGACGTCGAGGCCGGCGACCCGACCGGGCTCGCCCAGCGGCTCGACGCGCAACTCGTGCGGGTTCCCGGCGACCACTTCCAGGCCAACGCGCGCCCGGAACTGCACCGCGCCGTACTCGACTTCCTCGCGACTCTCTAGGGAGTCACGTCCTCCACCATCGTGAGCCACTTCTCGGCCACGAACGACGCGGGATCCACCGGCAGCGCGGCGCGCGCGGGCGAGTCGTAGTACGCGCGGTCGGCGGCTTCGAAGTCGCCGTCGGCGGACACCACCCACACGAAGCCCTCGGCCTCGCGGTCGACGACCGCACTCTCCACGGTGAACCCGAACTGTGCGCGCACTTCACACGCGGCGCGCCACGCGTCGAGGAACGCGTCGACCGATCCGGGCTTCAACTGGTACCGGCGCAGCTGCACTCCGCTCATAGCCACTCCTTCATCCGCGGGCAACCTAGAGGAGGCCGAGGTCGCGGGCCCAGGCGAGGTTGCGGCGCGCCGATCCCACGTGGGCGATGTGCACGACGTGACCCTCGCCCTGCCCCGGCTCGCCGTGCAGGATCTTGTCGCCGCTCGCGTCCTGTTGCTCGACCTCGGCGGCGGTCGCCAACGCGTCGAGCTCCTGCCAGTACGCGAGGTCCTCTGCGGTCGGCGAGAACACCTCGTGCACCAGCGGCACGTGCCCGGCGTGACCGAGCATCATCCCGTAGTAGCCGAGGTTGCGCAGCCCGGTCGCGAACGACCGCAGGCCGTCGGCGTCGTCGACCCGCCCGCCCCACATCCCGCTGATCGGGTAGCGGATGTCGGCCGCGCGGGCGTCGACCAGCACCTTCGAGCGGAGGAACAACGTCTCCTCGCCCTCGGCCGTCCAGCGGAAGCCGATCGCCTGGTGGATGTCGCCGAAGCGCGAGATCGCACCACCCATGTAGCCCACGCGGGGAGACGCCATTGCGATCTCGTACGCGAGACGGATCGCGTTCGCGGTCTCCAGGATCGGGTAGATGAGCAACGATCCCGGGGGCAGACCGTGCTCGACCTCCGCGCAGGTGAGCAACGCATCGGTCGCGTGCACATCGGCCGGGCTCTCGATCTTCGGGAGCAGGATCCCCTTGAGCGACGGACCCACGACCGCGTCGAGGTCGCGCAGGGTCATCCCGGTCGACGGCGGCTGCACGCGCGCGAACAGCCACGGCAACTCGTCGGGCTCGCGCGAGTCGAAGAACCCGCGCGCCACCACTCGGCCGCGCACTCGCTCCCGCTCGGGGTACGGCGTGCGGGGCTCCTCGAGGTCGACGACCATCGCGTCGGCCCCCGACGTCGCGGTGGTGGTGAGGGCCTCCGCGTCGTCGCCGGGCGCGAACACCAATGACCGCAATGGGCGGGTGAACGGTCGTTCCACGGTCATGTCTGCTCCTGCTGCTGCTCGGGCGGCGCCAGTGCCTCACGCACCGCGCGCTCCACGGTGGTTCCGGCGAAGAAGTCGGGGTTGGCCTCGACGTGCAGGCGAGCGGGGTTCACGAACGTGAACTCGCGGAACTCCTCGCGGGTGAGCACGCCGTGCTCCACCAACTCGAACGCCTCGGCCACCGGTTCGTTCATGTCGCGCACGTCCCAGTGGGAGATGTCGCTCCCGAAGATCGGCCGCAGCCGCGCGCCGAACGGGTTCACGTCTTCGCGGAACGCCCACGCGACGAGCGGATCGTCGGCCTCGCAGCCGAACGAGAAGTTCGGCACGAACCGCGTCGCCAGGTCCTCGGCCCGCGCCATCCCGACCGCCGCGAACTCGTCGACGTTCGCGGGCCGAGCCGCGGGACGGGCGAAGTACTCGCGCAGCTCGCCCAGTCGCGCCTGCACCGCGTCGTCGCCATACCGGGAGAGCCAGCCGGCCAGCTCGTCGACGTCGAGCGCGTCGGGGTCGAGCTCCTGGATCGCGACGCGGTTGCGCTTGTCGTAGTGACCCGCGAGCGACGCGTAGAGCGCACACGCCCACGCGACGCCGCCCTCGAGGAACCCGACGCGGAGCTGCGGAAAGCGATACGTGACCCCCGAGAGGAACAGCGACTTGCACAACGACTCGTGGGCGGCAGCCAGGCCGTTCACGTGGTTGTACACGTAGTTCGACACCGAGCGGGTGACGCGGTGCTGCTGCAACGCGCTGTGCACGACGGGCGCGATACCGAGTTCCACACACGCGCCCCAGAACGGGTCGTAGTCGTACTCACTGTCGAGGCCGAACATGTCGAGCCGGTACCCGCCGTCGGGCAGCTCACGCCGCGCGTAGCCCGCGATCACCGCGGTGCGGAACCCCAGGTGTTCCACCGCGTCGCGCAGCACCGTGACCGCGATGTCGGGCGTGGTCATGGGGACGAGCGCACCCACGGTGCAGCGGTCGGTGTACGGCGCGAACTGACGCGCGTGCAACCGGTTGACCGCCATGCACGCGGCCGCGGCCACCTCCCCGTCGGTGATCTCGAAGTAGCCGAGCGCCATCGACGGGTACAGGATCGTGTGGTCGATGCCCATCTCGTCGAGCCGTTCGTGGAGGAGCGCCGGGAGGTGCGCGGTCGCGCGGTCACGCACGTTCGCGGTCTGCCAGCCCCACCACGAAGGCATCGCCTTCCACCCGGCCCGCACCGCGGGGTCGTCACGATCAGCCAGGCTCGACGAGGTGTCGAACGTCCGGGCCGTCGCGAGGAAGCGCTCGCGCAGCGCCGGCCCCCCGAGCTCCTCGACGGTCGCGACCACTTCGTCCTGGAGGATCGGCCCCAGCTCCACGAAGTGTCCGTCGGCATCGATGATCGGATGATCGAGCGATTCACGCACGCGCGCCGCGGCGCTGAGACCAGTCATGGCCACCACCTCCAGTCGCGCACACTACGGCCCGGCGGGAGCTCGCGCATCGGGGCCGGATGCACTAGAACCGCACCCATGCAGCGGGATGCGGCCGACGTCGCCGCCTACAAGCGCAACGGCGACTGGGGTGAGACCACCGTGGGCGACGCGGTCGCGGCGTGGGCGCGCACCCAACCCGATGCCGACGCCTTCGTCACCGTGGGCGCCGACGGCAGCTCCGACCGGGCCGTCACCCGCACGTCGTGGGCGCAATACGACGAGCGGGCAACGCGGCTCGCGCGGGTGCTGGCCGGCGGTCGCCTCGCCCGCGGCGACCGGGTCGCGGTGGTGCTCCCCGACGGCGCCGCGGTGCACATCACGTTCGTCGCCGCGGAGCGCGCCGGACTCACGGTGGTGGGGATCGGCCACCGGGCGGGCGACGCCGAACTGCGCCACCTGCTCGGCCTCACGCAGGCCAAGGCGCTCGTGACCATGGCGGAGCACCGCGGCCGTCCGTCGGGCGAGTTGTTCGCGGAGCTGTGCGCCGAGGGCCTGCCGCTGGCCCACCACGTGGTCATCGACGAGCAGGCGGCCGACGACCCGCTCGTGGACGGTGAACTCACCGCGCCCCGTATCTCCGACACCGACCTCGCCCGCCGCGCGTACGGGCCCGACGACGTGTTCCTCCTCAACTCCACGTCGGGCACGACCGGCCTGCCGAAGTGCGTGATCCACACCCAGAACCGCTGGATGTACTTCCATCGGCTCGCGGTCGATGCGGGCGAGATGCGTCCCGGGGACGTGTTCCTCAGCGCGCTCCCCGCGCCCTACGGGTTCGGGATCTGGACCCAACACGTCACCCCCGCGATGCTCGGCGCGCCCACCGTCGTGCACGAACGCTTCGACGCCGACGCAGTGCTCGAGTCGATGGAGCGCGAACGGGTGTCGGTGCTCGCGTGCGTGAGCACGCAATTCCTCATGATGCTCAAGTCGCCGACGATCGAGACGCGCGATCTGTCCGCGCTGCGGTGCATGTTCACCGGCGGTGAGGCGGTGCCCCATGAACGCGCCGCGCGTTTCGAGGACGTCACCGGTGCACGGGTACTGCAGTTCTACGGCTCCAACGAGACCGGTGCACTCAGCTACACGACCATGCGCGACGACCGCGCACATCGCCTCGAAACTGCCGGCCGGGTGATCCCCGGCATGCACGTGCGCCTGCTCGACGACGGCGGCGCCGAGATCACCGAGCCCGGCGTACCCGGCAACCCAGTGTGCCGGGGCCCGGCCACGTGCGAGGGTTATCTCGACGACGAACGCGCGAACGCGGCACTCTTCACCGCCGACGGGGCGATGTACATCGGCGACGTGTGCACCATCGACGGCGAGGGTTACCTCC
>Ga0209068_10000679_pt1 | contig 18010 bp, 17 predicted proteins | sample ColStrG_CSR_2012_FD_187200 | JGI IMG/M metagenome (GOLD analysis project Ga0209068, IMG submission 187200) | Freshwater sediment microbial communities in response to fracking from Pennsylvania, USA - Cold Stream Run_MetaG_CSR_2012 (SPAdes)... | ecosystem: Environmental > Aquatic > Freshwater >... | reverse complement strand
GCGGGGCGCGCGGGAGCTGCTGCGCGAGAACGCGCTCACGCGGCTGTTCGGCGAGGTCGCGCTCGTCGGCGCGGTGCGCCGCCCCGAGCGGGTGCTCGCGGTCGGCCTGGCGCTCGCGGTGATCGGTTGGGGCCTCGACACGCAGACGCACGTCGAGACCGACATCACGAAGCTCGTGCCGCAGAGCCTCAGCTCGCTCAGCGCCCTCAACGAGCTCGAGCGCACGACCGGCGTGGGCGGCGAAATCGACCTGATGGTCTCCGGACGCAACCTCGCGCAGCCGGCGACGATCGAATGGATGACCGCCTACCAGGCGGCGGTGCTCAAACGGTTCGGCTACAGCACCGGCCGCGGCTGCGGCAAGGCGCCGCTATGCCCCGCCTTCTCGCTGCCCGACCTGTTCCAGCGCCAGGCGGGAACGACCGGCAGCGCGCAGGCGCTGACGCAGGGGCGCGTCAACGGCCTGCTGGGCGTGATCCCGCCCTACTTCTCCCAGGACGTCATCACCCCCGACCATCGCGTCGCGACGCTCGCGTTCGGGATTCGCCAGATGAGCCTCGCCGACCAGCAGCGGCTGATCGATCGCATGGCCTCGACGCTGCATCCGCCGGCGGGAGTCAGCGCCACCCTCGTCGGCCTGCCGGTGCTTGCCGCGCGCTCGGGCTCGGCCGTCGCCGACCCGTGGCGACGACTGGAGACGCTGCTCGTCGGTCTCGCCGCCGTGGCGCTCGTGCTGCTCGCGGCCTTCCGCGGCGACGTGCGCCGCGTGCTCGTGCCGCTGACGCCGATCGTCCTCGCGACCGGCTGGTCGGCGCTGATCCTGTTCGCGGTGCGCGTCCCGCTGAACCCGATGTCGGTCACGTTGGGCGCGCTCGTGATCGCGATCTCGACCGAGTTCAGCGTGCTGCTCTCCGAGCGTCACCGCCAGGAGGTGCTCGCCGGACACGACACGATCGAGGCGCTGCGACGCACCTACCGGCGCACGGGCGCCGCGGTCGCGGCCTCCGGCGTGACCGCGATCGCCGGCTTCGGCGTTCTCGCACTGTCTGACATCCGGATGCTGCGCGACTTCGGCCTGGTCACGCTGATCGACCTCACGGTGTCGCTGCTCGGCGTGCTCGTGGCGCTGCCGGCGGCGCTCGTGATCGCGGCCGGCGCTGTCGAGGGCGAGGGCGGCGAGCGCTCGCTCCCGCGCCGGCGCTCGGCGCGCTCGCTGCTCGAGCGCGTGCATCTGCGCGGCCGGCGGGGCCATCGCACGGGACGCGGCGACGCGCGCCATGAGCCCGCCTGAGTACCCCGAGGAGCTCGCGGGCCCTCGCGCGCCCGCGGCCGAACGCGCGGACGAGCAGACCGGCGACGCCGGTGCGCCGTCGCCGCACTACGGACGCTACGTCGGCCTGCTCGCCGTCGTGGTGCTCGTGCTGATCACGCTCAACACGTTCGTGACCAAACCCAACGGCGGCAGCGGCTTCGCGCCCGGCCAGCAGGTCGCGCCGTTCGCCGTCCCACTCGCGCTCGGCAACCTCCGGGGGGACGCCAACGTCGCCACGCGCGCCAACGAGGGACCCGCCGGGCGGCGGCCGGCGTGCGAGGTGCGCGGGCCTCGGATTCTCAACGTCTGCGAACTCTACGAACATGCCCCCGTAGTGCTCGCGCTGTTCGTCAATGGCGGCAGCTGCCCGAACACGCTCGACGACATGCGGGCGCTGCGCAGCTCGTTCCCGGGCGTGCGTTTTGCGGCCGTCGCAATCAAGGGCGACCGCGAAGCGCTGCGCCGGCTCGTGCGCGAACGCGGGCTGTCCTATCCGGTCGGCATCGACAGCGACGGCGTGCTCGTCTCGCTCTACAAAGACACGAGCTGCCCGCAGGTCAACTTCGTGCTTCCCGGCGGGACCGCGCAGAGCAGGGCGCTGCTGCGGCGCGTGCCGCTGTCGACGCTGCGCGCGCGTGTCGCGGAACTGGTTGCGGCGGCGCGGGCCCGCGGGTGGCGCGGAGCGGCGTGAGCGGCGAACCCGCGGAGGCCGCGCTCGGCTGGCGCGCGCCAGAGGTGCAGAGCGAGCTGCCCGAGCTGCAGCTGCTCGTCAGCGAGGTCGAGGTCGCGCGCGTCACGCCGCTCACGGGCGACTCGCCGGCCGACATCGGCCTGCGCCTGCGCGAACTGTCAAGCAGGGTTCGCGGCGCGCGCGCGATCGGCATGCGCGGCGAGGCGATCCCGTCTGCCTATCGCGTCTTCTACCGCCACATCGGGCTCGACCCGGACGTCGAGCGCACGCCGATCGAGGCCGCCGTGCTCGAGCGCATGGTGCGCGGCGCGTTCCCGACGGGCGGCCTGCTCGCCGACGTGCTGCTGATCGCGCTGCTCGACACGTCTGTTGCCGTGTGGGCGCTCGACAGCGAGACCGTCGACGGTCCGCTTGGGATTCGCACGAGCAACGACGGCGAGCCGCTCGGGAGCGCCGTCGATGCGATCGCGCTGCCGGCCGGTCGGCTCGTCGTCGCCGACTCCTCGGCGGCGCTCGCGGTGCTGTTCGGCGAGCTCGCGGCCGGCCACGCGCCGGGCCCGCGCACACGCCGGTTGACGTTGTTCGCGGTGCAGGTCGCGGGCGTCCCGCGCCTGTATGCCGAAGAGGCGCTGTGGTCCTGCGCGACGGCGCTCGAATACCGCTGAGCGGCGACGCGGGACCGGCGAGCGGAGCGGGATGCGCTGGTAGACTCGAGTCTCGTTCTGCTGTGAGGAGGATGGTGTGGTGCAGTTGGAGCAGCTGGTTGATCGGAGCGGTTCGCAGCAGTCGCTGATCGGCTCACAGCGCCCCGCTGCCGACGCCCAGGCGCTGCTCGAGCGCGACGCCGTCGACGCGGCCGCGCAGCTGCAGGCGCGCCGCGCGCTGAAGACGCAGATCGCCCGGCTCGAGCACGACGTCTCGGCGATCGTCGTCGAGCGCTTTCCGTTCATCGACGCGCCTTGCCCGCAGCCGACGACGCTGCGCGCGGGCGGCCCCCGCCTTCCCGACCTCGCCGAGCTCGAGCGCTCGCGCGACCGCCTCGCCGGCACGCTGCAGGAGCTTCGCGGCGCTGTCAGCAGGCGCGCCGCGCGCGAGAACGAAGCGCGCGAGCTGCTCGAGCGGATGAAGCTCGAGCCAGGCCGTTACAAGTTCGTGCGCCTGCCGGTCAGCGAGCTCGGCCAGGGCGGGTGCGGCGTGTGGGAGGTCCGCCCCCGCCTCGGCCTGATCGGCATGCTCGCCGGCTGGTGGCAGGTCAAGCTCTCCTCAGGCTGTCCGTTACCCAGGGGGTCGCGCTCCACGCGCGACCCCGATCCCGCTCGGCGCCGATGCGTCGCAGCAGCTCGGCCAGCGTGTGGCGCTGGCGTTCGGTCATCGAGCCGACGGTCTTCTTCTCGGACATGGGGATCTGCGAGAGGAAGCGCCTGCATCGGGTCTGGCCCCAGCGGCGCTGACTCATGAGCAGGTCCGCGACGGCCATGCTGTGGGCCTCCCAGGGGCATTCGAGGATCACCTCCGCGACGCCGAGCTCGCCGGTGGCGACTCGACGCTTGAGATCGGCGCGTGCGAGTCGAACCTCGTTGGCGCGTTCCAGCGCGCGCATGTACTGGGGACCGGCAGGGGCTACCGTCGCTGTCGCGTTCATCTTCTGCAATCTCCCCGTTGCCGCCGCGAGGAACTCGCGCGGCGCCAACATCCTTGCTCGATTTTTTTTACAGAACCGCGCCATGCCAGCGTCAGCAGGCGTCTCCCCGCGAGACTCGCGAGCGACGTTCTCACCACACACATCTCTCCGGCAGCTACTTGGGGCGGACCCCGATACGTTCAGGCAGAGCGCAGTTGGCAAGGTAGCCAGGACTCGATCCCCGGTCAACAGCACCCGCGGCGCTTCGTACGCTAGAAGCGGCCTTTTTCGTCGTCGTCGGCGCTTGTGAAGAAACGGACAAGAGCGGCGGCGCCTGTGCGCCGTCCTAGCCCTGCTCGGGACCCGGCAGCGGTCCGTGCTCGGACTCGAACTCGGCCTTGACGCGCGTGAAGACGTCCAGCGCGCGGTCGAGCGTCGCCGTGTCGTGCGTGGCCATCACGCTCGTGCGCAGCAGCGCGCCGCCGGGCGGAACGGCCGGGTGCAGCGCCGTGTTGACGAACACGCCGGCGTCGTAGAGCGCGCGCCAGAGCAGTGCCGCCTTCCAGTCGTCGCCGACCAGCAGCGGCACGATCGGCGTCACGATCTCGTGTCCGCCGGCGGCGCCGGCGATGAGGCCGGGCGCGTGCGACTGCACGCCCGGATCGGCCGGCAGGAGCTGCGGCTCGACGACCGCGAAGCCCCGCTCGTGCAGGCCGTCGCGCAGGCGCCGCGCGTTCTCGAGCACGCTCTGAAGCAGCGCCGGTCCCTCGTCGGAGCGCAGTACCCGCAGCGCGGCGAGCGCCGCACCGACGGCCGCGGGGACGGCCGAGGCGGTGAACAGGAAGGCGCGCGAGGAGATGCGCAGGTAGTCGATCACCTCGTGCGGGCCCGCGACGAAGCCGCCGCAGGAGGCGAGCGACTTGGAGAAGGTGCCGACGCGCAGATCGACGCGCTCGGCGACGCCCAGCAGTTCCGCCGTCCCAGCGCCGCGGGCGCCGAGCACGCCCGCGCCGTGCGCCTCATCGACCATCAGGCGGGCGCCGTAGCGCTCGCACAGGTCGCAGATCTCGCGCAGCGGCGCGATGTCGCCCTCCATCGAGAACACGCCGTCGACGACCACCAGCACGCCGCCGCCATCGCCCTGGGCGCGCTCCAGCATCTTCTCGAGCTTCTCGAGGCGGTTGTGGCGAAACGCGCGCAGCTTTGCCCGCGAGAGCAGGCAGCCGTCGAGGATCGACGCGTGATCGCCGGAGTCGACGATGACGGTGTCGGCGGGCCCCAGCAGCGTGCCGAGCACGCCGAGGTTGGCCTGATGGCCGGTGCTGAAGACGAGCGCGTCCTCGGTCTCCATCCACTCGGCGATCTCCTGCTCGAGCTCGAGGTGCAGCGGGATCGTGCCGTTCAACAGGCGTGAGCCCGTGAGCCCGGTGCCGTAGCGGTGCAGCGCGTCCTCCGCGCCCCGCATCACACGCTCGTCGCCCGTCAGGCCGAGGTAGTTGTTGGAGCCGAGCATGATCCGCTCGGCGCCCTCCATCTCGACGACCGGCATCGCGGGCGAGCTGAGGACGTGGAAGTACGGAAGCACGTCGGCCTCGCGCGCGGCGGCGAGGACCTCCGAGCGCTCGTGCTCGCGGGTCTTGGCAAAGACGTCGGTGGAGGTGTGCATGTAGTCTGCCGCGCCGTGGGAGTCGAAGTCAGAGCGGTCTCGGGATCGCGCCAGCTGAAGGCGTTCATAGAGGTGCCCTTCAGGCTGCATGCTAACCACCCGATGTGGATCCCACCGCTGAAGCTCGAGCGGCGCATCTTCCTCAATCGCCGGATGAACGCGTTCTTCAGCCACGGCGAGGCCGAGTATTTCCTCGCGCGCCGCGACGGCCGCGTGGTCGGGCGCATCACCGCCCAGATCAACCACGCCTTCAACGACTACCAGCAGAAGCGCTGGGGCTGGTTCGGATTCCTCGAGTTCGAGGACGACCGGGAGGCGCTCGAAGCGCTGCTCGCGGCGGCCGCCGCGTGGCTGGGGGAGCGCGACATGGAGACGATGGTCGGCCCCGCGGACTTCGTCATGAACGACGAGAGCGGCGTCCTGATCGAGGGATTCGAGCTGCGCCCGATGATCCGCCAGCCCTGGCATCCGCCGTACTACCAGCAGCGCATGGAGCAAGTGGGCATGACCAAGGCGATGGACCTGCTGATGTGGAACCTCGAGGTCTCGGACCGCGAGAAGGTGCTGCCGGTGATCTTCGAGCTGGCCGAGAAGGTGCAGAGCGAGCACGGCATTCGCGTGCGCCCGATGCGCCGCCGCCAGCTGCGCAAGGACATGGACGCCTTCGCCGAGATCTACAACGCGGCCTGGTCGAAGAACTGGGACTTCGTGCCGTTCTCCAAGAAGGATCTCGACGCCTACGCCCAGGAGCTGCACCTGGCCTTCGACAAGCACTGGGCGTTCATCGCAGAGAAAGAAGACACGGGCGAGGTCGTCGGCATGGCGATGACGTTCCCCGACATCAACCAGGTGCTCGCGAAGATGAACGGCAAACTGCTCCCGCTGGGGTGGCTGCACTTCCTGCGCAAGGGCAAACTCACGGACCGCGTGCGCGTCGGCTTCCTCGGCGTCAAGCCCGAGTATCAGCACACGGGCGTCGCGGCGAAGCTGTACGTCGAACACTTCAACGCCGCTGCCGTGCGCCCGCAGACGGGCGGCGAGATGGGCTGGATCCTCGAGACGAACACGGCGATGAACCGCGGCATGGAGGCGATGGGGGGGCGCGTCGTCAAGCGCTACCGCGTATACGAGCGGCCGCTGCGCAAATAGGGTCTGAGGCGCCCTCTACACTCCTGCCGATGAGCGAGGCATTCGAGGCCCAGACGGCGCACGCGGACTCCGACGAGGAGGTCCTCGACGCGATCGCGGTGCTCGCGGAGGAGCCCCGCGCGATCGGTGTCTCGGCGTCGCGGCAGGGCACGCTCGAGCGTCGCGCCCCCGCGGTGATGCCGGCCGTGCAGGCTGCCGCGGTGGCCGCCGGAGGCTTTGTCGCGGGCGCCGCGGTCGTCGGCCTCGTGCACCGTCGCCGCCACCGCTCGATGCTGCTCGCCAGGGGCCGGCGCGCCGGCAAGGTTGGCCGCGGCGGCGCCCGTCGCGGCGCGGGCAGGGCTGTCGAGCTCGTGCAGATCGTCGGCAGCCGCTCGCTGCTCGTCGACGTGCATCTGCTCGGCGGCACCGGCGCAGATCGCTGAGGACGCGCTGGCCGGCCCGGTGGAGCTGTCCGCGCAGGTGCGCCCGCCGGGTCCGTTTCGCCTGCCGCGACGCACCGGCATGGACGGGATGCTCCGCCGCCGCGGCGCGGTGCTCGAGCGGCTCGTTCACCTCGACGAGCAGCCCGCGCTGGTGCGCGTCGCCGAAGGCGCCTCGGGCGAGGTGCTGTTCGCGGCCACCGCTCCCAGCCGCGCGGCGGCCCGTCACGGGATCGAGCGGATGCGCTTCGCGCTCGGCGTCGACGACGATCTGCGGCCGTTCCTGCGTGCGCACGCGCGCGATCCGCTGATCGGCTCCTCGCTGCGCCGGCGCCCGTGGCTGCGCGTCGGGCGCCGCCCGGAGCCGTTCGAGGCGCTCACCCTGGCGATCTGCGCACAGTTGATCGAGTCCGGGCGCGCCGCCGCGATCCAGCGGCGGCTGCTCGCCGCGCTAGGGCGGCGATGGGAGGGCGCGGGCGGGCGCGCGGGCGGCCTGCGCGACATGCCGGCAGCGTCGGTGCTCGCGGCGACCGCGCCGGCGCGCCTGCAGTCGTTCGATCTCGCGGCCTCGCGTGCGCTGGCGCTCGTGCGCGCCGCGCGCGAGGTCGCCCGCGGCACCGTCGACCTGCACGGCCCCGACCGCGAGCTCGGCTGGCGACGGCTGCGCGGCATCCCGGGGATCGGCGCGTGGACGGTCGAGATGCTTGCGCTGCGCGGCCAGGGGCGCGACGACCAGCTGCCGGCCGGAGACCTGGGGCTGCTCAAGCTCGCAGGCCGGCTCGCCAGCGGCGGCGATCCACGCGCGGTCGGCGACGAGCGCCAGGTGCGCGAGCTGTTCGCCCCCTACGGCGAGTGGGCTGGGCTTGCGGCGGTGCACGCCGGCGGGATCTGAGCCCCGCCGCCAGCGCGCGGCTGCTCAGCGGTCGCTGCGCACGCGCCGGCGGTGGCCGCGCGCCTCGCGATCCTCATGCACGAGCAGCGCGAACGTCGGGCAGGCACGCGCGGCGCGGATCGCGTGCTCGACCTGCGAGCCCTCAAGCGGCGTGTCGTCGACGAGCGGGTAGCCCCATTCGTCGAGCGTGATCCGCTCGGGCAGCAGCTCGGCGCACATGCCGTGCGCCTCGCAGGTGATCGGGTTGACGCGCACGCGGCGGCTCACGTCCGCCCCGCAGCTCGGCGCGCCGGCTCGTCGCTGACCGGGCGCGCGGGCAGCGGAAGCTCGTTCGGTCGTGCGCAGGCCTCGCAGGGGCCGTGGCGCGCGTGGTCGGCGAACTCGGCCGCGAAGACCTCGAGCGCGCTGAGCGTCATGCTGACGGCGCCGTCGGGGTGCGAGCAGGCGCCCCGCCGCGCCGTCAGCGAGGCGAGGCGCTCGACGCGCTGCACGGTGCGCGCGTCGGCGGCGCCGGCCGCGAACGTCTCGACGGCGCCGGCGATGCCGTCGAGGCCGTGGATGCAGGGGCCGCACTGCCGCACGCTCTGGCCTGCCATCCAGCGTGCGACGCGGGCGGTTTCGGCGACCGGGCAGGCGGCGTCGGAGAGCAGCAGCACGATGCCCGCTCCGAGCGTTGCGCCATGCGGAGCGAGGTGTTCGTTGGAGAGCGCGACGCCGCCGAGGCGCTCGCCTGTGATCCAGGCGCCGGCGTAACCGCCCAGCAGGGCGGCCCGCACGGGCGCGGTGGCGCCGCCGGCGGCTGCGATCAGCGAGCTCAGCGACGCGCCGATCTCGATCTCATAGACCCCGGGGTGCGCCACCGGCCCGGACAGCGTCACGAGCGTCGAGCCCGGCTGGCTGGAGGTCCCGAGCTGGCGGAACCAGGCGGCACCGTGGCGCGCGATCAGCGCGACGTGGGCGAGCGTCTCGGCGTTGTCGACGAGCGTCGGGCGCCGCCGCAGGCCGTGCTCGAAGAGCATCGGCGGCGTGAACGTCGGCTTGGCGGGCCCGCCGGCGAGGTAGTTGACGACCGCGCCCTCCTGGCCGGCGACGTAGTGGGCGGGAACGCTGGCGAGCGTCAGCTTCGGTGCGTGAGGTCCGTCGCCACGGCGGGCCCGTTCGGCGATCGCTCGCTCGATCGCGCCCAAGCCCGACACCGACGCCTCGCCGGCGCACACGATCAGCTCGTCGGCGCCGACGGCTTCGGCCGCGATCACGCCGCCATCGAGCACGAGGTGTGGCAGCGCTTCCAGCAGCGTACGGTCCTTGCGGCTTGCAGGCTCGGCCTCGACAGCGTTCGCGATCACGATCGCCCGACCGCGCGCGCCGGCTACGGCGCGCAGCTTGATCGCGGTCGGGAACGACGCGCCGCCGCGGCCCGTCAGGCCGGCGCGCTCGACCTCCTCGACCAGCATCGCCGCGTGCTCGCGCTGCTCGCGACGCCGGCCCGCGCCTACCGGCAAGGGGCCGTGCAGGGCGAGGTGTTCAGAGAGCGTGGTCGCGCCCTCGGCGCGGATGCCGTCGAGCAGGCGCGGAAGCAACGCGGGGCGTTCGGTCGGGTCGGGGCGCTGCGGGCGGATCTCGCTCGTGGCGGTCGGCGGCGGGTTCATCTCGTGCTCCCGCGGCTCGCCGGCGTGGCGTGCGGGAGCAGGGCGGGCGGCGTGCCGGAGCGCCGTGCCCATTCGGAGCCCAGCGGGCCGTGGGGCAGCCACAGCACGAGGAACAGCGAGAACGCGCCCGCGCCCCCGATCGCAGCACCACGCGTCCCGACGTGCTCCGGCCAGCCGGCGACGACGCGCGCGAGCACGGCCGCGACGACGGCCGCCGCGCAGGCGACGCTGAGCAGCAGCAGCCAGCTGCTTTTCACGTCGCTGCCCGTGCCGAGACCGTGCAGAAGGGCGATCGGCCAGCTCGCATAGGTCAGCCAGTGGACCGCGCGCCAGCTCGAGTAGCCCATCCGCTGGCGCAGCAGGCTGGTGATGATGACGGCGAGGATCAGGTCGAACGAGACCGCGCCCAGGCCAAGCCAGAAAGGGCGGTAGGAGCCGATGAAGGGGATGAACGCCTCGAGCAGGCCGATCGGCGCGAAGCTGTCGAGCACCGACGTGAGGATGTGCAGCACGAGGACCACGAGCGCGAGCAGGGAGACGTTGCGGTGCAACGAGTCGATCACAAAACGCGGCCAGCGCGGGGTGCTCCAGCGCTGCACGTCGAGCACTCCGAGCACGATCGAGATCGTCAGCAGCAGCATCGCGACCGCGCCGGTCGAGCGCGTCAGGTACCAGTAGATGCTCGGTCCGCTGGCGGTGGCCAGGGGGATCACGCGGCGCTCCTGTGCGACTCGGGCCTCGCAGCCGCGCCCCTGGCCTCGCCGCCGCCGCTGTGCAACGGCTCGCGCGCCGGCCATTCGCCGGTCAACCTGACGCGGCCGTCCCAGGCCGTGAGCCGGGCGGGCAGGCCGATGCTCTGCAGCCACGCAGGGGCCGCGTCGGCGCGCACGAGCGCGGCCGTCGCCGCGATGTTCGCGTCCGCGCAGTCGGCGGCGGCGACGCTGACGGTGCGCCAGGTGCGCAGCACGGGCTCGCCGGTGGAGGGGTCGATGATGTGATGCATTGTGCGCCCGCCGTGGCTCCAGCGGCGCACGGCCGTGCTCGAGGTGGCGAGGCCGCCGGAGCGGACAGCGACCGTCTGGCCCGGCGCCGACGGGTCGCTGCGGTGATCGTCGGTGACGCGAATGCGCCAGCCGCCCGCGGGCGCGTTGCCCGCGGTGCTGATATCGCCGCCGATGCCGACGAGCGCGCCGCAGACGCCGGCCGTCGCTGCCGCCGCGGCGCAGCGGTCGGCGGCCCAGGCTTTGGCGGTCGCTCCGAGGTCGAGCTTGACGCCGGCCGGCAGCGTCACGACGGCGCTCTCATGATCGACGCGCACGGTGCTCCAGCCGCCGCGCACGCGTGCGACGACGGCAGGCGGCGGGCCGCCGGCGCCGCCGGGCGGCTCACCCTCGCGGGCGCAGGCGAGCAGGGTCCAGTCGCGGTCGTAGCCGGCGAGCTCGAGCGCGCGCCCGATCGTCGGGTCGACGTCGCCGTCCGTGAGCTCGGCGGCGCGCAGCGCCAGCTCGACTGCCTCGAGCAGCAGCGCGCCGACCGGCATCCCGCGGCCGGCGCTCGCGTTCAGCGCGGTCAGCTCAGAATCGCGGCGAAAGCGGCTGCAGGCGCGGTCGATCGCGTCGAGCTCGCCCTCGACGGCCGTGCGCGCGGCGTCGAGCGCATCGGGGTCGGCCACGCGCAGCACCACGCCGGTGCCGAGAGCCTGCCAGCTCGCGCTCGCGCTGCCCGAACGGCCCTGCCCGGCCGCGTCGATTGGCCCGGCCATCTCAGGAGCCGCCCGAGACGACGGGAGGTCCGGCTTCGTGCGTGGCCGGCGGCGCGGCTTCCTGGGCCGGCGCGGCCTGGCGTTCGGGGGCGGCTTCGGGCGTGGGCGTGGATTCGTGGGCGGGCGCCGATTCCTGCGGCGCTGATTCCTGCGACGGTTCGACGGGTGCGGCTTCGCGCGCCGGCGCGGTTTCCGAGCTCCGCGGTGCCTGTTCGGGTGCGCGCAGCACGCCGGTCGAGGTCTGCTGGCTGCTCCTGTGTGCGTTCGTCTGCGCCGCCGAGGAGCTCGCGGGGCTCCGCTTGACGGTCTTGCCGGGGAATGCGTTGGCGGCGACGTCGGCCAACACGGCCGTCAGCGCGACGCTTCCGGCGATCATCCAGCGGTTGATGCGATGCAGGCCACGCAGCGCTTCATCGCGCGTGTGTGTCGTGTGCGAGCGCTCGCGCGGGCTCATCGTTCAGCCGTCGCGAGGGTCGAAAACGCCGCCGGCGCGGATCCGCGTGCAGGTGTCTGGCGGTCGGTGGCCACTCCGGTCAGTGTGTTCAGTGTGAGTAAGGATCGCGTAACCCAGAGATGAGAAGTCTCATCGAAAATGCCCGCACGGAACCGGTTTTCACCGTCGAGGCTTATCCTGTGTCGCATGGACGGCGACCCTGAGCGCGACGGCCGTCGAACCGCCGCCGCGGTCCATGACGACGCCGCGCCCGCTGCGCCGCGTGGCGGTGGCAGCGTGCTGCTGATCGAGGACGAGCCCGGGATCGTCGACTTCGTCCGCCGCGGCCTGCTCGCGGAGGGCTTCGAGGTGGACGCGGCGCTCGACGGCCTCGAGGGCGAACGCCTCGCGCTGCGGGGCGACTTCGACGCAATCGTGCTCGACCTGATGCTGCCCGGTCGCAGCGGCATGGAGATCCTCGCCGCGGTGCGCGCCTCGCAGCCGAGCCTGCCCGTGATCGTGCTCACGGCCCGCGGTGAGATCGAGGATCGTGTCGAGGGTCTGGAAGCCGGGGCGGTCGACTATCTCGTCAAGCCGTTCTCGATGGCCGAGCTGGTGGCGCGCGTGCGCGCGCACCTGCGGGTCGTCGCGCACGCGTCCACGAGCATGCTCAGCGCGGAGGGCATCGAGGTCGACCTCCTCAGCCGCAAGGTTCGCCGCGGCGACGAGCTGCTCGCGCTCTCGACGACCGAGTTCGAGCTGCTCGTCTTCCTGCTGCGACACCACGGCCAGGTCGTCTCGCGCGAGCAGATCCTCAGCTCGGTGTGGGGCTACGAGCACGATCCGGCGACGAACGTCGTCGATGTCTACGTCGGCTACCTGCGCCGCAAGCTCGGGCGCTCGGGCGAGCCTGCCCCGATCTACACGGTTCGTGCCGTCGGCTACCGCCTCGGCAACGCCGCCTAGCCGACGATGGACGAGCGCCTGCACCGCCTGCGGCCGGCCGGCCTGCGCTGGCGGCTGGCGGCGTGGTTCACGGTTGTGGCGATCGCCTGTACGGCGATCGTGTTCGTTGCCGTCTACCGCGGCACGGGCACCCAGCTGCGCCACGAGATCGACACCGAGACGGCCGGTGACGCGCGCGAGCTCGCGCACAACCTGGCGCTGGCACGGGCACGAACGCCCGCAGAGCTCTCGCAGGCGGCGAGCGACTACATCCACGACCAGCCATTCAAGGCGAGCTCGACGCTGCTGTTCGCCGTCGTGCCCGGCGCCGCGACGAGCACGAACCGGCCCGAGCTGTTCTCGCCGCTGGCACCCGATCACGGCGAGACACTGGCCGCGCAGGCCACGGAGGCCCGCCTCGCCGGACGCCTGCTGACGGCGCCGATCGGCTACTCGACGGTCGCATTGCCGGACGTCGGCGATCTACGGCTGCTGAAGCGGCGCGTCCACGTCGAGGGCGGCCCCGCCGTGACGGTCGGCGTCGGCGAGCCGCTGGCATCGGTCGCGCACGCCCAGCGCGGCGTCGGACGCGCCTTCATCCTCGCGGGGCTGCTCGCGCTGGCGTGCGCGCTGCTGGCGTCGCTTGCGCTCGCGACGCGCCTCTCGCGCCCCCTGCGCAGCATGGCGAGCGTCGCGGCGCGCGTCGACGCCGGCGATCTCCATCCGCGGATCCGCCACAACCCCGGCGACGGCGCCGAGGTCAGCGTGCTCGCGGACGCGTTCAACCACATGCTCGACCGCCTCACCGACGCGTTCGCCGGCCAGCGGGCGTTCGTCGCGGACGCCTCACACGAGCTGCGCACGCCGCTCACCGTGATCCGCGGCCAGCTCGAAGTGCTCGCCGCGCAGAGCAACCCGGAGGCCGAGGACGTGCGCCGGGTCGAGCGCCTGGTGCAGGCCGAGATCGCCCGCATCAGCCGCCTCGTCGACGATCTGCTGCTGCTCGCCAAGACCGAGCAGACGCAGTTCCTGCGGATCGAGTCGATCTCGCTGCCCGCCTTCGTCGAGGAGCTGTGGGACGGCGTCAGCCTCGTCGCGCGCCGGCGCTTCGAGCTCGCCGAGGTGCCCGCCGGGACGCTCCGGGCGGACCCGGACCGCCTCGCGCAGGCCCTGCGCAACCTGGTCGGCAACGCGATCGAGCACACCGTGACCGGCGAGGGCCTCGTGCGCATGCGCGTCGAGGAGCTGCCCGGCGGTCGCGTCCGCTTCCGCGTCGAGGACGACGGGCCGGGGATTCCGATCGACCAGCGCGAGCGCGTCTTCCGCCGCTTCCACCGCACCGACACGGCGCGCGACCGCGCCTCCGGCGGCACGGGCCTGGGCCTCGCGATCGTGCGCGCGATCGCCGACGCGCACGGCGGCTCGGTGTCCGCGGGCGCATCGCCGGAGCACGGCGCGCGCATCGAGCTGGAGCTGCCCGGCTTCACGCGCGGCGGCGCGAGCCCGACCGAGCTCGGCGCCGGCGCCGCCGCGCGCGCGCCGCGGGCGCTCACCGCCGGAGGCGCGCCGAGGGGACGGTGACGGCAGCGCTGGTGAAGCAGCCGGCGCCACGATCGGCGGCCAAGGCAGACATGAGCGGGCTCTACTTCCACCATCCGGCCAGCCTGGAGCACGACCCGAGCGTGCTCTCGCCCGGACACCCCGACACGCCCGAGCGCCTGGTCACGCTCGAGCGGGCGCTGGCCGAGCGCGGCTGGCTCGGTTGGGAGCAGCGGCCCGCGCCGGCGGCCGGCCTGGATCAGCTCGAGCTCGTGCACAGCGCCCGTCACGTGCGCTCGATCGGAGATCTGTGCGCGGCCGGCGGCGGCGCGGTCGACCGCGACACGTTCGTCGGCGCGAGCTCCTTCCGGGCGGCGCTTCACGCCGCCGGTGGCGCGTGCGAGATGGTGCGCACGCTGCTCGCCGGTGAGGGCGCCGTCGGTTTCTGCGGCGTGCGCCCGTCGGGTCATCACGCCGAGACGGGGCGCGCGATGGGCTTCTGCCTGTTCAACAACGTCGCCGTCGCGGCCGCCGCGGCGATCGCCGAGATGGGTCTCAGCCGCGTGCTCGTGCTCGACTGGGACGTCCATCACGGCAACGGCACCGCCGAGATCTTCGATCGCCGCGCCGACGTGCTGTTCGCGAACATCCACCAGACGCACCTGTATCCCGGCACGGGCGTGCTGACGGACTCCGGCTCGGGCGCCGGCGAGGGCTTCACGCTCACGTTGCCCGTGCCGCCCGGCTCGCGCGAGCCACTGTGGCTCGCGCTGCTCGACCGCGTCGTGCTCCCGGCGGCGCGCGCCTTCGACCCGGAGCTCGTGCTGATCTCCGCGGGCTTCGACGCGCACGCCGAGGACCCGCTCGCCGAATGCGCCCTGCGGACCGAGTCCTTCGCGCTGATGGCCGCGCGCGTGCGCGACCTCGCGCGGGCCGCCGGCGTGCCGCTCGGAGTCGTGCTCGAGGGCGGCTACAACCCGCGCGTGCTCGCGGAGTGCGTGTGCGAGATGCTGCCCGTGCTGGCGGGCGAGCGCGAGCCGGGCGCCGCGGAGGCGGCGGGCACGCCGCGCGCGGGCGGGGAGGACCGGCTGCTCGAGCAGGCGGTCGCGCACTACGCCCGCTACTGGCCGCTTTGAGCCGCCCGGCGTCTGCTCAGCCGAAGAACAGCTCCGCGGTCGCGTACAGCGAGGGGTCGAGCAGCTTCGGCTCGCTGAGCGCGTCCTCGAGGCGGACCTCGACGATGTCGGTGCCGTGCAGGGCGACCATCGTGCCGAAGCGCCCCGCCGCCGCGGCCGCCGTCGCGGCCACGCCGAAGCGCGTCGCGAGCACGCGGTCGAACGCGACCGGCGTGCCGCCGCGCTGCACGTGGCCGAGGATCGTGACGCGCGTCTCGAAGCCGGTGCGCTGCTCGATCTCGCGCTCGAGCGTGACGCCGATCCCGCCCAGGCGCTCGTGGCCGAAGGCGTCCGTGCCGCTGCCCGGGCGTACCTCGAGCGTGCCCTCCAGTGGCACCGCGCCCTCGGAGACGACGACGATCGAGAAGCTCCGGCCGCGCTCGTGGCGGCGGCGCAGGTGCGCGACGACCTGCTCGATGTCGAAGCGGCGCTCCGGCACGAGGATCGCGTCGGCGCCGCCGGCGATCCCCGCGTGCGTGGCGATCCAGCCGGCATGGCGGCCCATCACCTCCACCACGATCACCCGGTTGTGCGACTCGGCGGTGGTGTGCAGGCGGTCGATCGCGTCGGTGACTATCTGCACGGCCGTCTGGAATCCGAACGTGACGTCGGTGCCACCGAGGTCGTTGTCGATCGTCTTCGGCACGCCGACGACCGGCACGCCGTCACGGTGCAGCCGCAGAGCGACGCCGAGCGTGTCCTCGCCGCCGATCGGGATCAGCACGTCCACGCCGCTCGCCTCGAGCGCAGCTCGCACAGCGCCCGTGCCGTCGTGTCCGTCGGCGTAGGGGTTGGTGCGCGACGTCCCGAGGATCGTGCCGCCGCGGGGGAGGATGCCGGCGGTGCTCTCGATCGTCAGCTCGATCGCGTCGTCGGTGAGCACGCCGGCCCAGCCGTAGCGGAAGCCGAGGAAGCTGTGACCGTCGGCGAGGCCGCTGCGCACGGCACCGCGTATCACGGCGTTCAGCCCCGGACAGTCGCCCCCTCCGGTGAGCAGTCCGAATCTCGCCATCGACCGACCGTATCGCCTCGCGCCCGCCCGTGGCTCCCCGGCGCCGGCTCAGATGCCCTCGCCGGGGAGGAACTCGTTGGTGAAGGGTGGCAGCCCGATCGTTGCGGGGTCGCCGCGCAGCAGGTGGTTGGTGAACATCCAGTTCGCGAACGCGGCCCACGCGGCCGGCGACTGCCAGCCGAAGGGACGGCCGGCTTCGGCCGGCTTGCTCGCCGGGATCGTCTGGCGGATCGATTCGAGCTGCAGCTTCGCTTCCAGCGACGGGTTCGCGCTCACGAGCTGCGCGGCCGCCGCCGCGGGATCGGCGCGCACAGCCGCCTCACCGCGGGTCAGCGCCTGCATGAACGCGCGCAGGTCCTGCCCGCGCCGCCGGGCCTCGTCTTCGCGTACGACGAGCACGAGCTCGTCGTAGGTGGGTACGCCCGCCTGGTCGATCGGGATCACCGTCGGGTGGTGATGCGCGAGGCGCAGCTGGATCGCCTCGTAGTTCCAGAAGCCGCCGAGCGTCGCGTCAACCTGACGGGAGAGCATCGCGGGCACGAGGTTGAAGCCGACGTTGACTTCGCGCGCGCGGGTGGGGCTGACACCGGCGTGCGCCAGCGCGGTGCGCAGCTCGGCGGCCTGGTAGGCGATGCCGGCAGTGCCGACGCGCTTGCCGGCGAGGTCGGCGACGCTTGCGACGTGCCGGCCGGGCAGGGCGATGATCGACGTCAGCGGCCGTTGCACGAGCGCGCCGATCGAGACGAGCTTCAGCCCGGCGTCGCGGGCTAGCATCAGCTCGGGCTCGTAGGAGATCGCCATGTCCACGCGGCCGGCCGCGAGCAGCTTCAGCGGTTCGGCCGGGTCGGCGGGCGCCGCGGGCCTGACGTCGAGCCCGACCGCGCGGAAGTCACCGCGCGCGATCGCGTCATACAGCGCCGCGTGGTCGGCGTTCGGGAAGAAGTCGAGCATCACCGTGAACGGCCTCGTCCCGGCGGCCGAGATCGTGTCCTGCTCGGTGCCGCAGCCGCTCGCCGCGAGCACGCCGATCAGGCAGGCGGCCGCGAGCAGGCGCCGGGTGATGCGGGCTGTGCGCGAATCGATCAAGGCGTGTCTCCTCGGGGTTGGAAGCTCCACGGCGCGAGTCGGCGCTCGGCGATGGACAGCGCATAGAAGCAGGTCAGCGCGAACACGACCAGCAACACCGTTCCGGCGTACGCGCGCGGGGCCTGGAAGTTGACGTCGGTGACGATCTCGCGGCCGAGCCCCGGATAGGCGCCGGTGCTCGGCGTGCTCGTCTCGGCGATGAACGCGCCGATCACGCCGACGGTGAGCGCGATCCGGGCGCCGCTGAGCGCAGCCGGAAGCGCGGCTGGCAGCTCGGCGAAGCGCAGCGCCTGCCAGCGGCTCGCGTCGAGCGTGCGCAGCAGCTTCGGCTGCTCGGGGTCGACGGCGGCGAGGCCGTCGACGGTCGTGACGAGCACGGGAAAGAAGCAGATCAGCGCGATCACGACGAGCTTCGGCGCCAGCCCGAAGCCCCACCAGAAGACGAGCAGCACGCCGATCACCGGCACGGGCACGGCCTGCGAGGCGACGAGCAGCGGGTAGGCGGCGCGCCGCGCGAGCGGCGAGAGGTGGATGACGAGCGCGAGGCCCACCCCGGCGGCCAGCGCGAGCGCCAGCCCCAGCACGACCTCCTCGGCGGTGACGGCGAGGTTCCGCCACAGCAGGCCGGCGTTCTGCCACAGGGCCTGCTGTGGCGGAAC
>Ga0209068_10000678_pt1 | contig 18011 bp, 28 predicted proteins | sample ColStrG_CSR_2012_FD_187200 | JGI IMG/M metagenome (GOLD analysis project Ga0209068, IMG submission 187200) | Freshwater sediment microbial communities in response to fracking from Pennsylvania, USA - Cold Stream Run_MetaG_CSR_2012 (SPAdes)... | ecosystem: Environmental > Aquatic > Freshwater >... | reverse complement strand
GCAACATAGGCATCACTCTCATGCCAAGCGGAGCTTTGGCAGAACTTGAAAGCACTCCCGCTTCAGAGCCGACCGCTGCTCCCACTGATGACTCTCCAGTTCTTCGTGCTCAAGATGCATCGGTACTGTAGTTGTTCAAACCCTCACTCCGCCTCCTCAAACAAACGAGGCTCCACTCAGCGTCTCTACGTCCACTGCCACACCTATCCCCTGGCCCACAGCCACGCCCACGCTTTCTTCACCAATCAAAACCACTCAACTTAAAGAGCAAGTTGTCAGAGGGACTGGCCCAAATACAGATGTGCATTTTGTGTTCGAGAAGGGATGGGTGCTATTTCGAGTTACTCACAATGGTTCAAGTAATTTCCAAGTTGCAAACGGACTTTACGGAAAGTTGAACGAACTGTTTATTAACGAAATTGGGGAAGTGGATAAAACATGCGCGGTTGAAATTGAGACTCAAGGTGATTACAAAATCTCTATAAATCGAGCCGACGGGGATTGGACAGTTGCGGCGCGTTGGTTTGGTTCTTCAACCGATGTATTCGCTGCTTGGAATAGCGATCTTAACGCTGCGATGACTGCGATGCCTACATCTATTCAGGCTACGGTGGAAGCGCGAGGGACAGCACGCGCGCTCGGCACCGATATACCCTATGGCACGCTTTGCAAAGATGGAAGCCTTTCGCCCTCCACTGGTTCAGGAACTTGCTCACATCATGGCGGCATCTTGAAGTAGAGATATCCGAATATGTCACAACAGAAAGGGCGAGCTAATCAGCTCGCCCTTTCTGTTGCCTGTCTCCCCGCTCTACTTCGCCTTCGGCTTGCGTGCAGCCATGCCGCGCGTTTTCTCCCTGGGCAAAGACTCAACGGCCTTACGGCTTGTGAACTTGGGCACGCGCTTGCGCTGCTCATTACCGAAAGCAAGTTGATACCACGGCAGCGAGCCCGACTCCATCATGCTGATGATGGTTGAGATTGTGCGCCCTGATATGCGCGATGCCTCAACAACGGCAATAACGACGTTTACGTGTTTCTCTGTTTTTGTGATCTTCACAAAGACCTGTATCACTTCAAGCACCCCTAGATTTTAAGTTAGTCTCCTGCATCACTGCGAAATTATATTGGACAATGTTACTAAGTCTCACTATAATTATCTCTCTGTGCAGCATCGGTGCGTGCTGAGCTGGCTCGGGGTGTGTAATGGCCATGGGACCAACCTCCACACGAACACGACTTAATCGTCTGCAGGCGCAGCTTATGCTTGAGGATGATCGACCGAGGGTCACGCCAGTGGTAATCACTTATCCTGATGGGACGTTTGCAGTCGATGGCCAGCAGCTTGCTGACCAAGCTGCGCTTGACGCCTTCCTGGCCACCTACTGGCGCGGTAGCAGGCACCCGGATCAACACATGGCCATGTTCATCCCCGACAATGGACGCGATATCCGATGAGCACACTAACCCCAAAGCAACAGCGCGCGATCCAAGCCCTACTCGTGGAGCGCACCATCGGCGAGGCGGCGAGGGCGGCCGACGTGAACGCCCGAACGCTACACCGATGGCTTGCAGATGCGCATTTTCGGACGCATTGCGACAAGCCACGACGCAGGCCGTTGATGCCACCGTGCGCCGGCTGGCCCAGCTCAGCGGTCAGGCGGTGGATGTGCTACAGGACGCCATGAGCGACCAAGACGCGACCACTGGCGCAAAGTTGCGCGCGGCGGATATCGCGTTGGGCCGGCTGCTCAGCATGCGCGAGCTGCACGACTTCGAGCAGCGCATTACGCAACTTGAAGCGGCACAGAAAGCGGGGCGCCCATGAGCATCACACGCAGACTCGAAGCCCTTGAAGCAGTTACGCATCAAGCGCGCGGCTTCCGCACCTTCGAGCGCATCGGCGATACCGACACGCACGTCGAGACGACGATGTGCGTGTTCGATCACGAGTGGGACATCCAAGCCGGTCTCATCCCCGAATTCGTGAAGCGCTGGACTCCGGCGCAGATCGACGCGCTTGGTGTGGACGGCCGGCGGTGCATCGTCATAACCCGCACAGCCCAATAACCATATCGTGTCCGATAAGGCACATCAACGACAGGCGGAGGATTTACAAGATGACCCAGAAGCAAGCACAACGACCCGAGCCTCAGACGGCCCGCGGCGATACATTTGAGGCCGCGATGGTAGACATCGCAAAGTTCTTGTTGCGCCGGCGTGCGGCCCGACTGACGCAGGAGCAACAAGCCCAGCGCACCGACTCCGGCAGCCCACAAGCCTAATCACTGACCATGACCACGCCTACACCTACACAATCCAGACGCGCCGTCATCGTCGCCCGCGTGAGCACGGCCCAGCAAGCCGAACACGGCCGCAGCCTTGAAACCCAACTGGCAGCGATGCAGGTCTATGCAACGAGTATTGGCGCTACTGTCATCGATGCACTTGAGGATGACATCAGCGGCACGGTGCCCCTGCGTGAGCGGCCCGGCGGACGCGCTTTGTATCGATACATCGATGGTCGCGTGTGACGCGGTTGTGTTTTTCGCCGTGGACCGCGTGACGCGCGATGAAGACCTGGTCGAAATCAACACAATTAGGCGTGACTGCCGAAAGGCTGGCATCGAGCTTCACTACGCCAACGACGGCGGCAAGGCAGACTTGTCCACTTGGGGCGGCGTGATTGACACACTCAAGGCGGCCGGGGCAGCCGAAGAGCGGAAGAAGATCACCGAGCGCAATAGCCGCGGCAGGCGCGCCAAAGCCATGACGGGTCAATGGGTGGGCGTTGGCCCCGAGCCATTCGGATACCGGCGTGCTGGGTATGCCCGACAGTCGTCGTTAGAGATATGCGCCGATGAGGCCGTGATCGTGCGGCGCATCACTCAGATTTTCTCCGATGAGGGTGTCCCTACCCCATCTCGCGGGCGCAAGCGCGCGCGGCTGGCATCAGCGCAGCATCCACATGATTTTGACACGCGAGCTATATGCAGGTGTGATGACCTACGGCACCACGCGTGTGGAAGTGCCTGAGCTTGCCATCATTGACCGGGAGACCTTCGACGCGGCCCAAGAACAGTTAACACGCAATCTACAAACCTCACCGCGCAACCGCAAGCGCGAATACTTGCTAGTCGGTCGTGTCCGTTGCACCTGTGGCCGGGTCATGATTGGCCGTGCAAAGCTAGGAGACCAATATAGATATTACGCCTGCTCTGACCGGTCACAGCCAAAGAGCCTGCGCACCTGTTCCGAGCCTATTGTTAACGCAAAACTGATCGAGCCTGTCGTGTGGGACTGGATAGAGCGCATCACGACCGATGATGGGGCGATGACGGCCGCACTTGAAGAACTGGCAAAACACACAGCTGCAGACGTGCAGCCCAAGCGGGACGAACTTGCCCGGGTTGAGCAAGATATCGACCGGACCCGGCGCGCTATTAGCGTGTGGACTCAGAGTTACCCGGATGCCAGCGGTGACGACGAGCTTGCCGACCTGAAAGCGAACGTCAAGGCGGCATCGGCGCGCCTCGACACGTTACGGCGCAAGCGTGATGAGCTTGCAGCCGAGATCGAGCAGGTCGACGTATCGCAGTCACGGCAGCGCGAAGCCTTGGAGGACGTGCAGCTATTGCGTGACGAGATCATGGGCGCTGACGATGAAGTCAAGCGCTACATACTGGACCGGCTGCACGTGGCTTGTCGGCTGCGCAGGGCTGACGATGGGCTGAGCCTCGATGTAGGGCTGCAACTGGGTGACGGCGGTAGTTATGGCAGTCACTTTGCGTAACGTTTCACGATCAAGGTTCGCGCCCAGCGGTAATGCCGCCATGTGTTCGCCGTGACCGCCCCAGCCAATGTGCCCTTGCCCGTCCAGGCATACCGGCCAGGCGTGCTCAGGTCATCCGCAGACATATGCGCAAACGCCTCCAACACCTCGGTGTGGGATTGGTCGAAGAATCGACGCACGTCGGCCAAGGAGCTGCGGTGATACTGGCGGAAGATGCGGTCGTTCAACTTGGCCAAGCTGTCCGAACTCCAGCTGAATCCTGGTGCCGGCGTCTGGGGTTCTTCGCCACGCACGCCGGCCATATACCAGCCTAGGAACATCTGTTCCCAGGCGGCCAGGTGCGCCATCAAGTCTTTGGCCGACCAGCCCTCGTCGGTAATGCCTACCTGGGTCATTTGGCGCGGGCTGAGCTTGGCCAGGGATTCCTCTAATATGCGGCGTTGCTCGGTGATGAGCGCCGAGAGTGCTTCGCGGCTTGGGCCTGGGGTTGGTGCCATGGTCTGTTGTTTCTCCTTTTCAAATACCGGGGATTACCGGAGATCACGTCGCTGGGTCACAATTGACCAAGCAATTTAGATCGACCAACGCTCAGCAAGCATGAACTGTTGCCGGGAAACATGGGTGTCTGCGGCGAAATTGTTCATGCGCTCGCTTCGATAGACTGTCGAGAGGTTGAATACAGTCTAAGTTGCGCTTTTTGCATCTGGTCATGACTCAAACCCAACATGCGTGACGCCTCCGAGTCGTCGACACATTTGGCCGCAAGGGCTGAAAACACCAGCCCCGAATACGCCTGTCCGTTGTTTGTCAAAGCCAGTCGGTAAGGCGCGGGGCCACCGCTTTTCTTTGGCGCATGAGCTGCTTTGTCCTGATGCGCCTTTATGATCGCCGTCCATCGTGACGGCCACGTCTGATAGTCAACCCAAGAAATCTGTCCTAATATCTCAAGACGAGTCGCCGCCGCGTGAGGGCTCACGTTGAAACATTTTGCCGGCCTGGCTACGTCATCAGGTTTGGGGTCCTCTTTTTGACGATGCACTGGCAACGCCGATATGCTCTGCCACTCACGGGAAAACGCTTCTTGAGGCATTAGCACTTCGGCCGCTATTGTGTCAACGAATGTCTCGAGTTGTTGCCAATCGCCAGCCGATCTCCTCTCTAATCCCGCAGACGATTCTTCTCCAGACTTTCGCAACGTGAGGTGAATCAATTCATGTAGAGCGGTAAATGGCCTAGCCGATGGGTCGCCCTTTGAATTGATGCCGATCACCGGCAAAGTTTCATAATACACAGTCAGGCCACGCACCTCATCCATGGGCACATCTGAAAATTGCATGACTAACACGCCAATCGTTTCAATCGCGTGGCGCCATCCTGTCCATGCAGCGTATTTATCCTTCCAAGTTTGCTGTCGTTCCGGGATGATTCCGAGCACAACCGGATGCGCTTGGCGAGGTCAGCCTGCTGCTCATCCAGATGTATTGTCAGATCAAAGGGTGGCGGGGTTTCTTCGAGTTCCCCGAACAGCCGCAGCGCATCTTTGCGCCGTTGCATCAGACCGCGCAGAGCTATTCGCAACTCGGGCGATTCTTGGCTAAGCTTAACGCCAGAAAGACGGCGATACTCGGTCTCAAAAATGGTGTAGTCGAGTGGTACCGGCAAAAAGAACACTGTGAGTGGGCGGTGGTAAAGCTTCGCGAGGGCTTTCGCCTGTGTCATTCTAGGCACTGAGACACCTGTCTCCCAGGCGCGAAGTTGGTCAGCACTGATACGCGCACGCTTGGGGAGACGCCGTATGACTGCTTCAGACGTTGCATGTCCTGCATCAATCCGCGCCCAGTGCAGCACGGCAGGCGTTACCTGCGCAAGGATACTTTTGCCAGCTATCCAAGTCATCGCTTACTGCTACGAGCAGTGTGAGTTGAAAATAGTCATGACAAGCCATGGCGCTGCAAAAACTCATCCAGGGCCGCGTTAAAGACCTCGGGCTGCTCCATCGACGGCAAATGGGCCGCACCATGGACGATCACATGTTCGGCGTGCGGGATGCCGTGGCGCATGGTTTCAGCTGCGGCGCTCAGCGATGGCAAATCAAATTCACCCTCGACAATCAGCACCGGGATCGTGATCGCACCCAGACGGCCGATGGCTGGTGACCGTAGCTCGTGTGGCTTGCCATCGGTCGTCCAGTTTGCGTAGTGATCCAGACACATGGCGTGCATTCTTTCACGCACCGGCGCCGCCATCCGTCCCTCAGGCTGCGCCGGTCCGTCGCCCCATAGGCGCACGTCCAGGGTCGCCAGTTTGGCAAAATCTTTGGCTGCCTCGGCCGCGCCCATCTGTGCGATGATGCCGCCGATAAAGCGGGTCAGTTCAGTGTCCGGCCGGGGATAGTCGAAGCCGCCGGGTGCGGATGCGACCATCACCAGCGCACGGACGCGTTTGGGCATGTCGAGGGCCAGGTCCATCGCGATCATGCCGCCACGCGAGCAGCCAATACACACCGCGTGCGGGATATCGAGATGATCGAGCACGGCCATAGCATCGGCCCGATTGGCAAATTCGGCATCTTCCCTTGCCACCGTTTTGCCATAGCCACGGGTGTCGTAGCGGATCACGTGATACTGTGGCGCAAAGTGTTCGACCTGCGCTTCCCACATGCGCCGGTCAGCCACGCCCGCATGGATAAAGAGCAGCGCTTGTTTTGATGGATCACCAGCTGCTTCAAAGAAGATCTGCCCACCCACCACGGGCACAAAGTCTTGAATCTGCGTCTGTATGTTTGTCATCGTGTCATCTGTCCTTCGTCTGCGAAGGCTGCACGCGCCAGCCATCCCCCAATAGTGGCACGGTTGCACTCCCCTGTCCGCTGATACGGCCTTCGATCCGCCCACCGCTCGAGAGCGCTTGCTCGACTTGCGAGAAGGTCAACTGCGCCAGCATGATCTTCAGCCGCTTGATCCAGGGCGAGCCGTCTTGGGCTTCACGATAGCTCAGATACAGAAACGGCGCATCGGCTGGGCCGTGCACGAATGGGCCAGAGAACTTTGGTGACGCTTGACCAACTCGCGCTTGCACCAGAATCTCAAAGTCATAGCAGATCGCACCACCCCTCAGAGATGTGCCTGGGTGCAGCACCTTATCCTTATCTTGCAAGCCGAATTGCGTTGGCCGGCCATCGTGCTCAGTCGGCGGCGGCGTATCGCAGATCAACCGCATCGCCAGTGAGTGTGCTAATGACCGTGCTTTGGGCATCGCCATTTGCTTACTGTTCTGGGGTGTCTCGGTAGTGCCTACAAGACAGGCCTAGCGCGACAGCCACCCTAGACAAGCGCCTTCGCGATCACGTCGTGTCCGTTCTCAGATGCGATGTCCCCTGCGGTTTTGCCATGCGCGTTCTTGGCTGAGCGCTTCGCCCCATGTCGCAGGAGTAACTCGACCATATCGCGATTACCGTTCTGCGCAGCCGCCATCAGCGGCGTAAAGCCATCTTGTTGAACCGCATTCACGTCTGCACCGTGCTCGAGCAAGGCCTGACAGATATCCAGGTCATTTCCAGCGGCGGCGGAATGCAGCGGCTGAACCATCATCGGGTTGTGCGAGACAGCCCCGACGTCGGCATTATGCGCCAGCAAGAACTTGGCAATAGCGCCGTGCCCAAAGAACACGGCTAGATGGAGTGGGGTAAAGCCATCGTGCGAGAAGGCTGTCAGTTCGGCTGGCTTGAGCGCCGCCAACTCCTCGACTCGCCGGGATTGGCCAGTTGCGGCCGCCTCAAAGATAGTGAGCGTAGGTTTGCGCGCGAGCAGGGCGTCCCGCACTTCGGTCTTACCCCAATATGCAGCGATCAGCACGGCGCTATTACCCTGATCGTCGCGCGCGTTGACCAGCGCCGGATCGGTTTTGAGCAACTCGCTGACTTTGTTTAGGTCGCCGGCCTTCACGGCATCCATCATCTCATTTTGCATGTTGTTTTCCTGCAGGGCGATATAGATTCGAACTTTATCCCGATCATATACTTCGAAGTCGGTTGTGTAGGCGCGCCGCATCCGGGACGACTCAAAGTATTGCCAAACGGCTTGCCAAGCTTGGACCACCGCCCTTGGCATCTGGCCTGCTGCGTCAAATACCAAATATGTCCCGGCCGGCAACACAAACTGCTTGAGACCATCGGGCACAGCCCCTGCGCCAAGCACCTCAACCGCGACGGCAATGGTGTAACGGCCACGATAGTCACTCTCATAACCGGTATAGACGCTGAACATCCGGCCATCCGGCGCACGCTGGGCAATTTTGTTTTCGAGCGACTCGCCCATGAATCGCCCCCACAACGCGGGGATGCGCGCCGTAGCCGGGTCGGCCTCCAGTGCGTTGGTCGTTTCGACTACGATTCCGGTGACATGCGTCTGGGGGAAGTGGGTAAAGACGGGTGTCGGCATCATGGTGTTAGGTCTGAGTTCAAAGAGTAAGGCCTGGGCCTGTGGGCGCTGAGCAGTTCTGGACTGGCCCAGCACCGCTGCCTTTGGGCTCAAACGTCTCTAACTCGGGGCGTTTGGGGCCACATCCGGAATGCACTGCGTCAGTCTAGATGTGTCGAATCCTGGCGATGGGCTATAGGGTCTAACCGTCCGATTGTCGACTCATGATCCGGCATCAGGCCAGACAGGTGTCGCTCGGTGGCGGCTGACTCATCGTGCTCGGCGTGAGACCGGTTTGCCAGGACTTACTTTCGCTAGCTGCGTCGCTGGCTTCGTCGCTGGCTTCTTTGCACCCAGGTCTTTACGGCAGACCGAGATGGCACTTTTGATCAACTCGCGGTCTTCGAGCATCGCCTCAGGCACAACGTAGTTCGGCTTCGCACCCGGATACGGTGGGGCGACCTGCGCCTCAGGGCCGAACAGCGCACGTGTGCCAGGGGTGATCTTGATAAAGACGATGTCGTCGCAAATCGAACCGACGACCATATCGTCACAATAGATGGCATATTCGCCGAACATGGCCCTGATACGCGTCTTGGCGATGTGCCGGAGTGCATCTTCAACATAGGTGGCAAAGTCTTTTGAGGTCGCCATGCTGTTTTATGCTTGTTTGATTCGACTGCCAGACGTGGGCAGGACAATTTAACCACGTGCAGCGCACCCACAGTTCAAGCAAACACTTTGTCCAGGAATGTAACGAGCGCACCGTTAAAGTAATCGGGCTGCTGCAAGGGGGCAAAATGGCTTACCCCGCGGAGTTCGACGAATCCGGCGTTGGGAATACTCCGGGCGAGATACTCGGCGTGTTCGCGCTTGATGAACTCGTCATACTCGCTGTGCACGATCATCACCGGCACGCTGATCCGGGCCAGATCACGAGTGGTGTAATTGGGCTGCGTCCTTTGCATCAAGTCGACTGAATCGGCAAACGCCTTGAAGTGCTCGGGCGTGGCCGAGAGCTGGGCGTAATCTTTCATGTGCCGGGCAAAACACCGGTCGACAATCGGGCTGGGCTCAAACGCCTTTGTGCCGCTCGGGTCCATATTGCAGGCGAAGAAGAACACACCCGCGACGCGCGCCGGTGCTTTTGAGGCGAGGATCAAGGCCGTGCACGCACCGTCGCTCCAACCCACGTGCCCTGCCCGCTCGACATGGAGCGTATCCATCACCGCTGCCACATCGGATGCGAGTAATTCATACGCAAACGGCCGTGCGTCACGGGTGCTGTGGCCAAAGTGGCCCTTCCAGGGGCCATGTCCGCGGCTGTCGATAACGATCGTGCGGTAGCCATGCTTCACGAGGGCTGGCACTTGTTTGCCCCAATTTCCGCTGTGCCCCAGTCCGCCATGCAGCAAAATCACGGTTGGTCCAGCTGTGTTTGACCCGAAGCTGGCATACCGGATGCGAGCCCCCTCGTGTTCAACACTCCCGCTAATGGTTGCAACGGGCAACGGAGGGGCGCCGTGTGCTTCAAATTTGCTCAGATCGTCGTCCGTCTCCATAACCCGTGAACCCGTGAACCTGTGAACTTATGCCGCCGTCCTGACCACGATCACTTTGCGATCTCCCAGATGTGACCGCCGGGGTCTTTGAAACTGGCGGTGCGAATGCCCCAAGGCCGGTCCATCGGACCATTCAGCAGCACCACGCCACGTTTGGTGAGTTCCGCACACATCGCGTCAACATCGTCAACCTGGATGGTGAACACCTGGCGCGATCCAGCCTGCGGGCTTGCCACCGCCCCCGGGTGGATAAGCTCATCTGCAGCCGTCGTCGTGAGCAGGTTGATGAGCGTGTTCCCAAATTCGAAGACCGCCGAGTTTTGGTCCTCGAAGACATCCGGCAAGCCAAAGACTTCTTTGTAAAACGCCTTTGCCGCCGCCAAGTCCTCGACAAACAAGGTGATGGCGAAAATGCGCTTTGGCCAAGGGGTCGCATCCATAGCTGCGTCTCCTTCCTCAGGTGCGGTCATAGGGCTCTCTAGGCTGGATATGGCTCGCCTTGACTGGCTTTAGTCACCCACACGCCATCTATACCCAGTTGCCGTTTCCGATCAAGCCCTGTGAACTCACACACGTTCCACAGGCTATCGTTGAGCGCGCTACCAGTGCTTGCAATTTCAAACACGAGTAAGACGGACATGGAGATGGGGTTTCAGCCAAAACAAAAAGCGTGAAACGCTAAATGCGACTCACGCTTTTGATGATGTGTCTGGGTGGTTACGTCCGACGAATGACGCACATGACTTTGCCCTGGATCATGGCATTGCGCGCGTCGACGTAGAACGGCTTCATCGTCGGATTCTCTGGCTTGAGCTTCAGCTTCTTGCCATTATTCTCGCGGAACACGCGCTTGAGCGTGGATTCGTTCCGGTCGGTCAGGAACACCGCCGCCAGATCGCCGTTCTTGACCTCTTCCGTCCGTCGCATGACCACAATGTCGCCGTCGCTAATCAGCGCATCGATCATCGAGTTGCCTTTCACTTCAAGCGCATATAGGCCATCTTCCGAACCCACCATGCTGCGTGCGACCTGCACCGTGTTCTCAGCGTCGCGCAAGGCATCCGCATCGGGCATGGGTGCGGGCTCGCTCGCGACGATGCGGCCGACAATAGGCACATTGATCATGTCCCGTAGGTTAACGCGATGCGCGTCCTGCGGGAGCACGCCCCGCGAGCGGCGCTCGGTGCGGTTGATGAGCTGAGCGCGTTCCAGTCCTTTGAGGTGATAGCTCACCATCGACGTCGAACTGGTGTTCGTGCCCTTTTGAATCTCACGGATGGTCGGCGGCACTCCATGCTCATCCATATATTGATTGATATATGCCAAGATGCGCTGTTGTGGCTCCGGCAAGTGACCCATTGCTGAGTTCGTCATGTTGACCTCCAAACCTGTGCCCAAAGCCCTTTCGCTTAGGCGAACAGTTGTTCTACAGCTAATAATAGACGAACAGTTGTTCTATGTCAAGAGGTTTGACCAAGAATATCGTCAGCGGCAATGGATAGGTCCAGCATCGTCGATTTCAGCGTTTCACCGTGCTGAAAGGTGACCACCTCGGCATAACGGCCATTTAGCGGCCGGATGTAGCGCTCGATCACATCGCCTTTAAGGTCGACCAGCCACGCCTCGGCACTGTCGGCAGCTGCGTAACCTAGTCGTTTGACGTCCCGGTCGAAGCCCAGACTTGTGCCCACGACTTCGACAATGAGCAGGACATCACGCCCCGCGGCAAGGCGCCTGTATAGAAATCTTTGCGCGGCCGAAGCACGGCCAAAGCACGGCCATGTCCGGTTGCGGTTCCGTGTCATCAGAAAGACGCACTGGATTTTGGGTAGCACTGATGAAGCGCCGGCCAAGGTGCTCCATGAGCAACATTGAGACACAAGTCGCGCAGGCGGCATGTCTGCTACCAATCGGACTCAAAGGACGAATCTCACCTTTGATCAATTCGATGCGGTCATCCTCTTCCAGGATACCAAGCGCAATCACCTGCTCATATTTGTCAGCGCTGAATTAATGTTGAGACGTTTGCGGCACTTGAAGAATCGTGGGCATCGCATCACCTCACCCGACTGCGCCCACGCATGGACGGCGCACGTGGTCTAGCACCTTCCATGCCGTGGGTCCTGCCATCCAGTTATTCCAAACACGGGTAAGAAGTGCGGTTTTGTATGAGCTGAAAATATCAGGTGAAGCGCTTGGATGCCTTGTATATCGTCAATTTCTAAGAAATGCCAAAACCGCAGACCTACCCCGTTCTCGATATAAACCCATCTAGTCACGCCTCCAGATTCAACCACTTCACCTCAGGGTCGGTCAGCGATACCGTTAGCGCGGGCAACGACGTGCGCAACTCGCGCAGGCTGCGCGGGCCGATCAGCGGGAACGCCGGGAATGGTTGTTTGAGCACATACGCGAGCGCGATGTTGATCGGCAACACCCCATACCGCTTGGCTAGCTCGCGTGCCCGGTTGAGGCGCTCAAAGTTATCGTCACTAAACCAGCAGCGCACCCGCTCCGGGTCAGCGCTGAATGTGCGCGATGTATCGTCCAGGAAGAAGCCACGCGCCTGCGATGACCACGGCAACAGCGGAATTTGTTTGTGCGTCAGCCAGGCGCGGTAGTCGGGGGTGCTCGCGCTCATACAGCCGGTCCAAGGGGGGTCGATCATGCGTGCCAGGCTAAAGTTATTGCTCAGAAATGACAACCCTTGCTTGCCGTTTTTGGTGGCATAGTCGTTGGCAGCTTCGAACCGTTCCATGGTCCAGTTACTGCCGCCAAACACTTTCATCCGGCCCGCGCGCGCATGCTCGCTCATGACATCCACGAACTCGCTGACCGGCACATCGGGATTGTCGCGATGCATGGCGTATAAGTCGACGTAGTCAGTCTGCAAACGCTCGAGGCTAACGCGAAACTGTTTGTCCAGATTGTCCGGCGTGCAGAATGGGGTATGTGCGCCTTTGTCGAGGATGACGATTTGCTCACGCACGCCACGGTTGCGCTGCCACTGGCCCAGCAATACTTCGGCCCGGCCGCCCATGTAGATAAAGGCCGTGTCAAAGACGTTACCGCCGTGCTCAAAGAAGTCGTCGAACATGGCCGAGGCATACGCGATGCTGTCCTGGTTATCAACACCTAGGATCACGCGCGACATGGGCTTGTCCAGCCCGGCAATCTTGCCGGTGGGTATGACCGTGCGCTGCGCGCTGGCTTTGGCTGAGCGCGCGGCGCCAAGAGCGCTACGGCGCACGGTCACCTTCATCTCGGGCGTATCCGCCTTCTCTTGCTCATACGTCAGGCCAATGGCCGCCCGCCATTGATCGAGGGTGCGCATGTTGCCGAGTGTGTCGTCCCAGCTCATGGCGGGTGACGGGGCCTGTCGCCGCTCAAGGTTCATGGCAACCGTATCGGCTTCGATACCATACAGCCAACCGTCGGCCTTTACCTCGATCATGCGCTTTGGCTCACCGTCGCGATTGACGATGATGTCGCTCATGCCCCCCTTCCACGACGGCGTCCAAGGTGAGGTGACGAGCAGGTTGCCCTGGGTGCCATAAATCTGCACTATCCAACGCTGATTCAGGGCCACGCTAGTGGATACTTGCGCGACGATGCCGTTGTCAAATAGCAATGTGCCGACGGCATGGTCATCGGTGCCGGTGACTGGGTTGAGCTTGCCAGCCCCAGTGACCTTGAGCGGCTCGGCGAAGTCGCGCCCCAGGGCTGCACCCGCGATCAGACGTGACATGCTCACGGGATAACAGCCTACATCGAGGATGCCGCCACCGCCAAGGGCGTTGCTAAACAAGCGCTGGTCAGGGTTGTAGCGCGCGCGAAACCCGATCTGGGCGTGAATCAGGCCAATCTCACCGATGATGCCCTGTTTGATGAGTTCGACCAGCATGGCGGTCTGGGGGTGGCAGCGATACATGAACGCTTCCATCAGGAACACATCGTTATCCCGGGCAGCCTCGATGGCGGTCATCGCTTGCGGGTAATTCAACGTCAACGGCTTTTCGCACAGGATGTGCTTGCCCGCCTCGGCGGCCTTGATGATCCACTCCGCGTGATGGGGGTGCGGTGTGCTGATATACACCGCATCGACATCCTTGTCCGCTAACAGTGCCTCATAACTGCCGTGCCGGTGCGGAATATTGAACGAATCAGCGAAGGTCTCAGCCGACGCTTTGGTGCGGCTGCCAACGGCGATGAGTTCGCCGGCCTGACTATGCTGCACGCCCTGTGCGAATGTTTTTGCGATATTGCCCGCGGCAAGCAGGCCCCAGCGAAGTTTTTTCATGGCGAAGGGAAGATATCAGAAATTGTGAAGTTTTGGAAATCGATACGAAGAGGCGCGAAGAGGCGCGAAGAGAGGCGAAGAGGCGAAATTAAACCGCGCCAGCACTTACAGGGCGCGCCTAGCGGAGCGGCGCATCAAGCCGAGCGTCAGCCCGTGAACACCCAAGGTGGCACAGATCGCCGCGGCGAACGCAACCACCATAGGCGTATGTTCGATCAGCAGTGCTTCGACCAAAAAGAACGACGCAAAGCCAAACAAACCAAATAGTAGCCCACGCAGCACACGCACCGCTGCAGCCTGTCCTCGCTGGGCGTGGGCGAAGACGGTCAAGATCGCGCCATACAGCGGGAACGGGCTGAGCAGCCCGGTGAGTTGTGGCCCCAGACGGGTAGCGAACCCCGTTAAAAGGAGCACATAACAGGTCGCAATCACCATGCGTGCGGGTATGTCCCAGCGGGATGGCCTGACAGCATCCACGCCTGGTCCAAGCCCGCCAGGGTGCGCCTGCGGCATCAGCTTGAGCGCGACGATCAGGCTGGTGAGCGTTAGACCATAGAGCACTAGCTCAGGCCAGGCTAAAAAGCGGGCCAGACCCGTCGCTACCCCAAAGCTGGCAATCGCTAGCCCCAGCGCAACCGGCCAGCCCCAGCGCATGGCTGAATAACCGTAAGCCAGACAAAACGCGCCTTCGGTCGCCGCGCCAAGCATCGTGTTAGTCGCCGCTGTGTGTGCAAACGGCGCGCCCTGAGCCAGCACCAGAAAAACGGCGACCGGCCCCGATGTCAGCGGCAACCCCACCAGCCAGCCGCTAAAAGCCGGTCCCCAGCGCCGGCCGGCTAGACTGGCAAGCGCGATCAAGGTGGGTGTGAGGGCGAGCTTGAAGAGTAGGAGCGAGCCGTCAATCATGGCAGCAGGCAGGCCAGCTACTGGTATTCCTTCTTCACCGTGCCAATAAAGGGCAGGTTGCGGCAATACTCGTCAAGGTCGAGGCCATAGCCAAACACGAATTCGTTTGGGATGGTGAAGCCCAGATAACCAATGGGCACGTCCGCCTCTCGGCGCTCGGGCTTATCCAGCAGGGCGCACAACGTCAGGCTGGCAGGCTCGCGGGTTTGCAACATCCGGAGCACGTGATCGATCGTGTGACCGCTATCGATGATGTCTTCCACGAGGATCACATGCCGGTTCTTGATGTCGGTGTTTAGGTCGAGGGTGATGCGCGGCTGCCCACGGCTGGCCCGTGCGCCTACGCCATAGCTCGACACAGCCATAAAGTCGATGTGATGGGGGATGGTCAGCTTTTTGGTTAGATCCGTCAGAAACATGACCCCGCCGCGCAGGATACACACCAGGAGCGGCACCTTACCGGCGTAGTCTTTGCTGATCTGTGCGCCGAGTTCGGCCACCCGGCTCATCAGCGTCGGTTCGTCAATGAGCACTTTGTCAAGCAGTGGCGTATAGCCGTCTTTGACCAAGCAGTCGGTGATTTTGGACATAGGGAGCGAAGCGAGTATCAAACCAAAGGGAATGGGCGTCGTCTATTCTGCCGCATGGTCCAGTATTCCGCCAATTCTGCCCACCCATCCGTCAAGCCCTTCGAAGCAGGTCAAGAGCGCCTCGGCCAGCATCTAGGGCGCGCTCATCATCGCGCTGCGGCGCTGGTCGGGGAGCAGCGCCATACGGCCATTGGGCAACACCACCTGGAGTTGGTCGGTGATGACGCGGTAAAACGGGAGGCTGTCACCGCCCAACAGCATCATTGAGCACAGCCAGCGCGTCACCAGCTTCGTCGAGCATCGTGTCGCCGGCGCGGACACGGCCAGAGTGACCGCGCCGATCTATCAGCCACACGGCATCCTATTTGGTCAGCAGGGACGTGACCCCACCCTTGTTCGCACGGTCTATGAAACCGCCATGGGCCCTAGCGTCGGTCACGTGGCGGGCGAGGGCACACGTGCTAGGCGAATGAATCATGCGCATGCCGATGATCTCTTTCGCATCTATCTTGCACACAACGACATCGCCCTCAGCATGGCCGATCAGGCACCTCATGAAAGTGGCGCGAGCGGGCTTCGTAGCTCTCAGTCGCACCGACCAGGATGACTGGGTCGTTGTAGCTGGCGGGTTTGCCGTTGATGATGCGCTGGGTGCGAGTTGCGGGCTCGCCGCTGACCATGCAAATCGCAGTCAGCTTATCAACCCGCTCGGCGATACACAGCAGCATCGGCATCGGGCCAAATGGCTCGCCCCGGAAGTCAAGGTCAAGGCCGGCACAGATCACACGCTTGCCTTTGTCGGCCAGCAGGCTCACGACGTGCGGCAAATCGTGATCAAAGAATTGCGCCTCATCGACCGCGACGACGGTCGTAGCCGGCTCGACCAACGGCAGAATGTCGCGCGAGGTTGCTACCGGCACAGCGTCGACACCTAGACCATTGTGGGATTTGACTTGAGCGATAGCGTAGCGGGTGTCGATGTATGGCTTGAACACCTGCACCTTTTGTTTGGCGATGACGGCCCGTCGCACGCGGCGGATCAGCTCCTCAGTTTTGCCGCTAAACATGCAGCCGCACACAACTTCGATGCTGCCATCTTTGTGTAGAGCATCCATGAAATTCGATGGGGGAAAGAAAACCCCGCCACGCTGTGTGCGTGGCAGGGCTGTTTATCGCAAACTCGTAACGGCGTGCGTTAGATCATATTTGATCAAGCTGCCTATCGTTCAGCATGATTGTCTACGTTGTTCACGTCGTTCAGGTTGTAAAGCAGTTAAACCAATTACGCTTCTGGCGCTTCTGGTGTTTCCGTAGTTTCTGCCGCAGGCGTCTCAAGGGCCGTCGTGTCGTCCACAATTTCGGCGATCGAGCGCTTGGCACGACGCTTCCGTTCTTTCTCAACCTTATCCGTCAGCTCGCTCGCCTTGCGGCCCAAGCGCTTCTGGAAGCGGTCAACCTGACCCTCAGTGTCAAGGATGCGCTGCTGTCCCGTGTAGAAGGGGTGCGTGCCGCTCCATACGTCCAGATGTAGTTCAGGCCGGGTGCTGCCCACAGTGCCGACATATTCGCCGCCGACGTAAACCTTGGCGTCTTCGTAATACTTGGGATGAACGTCCTTCTTCATCGCCTTTGCCTCCTAGACTTCCGTTGCCGCAATCGCCATCGGGGCGATGCTGACTTTCTTGCTGCCGTTCGGTAACGTGGCGAACACGACCTGACCATCGGCCGTGGCGAACAAGGTGTGATCTTTGCCCACACCGACGTTTTCACCCGGCTTTATTTTCGTGCCGCGCTGCCGGACCAGAATGTTGCCCGACAAAACATACTGACCCCCATAGCGTTTCACGCCCAGACGCTGCGCATTGCTGTCGCGGCCATTGGTGGTCGAGCTACCGCCTTTCTTATGTGCCATCTTAGCTTTCTCCAGCCATTTGTCAGATGTAATACAAGCTGCTTACACACCTGCAAACTGCCCAATCTTCAACTTTGTATAGTGCTGCCGGTGACCCGTTTTCTTGCGATAGCGCTTCTTGGGGTGATATTTGAATACGATCAATTTCTCACCCTTCTCATCACCGACGACGTGGGCAGCCACTTCTAAGCCGGTCACGTGCGGCTTACCGACCGTCACCTTACCCGAATCGTCCGACACGAGTAGCGCCGGCAACTTGATATCGCTGCCCGCTTCAGCCTTTAATTTTTCGACGATGATCTCATCGTTTGGCGCCACCCGGTATTGGCGGCCACCTACTTCTACGACTGCGTACATTGTTTCAAACCCCTTCTTGAAAACCCGCCGGCTGCTCAAATCCACAGAGGATGGCCCGGCAGGTGAGAGTGTGCCCGGCATAAGGCAAATGCCCAACGCCAAAGCCTGCCGATTATACGCATTTGAAGACGGGCGTCAATGGAATATTCCCCCGTCGCCCTAGCGCCACACCC
>Ga0209068_10000677_pt1 | contig 18044 bp, 17 predicted proteins | sample ColStrG_CSR_2012_FD_187200 | JGI IMG/M metagenome (GOLD analysis project Ga0209068, IMG submission 187200) | Freshwater sediment microbial communities in response to fracking from Pennsylvania, USA - Cold Stream Run_MetaG_CSR_2012 (SPAdes)... | ecosystem: Environmental > Aquatic > Freshwater >... | reverse complement strand
CGCCCTCGTGGTTGAAGAGGATGCCCGACGACGCGTGCAGGCCGTAGGACTCGCGATAGTTGACGGTCATGTGGTGACCGAACACCTTCGCCACGCCGTAGGGCGAGCGCGGGTGGAAGGGCGTCAGCTCCGACTGCGGGGTTTCCCGCACCTTGCCGAACATCTCCGACGACGACGCCTGGTAGAAGCGGATCGGGTTGTCGACTCCGCCGACGATGCGCACGGCTTCGAGCATGCGCAGCACCCCGAGGCCGGTGATCTCCGCGGTGAGCTCGGGCTGAGTGAACGACAGGTGCACGAAGCTGATCGCGCCGAGGTTGTACACCTCGTCGGGTTGCACGAAGTCGACTGCGGCGATGAGCGACGACAGGTCGCGCAGGTCGCCGTCGACGAGTTCGAGCGACGGGGTCTCGCGCTGCACGATCTCGGCCTTCGGGTTGCCCTGGCCGCGGATGAGGCCGAAGACCTGGTAGCCCTTGCCCGCGAGGAACTGCGCGAGGTGGCGGCCGTCCTGGCCGGTGATGCCGGTGATGAGGGCGCGCTTCATGGGTGGGCGTGTGCTCCTTCGATACGGTCCCAGTCGGGTTCGAGCTGGTGGAGGAACTCGTCGCAGCGCAGTTCCTCGTCGCGTTCGCCGATCGCCTGGGCCGCGGCGCGCAGGCCGTCGAGCGCGCGCAGGAAGCCCCGGTTCGTCTCGTGACGCCACCGCACGTAGCCCGAGCCGCGCCAGCCGGAGCCGCGCAGACGGTCGAGGCCGCGGTGGTAGCCCACCCGGAACGCCGCGTACTGCTCGACCGGGTCGCGGCCGAGTTCGCCGAGGCGGGCCCAGCCGTCAAGGAAGCGGGGCCAGCGGCCCACCACCACCGCCACGGCGTCGCGCCGCTCGGCCTCGGGGGCGGCCAGGGCCGCGGCGAGGGCGGCCAGGGCCTCCGGCGCCTCGGCGTCGAGGACCGTCTCGGGGGGCCCCTGGGGGGAGAAGGTGATCGGCTGGTCGCTCACGGGTGCCAAGGATACGGGCCCCGAGGCCGATTCCGAGGATGCGCCGGTACGATCGGAGGGGTGAGCGAGGCTTCCCCCACCACTTCCGACACGTCCGCGACGGCCGAACCCGGCGCCGGGCCCGAGCGGGCCGAGCACCCGCGGGCCACCCGCCTGGTCCTGGCCCGTCATGCCGTCACCCACCAGACCGGGCCGATGCTCTCGGGCCGCACGCCCGGCATCGACCTCTCCGACACCGGCCGCGACCAGGCCCGGCGCCTGGGCGAGCGCCTCGCCGGGCTGCCGGTGGACGCGGTGTACGCCAGCCCCATCGAGCGCACCACGCAGACGGCCGAGGCCGTCGCCGGTCACCACGGCATGCCGGTGCGCCCACTGCCCGGCGTGATCGAGGCCGACTACGGCGAGTGGACCGGCGGCCAGATCGCCGAGCTGGCCAAGACCGATCTCTGGAAGACGGTCCAGCGCGCGCCCTCGCGGGCTCGCTTCCCCGGCGGCGAGTCGCTCACCGAAATGCAGATGCGCATGGTGTCCGCGCTCGAGGCGGTGGTGGCCGATCACCCCGGCGAACTGATCGTGGTGGTCTCGCACGCGGATCCGATCAAGGCGGCGATCGCGCACTTCACCGGCGTGCACCTCGACCTGTTCCAGCGCATCGTCGTGTCACCCGCGTCGGTCACCGTGTTCGAGCTCGGCCCGCACGGCGCGGCGATGCTCACCTGCAACTCGCTCGGTTCCCTCGAGGAATTGATGCCACCGCCCGCACCGGAGCAGGCGAGCGGCGTGCCGGAGGAGCCCGCGGGGGAGACCGCGCAGTGACCGAGTTCCTCGAGCTCGACGACGTCGACTCGCTCGGCGTGGGCGCGGTCGGCCAGCCCGGCAACCGTGCGTTCTACCTGCAGGCGCGCACCGACAGCACGCAGCTCACCGTGCTCGTCGAGAAGGAGCAGGTCGCGCTGCTCGCGGCCGAGGCCGTCGCCTTCCTCGACCGCCTCGCCGACGACTACCCCGAGCTCCCGGTGTTGCTCACACCCACGGAGGCCGAGTTGCGCGAGCCCACCGTGCCGTTGTTCCGCGCGCGGCTCATCGGCCTCGGGTTCGACCCTGAGCGCGAGCTCGTGCTGCTCGAGTTGCGCGAGCGCCCGGAAGACGAAGACGACGAAAGCGACCCCCTCGACGGCGAGGACGACGACGAGGAAGAGGGTTACTGCGCGCGCGTGTACGCCAGCCGGGCGCAGGTGCGGGCGATGGCCGCGCGCGGTGCAGCCGCCGTGGAGGGCGGCCGGCCGCCGTGCCCGCTGTGCGAGATGCCGATGGATCCCGGCGGGCACCAGTGTCCCCGCTGGAACTGACCCCCGACGACCTCGCCCGCGTCCTCACCGACGCGGAGCTCGAGATCGTCGGCCGCATGCGGTACTCGTCGAACGCGACGTTCCTCGTGGAGGCCAAGGCCGAGGAGCTCACGCTGGGGGCCGTGTACAAGCCGCAGCGCGGCGAGCGTCCCCTGTGGGACTTCGCCCACGGCACGCTCTGCCACCGGGAGGTCGCGGCCTACGAGCTGTCGCACGCGCTGGGTTGGGGCGTGGTGCCGCTCACCCTCCTGCGCGACGGCCCGCTCGGCGTCGGCGCGGTGCAACGGTTCGTGGAGCACGACCCCGACGAGCACTACTTCACGCTGATGCCCGAGCACGAGGCGCGCTTTCGCCAGTTCGCGTGGTTCGACGTGCTCGCGAACAATACCGACCGCAAGGGCGGGCACTGCCTGTACGACGAGGCCAACGACATCGTCGTCGGTATCGACCACGGACTCACGTTCCACGAACAGTTCAAGCTGCGTACCGTGATCTGGGAGTTCGCGGGCGAGCCGCTGCCCGACGACGCGGCCGACGACGTGCGGCGCGTGGTCGCCGAACTCGACGGCGGTCCGTTCGGGGAGCGGCTCGGCGCGCTGCTGGCCCCGGCGGAGATCGACGCCTTCCGCCTGCGCGCCGCCAACCTCCTGCGCGACGGCTTGCCCTACGGCGACGACCACTACTCCATGCCCTGGCCCCTCGTCTGAGACGAACTTGCGTCGCCTACTTGGAACTATCCCACGTCAGCGACGCAAGTTCGGATGGAGGGTTGGGCTACTTGCGTTCGTAGACGACGATGTCGTCGATCGCGACCTTGTAGCGGTACTGCGTGCGCACCAACTTCTCGAGGCGCGGGAACTTCGAGATCGGGTAGTACTGCGCGCCGCGCACCTTCGCCGGTGACGTGTCGACGAAGTACTTGGGAGGGTGCGCCTTGAAATCCCGGTAGAAGTCGTTCCACGCGGCCTGCGTGTCGGCGCCGGAGTTCGCCTCGTCGGCCGGACGGCCTGCGTAATTGCCGGTGAGGAACGGCGACGTGATGAAGCGCGTCGCCGGCTTGCGTCCCGACGCCCAGTAGATCTCGGGCACCGAGCCCCACACGAAGATCGGGTCGTCGGGGTTGGTGACGCTGGCCAGGTAGCGCGACACCGACTCGTAGCTGGGTTCGGGCACACCGGGGCGGTACACGAATCCGGCGACACCGAACCCCAGCGCGGCGAAGAGCGCGAGCGCGATGGTGGCGTCGGCCCAGCGCTTCGAGCCGCGCACCAGCGCGCCCGCGCTCAGCAGCGCGACCGGCGGGACGAGCTGCATGTAGTAGTGGCCGAAGAAGCGCAGACCCACCGCGACCGAGACCGCGGCCGACAACGCCCACAGCCACAGGTCGGTGTCGCGCAGGCCGTCGAGCGCGACCTCGCGTCGCGCCAGCCACGACTGGGGCAGCTTCCACACGAGCGGGATGTTGCAGACCAGCCACATCGAGGTCATGAACAGGAAGATGGTGATGACCGACGACGAGAACGTCTTCATGCCGACGTAGGAGCCGTTGCCCTGCACTGTCCAGTAGAAGAGCTGACTCGGTCCCATCGCCACCGCCGCGATCGCGACGGGGATGGAGAAGCCCGCGGCGACTGCGCCGATGCCGCGTCGCCCGCGCCAACGGTACGCGAGGTACAGCACCGGGAGCAGCGTGGCCGCGCCGGTCTGTTTCGCGAGTGCGGCCAGCGCGACCATCATCCCCGCGAAGAAACCGCGCCCGCGGCGCGCGAAGAGAATCGCGGCCGTCATGGACGGCAGCATGAACACCTCGAAGTTCGCGGCCTGCCCGTCCTGTGGCGCGAACGCCACCAGCGCGCCGACGCACAAGATCCCGGCGATCAAGCCCGCGCGGTCGCCGTAGCGCCGGCGGGCCTCCAACGCGAGGAGGAATGCGGTGAGCGCGACCGCGAGCATCGCCATGATGCGCACCGACCACAGGCCGGTGGTGTCGAAGAAGTCGAAGGTGGCCGCGTAGAGGTACGGCACGATCGGCGGTTTGCGGTCGATGGCGTCGTGGTAGAGCGTGCCGCCCTGCTGGATGACGTGGGCCTGCGTGGCGAGGAACGTCTCGTCGGAGTTGAAAACCGGCACCACCATCGCGGGCAGGCGCGTCGCGACCGTCAACGCGAGCAGGACGAGGAAGAGTCGCCACCGCTTGCGCCGTTCGTCGCGGTGGTCGGAACGCTGAGCGATCGACCCCGGTGCGGGAAGGAGTTCCGTCGACATACGGGCTCTCCATTGTGCCCGCTGGCGGACCCCGCAGGGTGATCAGTGCGTGATCACGCCCGCGAACGAGCCGGCACTAGGCGGGATCGACCGTGTTTCCCCAGGTGTCCCAGTAGGTGATCTGCTCCACGGGGGGCCGGGCGGCGGGGGAGAAGTCCCCTCCGGTGGTGTAGGCCAGCGGGATCAGGGCCACCTGGCTGAACCCCTCGGGGACGCCCAGGAGCTCGGCCGCCTCTTGCTCCCGGGCCAGGTGGAGCGTGGTCCATACTGTGCCGAGGCCCCGTGAACGCGCCGCGAGCATGAAGCTCCACACCGCCGGCAGGATCGAGCCGTAGAAGCTCGCGGCGCCGAAGTTGGGAGCGCCGTCGACCCGACCCTCGATGCACGGGATCACGTGGACGGGCACCCGGTCGAGGATCTCGAGCAGGTACAGGGCCGAGTTGTAGACCCGCTCGGTCTGGCCGTCCTTGGCGGTCTCCGCCGCCGACTTCAGGTAGTCGCCGCCGATGGTGCCGTACAGCTCCTTGAGCGCACGGCGCTTCTCGGGGTCGGTCACCACGATCCAGTGCCAGCCCTGCGTGTTGCTGCCGGTGGGTGCCTGCACCGCGAGGCGCAGGCACTCGAGGATCACCTCGCGCTCGACCGGTCGATCGAGGTCGAGGCGTTTGCGGACCGCGCGGGTCGTCGCGAGGAGATGATCGGTGACGGACACGTCCATGGGGTACTCGGCCATGGCGGCAGTCTCGCAGAATCAGGCGCCCGGTGCTGCGGTGCCCGCGCCGCCTGCTGCCGCGGCGGCAACGTCGGCGAAGAACCGGGAACGGGGGAGCACCGCATCGGCGCCGTCGGCGCGGGCCCGGGCGAGCGCGTCGTCGTCGACGTGCGGGCCGAACGCGACGATGCGTGCGGTCGGGGCGGCGGCGCGCACCGTGGCCACGGCGTCCGAGTGGCGCGCGAGGTCGACGAACACCACGGTCGCGTCGGCACAGTCGTTCGCGTCGCGCGTGAAGCGCACGGCGGGCAGCGCGGCCGACACGCGCGAGCGGTCCATGAGATCGGGGACGAGGGCGACGATCACGAGGGGTCCTCCTGCGGGGTTCGGAGCAACAACAGCAGCACGATCATCCCGAGCACTGCCGCGATCGCCGACGCGCCGAGCACGCCGATCTTGGCGTGGTCGAGCGCGGACCCCTGGAACGTGAGGTCGGACACGAACAACGCGACGGTGAACCCGATGCCACCGAGCGCGGCCACGCCCGCGACATGCCGGCGGGTGACGCCCTCGGGCAACCGGCCGATGCCGGTGCGCAAGCCGATCAGGGTCGCACCCATGATCCCCACGAACTTGCCGACGACGAGACCGACGACGATCCCGATGGTGATGCGGCTGCGCAACGCCGCGTCGATCGAATCGGCCGTGAGCACCACGCCCGCGTTCGCGAGCGCGAACACCGGCACCACCAGGAAGCTCGACCACGGCAGGAGGTGGTGCTCGAGCCGTTCGAGCACCGGACGGCCGCCGCGTGGGCGCGCGGGCGTGAGCAGACCCAGCATCACCCCGGCCAACGTGGCCTCCACGCCCGACTCGAGCAGGCATACCCACAGCAACAGGCCGGGCAACAGGTAGAGCAGTGGGCGGTCGACGCCCAGGCGCGACATCACCACCACGAGCAGCAGCGCGCCCGCCGCGCCCGCGAGCCACCAGAAGTTCAGACCGCGCGAGTAGAAGAGGGCGATCACGAGGATCGCGCCGATGTCGTCGACGATCGCGAGCGTGAGCAGGAACAGCTTGAGCCGGCTCGGGACGCGCGACCCGAGGAGGGCGAGCACACCGACGGCGAACGCGATGTCGGTGGCCATGGGCACGGCCCAGCCGTCGATGCCGCCGCTGCCGAAATTGATCGCGACGTAGAGCAGCGCGGGCACGACCATGCCGCCGAGCGCGGCGACGGCGGGAAGCGCGGCGGTGCGCTTGTCACGCAGTTCGCCCACGACGAGCTCACGCTTGATCTCGAGGCCGACGAGGAAGAAGAACAGGGTCATGAACCCCTGGTTCACCCACTCGACGTAGGAGAGGGTGATCGACGCATCGCCGACGCCGATGGTCAGGTGGTGGTGCCACCACCCGACGTAGCTGCCCGACGCGGTGTTCGCCCACACCAACGCGACGACGGTCGCAGCGAGCAGGACGACACCGCTCGCAGCCTCGAGGGAGACGAACTCGCTGCCGATGGGCGGCGCCGCACGACCGAACTTGGGAATGCGGACGTGACGGTCGGCCATCGACGCTGGTGGCCGCGAGCCGAACTACGCCTTGGGTGCGGGGGCCGGGATCATCCGCGGGGGTTCCACCGCGAACTCCGGCCAGCGCTTGCGTGACTTGATCGCGAGCTTGTGCATCAGCGCGATCGCGCCGGGGTCGTCGTCGCCGGGGCGGGTCTCGATCCAGCCGTCGCGGATCATGGCATCCATCAGCTCACGGCCCGCGTCGGTGCGCACGATCGTGAGGGTCCAGTCGTTGAACGCCCCGATGCCACCGGTGGAGATGTCCGCGTGCTCGGCCGCGAAGTCGGGGCACATCTTGCAGCCCTCACGCGTCCAGGCGTGGCACTCCTTGAGCGGGATCTCGTGGTAGTCGCCGTTGTTCATCCAGATCTGGAAGACGCCCTTGATGTTCATCTTCTTCATCTCGGACTTCTTCAGGCCGTACTTCGCCTCGAAGAGCTCCTCGAAGATCGCGTCGTCGAAGGTCTTCGAGCAGAGCAGGCCGATGTTGAGCGAGAGGCGCCGCGCAACCTTGCCCGCCTTGCGTTGCTTCATCACCGGCGGTACCGACGACTGGCAGCTCATACCCACCAGCGCAATGCGCTCGGCGCCGCTCTCGATCGCGTCGGGGTAGGCCATGGTATTCGCCGAGTACGTGTAGCGGCTGCCCGCCGACGCGATGACGTCTTCCCGCGTGCGGGCCACACCGGGGATGGCCTTCCACGTGGTGCCGTCACCCTCGAGGTAGCTCACGAGCGCGGCGTCGATGATGTCGTGCTCGAGCGCGTACACGAGCAGCGCCGACACGAGGCCGCCGTCCTGACCGACCTCGTGGAGGATCGGGTCGGACGCGCGGGCGAGGACGATGTCCTTGTACTGGCCCGACGGCTCGTCGGCGGTGCGGGCCCGACCGAACATGAATTCGTCGATCTCGGGTTCCCACGTGCGAAAGCGCGGGCACGCTCGCGTGCACGACGTGCAGCCCTTCTCGCCGTGGCTGCAGTTGTCGGGCGCGTAGCCCTCCTCGAGGTGGAACGGCTTGTAGATCCCCGAGTCGTCGCGATACCCCAGCACGTCGTGGGGGCACGCGATCACGCAGCCCGCGCACCCGGTGCAGAGGCCCGAGGTCACGACCTCGGAGTACAGGTGACTCCACTGGAACTTCTCCGGCGCCATGCCCGGGAGTCTGTCACAGGGCACCCGCGTTTCCCCACTGTCGGTGGAACGTCGCCGGCCACGGCATCCGGTCAGGTGAGCACGTACGCGACGGGGAGGGCCACGCTGACCGCCACGGCGAGCCCGCAGATCGCGAGCGACAGCGCGCCCGAGCGGCGGTTCCCCATCTTGCGGGACCGGGCGAGCACGATCATCAACACGATGAGCGGCGGCGCGGTGAGGCCGTTGAGGATCGCGGCGTAATAGAGGCCGCGAATCGGGTCGATCCCCACCACGTTGAGGGCGAGGCCGACCAGCATCGAGGCGACGATCACGCCGTAGAAACCGCGCGCGTCGCGGAACCGGCGGGACAGGCCTTCGTGCCAGTCGACCGCCTCGGACAGCGCGTACGCGGTGGAGCCGGCGAGCACGGGGACGGCGAGCAGGCCCAGGCCGACCACTCCGAGGGCGAAGAGGAGTTGCGCCATGCTGCCGGCGAACGGCTCCAACGCCTGCGCCGCCTGATCGGCGGTCTGCACGTTCGTGATGCCGCTCACGTGCAGGGTGGCCGCGGCGGCGACCATGATCGCGAAGGCGATCACGCAGGCCGAGATCATGCCGCCGACGACGTCGACGCGCATCGCGACGATGTGCTCGTCGTCGAGCTGCGCCTCGTCGGGACGTTCGGCCTCCTCCTCGACCTCCTCGCTCGCCTGCCAGAAGAACAGGTAGGGCGACACCGTCGTGCCGAACACCGCGAGCAGCGCGGCGAGCTCGGCGTGCCCACCGCCGAGGTCGGGCACGATCACGTGGTGCAACACGGCCGACCAGTCGACGTCGATCGACACGAGGACGAACAGGTATGCGAGCAACGAGACCGCGAGCCAGCGGAGCACGCGGGCGTAGCGGTGGTACGGCACCGCGACCTCGAGTCCCAGCATGAACGCGGTCATGAGCACGGTGAGGACGGGCGCCGGGATCGACACGACGAGGTGGGCCGAGGCGCCCATCGAGGCGAGGTCGGCCGCGATGTTGAACGTGTTGGCCACCGCCACGAGCGCCACGGCCCCGTACAGCACCGAACGAGGGAACCGCCCCCGAATCAGCGTGGAGAGGCCCTGGTCGCGAGTGAGGCCCAGGCGGGCGGCCATCTCCTGGACCGCGGCGGCCAACGGCGCCACGTAGACCGCGGACCACACGATGGTGAGCCCGTACGCCGCCCCGACCTGGGAGTAGGTCCCGATGCCCGACGGGTCGTCATCGGCCGCGCCGGTGACGATCCCGGGCCCCAGCCGCTTGAAGTAGCCGTGACCGCGCAGCGTCCGGCGCCGGGGATGATGGCGCGGACGGCCGAAGAACAACCGGCGTCGGCGTCGATCATTGGGACTCACTGGCGCCAGTGTCGCGTACCCTGCACGACTGTGATGTGCCGGTGAAGATCAGTGACATCCTCCGCCAGGGGCCGAGCTTCTCCTTCGAGTTCGGACCTCCGCGCACCGAGGCTGCCGAGGAGACCCTCGCCCGCACCCTCGTCGAGCTGGAGCCGCTCGCGCCCTCGTACGTGTCGGTCACCTACGGCGCCGGCGGGTCCACGCGCGAGCGCACCCACGACCTCGTCGTGCAGATCCTGCGCGAGACGTCGATGACACCGATGGCGCACCTCACCTGCGCGTGTCACTCGCGCGCCGAGCTCACCGGCATCGTCGAGCGCTACGCCGGGGCGGGGATCGAGAACATCCTGGCGCTCGGCGGCGACCCGCCGCGCGACCTCGACCTCCCGCCGGGCGAGCTCACGTACGCGATCGAGCTGGTGCGCCTCATCCGCGAGACGGGCGACTTCTGCGTCGGCGTGGCCGCGCACCCCGAGCCGCACCCGCGTTCGCCGTCGCGTGCGGCCGACCGCCTCCACACCGCGGAGAAGCTCGCCGAGGCCGACTTCGCCATCACGCAGTTCTTCTTCGACGCCGAGCACTACTTCGACCTCGTCGAGGCGATGCGCGGCCACGGCGTCGACAAGCCGGTGATCCCGGGAATCATGCCGGTCACGAGCATCGCGGCGATCAAGCGCATGGCCGAGCTGCAGGGCTCCGAGTTCCCCGCGTGGCTCGCGGCGAAGCTCGAGGCGGTCGGCGACGACCCTGACGCCGTGCGCCGGGTCGGCATCGAGGAGGCCACGACGCTGTGTCGTGTGCTCCTCGACGGCGGCGCGCCGGGACTGCACTTCTTCACGATGAACCGTTCGGGCGCGACCCGCGAGATCTACGAGCAGCTGGGGCTGGTCGCCGAGTCGTGACCCGGCCGGGATGAAGCGCGCGGTGCAGGTCGCGATGATCCTCGTGGTCACGGTCGCGATCGCCGTCGCCGCGATCGTGACCATCCGAGAACGCGACACGACGGCGAAGACCTGGGCGTCGTTCTGCAACGAGGCGTACCTGATCGCGCAGGAGAACCGCACGCGTCTCCCCGACGGCGGCGCGGCCGCGCGTGAGCAGTCGCTCGCGCAGGTGGAACGGCTCGCGCGGCGTTCGCCGTCCGCCGACGTCGCCGCCGACCTGCGCACCGCGGCGCCGGTGCTCGCGCGGCCCTACTCCACCGGGTCGCTGGTGCTCACGTCACCGTTGCTCGCGGCGACCACCCGGGCCGACTCCGCGCTCGTGGCGCACTGCCAGGTGGGCCGCGCGGTGTTCGACCCCGGCAACCTGCAGAACCGCCCGGCGGCGAATTGAACCGGCCGCCCCCCGATGTTCACGAGGGGCGGCCGGCGCCGGCGGAGGGACTGGGATTTGAACCCAGGGTGACTTGCGCCACAATGGTTTTCGAGACCATCCGATTCGGCCGCTCTCGCATCCCTCCGGGAAGGCGACATTGTATGTCGGGTGGTTACCGCTTCTTCGAGAAGAACCCCGTGAGCAGGGTGGCCGCCTCCTGCGCGCCGACGCCGTCGATCACGCGCACCTCGTGGTTGAGGCGGGGATCGGACCCGAACGAGTAGAGGCTGCCCATCGCCCCGGCCTTCGGATCGGCGGCGCCGAACACGACCTCGGGCACCCGCGCGGCGAGCGTCGCGCCCGCGCACATCGGGCAGGGCTCGAGCGTCACCACGAGCACGCACTCGTCGAGGCGCCACGTGCCGAGCGCCGCGGCCGCGTCGCGGAGCGCGAGCACTTCGGCGTGCGCCGTCGGGTCACCGCTCAACTCGCGTTCGTTGTGGCGTCGCGCGATGACCTCGCCGGTGGCACGCCGGGCGACCACCGCGCCGATGGGCACGTCGTCGTGCGCGAGCGCAGCGCGCGCTTCCTCGAGCGCGAGCACCATCAGCGCGTCAGTCGTCGACGAATCCACTGGCCGCTTCGGGGTTGGCGAGGATGTGCTTCAGCACCTTGCCGCTCGGGTTGTGCGGGAGGTCCGTGCGGAACTCCACGATCGTGGGCACCTTGAAGCCCGCGAGCTCGTCGGCGACCCACGCGCGGATCGCGTCCTCGTCGAGCACGGAGCCGGGCGCGGGTACCACGAACGCGGCGACCTCCTGGCCGAGGGTCGGGTGGTCGAGGCCGACGATCGCGACTTCCTCGACGCCCGGGTGCTCGATGATGCGGTTCTCGATCTCGATCGGCGAGATGTTCTCGCCGCCGCGGATGATGAGGTCCTGACGCCGTCCGGCGAGCGACAGGAAGCCGTCGTGGATCACGCCGTAGTCGCCGGTGCGGTACCAGCCGTCGTTGTCGAGCGCCTTCGCGGTGGCCTCCGGGTTGTCCCAGTACTCGAGGAACCGCGACGCGGTGCGGATGCAGATCTCGCCGACCTCGCCCTCGGGCAGCACGTCACCGGTGACGTCGTCGCGGACCTGCACCATCACCGTCGGCGACGCCTGCCCGACCGTCTCCGCATGGTCGTAGGTGGCCGCGGTGCCGAGCGTGGTGCCGAGGCCCATCGTCTCGGTGCTGCCGTAGCCGAGGCTCATGCCGAGGCGGGCGTTCGGGATCAGCTCACCGGTGCGCTTCAGGATCTCCGGCGGCCACACCGCGCTGCCGCCCCCCACGCTCATGAGCGACGACAGGTCGTAGCGCCCGATCTCCGGCGAGTTGAGCACGCGCCACAGCTGCGTGGGCACGAGCGACCACATCGTGGCGCCGTGCTGCGCAGTGAGCTCCATGTGCTGGATCTCGTCCCAGCGGCCGGGCGGCGGGTAGATGATCGTCATGCCCGACGCCGCGGCCATCACGAGCTGGCAGTTGAGCCCGGAGATGTGGAACATCGGCGAGCCCGAGATGATCTTCGGCTGGCCCGCCATCTGGCGCGACTCCAACCCCAGTTCGGTCGCGCGCATGAACTGCTCCATCCCGCGCAGGCTGCTGGAGAGGATGAAGTGGATGTTGCTGCGGTGCGAGATGAGCACGCCCTTCGGGCGGCCCGTCGTGCCACTGGTGAAGAGGATGAGGAACGGGTCGTCCTCGTCGATCGCGGTCGCGGGCAGCTCGGCCGCGTCGGCGCCGGCCGCCTCGATCGCGGCGAACTCGTCCTCGAACGTGACGACGGGGAGATCCGCGGGCAGCGCGTGGCCCTCGAGCCGCTCGAGGCGTCGCACGTCACCGAAGAGCACCTTCGGGCGCGTGAGCTCGGTGGCGTAGACCATCTCGGGGCCGGTCCACCAACCGTTGTACGCGACGGTGATGCCGCCGAGCGCGGTGACCGCCCAGAACGTGAGCGTGTACTCGAGGCAGTTCGCGGCGACGATGCCGACGCGGTCGCCCTTGCCGATGCCGTAGCGCTCCTGCAGCGTGCGGGCGATCGCCGCGACCGGCGCGATCACCGACGCGAAGGTCTCGACGCGGTGGGGGAACACGAGGTACTCGCGGTCGCCGTAGTTGGTCGCCGCGTTGCGCAGCAGGTCGACCAGCGAACGGGGCCGGTTGGCGAACACCTCCATGGGCGCGCCGAGCACGTCCTCCTCGACGATCTCGAACGGCGCGCCCGGGCCGCAGAGCTGCTGGTGCAGCTCGGCGGACATGCCCGGGTCGGGCCAGCGCAGCGTGACGCCGAGGTCCCGGTCGGCGATCATGCGGGCGTGAACTCGATGTGGACCTGGTCGTACGCTCGGGCAAAGGTGGCCGCGAGGATCTGCGGCGCCGGCTTGTCGTCGGCGAGACGCCAGTCGGGGATGCGGCGGAACATCTCTTCGAACATCACCCGCACTTCGAGCCGCGCGAACGACGCGCCCAGACAGAAGTGGGTCCCGATGCCGAACGCGAGCTGCAACCCGATGTTGCGGGTCACGTCGAACACGTCGGGGTTGTCGAACTCGCGCTCGTCGCGGTTGGCCGACGGGTACATCAGGAGCAACTCGTCGCCCTGCTTGATCTGCTGCCCGTGCAACTCGTGATCCTCGGTGGCGGTGCGGCGCATGTTGAGCACCGGCGACACCCAGCGGATGAATTCCTCCACCGCGGTCTGGCCGAGCACGGCCGGGTCGTCGAGCAGGATCTGGCGCTGGTCGGGCTGCAGCGCGAGCTCACGGATGATCGCGCCGATCACCGTGCGGGTGGTCTCCGCGCCGCCGTCGAGCACGAGGAGGCACTCCTCGATGATCTCGCCGTCGGTCCAGGGGCGGTCCTCGCCGAAACGATCGGCCCGGGTCCAGATGGAGATGAGGTCGTCTCGCGGGTTGGCACGGCGGTCGTGGATGATCGGCAGCGTCTTCTCGACGAAGTCCATCATCGCCTTGCCGGCGTCGGGGCCGAAGGTCGACTCGCCGCCGTCGGGGTCGGTCTGACCGCCCTGGTACATGGTGGTCTCCGACCAGTACCGCACGAGGTCCCACTGATCGGGGGCGTAGCCGAGCCGGCGTCCGATCATGATCGCGGGCAGGCGGGACGCGAGCGCCTCGACGGCATCGCACTCACCCTTGGCGGCAATTGCGTCGACGAGGCCGCGTGCGACCTCGCGCACTTCTTCTTCCTGGGTGAGCACCGCGCGAGGGGTGAAACGACGGTGGATCAGCGACCGGTGCTTCTGGTGCAGCGGGTCATCCTGGTCGATCATCGACGTGTTCGCGCTCTGGTCGATCTTCGGTCGCGACCCGTGGTACGAGGTGTAGCGCTCGGGGTGCTTCTCGACGTACATCAGGTCTTCGAAGCGGCTGACGCCCCACAGCTTCTGGACCGGGTCCCAGAACACCGGCTCGTTCTCGCGCATCCACTTGTAGGCATCCCACGGGTCCACATAGAACTGCGGGTCCAGCAGGTTGATGTACGGACGCTCGGTCATTGCAGGGTCCCCCTCGTTGCAGGTGCCGGGATCCTACGACGACCGCCGGGGTGCGGAGCAAGGTCGGGCAAGGTCCGAGGTCCCGCGGGCACGAGTGTCGGATTGCTGGCAATCTGTCGCCATGCCGACGCACCCGATCCGCGAAGACCTCAACGTCCTCGACGGGGCTTGGTACGCGACCGAGCCCCACGACGACTGGGAGTGGATGCGGGGCAACGCGCCCGCGTACCGCTGCCCCAACAGCGACACCTGGGCGATCACCCGTTACGACGACGTGCTCGCGATCGAGAAGGACGCGCGCACGTTCTCGAGCCGGCGCAGCCCGCGCCCGCACGGTGATCCGCTGCCGATGATGATCTCGATGGACGACCCGCAGCACCGCCGTCGGCGCGGGCTGGTGTACCACGGCTTCACGCCCAAGCGCGTGGCCGAGCACGAGGACCGCATCCGGGCCATCTGCACCGAGATCCTCGACAAGGTGTGCGAGCAGGGCGAGTGCGATTTCGTCTGGGACATCGCCGCGCCACTGCCCCTGCTGCTCATCGCCGACATGCTCGGGTTCCCGCCGAGCACCTACGACGACCTGCTGCGGTGGTCCGACGACCTCATCCGCGCCACCGACGTCGATCCCGAGCCCGCGCTCCTGGAGGCGTCGGGCGCCGCCGCGCTCGCCTTCCGCGAGCTGCAGCTCGAGGTGATCGCCGACCGACGCTCGAAGCCTCCGCAAGACGATCTCATCTCCCTCCTGTGCCACTCGGAGATCGACGGCGAGCGGCTCGACGACGAATCGTTGGTGCAGGAGACGCTGCTCGTCCTCATCGGTGGCGACGAGACGACGCGTCACGTGATCACCGGCGGGATGCTCGCGCTGCTGGAGAACCCCGACCAGCGCGCGGTGATGGCGAGCAGCCCGGAGGCGTTGCACACCGGCGTCGAGGAACTGCTGCGTTGGGTGTCGCCGATCAAGAACATGTCGCGCACCGCGGCGCGCGACGTGGAGCTGCATGGCGAGACCATCCGCGAGGGCGACCAGCTGATCCTCGTCTACCCGTCGGCAAACCGCGACGACTCCGAGTTCGAGGACCCGTACCGCCTGAACGTGCTGCGCGACCCGAACCACCACATCGCGTTCGGGTTCGGCCCCCACTACTGCCTCGGTCAGGCGCTGGCCCGCCTCGAGTTGAAGGTGATGTTCGACGAGTTGTTGCGACGCCTGCCCGACCTCGAACTCGCGAACGACGAACCGCTGCCGTTCCGCCACTCGAACTTCATCGTGGGCGCCGAGGCGATGCCGGTGCGCTTCACACCCACCGAGCGCGTGGGTGCGCCCGTCTAGCTGTCGTGCCCCGGGCGTCGTTGACGTCTTGCGTGGGACGTTCAGCCCGGTTGATCGGCTGCCGACACGACGGTCCGGTCGCGTCCACCTTCCTTGGCCTCGTACAGGGCGTTGTCGGCCCGAGCCGCGAGCGACCGCATGTCCTCGCCGGGGTGGCGCACGGCGACCCCGGCGGAGAGCCGCACCCGGAAATCGTCAGGCATCTCGTCGAAGCGTTGCATCGCAACCGTGGATCGGACGCGGTCAGCGAGGTCCGCGGCGGACTCCTCCGACGTGAGCACGTGGTACACGGCGAACTCCTCGCCGCCGGTACGTGCGGCGACGTCGCTCGTCCTGACGGAACGGCCCAGTGTCTGCGCGACCTTGCGGAGCACTTCGTCCCCGGCTGCATGGCCGTAGTTGTCGTTGACCGCCTTGAAGTGGTCGATGTCGAACGCAGTGAGTGCGACTGCGGCAAGCTCGTGGCGGTCGTGGAGCGCGAAGATCTGCCGGACGGACTCGTTCAGCGCGAGGCGGTTGCTGAGTCCGGTGAGGGGGTCATGCGTCGCGAGTTCGTGAAACCTGGCGCGCTGCCCTTCGAGCGCTCGCATGAGGATCTCGCGCTCGAGCGCCACCTCCAATGGAGCGCACAGCTGCGTGAGCGCGACCACGGCGGCCTCGGCGAGCGGCAGCGAATGTTCGAGCCGGAGGATCGCGACGCCCGTCGAGCGATCGAGACCCGGCGAGTAGAGCGCCATGGCGATCGCCGGCACCGGCTCGGTCATGCTGAGGAATCGGGTGGCCTCGCCGGACGCCGGGAGGCCGGCGTCCATCAGCGGAGCGAATTCCGCAGGCAGCTCGGCCGAAGTGCCGCGGTAGCGATTGCGCGGCGCAAACCACAACACCTCGTCGCCGTCGCGCCCGTAGAACTCGAGTTCCCGGGCGGGGAAGACGGCGCGCGCGGCCTCCATCAACCCTGCGGCAACTTCGCTGAAGTCGCGCGACACCACCAACCGCTGCATCGTCTGGCGCAGTAGCTGGTTCATTGCGGAGAGGCGGCGGATGTCCGTGTCGCGATCGACCATGAGGTAGAGGCCGCAGTCGAGCGTACGCAGGCGGTCGATCATGGTGCCGACGAGCGGTGCCGCGATGAGCTCGCCGTGTTGCGGGGCGATGAGCTGGATGGGCAGTCGGGCGAGAGTGTCCATGCCGTGGGCGAGGATCTCCCGACTCGGCATGTAGTGCTCGTGGAACGGGCGCATCGACTCGAAGTACGACTCGTCCGTCGCGAACAACCGCCAGTGGTCGGTGAAGCCGCCGAAGAGATCGCTCGAGAACAACGTGCCGGTCTGCGCATCGAAGGTGGTGAACGCGCCGGGGAAGTGCAGGTACGGCGTGAAGTGGAACGTGAGTTCGCGACCGCCGAGATCGAGCCGCCAGTCGTGCTCGTCCACGAGATGGAACGGCAGCCGCAGGTCGTAGTGCTTCACCAGCGCGGCGGCGCGCCAGTGGGTCACGATCGCGGCGTCGTCGCGGGCGATCAGGTCGTCGATGATCGGCAGCGATGCGGTGATGTCGGGGTCCTGGTGGTGGCACACGAACCACCGGATCGCGTCGAACGACACGACCTCCTCCACCTTCCGGCGCATCGCGGGCCAGGTCAGGCGCCCACCCGGGTCGAAGAGCACGGACTGGTCGCCGTGCTCGAGGAGGTAGACGTGACATTGGAACGGGTCGCCCGGGACATAGCTGCCCACCCACCAGACTCGGTCCGCGATCTCGAAGGCGTGATCGAGTTCGGCCGTAGTAGGAGTGGCCCTGTCACCCACAGGTGCGAGCGTACGACTGCCGGGCTGCGCGCACCCGGACCAGAAGTCCCGATCCGAGCAGAACGCGGCGGAACGCGAAGGTGCCTCCCCCCGGGTGGGAGGAGGCGCCTTCGGCCGGAATCGGCAGCCGGGAACGGTCAGGCGTCGGGGTCGCTGTTGCCCTGCGACTGCACGTTGCGGGGCTGCAGCGTGATGCTCTTGGTGACGGTGCGGCCGTCGGCCCCGAAGGCCGTCAGCAGGAAGGAGTGCGAGCTGGAGCAGTTGAACGGGAGGCTGGTGTCGGCGTTCGGGCCATAGGCGGCGTACACGCCGGGGCCGTCGATGGAGATGGTCACCTTCACCGCGTTCTGCGTGGTCCAGCTCGCCGAGAAGTTCTGGAAGTTGCCGTTGTGGCAGTCGATGTTGTCCGGCGTCGTGAAGCTGGAGATCACGGGGGCCGGGCCGCTCGGCGCCGGGTTCGGCTGCGGCTGCTGCGTGGGCTGGGAAGTGGGCTGGCCCTGGGGCTGGGAAGTCGGCTGCTGCGCGGGCTGCGGTGTCACGGCGCCGGCCTGGGTGCCGGTCTTCGGTGCGAGCGTCGTGATGGTGCCCTGGGCGGCGGTGTTC
>Ga0209068_10000676_pt1 | contig 18067 bp, 19 predicted proteins | sample ColStrG_CSR_2012_FD_187200 | JGI IMG/M metagenome (GOLD analysis project Ga0209068, IMG submission 187200) | Freshwater sediment microbial communities in response to fracking from Pennsylvania, USA - Cold Stream Run_MetaG_CSR_2012 (SPAdes)... | ecosystem: Environmental > Aquatic > Freshwater >... | reverse complement strand
GATCACAAGGATTGGGTGGCGGCAACGAAGGTGCAGTTTGGGGTTACCCAGCCCGCATCGTTCACGCGGCAAACCGCCGGCGGCGGAACGGCGGAAGCGGTTCAGTTTTCGGAACTGACTATAGAGAAGCTGATCGACAAAGCATCGCCGAAATTGTTCGAGGCGGCCTGCAAAGGAACTCACCTTGCCGAGGTGATCATCGATTACACGAGGGCGAGCGGCGACTCCCCTATTAAGTACTTGGAGACCAAACTCAAGGAAGTGATCATCAGCGGCATCGATCACCACGCCGACCCGAAAGGCGAATATCAGTTTCCCGTTGAGCAGGTGAGGATGACTTTTGGCGCCATCGAATATACCTACACTCAGCAAAAGCCCGACGGTAAGGCCGGCGGCAATGTAGCGGCAAAATGGAACGTGGCTAAGGGCGCGGCCGCCTAAAGTAGGCGCTCTACCCGGCAATGCCAGCAGAACAGTTGCAAGCTGAAGACCTCCTCGATCCGATCTCGAGCGACCAACCGTGCGGAGTAAATCTGCGTTGGGCACCCGAGTGGGATCGGATCAAGGAGGCGCGCCGTTCCGATGACGATCTCGATCCTGGGAAGTGGGAGAAAAAGGAACGAAAAAGCGCGAACTGGCGGCTGGTGGAAGACTTGGCTTCGGCGGCTCTGCGGACCAAGACGAAAGATCTGCAGATCGCAATGTGGCTGACTGAGGCCGAGCTCAAGCTGAACGGCTTTCGCGGACTGAGCCAAGGGTTTCGATTGCTGACGGAGTTGATGGCCCGTTACTGGGACAAGGGGCTCAACCCTCCGATGGAAGAGAGCCCGGAGGACAGGGCCGGTCCGTTGCAGTGGCTCAACGACAAGCTAGTGGAATCGATAGTCGCTGTCCCGATTACCCGCCGCGCCGACCAAGGCGATAACTACAGCCTGCTCAATTTTAGGGATGCGGTTGGATTGTCGGAGGCTTCGTTCACTGCCAGCGACGGCGAGATCGATGAGCAGAAAAAGCGCGCCTACAATGCAGCCATCGCCAAGGGAAGCATTTCGCTGGAAATGTTTCAGGCGGCTGTAAAAGGGACCACCCTTCCCGCCTATGAAGAATTGTGGAGCGAGCTCGAGGAGGTCTCAAAGGCATTCACCGATTTGGTGAAGGTGGCAGACGAGAAATTCGGCGAGAACGCGGCTCCGAATTTATCGGCATGCCGAGGTCTACTAGCTGAACTGCGGCAGGAGATTTTAACCCGCTTGGATAAGAAACGACCCGTTTCAAGGGCGGGCGCGGATGGTTCCGTGAACACTACTAGCTCGGTTACGTTGCGGCTGCCGCTCGGTTCGTTGGGATCACAGTCCGACGTGAACGGATCATGGCAGGAAGCGGAACAACTGATTCGCGCGGGAAAAGTGGATGCTGGATTGTCCGCCATGACCCGTTTGGCGGCCAGTGAGACCAGCGGAAGGAACCGGTTTCAACGGAAACTGCTTTTGGCGGAAGTTTGCTTGGCGAGCCAGCGGAGCCAATTGGCGCGCACCATTCTGGAGGAACTGGCGGGGCAAATTGAGGAATTCAAGTTGGCCGATTGGGAAGGTTCAGATCTCATTGGCGGCGTCTGGACCCGGCTGTATGCGCTTTATAAGGCGGAGAGCGGCGATAAAGACAAAGCCAAGGAACTTTTTGGAAAATTGTGCCGCTTGGACCCCTGGCAAGCACTGACGTGCGGCGAGTAACCATTGGAACTCTCGTTTATCGACAGGCTGGTCGACACCAAAGGCGCCAAGAGTACGGCGAACGAATGGGCACATGCGCGAGAATTGCGGGCGACCTTGTGCCGCGATCTGAGCAACCTTCTCAATACGCGCCGCGCTCAGCGCGATTTCGACGCAAGCTTCGATGAGGCGACAAATTCCATCCTTTCCTACGGCATTCCCGACTTTACCCAGTACGATTTGAGGAACACGGCCGAGCAAGAGCGCGTGCGGATTTCTATTGAACGCGCGGTGCGGCAATTCGAACCGCGGCTGACGCGAGTAAAAGTGACATTGGAACCGCCGAATCCGGTAAACCCGACTCTGCGGTTTCAAATTGAAGCGCAACTGCGGGACGAGAGCGATATGGAAGACGTGTTGTTCGATGCGATGGTGCGACGGGAATCGCGCCGCTTTTCGGTGAGCGGGGCGGAGTAGTGGTGGAGTTTAGCGGATGGTCAAGAGCGCGACCGGGAGGTCGCGCGCGGACGAGGACGTCCGCCCTACTAGGACGGCTCCATGAGAGATGAACTGCTGCCGTACTACGAACGGGAATTGACCTTTATTCGCCAGATGGCGGCGGAATTCCGTGCCAAGTATCCGGCGGTTGCTCCCGACCTCAACCTGGGTCCCGATAAGTGCGAAGATCCGCACGTGGAACGGCTGATTGAGGCATTCGCGTTGTTGGCGGGGCGCATACATCATAAGCTAGACGACGAGTTTCCGGAGATCACGGAGTCTTTGCTGGATGTTCTTTATCCGCACTATCTGCGGCCAGTTCCTTCGCAGGCGATCATCCAGTTTGAGTTGGATGGCGCGCAAAGCACGGTGCCCGAGGCGGCAGTCGTCAAAGCCGGCGCGGCGGTTCACAGCAAGCCGGAGAACGGACAGGTTTGTTCGTTTCGCACTTGCTACCCCGTGAAGCTGTGGCCGCTGCGAGTGAAGGGCGCGTCCATATCCGCAGTGAACCGTTTTTCCTCGCCAGGGATCTCGGCGGAGGTTGCGGCCACGCTGCGCATTGAGATGGAATGCCTGGGAGGCTTGCGGCTCGGCCAGTTGGGAATCGACTCGCTACGGTTTTTTCTGCGCGGTGAAACCGCGGCGGTGCATGCGCTATACGAGACGTTGTTCGTGAACGCGCTACGCGTCTCTTTGCAATCGACGAGAGCGGGGCACGGCACAGCCACAGCGATACTCCCGGCAGCCAACATTGCGCAGGTGGGGTTCAGCACGGACGAAGGGGCGCTCGATTATTCGGACCGCAGTTTCCCCGGCTACCGGTTGCTGCAGGAATATTTCACATTTCCAGACAAGTTCCTATTTTTCGATCTGCTGGGACTGAACCGCGTTTCGTTGAGCGACTTTGGCAATACGTTTGAGATTGTGATTCCGCTGAAGGAATTCAAAGATAAGGATCGCCTTGCCGGGCTGGAACAAACGGTGGACGAAAACACCTTCCAGCTTGGCTGCACGCCTATCATCAATCTCTTTGAGACCACGGCCGAGCCGGTACGGATTTCCCAGACGAAAACCGAATACCGCGTCGTGCCCGATCAACACCGCCCGCTCGGCACCGAGATTTATTCTGTGAACAGCGTGAGTTCGACGACGCCCAATGCGCAGGAATCCAAAGCCTATGAGCCTTTTTATTCCTTGCGCCACAGCCGAGACGAAAACACGAAGCGCTTCTGGTTGACGCACCGCCGGCCGTCTTTTCGCAAAGGCGACGATAGCGGAACGGAAGTGTATTTATCGCTAGTGGATCTCGATTTCAAGCCGGCGCTGCCAGCGGCTGAGATGCTCAGCGTTGAGGTGACTTGCACGAATCGCGATCTGGCTTCGAAACTAAGGCTTTCGGACGATTTGGGTGAATTCCAAGCGGAAGGCAGCGCTTTGGTTCGCGCTCGCTGCCTGCGCAAACCAACGCGCGCCAGCCGACCGCCGCTGCGGGACGCCTTGCAGTGGAGAATTATTTCGCACCTTTCGTTGAATCATCTTTCGATTGTGGAAAAGGGACGCGAGGCGCTGCAAGAGATTCTGCGGCTTTATAACTTCGACGAAAATCCAGCGTCGCGCAAGCTGATTTCCGGCATTATCGGCGTGGACAGCAAGGCCGCCGTGAGCCGGGTGGTTTCTAAGACCGGCGTGACGTTTTGCCGGGGAACCGATGTGACCATCGAGTTCGATGAGACCGAGTACGCCGGCCGTAGTGTGTTTCTGCTGGCATCGGTACTGCAACGATTTTTGGGCTTGTACAGCGCCATCAATTCGTTTGCCCGCGTCACGGTGAAGAACAGCAAAGGAGAACTAAAGCAGTGGCCAGCGACGGCCGGCGAACAGATCCTTCTGTAGAGGAGATGCTGTTCGAAAGCGGCTTCCAGTTCGATTTCTTTCAGGCAGTGCGCCTGCTGGCGCAGCTGTATCCCAAGCGCAAGTTGGTGGGCGGAGCGGCGGGGCCAGCGGATGAAATTGTGCGGTTTTCGGGATGGCCGCCGGAGTTGGAGAGGATGTCCACCGTACTGGGTTTCCCGGCCAGCGCGATTGACTTCATACTGCGGCCGCCGGAACCAGCGTCCGGCAAAGGCCAGTTCCCTGCCCGCATGTCTGTGCTGTTTTTTGGCTTAACCGGAACGCAGGGCGTTCTGCCGCTGCATTATACGGAGATGCTGATTGAGCGCAAGGCGGCGAAGGACAGCGACAGCGTTCTGGCGGATTTCCTCGATCTCTTCAATCACCGCCTTGTTTCGCTGTTCTACCGGGCGTGGGCGAAACACCGGCTACCGGTGGTCTTCGAGACCGGCGCGCGCGCCCGCGGCGGCCAACCCGACAACTTCACGCACTACATATTCGATTTCATCGGGCTCGGCACGGATGGCATCCGCGGGAAAATGCGGATTCCCGACGAAAGCCTGCTATCGTATTCCGGCTTGATTGCGCAGCGTCCCCATTCGGCCAGCGCGCTACGGGGCATTCTTCGCGATTATTTCGCTGTGCCTATCGAAATTGAACAATGCCTGGGAAGCTGGTACGAGCTGGCGGAGAACGACCGATCATACCTGGCGCCCGAGATGGAGCGGAACCAGTTGGGAGTGGGCGCGTTTCTGGGCGATAAGGTTTGGAATCAGCAGGACCGCTTTCGCATTCGCGTGGGGCCGGTAAACTTGACCCAGTTCCGCGAGTTTTTACCGAATGGCGAGGCGCTGGCCAAGCTGATGGAAGTGACCCGGTTTGTCGTAGGGCAGGCTTTGGCATTCGACGTTCAGGTGATTCTGGAAAAGACAGACGTTCCAGAGTGCCGGTTGACGGGAGAGGGCGAAAAAGCGCCACGCCTCGGCTGGATGTCATGGCTGAAAACCGATGAATTCCAGGCGGATGCCGGCGACGCGGTTTTCGTGAAAGCAATGGCCATGAGCATGCAATAGCTGAGCAGTCTCATTCGCCGTTGGATAGAATTCAAAGGATATTAGCGCATAACCGGAAGCGCAGATCATGACTTACACGCAGACCAACCGCCGCATCGCCATTACGACGCCGCTGGGCGAGGATAAGCTGGTGCTGCGCGGGTTCAGCGGGACGGAAGCCATATCGCAGCTCTTTTATTTCAATCTGGATCTCCTGTCGGAAAGTGAGTCTGTCAGCTTCGACAGTATTGTTGGCAAAGCTGTGAGCTTGGCGATTTTGTCCGCGGATGGCGAGGACCGCTACTGGCATGGCTTTGTCAGCCGCTTTTCACAAGGCCACCGCGACGGCAGGTTGACCGCCTATCACGCGCAGATGGTTCCATGGCTCTGGTTCCTGACGCGGAGCTCCAATTGCCGCATCTTTCAGAACCAAAAGGTTCCCGACATTATCCAAAAGGTTTTCAAGGCTCACGGCTTCAGCGACTTTGAGCTGCGCCTTCACGGCGCTTTCGCGCCGCGCGATTATTGCGTACAATACCGCGAGAGCGATTTCAGTTTTGTTTCGCGGCTGATGGAAGAAGAAGGCATTTACTACTTCTTTAGTCACGACAAGAGCAAGCACGTGATGGTACTGGCCAACGATCCGGCGGCGCACCAAGCGAATCCTCAGCAGAAGACCGCGCGCTTAGCCTCCGTAGATGCCGCGCCTTACGAGGAGGTGGTCACCGAGTGGCATTATCACGAAGAATTTCGCACCGGCAAGTGGGCGCAGACAGATTACAATTTCGAGACGCCGAGCACCAGTCTTGCGGTGAGCGTAAACGGCAAGAACAATTACGAGATTTACGATTATCCAGGTGAATACCAAGTGCGGTCAGACGGCGATAAGCTGGCGAAGATACGGCTTCAAGAGCATGCGACGCCAGTCGCCGTGAGCAAAGGGGCGAGCGGGTGCCGGCATTTCGGCAGCGGTCTCAAGTTCGCGCTGCAAGATCATTACCGTAAAGATTTGAACCAGGATTATTTGCTGACGAGCGTGCGCCATAATGGAGCGCAGGGCGGAAGTTATACGGTGGGCGAGCAGTCAGAGGACGATACGTATTCGAATACCTTCGACTGCATTCCGTTCAAGACGCCGTTCCGCCCGCAGCGCGTCACGCCGCAGCCGGTTGTGCAAGGCTGCCAGACCGCCGTGGTGGTGGGGCCAAGCGGTGAGGAAATTTACACCGATAAGCATGGCCGGGTGAAAGTGCAGTTTCACTGGGACCGCGACGGGCAGCGCAACGAGAACAGTTCGTGCTGGATTCGCGTTTCTCACCCGTGGGCGGGAAAAGGCTGGGGATCGATTTCGATTCCGCGCATTGGGCAGGAAGTGATTGTCGATTTTCTGGAAGGCGATCCGGACCAGCCGATTATTGTGGGGCGAGTGTATAACGCGGAGCAAACGCCGCCGTTCGGCATGCCGGGCGGAGCGATGATCAGCGGAGTTATTTCCAATAGCACCAAGGGTGGCGGGGGGAATAATGAGATTTCGCTGAACGATACGAAGGGTACCGAGCTGATTAATATTCACGCGCAGTACGATCAGCAGAAGAAAATTGAGCATGATGAGCGTGTGAATGTCGGGAACGACCGGACGGAAACCGTTGGGCACGACGAGAAGATCACGATTGGGAACGATAGGACGGAGAAGGTCGGCGTTAACGAGAACATTACGATTGGCGCGAACCGGACAGAGAAGGTTGGAGCGAACGAGACGATTACTATTGGCAGTGTGCGCACTGAAAACGTTGGGGCTTCCGAGAGTGTTACTGTTGCTTTGATGAGGACTCACACGGTAGGTATCAACGATATGCTCAATGTGGGTGCGGCGCAGGAGATCTCCGTTGGCGGCGCTCAAGCGCTCACCGTGGGTGCGGCGCAGGCGATTACCGTCGGCTTGGCGCAAGTTGTGAGTGTCGGCCTGTCGCAAAAGACGAACGTAGGCCAGAGTCAGAACATCACGGTGGGTAAAGATCAAGCGACCAGCGTAGGGAAGAATCTGGTGGTGGATGCCGGCGATTCCGTTACGATCAAGACCGGTGATGCCAGTATCACGATGAATAAAGATGGGACGATAACAATCAAGGGCGCGAAGATCTCCATTTTGGGGTCGGGCGACGTTATTGTCAAAGGCTCGGCAATTGCTCACAACTGAGGATCTCCAATAAATGGCAAGCGTAACAAACACTGACCGTTTCCCGGCTCTGCGCGAAGGGTGCGGAAGCAAGGCCGTTAAGGGCTTGCTTTGCGGCTTCAACGCGGAAGGTGAACCATTGACCGATTTCCCGGCAAGCGAGAATCGCGGCCCGATTGCCGCCGTTTCAACCGTCCCGCTGAAAGAGGGAGACTGCGGCAGCGAGGTAGTGCTTTTGTTTGAAGAAGGTGATCCAAGCCGGCCCATTATCGTCGGGATTCTTCAAACGCCTGCGTGCGGAGCCCCGCAAACGCTCCCCGATAGCGCCGAAAGTGTGAAAGAACTTTTTGCATTGACGAGAATGATTCGGCGCGATCCGGCAACAGGTAACTTGATTGTCCAAAATGGTAGGTCCCGTATTGTTTTAATGGATGACGGAACCGTGCGCGTCGAAGGACGCCGCATCATCAGTGCCGCAGATGAGAATATCCTGATGCGCGCCGCTTATATTGACCTGAACTAGCAGGCCGTATGTGGACGGTAATCAACCAAACGCCATTTTCGGCAACGGGTTATTTTGTTCGCGACAAACATGGGTCGGAGCACTGGTGTGTCGCCGCGCGCGCCGGCTTCGAAATTCTCTCGGACGGCTCAGTTTCGGCGGCAGCCGAGCAGGAACCGGTACGGTTGGCGCCGACATATGCCGACTCATCGGCGGCGGAGCTCCTGGCGGAATCCGACTTGGCTCCGTTTCGACCAAAGACCGATGTCTTGATAGTGGGAACAGTCTGCGCGCCGCTTTCCACAGCCCCGTCACGGCGCGCCTGGGTGCAACCCGTGCGGATCAGCGTCGGCGATCTCACCAAATCGGCTGTCGCTTTTGGGCAGCGGCGATTGATGAAAATCTATGACTCCTGGAAAATAGTCTATGAGAATCCATTCGAACCCGTGAACCTCACGTGGAAGAACTCTCTAGGTGGACCTGACCTCTTCAATGGCGATGAGCCGGCGGTTTGCAACGAAAGAAACCCGATCGGGATGGGATGGTCGAGAAGCCTGGATGCCGCGCCGGACGGCGCTGAACTCGACCTGCCTTTGATTGAAAATCCAGCGAGACTTTTCGATCCTCGGCGGCCGCTGCCCGAACCGATCGGTTTTGGGCCGCTGCAACGCACCTGGCGCCCTCGCCGGGATTTTTGTGGAACGTATGACAAGGAGTGGGAAGGGAATCGCATGCCATTGTTGCCCACCGATTTCTCCGAGGACTTTCATCAAGCCGCTTCCAGCGATCAGATCTATCCCGGAGAATTGAAGGGCGGCGAAGTTGTCGAAATCGAGGGCTTACATCCAGATGGGCCCTATTCGTTCCGTCTGCCGCGGTTGGTTTTTGGCGCTGCAATATGGTTTGCCGGCGAAAGGCACTATCTGCGCTTTCGGGTCGTCGCGCTGACGATCGACGGGACGGCGCGGAGGCTGGACATGGTATGGAATGCGAGCCTGCTCTGCAACGGGCACGATCATCTGGTAGATGAAACGACCGTCTATCTCAAGAAGGTTGAGAACGGAGCGCATGAGCGACAGACAGGCTGAAATCTACGCAGTGGGCGTCGTTTGTCCGCTTGGTCCGAACTTCCGTGAAGTTACGTTCGCCTACGCGGAGGGACAGCGTGGCATGAAACTCGAGCGTAACGTTGTCGGGCCGGATGGTCTGCCGCCGACCCTCGCCTGGGTCTATCCCTTAACGGCACTGCGTAATTACCCCGAACGGCTCGCGCGCCTACTTGCGGAAGCATATTCCGATTGCCTATCGCAAATCGGCTCCATCGGGATGGAAACCCGCCTTCCCGCCAGAATTATTCTGCCGTCATGGATGGCAGGTTCCGAGGCGTTGAACTCCTCGTTCCAACGGCTCATCGAGCCGCGCCTCCAGGAACGGATCGGTTCAATTACATGCATCCATGGCGAGCATGCGGAATCGCTGATCGAAATTGGCAAGGCCGCCGACGGCGTGAGGGATGGCGAGGCCGAAGGAATGTTCATCTTTTGCGTTGCCAGCCATATTCATGCCACGCTTCTGGACCGCCTCACTCTCAGAGGAGAGCTTCTTTCAGAGCACAACCCTTACGGTATCGTTCCCGGCGAAGCCGGGGTCTGTCTGTTCCTCAGTCACCGGCGGGTTGCGGAGCCGCTACAACCTTTGGGAAGGATACGCACTGTGGCCAGCGACATTGAGGCATGCAAGCCCACAGATCTGAATGGTTCGGTGATGGGGCGCGGACTGGCGTCCTGCTGGCACGCCGTGGAGCCGTTTGTCCGGTCAGGCGAAGCGCCGCGCTTGCTTTCCGACCTGAACGGCATCCGGTATCGGGCGGAAGAGTTTGGATTTGCCGTTTCAGCGACAGGTAAAGGCCTGGGCGAAGGTGTGTTTGACCCTGAGACTCCAGCCCTCAATATGGGCGATGGCGGCGCCGCGACGGGAGGGTTGCTGACAGCGCTGGCCTTGGGCGATCCGCCGCAACGAACGCGGCAGCGAAGAAAAGATTGGACGATCGGCGAAATGCCGGGCTCGGCGCTGATTTCAGCGAGCAGTCCGGATGGAGCGCGGGCGGCCATGATCGTCGAACGAAATCTATTGACTGGAGCGAGTCTATGACAGAGACGGTTGGCATCAACGGACTCACGTTGTGTCACAAGCATTCGAATGGCTTTGTGATCTCTACACTACCCGACATCTGCAAAAGCCCAGGGGCACCGGTGCCTTATACAAACGTCGCCTTCGCCAAGGATTTAGCCAATGGCTCGACGACCGTGTTTTCACATGGCGGCGCGATGAATGGCATTAAAGGCTCGGAGTTTTCTAAGAGCATCGGCGACGAGCCCGGAATCGGCTTTGGCGTGAAGTCTGGCACCCAAATGGATAAAGCGACTTTCCTTTCCTGGTCGCCGAACGTTTATATGGATGGCAGTCCGGTCACTCGTCTGACGGACAAAATGCTGCTGAATAGCGGCAATACCATTTCGGCGGGCGGGTATTATACGGGCCCGATAATGTTAAATAGACCCCTGCTGGACAAGCTATGCAACTATGCCTGTAACTGCAAAGATGCAGGGGCCGCTAAGCAAAGTTGCGTGGAAGCCGCGATTCGGGCGGACCCCACAAATGTTCTCAACAAGGACAATGGAATATTTCCGGAGGTCGATTTTCGTCCGGATGGCAGCTTGGTACGCCGGGCGGATGGATTTCCTTCAAGTCAAAGAGGCATTCCGGGGTCTCGTCTGGATGTGGTGCAACTCACGGGTGGCGTCCCTACCGCGATCGTTGAGATGAAATTCTTCGGTGATTATTTCCGGGGTAATCAGTTTGACAGATATACGAATATTGCCAAGTCGTATGGTTTGATGCTGGATCCTATTGATGTCGAAAAAGACTGCACATGTGGCAACGACCCGGAGAGACGGCCGGTTCCTGTCCCTGTCCCGGAACCCGTCCCAGAAGAAAAGCCGGTTGAGCAAGGAAATTGGTTCCAGCGCCACCCGGTTTTGACGGGAATTGGGGTAGGAATTGGGTTGGTTGCTTTAGCGGCGTTGGCGGTGGCGGCGGCCCCGGAAGTTTTGGCCGGGGCGGCAGTGGCGGCAGCTTTGTAGTTGGAACCGCTTTTCTGAAAACGCGTTTGGCTACTTCATGATGGAAAAAGTTGACCTAACAAACTTTAAGGACATTCGCGAGTTGGACAAGATCCGTATCGTAGACGATAGAGGATATACCCAATTCATCTTCGGCTTCTGGCTCAACCTGTGCTTTTTGAACGGGCATTTGGAGGAGAAGCGCCTGCGCGGAATAGACGTTTTGGAGAGCTATCGGCAGCTCTTCCAGAAGGAAATCACGCATTACCTCCCCAACAATACGGCCCGGTTGAGAAGGATCGATGACGGTGCTTTTGTTCACTATCGAGAGGAAGCACGAATCAAGGAAACCCACGGTTACGGATTTGCGGCATCGCTCTATGGCTTTCCCAACGGCAAGCCTAGCGACGATCCAACTCCCTATTGTGCCGCCTTCGTTACCTCTTCAGAGAATCCTTTTAATCCTTGGTACGCCAGATTCGACCTATATTTCCCGATTTCCTGGGTTGTCGATCGGGGTTTCGCGAATTTTGCGGAAATCGTCCGGGGTTGGTGCGCCACATTCAAGCCGGATCACGGCACCGCTGGATTGAGCGTGATTTTCGACGATTCCAAGGGGTCTGAGATGAGCCATGCGTTGAGCGCCTTCCCCTTCATCAAGCGCTTCCCCGGCCTCGACTACGATTACTCGGTCGGATGGAACGCTGAGAGCAGTCCCTATTTAGGACCGAAGCGCGGCGTGGCCGACACGCGCCGCACCATCCGATGCACCAATTGGCTGTCGATTCTCGATGATGGTTTTTTGGCCGAGCTCGGGAGTCTAGAAAAAGTCAGAGAGGCGCTGACCCCGCAATGTCCGGTGCTTCCCTACGAGGGCGGCGCCATCCTGCAGGCGGGGCCGACGCCACAACTGGGCGATCTCAATCATGGAGTTGTTCCCGAACACTACCGCACTGTGGCGCGCCTGCTGAAGCGGTTGCGGTTTGAAGACTTCACCAAGCCAGGGCTGATTCGAGCGCCGGAACCTCTGGATTGGGTAGAAGAATCGCGGGCTTGGATCGCCCGATTCGACTGAGAAAGGCATCCTTTCCCGAAAATCCTGCCGTCAATCGGCGGACAATTCCGAGTCACTCGACGAACACTCCCCGCCACGGTCCAGTCGGCGACAGCGAGCGAAACGGATTTCAACTCCTCGACCAACGCCATTTTCCATCTCCCCGGTAACCACTCCGATACAATAACAATCCAGGATGTTTTAAACCGCCTAGGACACTTATGGATCAGTCGGCTGCCCCTGCCTCGGCTCTCAACGTCGAGCAGCTTCTCCAGCTTCACTCCCTCACCAAAGACGTCGCCAAGCTTTGCCAGACGCAACTGCGCACGTATCTCGACACCGTCGCGATGCTGTTCCGCCCGCGCCGCACGCTGGGCGACTCCATCGAAGGCAGCGAACGCGAGTCCATCGCCAACGCCGACCGCAATGTCGCCGAACTGCGCGAGCTCTTCCGCGGAGTGGCACTACGCCCTTTTGACCTGCGCCCGGAACTGAGCTTGCCGATCGAATCCATCTCCACGCAAATTCAACTCAACGAGTGGGAGTATCAGCACACCGCCAAAACCGAGCGCGGCTGGCAGAACATCAAGGTCACCGCGCCGCTCACCTGGGTGGTCAACTTTTCGTCGGCGTATTCGCTTTCTATTCTCCGCCAAGTGTTGGCCGGTAAAGAGGAACGCAACCCCGACGCCGTGCGGGCTTTTGTGCTGCGCTCCTGCCTGATGCACCTCCACTTCACGAAGTTCCCCGGACTCGTCGACCTCTTCGGCGGGTTGCGTTATCGAGTCGAGGTGCGCAAGTCGCCGGAACTGGGCGATTTGCCCCTAGTCACGATTTCCGCGCCCTTCGCCACCATCCGACCGCCCGATCAGCTTGTCACCGTGGCGAGCGGCTTGGCGGGCGGTACCAGCTTCGCTGAAGTGCTCGATCTCGATAGCGTGCGGCGCATTCGCGATCCGTTGCGCGACGAGATAGCCGCCGTATTCAAGAATCACGGCCAGGAGCTTTAGGACGCATGAAAAACCGACACCGCGTCGTTTGGACGCAGGGTATGTTTCTCACGCCCCAACATTTTCAGTCGCAGGAACAGTTTCTCGAAGACGCGCTTCATTTCCGTTTTAACGCGTCGAACTATGCGAACTGGGGCGTCAGCACGCTCAACATCGATACGGACGCGCTGGCCAATGGGTTGTTCCGCGTGAGTGGCTGTAGCGGCGTGATGCCGGACGGCGAACCGGTGGATATCCCAGACACCGATGAAGCGCCAGCCTCGCGCACGATCACCGATCACTTTCCGCCGAACCGCGAGTCGCTCGACGTGTTTCTGGCCTTGCCCGAAAACCGTCCGGGAACGCGCACCGTTACCATCCCTGGCCCGGAGCAGCCCGGACCCAACGCGGGGCCTCCCAAGACGCGCTATCAGGCGGAGACGCGCATGATTCGGGACGAGAATTTAGGCGATGAAGAGAAGGAAGTGCAGGTGGCGCGGCGTACTTTCCGCCTGTTGTTTGGCAATGAGTACCGCGATGGCTTCACCTCGTTCCGCCTCGCGCAAGTGGTAAGAAACGCAGCCGGCATACCGGTGCTGAATCCGAAATTCGTGGCGCCCTGCCTCGACCTGTCCTCTAGCGATTATCTGTCCGGGCTACTGCGGCGTCAAATCGAGATTCTTGCCACCAAGAGCAGCGCACTTTCGGCGCCGAGACGCGCGCGCAGTAAGGTAGTGGCGGATTTTTCGCCGGCCGAAACGGCCAATTTTTGGCTGCTGCATACGGTGAACTCATATCTGCCCGAGTTGAAACACATCTGGAAGGTGAGGCACGGGCACCCTGAACCGGCGTACGTCGCCATGCTGCGCTTGGCGGGAGCGCTGTCGACATTTTCGCTGGAAGGGCATCCCGAGAATCTGCCCGACTACGATCACGACGATCTGGGCGGCTGTTTTACGGTCCTCGATAGCAGGATTCTCGAGTTGATGGACTTCCTGATCAAGCAAAACTTCGTGGGAGTGCCACTCAAGCTGAGCGACCGTTTCATCTGGACGGGCGCGGTGACCGAAGACGCTTACTTCCGGGACACTCAGTTCTATTTGTCGGTGAGCGCCAAGATGGGCGTCGATGAGGTGATTCGCAAGATTCCCCAACTCGTCAAGGTGACTGCGCAGGAGGACATCCAAAGGATTGTGAAGAATGCTTTGCCTGGAATCGTTCTGCGTCACGCGCCCACTCCTCCGGCGGCCATTCCGGTGAAGCTCGACTACCAATATTTCCTGATCAACCAGGGCGGAGCCCTTTGGGATGGGCTGGTAAAATCGCGTAATATTGCGGTCTACGCGCCTGGCGAGATTGTCGAAGCCAAGATGGAAGTGCTGATTGTCCTTGAATAGGTTGACGAGATTTTGGTGCGGATGGGGAGACTTGTTCTTCGGCCCACCTTTGAAAACACCTAACTTCTTGATTTTACATTATGGCAGACAGGGCAAAACGGCCAGAAATGCAGGATCTGGGCACAATTTGGGCACACGGCTCACGTGACCCGTGCTTGTGAACTTCCCATTTTGCTTCTAGGATTGTGCTCGATGCGTTTTGGGTGACGTCAGCTAGGTGGGGTGGCACGCGATAAGGTTGGGACGGCATGAAGAACGGAGAGTTACTCAAGGCCGCCGAAGATGCCGGATTCGATTTGCTGATAACCAGCGACAAAGGATTCCCAAATCAGCAAAATATTTCGGGTCGGAGATTAGCGGTGCTTGTGCTTTCCGCGCAAGACTGGAATATCATCAAAGACCATGTTCCAAAAGTTGCTGCTGCCGTGGATGCCGCCACGCCCGGGTTCGTTAATCCGCGTTGATGTAGGACGATTTAGTCGAACGAGAAATCCGCAGGGGCCATCTCTCTGTTGATTGAAGGTTTGCGCGTCTGATCGGAACATCATGCTCTATGCGCTGGCGTCGGCCCCCTACGGCGTTTACGACGTGACGCAGAATGCTGGCTGGGTTAGCGTGGGAGTCGATCACGACACGGCGGCCTTCGCCGCCCAGAGCATTCGACGTTGGTGGGAGTCGATGGGCGCCGAGGCGTATCCCCGCGCCGGGAAACTGCTCATCACGGCCGATTCCAGTGGGAGCAACGGGGCCAGGGTGCGGCTCTGGAATTAGAATTGCAAAAGCTGGCCGACGACACGGGACTGGAGATCTCAATCTGCCATTTGCCGCCGGGAACCAGTAAGTGGAACAAGATCGAGCATCGGCTCTTTTCCTTCATCAGTCAAAACTGGCGCGGCAAACCCTTGGTGAGTCACCAGGTGATCGTCAATCTCATTGCGGCCGCAACCACCCAAACGGGGCTGCTGGTCCGTGCGGAAATCGATCCGGGCAAGTACCCGAAAGGGGTCAAGGTTTCAAACAAAGAGGTCGCCGCGTTCCGACTGGAGCGAGATATATTTCATGGAGAATGGAACTACACCATCCTCCCGCGCTCCGCTTAAGGTGTTCTACGTATGTCGTGACAATTCCTCAGTGCCATGGTCGCGGCAGGTCACCCGAAAAAACAGACCACCCTATTTTGCAGGGTTCGGAGCCGTCATTTACCGCTAAGGAAACCCTGCCATTTATCTTTGAAGGTCGTCCTTCCGCATCTAAAGGCCTTGAACACACTTTTAGGACAGGAACCCTAGTCTCTCGGGTTTGAAACCTCTGGGAAACGAAGTGCGTTTCGAATATAGCGCCCGAGAGGTCCGCTCGCTGAACCGGTGCGTGACCTGCGCGCATTCTGGGCACAAACGAAAACGGCCCCGAATCTTATTGATACAGAAGCCAGAGATTTTGGTGCGGATGGGGAGACTTGAACTCCCACGCCCTTGCGAGCGCTGGAACCTAAACCTACTCAATCCACACGATCCGACACGATCATAACAGTTTAGCGACGGATTTCCGATGGGATCGCGTCGCCTCGTGTCGGATCGATGTGGTGGAAGGTGCACAATTGGTGCACAAACGAGGTGGGGTCTGGTGCGCGCTGGAACAAAGGCTGAAGTCGCAAGCCAATGTCTGATGGAAATTTCGTAGTGATTCCGCGGAACTATGGGCAAAGCAATGATAGCGAGAGCCGGTACGTGGTGCCGATCTGTATGCCGCGCATTCTGCCCAATGGCGAATCCATTGCAGAGGAGTGGTTTGACCGAGGTGTAGAGCCGGCGGCGAAAACACTTCGCAATCTGGCGAAGAAACACCTGGGAGATGAATGGCGAGTGAGCGAACTCGCCGAGCGGGTCATCGTTGCTTTGGCCGGTCGGCATGGCGGTGATGTTGGTTATGATCCCAAACGCCGTGTCATTGTTCGAGCCGTCTGGGAAACGAAGAATCTCGCAGCCGGCGGACGAAAGGAACGGTGGCATCGGCAGCAGACGAAGCGGATCACGAGTCTGACTGTCGCACATTCGCTTAACGCCAGCGATTGGGTGGTGGGCGAGTCGTTTGCCAAGCATTGCTACAGCCAGATTCTGCTCGAAACGATTCGGGAACGCTTGGGTGCCGATTCCCAGATGCAACGCGCCTATCAGCTTTTGCGTGCCGGCTATTCGTGGAGTGAGGTCAGCCAGGAGATGGGCGGGATTGAGATTACGGAAGTCTGGCGCAAGCGGTTTTGGCGGGTTGTCCGAAACTTGTGCCAAGCTGGGGGGTTAGGCCGAGGATAGAGATATCGGAGATTGTGTATAATATCCGTGAGATCTATCCGATGGGGGCTTCCGATACTGGGATGGCAAAAGCACGCCAGAAATTCGTGGCGAACGGTGGAATGCTGCGGAGCAGCAATGCAATTCGTCTGGGCATCCATCCGCGAACGCTATACGCCATGCGGGACGCTGCGGAGATCGAACAAGTTGCACGTGGTCTCTATCGTCTGCGAACTGCGCAGCCGCTATCCAATCCTGATCTGGTACCGCTTGCGCTTCGCCGTCCGCGCGCGGTAGTGTGTCTGATTTCAGCTCTGGCGCATCACGGTCTTACCACTCAAGTTCCTCATGCAGTCTCCGTTGCGCTGCCGAGTCATGCGCAAATCCCGAAAATCGATGATATCCCCCTTCAGGTCTTCTGGTTTTCCGAACCATCCTTTAGCGCCGGTATCGAAGTCGTCACAATGGACCATGTGCCTGTGCGAATATACTCGCCTGAGAAGACGATCGCTGATTGTTTCAAGTACCGCAATAAAATCGGGCTTGACGTTGCCATAGAAGCTCTCCGAGCGTATCGAGACCGAGAACGGAAGCCCGATTTTCAAACGGTAACAAAATTTGCGCAGATCAACCGCGTGCAAAAAGTTATCCGTCCGTACCTTGAGGCCATCATTTGAGGGGCCGTGACGTGGGAGCGTCAGTTCGGCAACGATTGCTGAATCGGGCTCGCGAGCAAAATCGACCGTTCCAGGAACTTCTCCAGTATTTTGCCATGGAACGATTTCTTTACCGCTTGGCGCAATCCGAGTTTTCGGACCTGTTTGTCTTGAAGGGCGCGCTGTTACTGACAGCCTGGCGGGCTCCTCTCGCAAGGCCGACCATGGACATCGATCTTGCCGGAAAGACGAGCAATGACCTGGATCATATAGCAGAACTCGTCAGCGTCGTGTGCGATACGGTAACCGAGCCAGACGGCATCGAATTTGACCGGCCATCGATTGAGGTGAGGCGGATCAAGGAGGATGCGGAGTATGAGGGGGTTAGGGTCCGTTTTCAGGCGACGCTCGCGCGGGCGGTCATTCCGATGCAGATTGACATCGGCTTCGGCGATGTCATTGTCCCAGCTCCAACGGAGGTGACCTATCCGGCGCTGCTTGATTTTCCTGCGCCGGTGCTGCGCGCCTACTCCAAAGAAGCCGTGATCGCCGAGAAGCTCGAAGCTCTCACACTACTGGGACTGCTGAACAGCCGCTTGAAAGATTACTATACAGGCGCGCATAAATAACGGGACATAAAGCCGTGGCGTGTGGCATACTCCTTTTAGGAGGGAGTAGCCATGCTGGCGCGTTTGCTGCGATTGCATCCGAGTACCCACAAGCGGTTAGTGCGG
>Ga0209068_10000675_pt1 | contig 18079 bp, 18 predicted proteins | sample ColStrG_CSR_2012_FD_187200 | JGI IMG/M metagenome (GOLD analysis project Ga0209068, IMG submission 187200) | Freshwater sediment microbial communities in response to fracking from Pennsylvania, USA - Cold Stream Run_MetaG_CSR_2012 (SPAdes)... | ecosystem: Environmental > Aquatic > Freshwater >... | reverse complement strand
CTCGTCGCGTGGGGTCTGCCAGTGCCGCGAAGATCATGCTGAGCCGGTCGGCCGCCATGGTATTTGTTCCATCCGTTAATTAACAGATATGTGAAATATACCAAGATAAGTGGCTCTACTGACGCATCCGTGGGTATCTCGACCGGTTTGAATGAGCAACACGCCGTTCCCGCATAGGTTCTGGGCTGTCTGACGGTCCGGAACCCACGAACGGAGAACGGCGTGCGCAACGCCAGGGTATGGGGCGCCCTGCTGGGCGTCGAGAAGACGGTCGTCGAGGGAGTCGAGTTCGTCGCGGCCGACGGTGATCAGGGCGGTGGCGAGGGCAGCGGGGAGGGAGCGGGCAGCGACGACGGCGTGCTGATCGCTCACGTGCGTCCGGCGCGAGGTGCTCGGGGCCGCTGTGGGGCATGCCGGCGTCGGTGTGGACGTTACGACAATGGCGAAGGCCGACGCCGGTGGCGTGGGCTTGATCTGGGAACCGTGCAGGTGTTCCTGGAAGCTGACGCGCCGCGGGTGTCGTGCCCCAAGCACGGCGTCGTCGTCGCGCATGTGCCGTGGGCCAGGCACGGCGTCGGGCACACCCTCGCCTTCGACCAGACGGTGGCCTGGCTCGTCACGCAATGCTCGAAGACTGCGGTGACGGCGTTGATGCGCATCGCCTGGCGCACCGTCGGGTCGATCATCGCGCGGGTCTGGGCTGACGTCGAAGCCCTCGGCGATCGGCTGGACGGGCTGACCCGCATCGGCATCGATGAGATCTCCTACAAGCGACACCACCGCTACTTGACCGTCGTCGTCGACCACGACTCCGGTCGCCTGCTGTGGGCCGCACCCGGCCGAGACCGGGCCACCTTACGCACGTTCTTCGACCTGCTCGGCCCCGAACGCTGTGCCGCGATCAGCCACGTGTCCGCCGATCAGGCCGAGTGGATTGCGGAGGTCGTCGCCGAACGCTGCCCCAACGCGGTGCAGTGCGCCGACGCTTTCCACGTGGTCAAGTGGGCCACCGAAGCCCTCGACGAGGTCCGCCGTGACGCATGGAACGACGCCCGCCGCTCCGGGCAGACCAGGGGCCACGGATACGGCGTGCGGGTGGCCACCGGTGATGCCCGCCGGTTCACCCGCGCCCGCTACGCACTGTGGAAGAACCCGGACAACCTCACCGACCGTCAGCGGGACAAGCTGGCCTGGATCGCCAAGACCGACCCGCGTCTGCACCGCGCCTACCTGCTCAAGGAAGGGCTGCGCTACGTGTTCCAAGCCGGCGGCGAGGCCGGCAAGACAGCTCTGGATCGGTGGCTGGCCTGGGCCCGCCGCTGCCGCATCCCTGCCTTCGTCCACCTCGCCAAACGCATCACCGCGATCCGCGACAAGATCCACGCCGCGCTCGAGCACGGACTATCCAACGCCTTGATCGAATCGATGAACACCAAGATCCGACTGATCACCCGGATAGCGTTCGGGTTCCGCTCACCCCAAGCCCTCATCGCAATAGCCATGCTCAGTCTTGGCGGACACAGACCTGCCCTACCCGGCCGGACCAACCCACGGATGCGTCAGTAGAGCCAAATACTTGGGCCGAGCCTTCATCGCGTGAATCGCCATCTCGGAGTCGTCATCAAGCAGGAGAACGACGATCTCCAGCAGCCGTCCGGTGCTGTCGAAGCCGAGCCGTGGCTCGCGGGCTGGCCGGTCGTCGTCGAGCCTGTATGCGATTAGGTAGCTTGTCCCCACCTGCCGTATGTCGCCGTCGCCGACGCCATGCTTGCGCGCTGAGCGATGGATCTCCACTCTCGCAATCGTAATACGAAACATCGCAGCCGGCGAGGGAGTCAAGCACCCTGTGGAAAGTGGTCAAGCCGGTCGCGCAGTGGCGCCTCCAGCTCGGGGTCGACGCCGACCGGGGTCACTCGCGCGGCCCCAGATCCGATCGGCCTGCGCCCGCCGCTGCGCCGGAGCTTCTGAGAGTCGTAGCCCGCTTCGGCCTCGTCTGCGAGGGCCTGAACCAGCTTGTCGGTTGCTGGTTCACCGCTGGCAGACGGTCCCTGGTAGCCAGGGTCCGCGGTTTGTCCTCGGCGACGCCGAGGAAGCTCGTAATGCTCAGTCCCGGCTGTGGTGTCTGTGGCCCCGCGTAACGCCACGCGCGTCGCAGCCCGCGGTCGCTGGCGGGGTGGGCGGTCCGGCTCATGCCGCCCGCCTCGTGGTCGCGGATCGTCAGTTGTGCAGCACGGCCGCGCCGCTGTAGCGGCCGGCGGCGAGATCAGTCAACGCCTGCGGGGCCTGATCCATAGGGTAGGCGACGGTGGTGGCCTCGATGCCGTAGCGCTGGACCAGGCGCAGGAACTCCTCGCCGTCGGCACGGGTGTTCGCCGTGACGCTGCGCAGGCGCCGCTCGTTGAACAGGTCCGCGGCGTAGTTGAGTGCGGGGATGTCGGACAGCCATATCCCGGCCACGGCGAGGGTTCCACCGCGGTCCAGCGCGCGCAGCGCGACCGGGACGAGCTCACCCGCCGGGGCGAAGAGGATGGCTCCGTCCAGCGGCTCCGGCGGCTGGTCGGTCGCGTCACCGACTGAGTCGGCCCCGATCGCCGAAGCCAGCGCGCGGTTGCCCGCGCCACGGGTCAGCACATGCACCCGAAGGCCTTGGTGCAGTGCGACCTGTGCCGCCAGGTGCGCGCTGGCGCCGAAGCCGTAGATGCCCAGGACCCCGCCGGGAGGCACCGCGGCCGCCAACAGGCTGCGGTAGCCGATGATGCCGGCACACAGCAGCGGGGCGGCATGCTCGTCATCCACCGCGACCGGGAGCCGGTAGACGTAGGACTCGTCCGCCACACAGAAGTCGGCGAACCCTCCTTCGGTGTCCCAACCGGTGAACTGAGGCTTCAGGCACAGGTTCTCCTGTCCGCGCCGGCAGAACGGGCAGCTCCGGTCTGTGCTGGCGAGCCAGGCAACGCCGACGCGGTCGCCGACCGCGAAGCGCCCACTGCTCACCCCCAGCGAGTCCACCCGGCCGACGACCTCATGGCCGGGTGTGACCCCGGGCCGCCGTGGCGGCAGGTCGCCTTCGGCCAGGTGAAGGTCGGTCCGGCAGACTCCGCAGCAGCTGACTGCGATACGTATCTGCCCGGGCCCTGGGACTGGCTGCGCCCGCTCGACCTGACGCAGCGGGTGGTCCGCGGCGCGAGCGCAGTGATCGACGACCCAGCTGCGCACGTCGCCTCCTTGTCCCGCAGGAACCGGCCGCACGGGATACCGGTGGCGCAGCCGCCACCGGTATCCCGCGTGATGACCTACGTGCGGTGCTCCACCTGGACCTTGTGGGTGTCCGGTTTCTGCTCGCCCAGCTTGACACTGACCTCCAGGATGCCGTCGCGGTAGGTCGCCCGGGTGTCGTCCGGGTCCGCGCCCTTGGGCAGTGTCACGCTGCGTGAGAAGGACCCGTAGACGAACTCGGACCGCTGCCGGTCCCTGTGCTCCTCGCGTCGCTCGCCGTGGATGTTGAGAACGCCCTCCGAGATGGTGATCTCGACGTCGCGGTCCGGGTCGATCCCGGGCAGCTCCGTGCGAAGCACGTAGCGTCCGTCCTGCACGAACTCCTCAAGCCTGGTGACACCCTGCGGCTCGAACATCCGAAGGGGGGTCGGCCAGGTGCTCCCGAACCAGTCCCAGATCGCTGGGGTCCGGGCTGTCTCCATACGCTGAACCGTTTGCTTGGTCATGTCAGCGCTCCTTCCTGTCCACTTCCACCTCACCTCTCGCGCCCCGAACCCTCAAGGGGCGAAAGGCCTGCGGTCAACGTCGCCACGCTCGGCCGTGGCACGAAGTGCAGGGTGCGTCTGTGCTCAAGGACCGAGCCACCGGTGTCGATCGGAGCAGCATGAGCGAGCACGTCAGCGACGAGAGAATCCTGCGCCCGGGTGCGGTGCTCGACGCCCGGGGAGCCGCCCGGGTCACCGCTGAGCTGAGTCGCCTGGACGTCAGCAAGGGTGGCGCATGGAACATCGGGACCTCTTTGTGGCAGCGCTTCGACCAGCCCTGGAACGGCCAGCACGGTCAGCGCGGGACATCACGCCTGGTCGGGTCGATAGGGGTGATGTACGACTCGCCGACGCGGCACCAGATCACGTTGTACCGCGTCACGATCACCCTCGAGGGCACCGAGCTCGGCTGGACGGTCGACCGCCTCTGCGACGATGCGCTCTCGTGGGTCGGACTGACCCTGGCCAGCTGCCCGCGCGCCGAGCTGGCGGGCGCCCCGAAGGCTGACCCGTTCGCGAGGCCGCGAACCGCCTGACCCGCCCGAACCGCCGAACCGGCCCGACATTCGCGTCCAGCGCGGGTTCCGGGATCGCCACCGATGGTCAGCACGCAGCCACGGTCTGGTACGGATAGGCCGCGCACGGCGGGCGAGCAGTCGACGCGACCGACTACCGCGCGGCTCTACCACCCGTTCGGCTCTTGACAGCCGGCGTGCGGGGGAATAGGGCTGGTGATCGTCGGACTTGGCTGACGGGGGAGTAGGGAGGGTCTGGTGAGGCATACCTCGAAACTGACTGCCTTGGTCGGTTCCACCGCTTTGCTGTGTGCGGTAGGAGTTGCACCCGCACAGGCGGTCACGCATCACACATGGGACGTGGAGCCCGGGGCCGGCACGATCTCCGCAGCTGTAGCCGCGGCGAGTCCTGGCGACACCGTCCAGCTGGAAGCGGGGACATACTGGGACAGTGTCGCTATCCCGATGACCCTGACGATCAGGGGCGCGGGGGAGTTCAAGACGGTCATCAAGCCTCCCGTCAACCCGACCGCGCTGTGCGACAGCCCAGGTTCTGTCGAAGGGTTGTGCCCCTTCGGTGCCATGGACTCCATGGGCAACCCGATCGTCTCCAAGCCGGTGGTCGACGTCATGATCGCCGACCTGCGGCTCACCGGATTCTCGGACAGCGGCATCATCGGCTTCAACACCAAGGGCCTGACGGTCACCGACGTCCGCTCTGACCACAACGGCGGGTACGGGATCGCCCGGTTCGTGTCCACCGACTCGGTGTTCTCGAGCAACTGGGTCTCGTACAACGGCGAGGCGGGCCTGTACATGGGCGACTCACCCGACGCGGACAGCCTCCTGCTGAACAACTGGGCTGATCACAACGGGTACGGACTGTTCATGCGCGACAGCACCGAGCTGACCGCCATGGGCAACAGCTCGTGGGACAACTGCGTCGGCATCCTGGCGATCAACACCGGGCACGGCGCCCCTGGCGACCTGCCCGCGGGTAACGACCGGATCGTGGGAAACAAGGTGTGGGGCAACGACCGGGCGTGTCCGTCCACAGGCGGTCCGCCGACGTCTGGGCTCGGGATCGCCCTCGCCGGCGTCCACGACACGTGGGTCTCCGACAACTGGGTCATGAACAACGCACCGAGCGGACCGTCGATCTTCTCCGGCGGGATCGTGGTCGCCTCCACCCTGAAGAATGGTGGCGCTGACCCGACCAACAACACCGTTCGCGACAACACGCTGGACCACAACAAGGTCTCGGACATCGTCTGGGACGGCACCGGCACCGGGAACGTCATCACCGACAACAGCTGCGACACCTCTACCCCACCGCACGTGGGGTTCTGCAGCTGATGAGCCACAGCCTCGGCTGACGGCTGTGTAAGGCAGGTTCACAACGGTCGCAGGCAGCCCCCTGTGGTGCTGGGGCTGCCTGCGCCGGATGCGGAGCCGCGCGAGCCGCAGCGGCACCGAGCTGGTCAATGGGCCAGCCCTCGGGGCTAGCCGTCGGGCCAGCTGTCGGCCACAGGGCTAGCCGCGAAGGGCTGCGACCGCCCGGCTGTGGTCGAAGGCGGCCCTGCGCTGGGCGTTGCTCTTGAACGCCACCGCGGGGACCTTGGCGTTGATCAGGTGGGTGCTACCCGGCAGGTTGAGGGCTGTCACGTCCAGCAGCACGTGAGTCGTCTGCGACGAGTAGATCCACACGGTGCCGTTGATCGACGGCACGACGGCGGCGTTGGCCAGGTTCGCCGTGCCGTAGTTCAGGCTCGAGGTTGACGGTGGCCCGTTTCCGGTCGCCGGCGACGGGGCCAGCGTCAGGTACCCGGGGGAGGTCGGCGACACGGCGGTCAGGTTGACGAACACGCTCTCGAATATGTCGGCGAGCGACGACAGGTCGACGTTGACCCACCTGCCGCCGAGCAGGCGGCCCGCGGAGTCCAGCGGCGATGGACCGGTCGCCGGGGGCACGACGAAGCCCCGGCCTGCGCTCGTGCGGGTGTCGAGCATGCGCAGCGGGGTTATGCCTACGACCTGGTTGGCAGTCGACTCGGTGAAGACGAAGGCGCCCATCTTGTCGATCGAGTTGACCCAGTGAAGGTCGCCGCCGTCGGCATACAGCTCGCCGGTCGTCTTGGTGGCCAGTGTGGAGAACCCGGTCGGGCAGTTGGCCAGCGACAAAGGCCCGTGCAGCACGCCGGTATTGGTCAGGCTCAGCGTGGCGTCCGCGGTGGAGGCCGACGTGATGGCCGTCGTTGCCGTCCCGCCGTTGTTGGGACCCAGCACAGCAGGGTCGCCTGCATTGGCCGAAGCCAGCTGGCCGCCCGCAGCCTGGACGACGGCGGCGCCGCCGGCGACCGCTGCGACGGTTCCGGCCCGCCGCAGCAGCGCGCGCCGATCCAGAAGCGCTGCGTGGGCGGTCGTGGACGTTCTGGGCTGCTCGGTGGCCATGCCGGGTCCCTCCGTGCGGTTACCGACCGCCACACGGCAGTCACTGTCAGTATCGGCCAGTTCCGGTCCGGTTTGAGGACCGCACGGGTGAACCTCGCCCACCGGCGACTAGCCTTCGCTTGTGCTCACCGTCGACGACGTGGTCAAGGCGCTGGACCGGCTCTACCCCGCTGCGACCGCCGCCGACTGGGACGCCGTCGGCCCGGTCTGCGGAGATCCGGACGCACCCGTGAGGCAGGTGCTGCTCGCCATCGACCCGGTCGCCGATGTGGTGACGCAGGCATTGGACTCGCGCGCCGACGTGCTGGTGACCCACCACCCCCTGTTCCTGAGAGGGACCTCATCGGTGTATGCCGCGAACGCGAAGGGTCGCCTGGTGCAACGGCTGGTCGCCGGCGGCTGTGCGCTGGTCGTCGCGCACACGAACGCAGACGTGGCGGTCGGCGGTGTCAGTGACGCCCTCGCAGCGGTGATCGGGCTGGCAGGCGCCGTTCCCCTGGTCCCGGGCGCCGACCCGTTGACCGGGTTCGGCCGCGTGGGTGACCTGGCGGCGCCGATGTCGCTGCGGGAGTTCGCGGCCCACGTGGCCAAGGTCCTGCCCCCGACACCCGCCGGGGTTCGCGCCGCAGGGGATCCGCAGCGGCTGATCACCAGGGTTGCGGTCAGCGGCGGGGCGGGGGACTCCCACCTCGCCGATGCCGCCTCGGCCGGCGCCGACGCCTATGTCACTGCAGACCTGCGCCACCACTACGCGACCGAGCACCTGCAGAGCGGGGGGCCGGCCCTGGTCGACCCGGGGCACTGGGCCAGTGAGTGGCCATGGCTGCCAGTGGCGGCCCGGGCGCTGTCCGCGGCTCTGGCCGCCGGCGGCGATACGGTACGTGTCCGGGTCAGCGAACAGGTCACGGACCCGTGGACGCTGCACAGCTGATGGACGACCGGGAGCCCTGCGGGGCCCGAGCCAGGGAGCAGCTCTGAACGCCGACCACGACGACCAGCTCCGACTGCTGGAGGTGCAAGGGCTGGACGCAAAGCTGGACCAGCTCGCGCACCGACGACGCAACCTGGCTGAGCTGGCCGAGATCAGCCGCACCTCCTCCGCACTGGCCGATGTCGCCGACCTGCTCGTCGCGGCGCAGACCGAAGAGTCCGACGTGCGCCGCGAAGTCGCTAAGGCCGAGTCGGACGTCGAGGCGGTCCGGTCGCGTTCGGTCCGCGACCGGCAGCGGATGGACAGCGGGGCGGTCGGGTCGGCCAAGGAGCTGGAGGCACTGCAGCACGAGGTCGAATCGCTCGCCCGCCGACAAAGCGACCTGGAGGACATCGAGCTGGAGGCGATGGAGCGTCTGGAGTCGATCCAGGCGAGGGTGGCCGAGCTCGCCGAGCGCAAAGCCACGCTGACCGGTGAGCTCGGTGTCCTGCAGACGCGCTGCGACGAGGCATTCGCAGACATCGACCGGGACAGTGACTACATCAGCGGCGAACGGGTCAGGGCCGCGACGGGCCTGCCGCAGGACCTGATGACCCTGTACACCAAGCTGCGCGCGGACCAGGGTGGCGTCGGTGCGGCAGCCTTGTGGCAAGGCAAGTGCCAGGGGTGCCGACTGCAGCTGACGCCGATGGAGATCGCGCGGGTGCGAGACGCTCCGCCGGATGAGGTGCTCCGCTGCGAGGAGTGTCGCCGGATCCTCGTGCGAACTGCCGAGTCCGGGGTATAGGTCGGTGGCACGCCGGCTGATCGTGGAGGCGGACGGCGGTTCTCGGGGCAACCCTGGACCGGCTGCCTACGGGGCGTTGGTGCGAGACGCGGAGACCGGCGAGGTCCTGGTCGAGGTCGCCGAGCACATAGGCGTCGCATCCAACAACGTGGCCGAGTATCGGGGGGCCATCGCCGGGCTGTCCGCGGCGATGGACCTGGACCCTGATGCCCAGGTCGAGGTCCGGATGGACTCCAAGCTCGTCGTCGAGCAGCTGTCCGGTCGATGGCAGGTCAAGCACCCGGCCATGAAAGCGCTCGCGAAGCAGGCCCTCGCCGTGTGGCCGGGCGGGCTGGTTCGCTACACCTGGGTACCCCGGGAACGGAACAAAGATGCCGACCGGCTCGCGAACGAAGCACTCGACGCGGCGGCTCGAGGCCTTCCGTGGGCCCCGGCGGTCCGCCGGCTGACCCGCAGCGGCCGGGAGGTGGCCACCGATTCCGAGCCGGTCGCCGGCAGCCGGCTGATCGGTTGGGGGCACGACCTGGGTGAGCCGACCACATTGCGCCTGCTGCGGCACGGGGAGACCGCTCACACCACGCAGAAACGGTTCAGCGGATCAGGCGGCCACGACCCGGACCTGTCCGATCGCGGCCTGGCCCAGGCCGGGGCAGCAGCGGCGATGCTCGTGGCCAGGGGCGGCATTGACCGTGTCGTCAGCTCGCCGCTGGCCAGGGCCCGCCGGACGGCGGGCATCGTCGCCGGGCAGCTGGGCCTGGAGGTCGAGGTCGATGACGACGTTGCCGAGTGCGCATTCGGGGAGTGGGAGGGGCTGACGTTCGCCGAGGTCGAGCAGGCCTGGCCGGACGCACTGGCGGCGTGGCTGTCGTCGACAGCGGCTGCACCTCCGGGCGGGGAGTCGTTCGACGCGCTCGAGCGGCGCGTCCGCCGCTGCCTGGACCGGCTGGTGGACGCCCACCGCGGATACTCGGTGCTCGTCGTCTCCCACGTGTCACCGATCAAGACCTTCGTGTGCCTGGCGCTGCAGGCGCCCTCCTCGGCCCTGTTCCGGATGGAGCTGTCTCCCGCGTCCCTGACGACGGTTGCCTGGTATCCGGACCAGATCGCGTCCCTTCGGACGTTCAACGACATCGGTCACCTCGACGGCCTGCTCGACTCGATTCATCTGTGAGGCAGGCCCAGCGGGGCAGCCAGCGCGGCCCTGGTGCTCATGATCTGGGCAGTCGGGCCAGTCGCCCGGATGCGGATCATCGACCGAGCTGGATGTCCCTGACGATGACGTCGATCTGGTGCGGGCGGCCGGGCTTGCGCGCCGGGCCTGGTGTGGTCTCGATCGCGTAGCCCAGAGCGGTGAGGGCGGCGGCCAGCTGTGCGGGGTTCTTCGGCTCGACCCCGGCGATCAGGAGCTCGCGCACGAGGTGACCTTTCGTGGCCTTGTTGAAATGGCTGACGACCGTGCGTGAGGAAGGATCACCGGGCCGGACCTCGTGCAAAACCCTGACGGTCACGGTGCGGTGGGCGGTCGAGGCCGGGGGCCGCCACAGTCTTGTGTACCCGGTCGAGCGCAGGTCCAGCACCAGCCGGCTGCCGCAGGCGTCCGCCATGGCCGTCGACAGCGGGTTCCGCCAGTGTGCCGTCAGGGGTCCGACGCCGGGGAGCACGACGGCCGGCGACATCCGGTACGCGGGCACCCGGTCCGCCAGCCTGAGCACCCCCCACAGCCCGCTGAAGACGAGGATCGTTCGGGTGGCCCGACGCCGGGCTGCTGCAGGCAGCGAAGCCAGCCCCAGCGCCTCGTACAGGACTCCTGTGTACAGGTCGGCGACCGGTCGCGTCGCCGACTGCAGCAACCGGCGGTTCACCTCGATCTGGGCCGCCAGGCCGGGCGGCAGGCCCAGCGTCTGAAGAGCTACCTCGCGGTCGCCGTCGCAGACGCTGACCAGTGACTGCACGATTGCGGCTCTCGCCTCGGCGAGCTCGGGAAACGCCATCGCCGCCAGGTCCAGAGGCCGGCCCCGCGACGGGGACTTCGCCTTTGCCTCGGAGGGCGGCAAGAGGACGAGCACGGGGCACCACCCTACGGTGTGCCCGGCAGCCTCGGATCTGCGACCGGTGCCACAGTGTCGATCGTGGAGGTGTCGATCGTGGAGGTGTCGATCGTGGAGGTGTCGATCGTGGAGCTGTCGATCGTGGAGTTGCTGCTGCTCCGCCGGCGGGCCTGCCCGGCGCAGCAGCACACGGTCAGCCTTCCTCGGCCCCGACCGCCAGCCCCTGGCCGATCAGCGCCATCACCGTCGGGTCGGCCAGGGTGGTGACGTCCCCGAGGTCCCTCTTCTCGGCCACGTCACGCAGCAGCCGCCGCATGATCTTGCCCGACCGCGTCTTGGGCAGCTCTGCGACGACCAGGATCTGGCGCGGTTTGGCGATCGGTCCGATCACCTTGGCCACGTGCACACGCAGGACCTGGGCCACGTCCTGGTCGCCGTCGCCCTGGGCCGCGTCGGTACGCAAGATCACGAATGCCACGATGCCCTGACCGGTGGTGGCGTCAGCGGCCCCGACGACGGCGGCCTCGGCGACCCACGGGTGGGACACCAGGGCCGACTCCACCTCGGTGGTGGAGATCCGGTGGCCCGACACGTTCATGACATCGTCGACCCGGCCCAGCAGCCACAGGTCTCCGTCCTCGTCCTTCTTGGCACCGTCCCCGGCGAAGTAGATTCCCTCGTAGGTCGACCAGTAGGTCTGCACGAACCTCTCGTCGTCGCCCCAGATCGTGCGCAGCATCGACGGCCACGGCTCGGTCAGGACCAGGTAGCCCCCCGAGCCGTCCGGAACCGGCTTGCCTGACTCGTCGACCACGTCGGCGCTGATTCCGGGCAGCGGACGCATGGCCGCGCCAGGCTTGCCTGCTGTCACCCCGGGCAGCGGGCTGATCATGATCGAGCCGGTCTCGGTCTGCCACCAGGTGTCGACCACCGGGCAGCGGTCCCCACCGATGTTCTTGCGGTACCACATCCACGCCTCAGGGTTGATCGGCTCGCCCACGCTGCCCAGCAGGCGCAGCGACGACAGGTCATGGGCAGCCGGCAGCTCGGCTCCCCACTTCATGAACGTCCGGATGGTGGTGGGTGCGGTGTAGAGGAGGGTGACCTTGTACTTCTCGATCATCGACCACCAGCGGTCCCGGGTCGGGGTGTCCGGGGTGCCCTCGTACATCAGCGAGGTGGCGCCGTTGGCCAAAGGCCCGTAGACGATGTACGAGTGGCCGGTGACCCAGCCGATGTCGGCTGCGCACCACCACAGGTCCTGGTCAGCCTTGAGGTCGAAAACCGCGTGGTGGGTCCACGCGCAGCCGGTCAGGTACCCGCCGGTCGTGTGCAGGATGCCCTTGGGCTTTGCGGTGGTGCCGGAGGTGTACATGACGTAGAGCGGGTGCTCCGCGTCGTGCGCCTGGGCGACGTGCTGGTCGCTTTGCCGCTCGACCACGTCGTGCCACCACAGGTCGCGATCGTCGGTCCAGGACACCTCCTGCCCGGTACGGCGCACGACGAGCACGTGCCGCACGCCCGGGCACTGGGCCACCGCCTCGTCGACGGCCGGCTTCAGCGCCTGAGCGGCACCCCGCCGGTAGCCCCCGTCGGCGGTGATCACGATGCTGGCGTCACAGTCGACGATGCGCCCCTTCAGGGCGTCCGCGGAGAACCCGCCGAACACAACTGTGTGGGGTGCACCAAGGCGGGCGCAGGCGAGCATCGCCACCACAGTCTCGGGGATCATCGGCATGTAGATCGCCACCCGGTCACCGGTGCGGACGCCCAGCTCGACCAAGGCGTTGGAGGCTTTGCACACCTGCGCGAGCAGGTCGGAGTACGTGATCGTCCGGGTGTCCCCGGGCTCGCCCTCCCAGTAGTAGGCCACCTTGTCGCCTCTTCCGGCCAGGACATGTCTGTCCAGGCAGTTGTAGGCGGCGTTGAGAGTTCCCCCGACGAACCACTTGGCGAACGGGGGGTTCGTCCAGTCCAGGACGGTGTGCCACGGCGAAGCCCAGTCCAACCTGCCCGCCGCCGACTCCCAGAATCCGAGCCGGTCCTTGGCCGCGTCGCCGTAGGCGGCCTCGGTCACGTTGGCCGCGGCGGCGAACTGCGGTGACGGAGGGAACCGGCGTGCTTCGTGGAGCAAGTTGGACAGGGCTTGGTCGCTCATGGCGTAGCTCCTCGATGGGTGTTCGGTCAGCTCATCGGCCAGGTGGGCAGTACAGTGCGCTTCCAGGTCGCGTTGGTCACGCCCGCGAACGATGCGTACCAGGCTATGACCGCCGTTGCCAGCCCGAGCCACCCGCCGACCTTGGTCATCGACGTGTTACCTCCCATGGCCCCGATGGTCAGGAACAAGAAGGTGACAGTCAAGAACACGAAGACCGCCAGGACCGCGCCGCTGGTCTTCATCGACGCCACCGTCATGTACGCGGTGAAGATTGTCCAGCCCAGCAGGAACAGTCCCACCGAATGTCCGGTCGCGTCCTTGGAGAACGTCAGAAGGGACCAGAACGAGATCCAGAAGGCCCCGTACGAGGTGAAGGCCAGAGCCCCGAACGTGTTGCCCTTGCGGAACTCCCACATGCCGGCCAGCAGCTGGGCCACGCCCCCATAGGCCAGCGCGAGGCCGAGCACCACACTTTCGCCACCCGTGATCAGGTGTGCGTTGTAGGCGCTGAGAAAGAACGTGGTCATCGCAAAAGCGGCGAGCCCGAGCGGGCCCGGGTCGGCGATGGTGTCGGCCGGCGGGGTGCTGACGACGGATGCGTGCATCCGGTCGACGACGTCGGTCATGCTGTCTCCCCTCATCGTGGACAGGAACCGCTGCGGGCACGGTCCCCAGGTACGCGTCGGGTCCGACGCACGGCCGAAGGCTAGGTTGTGCAGTAGTGCAGCAGTAGCGTGCGCGGAACGGCCTGCGGCCGGCGGCAGATCGGTGCGTTGAGCGGAGCCCGCCGTGCGGCCAGCGGCACGATTGTGCGCCGAGCGGTGGGCGTTTGCTTCCGGGGCGCGACCCCTCAGGCCTGCTCGGGGGCCCGGTCCGGCGGACGCAGGAGGACCCGCTCCGGCACGTGCATGCGAAACAGTGCTCGGCTGACGCCCGCCGGTCGCCGCGAGGCGGTCGCCCGTGAGACGGCGATCATCACGATGAAGGCCAGCGGAACACTCCACGCGGCCGGCTCGGCCAGCAAGGAGCCGATCCAACCCCCCCGCGCGTTCGCCCCCACGGTGAGCAGCACGGACGCCACGGCCAGCCCACCGCCGGTGATCAGCCCGGCCGTGGCTCCCGCCGCGGTCAGCCCACGCCACCAGATGCCCAGCACCAGCAGTGGGCAGAACGACGAGGCGGCCACGGCAAAGGCGAGACCGACCGCATCGGCGATCGGCAGCTGGGTGGTGAACGCCGAGAGCACCAGCGGGGCCGTCACGGCCAGCACGCTGCCGATCCGAAATGCGCGGACGCCGCCAGCGCCCGGCAGCACGTCCTGGGCAAGCACGCCCGCGATCGAGACCGTCAGGCCGGACGCCGTCGACAAGAATGCGGCGAATGCCCCGCCGGTGACCAGCGCCGACGCCAACTCGCCAGGCATACCGCCGATCAGCCGTCCCGGTAGCAGCAGGACGGCGGAGTCGGTCTGCCCGGTGACCAGCAGGTCGGGTGCGTATACGCGGGCCAGCACTCCGTAGATCGTGGGCAGAAGGTAGAAGACGCTGAGCAGGATGAGTACGAGCAGCGTGGTCCGGCGGGCCGCTGACCCGTCGGGGTTGGTGTAGAAGCGGACCAGCACGTGGGGCAGGCCCATCGTTCCCAGGAACGTGGCCAGCACCAGGGAGTAGATCGCGTAGAGCGGATGGTCGTGGCTGGTCGTGCTTCCCAGGGGCCGTGCCCACGAGGCGTTCAGCTGGGTCGACTGACCGACTGCCTGCGGGACCGCGGAGCCACGCAGAAGGGTCAGGTTCGTCCCGGAACCGAACCAGTGCTGCCCGCTGGACAGCAGGACAGTCCCGTGCCTGGGCTGACCGTCCACTGTTCCTTGGGCAGTCACGGTGGTCGGGACCAACACGTCGACTGACACCTGGGTGGACACGTGCACGGTGACGTCCTGCTGAACGATCGGGACCGCACTCTGGGCCGGTGTCGGTGCACCGAAGCTCTGCCATGCCATGACCATGAAGATCACCGGCACGAACAGCGCCGTGAGCTTCAGCCAGTACTGGAACGCCTGGACGAACGTGATGCTGCGCATGCCTCCAGCTGCCACGATCACCACCACGACCACCGCGACCAGGGCCCCTCCGACCCAGCTGGGTGCACCTGTGGCGGTGTGCAACGTCAGTCCTGCGCCTTGAAGCTGCGGCATCAGGTACAGCCAGCCGATGACCACCACGAGCACGCTGGCCGTCTTGCGCACGACCCGCGAGTCCAGTCGGCTCTCGGCAAAGTCTGGAAGTGTGTAGGCCCCGGACCGGCGCAGCGGGGCGGCCACGAGCAGCAGCAGGAACAGGTAGCCCACCGTGTAACCGACCGGATACCACAACATGTCGGCGCCGTACGCGAGGATCAGCCCGGCGATACCGAGGTAGGACGCCGCCGACAGGTACTCCCCGCCGATCGCCGAGGCGTTCCACACCGGGGAGACCGTACGGGCGGCAACATAGAAGTCGCTGGTCGTGCGGGACAGCCGCACGCCGTACGCGCCGATTCCTACGGTCGCGGCCGTCACCACAAGCACGGCGACGAGGTCCGCCGGCGCGCTCACGAACGGTCGACCAGCTCGGCGAAGTCCTCCTCGTTGCGTTCGGCAGCCCTGACATATCCCCAGGCGCCGAGGCAGACCCCGGGATAGACGAGCACGGCGAGCACGATCCACGGGACCGGCACCCCGAGCACGCGCACCTGCGACAGGTGGGGGAAGAGCGCGAACACCAGCGGCAGGCCTGCGATCAGGATGGCGGCCAGCGCCCCGACGAACAGTGCCAGGCGCAGCTGTGCGCGCACCAGCGACCGAACGAGCACTTCGCCAACCACGGTCTGCTCGCGGATCTCGCGGCCACCTGAACCGCCTGAACCGCGCCTGGCGGCCCGGGTCCGCGACGAGGTCACCACCACCCGCCGGCCTGGGGGAGGTGAGCTCATCGCCCTGGCCGGGTCTGGACCTGGCTGGCCCGGCGCACCAGGACGTCGCGAAGCTCGGGTGCGTGGCGGCGACTCACAGTCAGGACGCGGCCGCCGACCTGCACCGTCCAGCGACCACTGTCCAGGCGCACCTGCTCGACGTGGCGCAGCGAGACCAGGTGGCTGCGATGGATCCGCATGAAGCCCACCGCGCGCCAGCGCTCCTCGAGCTCGTTGAGCGACACCCGGATCAGGTGGGTGCGCTGGGCCGTGTGAAGGCGGGCGTAGTCGCCCTGGGCCTCAACCCAGGCAACCTCTGACCGGCTCACATACTCCACCCGGCCCCCCAGCTCGACGGGGATTGCCTCGTCCGGTGGCTCTGACGGGCTCCCCGCCGGCCGCCGACGCTCGGCGACCCGCCGGACCGCTTCGGCTAGGCGCTCGGCCCGGACAGGTTTGAGCACGTAGTCGGTGGCCTGCAGCTCGAACGCGTCCAGTGCGAAGTTTTCGAAGGCTGTCACGAACACGATGTCTGGCGGCTCGGCGAACCGAGAGATGAGACGGCCGACGTCCAGACCGTCCAGACCTGGCATCCTGATGTCCAGGAACACCGCGTCGAACGTGCCCCGCTCCAAGGCTCGCAGGGCCTCCGCGCCGCTGGCCGCGGTGGTCACGTCCGTCACGCGCGGGTCCAGTCGAAGCAGATAGGCCTGCTCCTCGAGGGCGGGTGCCTCGTCGTCGACGACGAGCACGTGCAGCATGGCCGGAGCCTAGGGCCGTGACGGCGCCAGGCCTAGGAAGCGTGCACCCCGGCGCGGAACTTAGGAATACGCAGGCTCACTTTGGTGCCCAACCCTGGCCCGGTCTCGACCACGAGGCCGTACTCGTCGCCGTAGACCTGGCGAAGCCGGGCGTCCACGTTGCTCAGTCCGAGGCCGTCGCCGTCGCCCGTGCCCAGCAGTGCCCGTCGGGCATCCTCCGGCTCGATGCCCACCCCGTCGTCCTCGACGCAGATCAGTGCCTCGGTGCCGGAGTTCTCCGCAGTGATCGAGATGTGCCCCACCCCTGACATGTGGCTGAGCCCATGCTTGACCGCGTTCTCCACCAGTGGTTGCAGGCACAGGAACGGCACCGCCACCGGCAGGACTTCTGGCGCGATCTGCAGTGTCACCTGCAGGCGGTCGCCGAACCTTGCCCGCTCGAGCAGCAGGTAACGGTCTATGGAGCGCAGGTCCTCGGCCAACGTGGTGAACTCGCCATGGGTACGCAGTGTGTACCGGGTGAAGTCGGCGAACTCAAGCAGCAGCTCTCGTGCCCGGTCGGGGTCGGTGCGTACGAACGATGCGATGGCAGTCAAGGAGTTGTAGATGAAGTGGGGGCTGATCTGGGCCCTCAACGCTCGCACCTCGGCCTCCATGAGCCGGGTGCGGGACGCATCGAGCTCAGCGAGCTCCAACTGGCCGGATACCCATCGGGCTACCTCGTTGGCTGCGCGGACCAGTCCCGCAGAGGCTTCGGCGCCATAGATGGCCAGGGTGCCGACGACCCGGCTCTCAACCGTCAGGGGTGTGATGACCGCGAACCTCAGAGGGCAGCCCGGCGACTGGCACTCGACCCGGTCCGGACCGACGACCTGGGTTCGTCCGGTGGCGATGACCCCGCCCGCGTGCTCGAGAGCGTCGGCGGCGTGGCTGTCTCCGATCCCTTCCCATGCCAGCAGGCGATCACCGTCGGTGATCGCCAGCGCCGGTGTGCCGAGTAACGACCTCAGGTGCTTGGCAGCGCGCTGGGCACCGGATTCGTTCAGGCCCGTCCGAAGGTCAGGGGCGGCCAGCAGCGCGGTGTGAAGGGTCGCGAACGTGGCCCGATCGGTCCGGGTGCCCAGTCCTCGCCTGCCACGCACCATCCGCCAGCCGACGAGAATCGCAATGGCACCCAGCAGGCCCACCGCTGTCACCGCCAGGGCGATTGCCATGGTGGGACGCTAGCGCCGCGTCGCCGACGGCGCAGCGGCCTGTCGCTGCGACGCCCTAGACTTGGCGCACGGCGGACGAGCCGGCTGGGCGGCCGCGTCGGCTCCAGGGCAACCTGGTGCCGCCGAGGAACGTCCGGGCTCCACAGGGCAAGGTGGTGGGTAACACCCACCCGGGGTGACCCGCGGGACAGTGCCACAGAAAACAGACCGCCGGTGGTGGGCTTCGGTCAACCGCCGGTAAGGGTGAAACGGTGGTGTAAGAGACCACCAGCGCCTGGGGTGACCCAGGTGGCTCGGTAAACCCCACCTGGAGCAAGGTCAAGAAGGGTCAGTCGCCCAGGCGGCTGGCCTGCGCAGGCGCTCGAGGGCGGCCCGCCCGAGCCTGCGGGTAGACCGCATGAGCCTGCCGGCAACGGCAGGCCGAGAGGGATGGTCGCCGGCCGCGACAATGCCGCAAGGCGTCACGGTCACAGAACCCGGCGTACAGGCCGACTCGTCCGCCGC
>Ga0209068_10000674_pt1 | contig 18093 bp, 17 predicted proteins | sample ColStrG_CSR_2012_FD_187200 | JGI IMG/M metagenome (GOLD analysis project Ga0209068, IMG submission 187200) | Freshwater sediment microbial communities in response to fracking from Pennsylvania, USA - Cold Stream Run_MetaG_CSR_2012 (SPAdes)... | ecosystem: Environmental > Aquatic > Freshwater >... | reverse complement strand
CCCGCATTGACGGGCGAGATATCGGCGAGGATCGATCGCCAAGTATTTCGTCGAGTGTCATCGCCGGGCTCGTCCCGGCGATATCGATTAGGAGAGCACTGTGCGTTCCTCATCGAGATGGCCGGAACATGTCCGGCCATGACAATCGGGGGATGTTCCCGCCGAGGTGTGAATCATGCGCTTCGCTCCGTTCGGACTCGCCGCCGCCTTCTGCCTTGCGGCCACTCTGGCTCACCCTGCCGGTCTTCAACCGATCGAAGCGCCGGCCGATGCCGATGGTCCGATATCGGGGGCAGTGTGGTACCCGTGCGCCGCGCCCGCGCAGGAGGTGACGCTCCATGGTGTCGCGGTCTCCGGCGTGATGGATTGCGCGCTGGTCGGCGACCACCTCCCCCTTGTCGTCATCTCTCACGGTCGGGGTGGATGGTTCCTCGGCCATCACGATACGGCCGCGGCGCTTGCCGACGCGGGCTTCGTGGTCGCGGCCATCAATCATCCGGGCGACAACGTATTCGACAAGAGCCACACGGACGACATTTCCATCGCCCTCGCGCGTCCGAGGCACATCACGCAACTGATCGATTTCATGCTGGGCGGGTGGCCGGAAGCATCGAAGATCGACCGCGACCGCATCGGCACCTTCGGGTTTTCGAGGGGCGGCTACACCGCCCTCGCCGCCGTCGGCGGCCATATCAATTTTCGCCTGGCAGTCACCGCCTGCGCGGAGCGACCGAGCTTGGAGTTTTGCGAGCTATTCCAACATGGCGAGGTCCCGCACCGGACACCGACGCTAGATCCACGCCTCAAGGCGGCCGTCATCGCCGATCCGGCATTCACGTTCCTTTTTGGTTCGGGCGATCTGAAGGACGTCGATGTGCCGGTTCAACTCTGGGGCTCGACCTATGGCGGTGCCGGCGTCACCCTTGAAAGCGTCGCTGCCGTTGATCGCAAGCTGCGGCTCAAATCCGACTTTCATGTCGTGCCGGATGCCGGGCATTGGGCCTTCATGGCGCCCTGCTCGGCGGAATTGGCCAAGGCCGTGCCGCAAAACTGCGTCGACGCACCAAGCTTTGATCGCGTCGCCTTCCACCGGGACTTCAACGTCGCGGTGCTGGCCTTTTTCCGCAAGCATCTCGTGGGAAACGGGAGGCCGTAGGCGCGCGGCCGGAACGAGTGAGCATTGATCCTCGGTTCATCCCTGCGCAAGCATCAGGGCACGCACCTTCAAGATTGATCGCGTGGCAGCAATCGCGTTCAGGGACGCAACGCCTCTCACTCCTTCTCCCCGTGGGGGAGAAGGTGGGATGAGGGGGCTCCGGCGGTGCGATATCGAATCTTCGTAACCCCACCCCACCCTCTCCCCTTCGGGGCGAGGGAGTGAAGCGCCGTGCCCACCTAACTCATGCCTACTGCGTCTCGCCCGCCGGAGCGGCTGCCGGGGCGGCGGGATCACGGCCATTGGGATTGCCGATCACCGTGCCATCCGGAAGCGTGACCGCCATGAACTGGCCGCCATGGGTTCCGTCCTTGAGCGGATGGATGACCAACGTGATGGGCATGCCGGGTGTCAGGGTCTTGGGCTTCCAGCCCTGCCGCACCAGACCGCTCGGGCCGTTGAGCTCGACCGCCCAAGGCTCCGGCTTACCTTCGGCGTTGGCGACCGTCAGCATGATCCAGGCATGGGGATTGGTCCATTGGAACTCTTTGACGATGCCTTCGACGGTCACCTTGCTGTCGGCATCGAACATCGCGAAGGAATGGTGCGCAAAAGCGGGGCTCGCAAAGATCGCAACCGCGATGCCAGCGAGGCCGAGTGATTTCAACGTCATGGGCGTCTCCAGCAGCTTTTGATTCTTTGGGCCGATTCTCTTCTGAGAGCCGGCTAGCTACAAGTTTTTCATAGCTTGTGACGGGAGTAAAGCGCGGCGAGGCCCCGAAATCGCCCTTGCGGCCGGTCGCAGGCTGTCCTTTTTTTCCCCTGCCTTGCCATGCTAGCCTCAGAGATCAGACCATCAGGTGCGGCCGTCGATCTTGAGGATCGGCCAAAGCCACGGCGGTCAAAGACAGAGAACAGAAGAATGAGGCTCTCGGTTTATCTGCAAGCAGCCTTTGGGAGGAAAGAATGGAAGATCATCGGCTCTGCGCGTGCGCGGCGGCGACCTTGGCGGCCCTGCTCGCGGTATCGGTATCCGGATCGGCCTTCGGGGCGGACGCCCCGGATCTGTCAGGCATCTATTGGGCGACCCAGTACAACGCCAAAATCCAGCTCGTCGGCGGCGGCGAGCTGCCGCTCACGGCGGCGGGCAAAGCCGCCTATGACAAGAACATCGCGGGCCTGAAGGACGGCTCGCTCACCGACAATGCCCGCAAGTTCTGCGTGCCCGACGGGCTGCCGCGCGTGCTCGCCAACCCTTACCCGTTCGAGATCATCCAGGCGCCGCCCGGCCAGGTGACGATCATCTACGAGCTCAGCCATCAGGTCCGCATGATCGCCCTGGATAAGCCGCTGCCGAGCGAGGAGGACCTGCTCGTGCTGCCGTTCTTCAACGGCCATTCGGTCGGTCATTTCGAGGGCGATACGCTGGTGGTCGAGTCGGCCGGCTTCAAGGAGAACTCCTTCGTGGACGCCACCGGCGCGCCGCATACGGACGAGCTGCGCACGCTCGAGCGCATCCGCAAGGTGAGCCCGACCCAACTCGAGGACGTCATCACGATTCACGATCCCGATTACTATTCGCGCGATTGGCAGGCGCGCTTCGTCTACACCCAGCGCAACGACGTGCGGATCGAGGACTATGTCTGCGGCGAGCCGCATCGCGACATTTCCGGGGTCGCGGGCGTGCGCCGTCCGTAGGCGGGGCAAGAAGGGTTCGCCCGAACTTGATGCCTTTCCCGGACGCGGTGCAGCGCGGAGCCGGGATCGTTCCACGCGCGGAGTCTGGAACGGTCCCGGTTCAGCAGCGCACCATCAAGAGATGCTGCGCTGCGCATTGGGCCCTAGTCTTGTTGCGAGACTTTTTGTCGTTGCAGAAAACGTGCAGGGAAACATACCGATGGTGCGACGAGCCTCCAACCATGACCGCGATCATGTCGCGCCCAAGAAACTGGCGCTCGGCGTGCTGGCCGCAGCGTTTTGCGCCGGTATCGCGATTTGCGCCGTGAGCACTGGTGCCTGCGCACAAGCTCCAGTGAAAGACGCAATCCCGGCGCTGGCCTCGATCAAGTTCGCCTGGATCGCCATGGGAGCCGATTGGCGCGATCCGCCCCCTGGCTCCGGGCATGGCCCGATGAAGGAGGATCCGGCCTATCCGTTCCACGGCAATCTCGACGGCCCCGGCCAGGTGACGTCGCGGTTCGGCAATACCAAAGATCCGGTCCTCAAGCCGTGGGCGGCGGCACAAATGCTGGCCTCGAACGAGGAGGTGCTCAGCGGCAAGCGGGCGGTTCCCTTCACGGCGCAGGGACGTTGCTATCCGGGCGGCGTCCCCGGACAATTGCTCTATCCGGCGGAGCCGTTCTATTTCATCCAGACCCCCACGCAGGTGTGGATGATCTGGCAGCGCGACCACATGGTGCGCCGCGTCTACCTCGACCAAAAGCATTCGGATGGCGTGAAGCCCTCCTGGTTCGGCGAATCCATCGGCCATTACGAGAACGGCGATACGCTGGTGGTGGATACGATCGGGCTCTCCACCGAGAACAGCTTCATCGACAATTTCCGCACCCCCCACTCCACCAAGGAGCACGTGGTCGAACGCTTCAAGCTGCCGGCCGACGGCAAGACGCTCGAAGCCCTGGTGACGGTCGATGATCCCGATGCCTTCAACGAGCCGCTGCACCTGCGCCAGGGCTGGCGCAAGGTGGACAACCCCATGCTGGAAACCGCCTGCGCGGAGAACAACGAGGATTTCTTCCATCAGAACCTGTTTCCGATCCCGCAAGCCGACAAGCCGGATTTTTGAGGCGCTGCCAATGGCACTTGTCCCGGGCGCAGCGCAGCACCCCTTGGTGGTGCGCTGCAGACCCGGGACCGTTCCAGACTCCGGCGTTTGGAACGATCCCGGCTCTGCGGAGCACCGCTCCGCAAGAGCTACGCGCTGCACCGCGTCCGGGAAAAGGCCGAAGAGCCACAGCTTATCGAGAGGGCACGGCGTATAGGTCCCTGCTTATGCAGGGACGACTTTGGCCGGCGCGTTCAAGCGAACAAAAGGAGACACTCATGAAGATCATCACAGCAATCGCCGCCCTCCTCCTGCTCGGCGGCGGAGCTTCCGCACAATCGCTCGACGAGCTCAAGAACGACGGCGCACGAGCGCCAGGCAGCAACACCGACAACGTGCTCACCTACGGGATGGGCTACAATCTGCAGCGCTACAGCGCCCTCAGGCAGATCGACAAGACGAGCGTCAAACGCCTGGTGCCGGTGTGGAATCTCAGCCTCGACAATCCGTGGGGCGAGCAGGCGCAGCCGCTCGTCTACAACGGCATTATGTACGTCACCAACGCCAAGGCCACCGTCGCGATCGACGTGGCGACCGGCCGGCAGATCTGGAAGACGATGGTCGATTGGCTGCCGGAGACGCCGCGGGTGGTGTGTTGCGGGGTTTCCAACAAGGGCGCCGCCATTTTCAACGGCAAGGTGTTTCGCACCACGCTCGACGCCCGTGTGGTGGCGCTCGACCAGAAGACCGGCAAGGAGATTTGGAATGAGAAGGCCGCCGAATGGAAGGACGGCTATTCCATGACGGTGGCGCCGCTGATCGCGGGCGGGGTGCTGATCACCGGCATCTCGGGCGCGGAATTCGGCATTCGCGGCTTCATCGACGGTTGGGATCCGGAGACCGGCAAGCATCTGTGGCGCCGCGACACCATTCCGGCGCGCGGCGAGAAGGGCAACGAGACCTGGCCGCAGGACACGGACGCCTGGCAGCACGGCGGCGGCTCGGCCTGGATCACCGGCTCCTACGACCCCGAGCTCGATCTCACCTATTGGGGCACCGGCAATCCGGCGCCCTGGGCCTCGCAGACGAGGCCGGGCGACAACCTCTACGCCTCCTCGGTGCTGGCGCTGCGGCCCAAGACCGGCGAGATCGTCTGGCACTACCAGTTCACGCCCGGCGATCAATACGACTATGACGCCGTGTGGGAGCTGATCCTGGCCGACATCGATGTCGCCGGCACCAAGCGCAAGGTGGTGATGCAGCTCAACCGCAACGGCTTCCTCTACGTGCTCGATCGCACCAACGGCCAGCTCATCTCGGCCAAGCCCTATGAGAAAGTAACCTGGGCGAGCGAGATCAATCTCGAAACCGGACGGCCGCTGGAAACCGAGGTTGCCAAGAACCTGCGCGCCGGCCAGGAGGTCGAGCTGTGGCCCTCGACGCGCGGCGCCAAGAACTGGCCGCACGCCGCCTTCAATCCGCAGACCGGCCTCCTCTACGCCAACACCATGCACCGCGGCGCCATCTATCGGCACATCGAGGTGAAGCCCTGGGTGGCGGGCCAGCGCTATCAATTCGTCGAGAACCGGCAGGCGCCGCTGCCGCCCGGCGAGGCGCTCGCCCATGTGGACGCCATCGATCCGTTGACCGCCAAGCCGCGCTGGCGCATGCCGCTGACGGATCATCCGCAATGGTCGGCGATGCTCGCGACCGGCGGCGGCTTGCTGTTCACCGGCAAGGAGACCGGCGAATTCATCGCGCTCGATGCCGAGACCGGCAAGACGCTCTGGCAGTTCCAGACCGGCTCCGGCGTCAATGCCATGCCGATCACCTTCACGCAGAACGGCCGGCAATACGTCACGGTCCTGTCGGGCATCGGCGGGCTCTACCTCAACGCCGCCCGCCAGCAACTCGCCAACGTGCCGCCGGGCGGATCGGTGTGGACCTTTGCGCTGATGCCGGATTAAGCGACGCGATGAAGCAGGTCAAAGGCTTGGGACGCACGCGATTTGGCACGCGCCTCTCCCCGGGTCGTCCTCGCGAAAGCGGGGACCCATACGCCGCAGCCAATCGAGAGGGCACGGAGTATGAGTCCCGGCTCCGCGGCCGCCACGCGTCAAAGACGCTTTTGGCGACCTTGACCGGGACGACACGGTTTATCGTTGTTCTGACGCATGTGCTCGCCGGCGTGCTGACGCTGGCACAAAAATCGGCGGCTCAAGAATCCTTCGCGCCGGAGCAAATTCGCTTCGGCGCTGAACTTTTTTCCCGCAACTGCTCGCCCTGCCACGGGCCGCACATGCAGGAGCCCGAGGGCGCTTTCGACCTGCGCACCTTTCCGCCCGATCAGCACGCCCGCTTCATCAACTCCGTCTCCCGCGGCAAGAATGCCATGCCGCCCTGGTCCGACCTGCTGAAGCCGGATGAGATCGAGGCCCTGTGGGCCTATGTGGTGGCGGGCGAGAAGCGCGATTGATTGTTTGTCGGTCTCCACACGAGAGGCCTCGACACGAGAGGCCTCGAGGCAGCAGGTGATTTTCACCCTGCAGCGCAGCACATTCCGCGTGCGATGCAACAAGCGGCCGTAAGAGCCTGTATGGCGGCTCGAATTCGGGCAGCGGCTATGAAACCGGGCTTACGATCGATTTTCCGGCGGAATACATTTTTGTAAGGTTCGCCCCATACCAATCTTCCCGTATTGGTTGATGCTAACCTCGGCCGGCACGTCGTCCTGTCGGGGGTTCCGATGCGTACCATGATCGTCTTTTTCATCGCGCTGCTCGCCATCCCGGTTGTGCAGGTCGCCATTGGCCCACGGTTCGAGCGGACCGGCACGCCGGTCCTCATCGATCGCAGCGGCATGATCATCACCGCGCTCGGCAAGCATCTGCGGACCCGGGATATCGAACACCTGACCGGCCCCAGATCGGAGCGACGACCGAAGGTGAGCTGACGTGATCCGCTCGGCCCATCCGGCTCACGCCCGGCGACGGCCGGGAGCTTGGTCGCGCCAATGACTCCCGACCGCCAGCGCGATCCCTTCCCCAAGCAGGCTGGCGACGTAAAGACGGTCGAGACCGAGACCCTTCTGACGCAAGCCGCGGCATGCACGAAGCGCGGCGATATCGGCCAAGCCGAGAAACTGCTCCGACAGGCACTGGCCCGCGATCCGCGACATCCCGGCGCCCTGTTCGAGCTCGGGCGGATCGCCTATTTGGCGGGCAACAAGAACGCCGCGGCGGACTGCCTACGCAAGGCAATCGCCGGCGCGCCGGACAACGGGCGATTTCACAACGAGCTCGGATACGTGTTGATCGGGCTCGGCGAGCGTCAGCAAGCCCTTCACGCTTTCAAGCGCGCGTGCGAAATCGATCCCGAGGACGCCGATGCGATCGGCAACATCGGTACTTTTCATCTCGCGGAAGGCCAGATCAACGAGGCGGTGACGGCGTATCGGCGCGCGTTGGAGATCGACCCTCATCACCTGAATTCACGCGTCAATCTCGAGGTCGCGCTCAAGAACGCGGTGCCGCCTTGGCACTTCGCGATGATGAACGATGTCCCGCGAAACGCGGTGTATGACGAAGCGATCAGGCGGGTCGCGCCGGGGCGTTCGGTCCTCGATATCGGGACGGGCGCCGGTCTCCTCGCCATGATGGCGGCGCGCGCCGATGCGAAATGGGTGGCGAGCTGCGAGCAGACGCCCTGGATCGCCGCCAAGGCGAAACAGGTGGTCGCAGCCAACGGTCTCGGCGACCGGATCAAGCTCATCGCCAAGCACTCGGGCGACCTGAAAATCGGGCCGGATCTCAGCGAGCGGGCAGACGTGCTCGTGACGGAGATATTCGGGACCGCGGTCATCAACGAGCTCGTGATCCCGACACTCGCGCATGCGCACGCGCAGCTCTTGCGGCCGGGGGCGATCGTCGTGCCGAATGCCGCGAGCGCCCGCGCCTACCTGGCCGGGGGCCCGGCGCTGGAAGGCTATTTCTTCGTCGACGGAGCCGCCGGCTTCACGATTGCGGCATTCAACGACTTCGCCAGGATGAAGATGGATTTGGACGTCAATCACGTGCCGCACGACGTCCTGTCCGACGATTTCGAGGTCTTTCGCCTGGACCTCACGCAACCTCCGGCGCAGCCGGAAAAGCGGGTGATCGATGTCGTAGCGACCACGCCGGGCCGATGCTTCGGGGTCGTGCAATGGCTCCGCCTCGATCTCGCCGAGGGCCTGACCTACGAGAACCGTCCTAGCCCGGGCGCGACGATCGACGGCTGGGGTCACATGCTCTACCGCTTCTCGGAGCCGATCGAGCTCAAGGTCGGCGACCATGTCCGGCTGCTGGCGCAGCACAATCGCCGCGTCTTGTTGATCTGGGATATGCGATCGAATTCGTAGAAAGGCGTCACCCCGCGCCGCCCCCACGTAGCGGGAGCGGCTGCTCGTCGAGCATCGCCTGGATCGCCAGCCTGGTCGTCGCGGCATCGAGCCCGTGCGCGGCCACCAGATCCCGGCATTCGTCCGCGATCGCATCGAGGTCCTGCAGCTTCTTGAGGCGCTTGAACGCGTCGGCGTGATGCAGCCCCATGCTTTCGCCGACGATCTCCAGGACGTTCATGATGCGGAACGGGTAATCGCGCTCGTGAGCGCAAAGCTCGCGGTGGTCGGCATGATAGACCGCCACCAGCGCATCCACCCCTGCGTGCTCGGCGGCGTCCAGCTCGTTTTGTTGCAGCTCGCGCCGATAGGCCGGCAGCGCCCGAAAATAGTTGCTCATCAAGCCGACCGCAGGCTGCTCGAGGTCGACCAATTCGACACCGGGCACCGCACGCAAGATATCCTCGGCGGCCTCGACCACGCCGGCGACGCCCGGATGGCGATGCAGCGCCACCCGCATCGCGACGCGCGCGCGCAAGAGCGGCCGCAGCCGATCGAGATGGCTGCGCAGGAACAGCATGAACGGCGTCATCTCGAATGGCCGCGCGCCGCGCGTCTTTTCCACCGTCGGCAGCGTGGTTTCGGTAAATTGCACGTGGCAGCTCGGGCACCAGGAGATCACCTGGCCGGATTTGCTGCGCGCGAGCTTGTCCATGGTGCTCTGCGCAAACCGCCCGGAGGTCTCGATATCGCCGGTGCGCATCTGCACGATGCCGCAGCAATGGCTCGGGCCGCCCATCACCTGATAGGTGATGCCGATCGCATCCATCAGGTCGAGGGCGAGCAGCGCGATGTGCGGGGTCTTGAGCACGTTGCAGCCGGTGTAGAATACGAAATCCGGCAGCACGCCGGGCTCAGCCGGCGCGGCGGCGGATTTTTGGCCGAGCCTTTGCAACAGCGCGTCGTCGAGCTGCAGGCGGGAGATGTGGTTCACGTCGCGTGCGACCTTGCGGAAATCCTCGACCCCGCGGCGGCGCCGATCGCCCGCCGCGCCGTCGTGGCGAACCATGGTCACACGCGCCATGCTCAAGAGGAATCGCGGATTGACGCCGTAGTCGCAGGCCTTGATGCATTCGCCGCTCAGCACGCAGGCGTTCGCCCATTTGCGCGCCGCCTCCACCCCCTCGCCATGCCGCAAGATGTCGATGACGCCTTCGATGACCGCGCGCGGCTCGGCCTGCACGCCGCCCGGCCCGGTCACCGGGCAAGCCTCGACGCACTTGCCGCAGCGGGTGCAGGCATCGAGCATCGCGTCGACGCGTCCGGCCAGAGCCTGCTCGAATGTGTCGGTCATGGGGTGCCGAGATTTCTACCGCGGCGGCGGAATGCCGGGCAGGCCCTTCTGCAAATCCAGGACGTTGGTCTTCACGCCGTTGGCCATGATCATGTCGCCGGGCTTCTGATCCGCCGCGCAGGGACCCAGCCATTTCGCCGCCATCGTGATGGTCGTCTTGCCGCCCGGCGCGCTATCGCCTTGCGGTGTCACCGTCATCGTATAGGCGCTGTCGAAGCTGCCGGTAATGACCGAATGCGTCGTGGTGGCCTTGCCGCCGATCGTGCAGGCGGAATCGATCGTGATCGAATTCCCCGACCTTTGCACGTCGCGCTTGGAGCATGTCGCCCCCGGACCGGCACCCGATTGCATCATCCGGTCGGTGGCGGCGTCGATGCATTGCCGCATCGTTTGAGCGGCGCGGCTCCCGATGCTCATCTCGACTTCCCATAAGCCGGGCTTGCGCGACGGCAACTCGTCCGCCGGCGCCGGCAGCGCGCCGATCAGGACCAGAATGGATGTTACACCGATAAGCCGCATGACCTCTTCCTGTGCTTGACGACATTGTGGACTTGCGATTTGGACTTGCGATGCTCGCGCTCGTCCGCCGGTCAGATAGCCGCGCGACCAAATGCCGGCTCGACCGGGATTTCAGCTCGGCCTCCACACCCGAAAGAGATATAGTACAAGCAAAGCGGCGAGCACAATCATCCAGATCGGCAGCTCAATTTCAAGAAGCACGAAATATCGCTCTTGAGCACCACAGCCAGGATTCGCTATCTCCGGACGCTGCTGCCGCTCAGGATGCCGGCGGCGATAGCCAATATGGGCGGCCGGATATCGACGACATCACGTGGGAGGATGATCATGATCGAACGGTCGCGTCTTTCAGCGGCATTCTTCCTTGTTCTGGCGGGCGTGCTCGGCATTTTCCCAGGCATTCTCCCGGGCATTGTCCCGGTTTTGGGCCCGCGCCCGGCGGAAGCCGCCTACCCGGAACGCTACATCACCATCATTTGCGCCTCGGGCGCCGGCGGCATCGTGGACGTGACCACACGCATCCTCGCCGAGCACATGTCACGGACGCTCGGCCGCAGCGTGGTGGTGCAGAACGAGCCGGGCGCCGGCAGCACGCTCGCCATCGCGGCGGTCGCGAAAGCCGCGCCCGATGGCTACACGGTGCTGACCATCGGGCCCGGCGTCAGCGTGGTGGCGGAGCTCTATCCCAACACCAGCGTGGATGTGCGGCGCGATCTGCAGCCGGTTTCGGTCATGGGGGCGGCGCCCCTGGTGCTGCTCACCCACAAGGATGTGCCGGTGACCGACTACGCCTCGCTCCTCGCCTATCTCAAGGCCCATCCGGCCGAGCTGACCACCGGCAGCAACGGCCGCGGCTCGGCCGGCCATCTGGCGGGGGCGCTGTTCAAGAACATGGCCGGCGTGGACATTCGCTACATTCCCTACCGCACCACCCCGCAGGCGCAGACCGATCTGATCGGCGGGCGGCTGTCCATGATGTGGCTGTCCACGCTGACCGATCACATCCAGGCCGGCACTTTGCATCCGATCGCCGTCACCACGCTCGAGCGCTGGAAGCAGTTCCCGGACACGCCGACCTTCGACGAGCTCGGCCTCAAGGGCTATGAGGCCACGACCTGGATCAGCATGTATCTGCCCAAGGGCGCGCCCCGCGAAATCGCCGACAAGCTCGCCGCCGCGCTCGATGCGGCGCTGGCCGATCCGGCCTTGCGCGAGCGTCTCGATCAAGCCGGCGTGATCGCGCCGCGCAGCACCGGGCCCGACTTCCTCGCAAAGTATCTCAAGCTCGAGATCGACAAATGGGCCGATATCCTGCGCACCAACAAGGACACGGATTGAACGCCGCCTGGCCTGCGCGCAAGTGCCTGGCTAGCCATTGCCGCGTGGCCCGGCCCTCGCCCGCTCGCCGGAGGGCAATGCGGTGCTGAAGGGACGTCCTATGAAGAAGGCTCTTGGAGCACTTGCCGCCGTCGTGGTGGGGCTCACGATCGTCTTCGTTGTCGCGCGCAGCGCGATGGCTCCGAGCCAAACCAATGTTGCCGGCCAGGTCGAGGCGGGCTTGCGGCAGGCCGTGGCGCAAATTCGACCGACACTGCCGAGGAAGATGGACGATTCGACCACCTTGGTCGACGTGTCCAGCAACGGCATGGTGCTCACCTATTTCTATAAATTTGATAGTGCAAATTATGAATTGCTGCCGAACTTCATGCAGATTGCGCAAAAAGCGACGACCGGATTGGTATGCAAAGCCGAGGACATGAGGAGTGCCATGAAGGTCGGCGCGGTCTACGAATACAAATATAGCGACGCGAACGCGAAAATTCTGGGCGGGTTCGTCGTAAGCGCGGCGGATTGCCGTTAGGGTTGCGGCCGGATCGTCTCCGCGCCTCTAATTTCGGCGCGTTCGCGCGCATCTTCGACGCGTGATAAGCGCGTTTACGCGCATCTTCGACGCACGATAAGCGCGTTTACGCGCGTCTTCGACGCACAATGGGGGCGCTGCGCTGCGCCCAGGACAAGCGCTCCTCGACACCCTCGACACGGATGCGAATGTGAGCAATCATTCCCGAAAGCCAACGCGGGAACGAAGCCCGCAAACCACCATCAGGGAGGAAGATCAATGAAAACTGGCTTGGCGATTCTCCTGACGTCGTTGACGGCGTTCATCTCATCGGCGCAGGCGCAAACCGAACCGCCCGCCAAGCTCATCGGCTACATCACGTTGCCGAACGTGGAAGGCTGGATGGATCATTTGGCGGTGGACGTCAAAGGCCAGCGCCTGTTTGTTCCAGCCGAGCATCAAAAGACCATCGAGGTCGTGGATTTGCGCGCCGGTAAGGTGATCCACACCATCACGGGATTCGCCGGCGCGCCGCGCAAGACGCTCTATCTGCCGGAGTCGAACCAAATCTGGGTGGACGACGCGGAATCGGTCAAATACTTCAACGCGGAAACCTACGCGCTCATCAAGAACATCCCGCTCGACCTCGACAAGAGCTCGAAGCTGATACCGGACAACGGCGCGCTCGATCCCCTCACCCGGCAATTCTACGTCACCATCACGGCCGATGCCAATTCGGCGACCGCGACCGTCAAGGGCTCGGTCGAGATCCTCGACACCAAGACCGGCCAGCGCATCGGCAACATCAAGGTCGATGGCACCGATCCGTCGGGCATCGCCTTCGACGCGGCCACGCCGAGAATGTTCGTGGTCATGGGGGATACGGCCCAGGTCCAGGTCATCGACCGCGAAAAACGCAGCCTCATCGCCAGCTGGGACATTACCGGCGGCACGGCTCCGCACACGGTGGCGATCGACACCGCTCATCACCGCCTGTTTGTCGGCGCCCGTGTCAAGCCCGGACACCTCTTCAAGCCCGGCAAGATGGTCGTCATGGACACCGAGACCGGCAAGGTGGTCGCGACGCTGGACACCGAGGGCGGCGCCGACGAAATCCAGTACGACGCGGCGAGCCAGCGGGTCTATTTCACCGGCACGACCGGCCACGTCGATGTCTTCAAGCAGGTCGATGCGGACAATTATCAACATCTCGGCAAGCTGATAACCGCGGCGGATGCCAAGACCTCGCTGCTGGTGCCTGAGCTCAAGCGCTTTTACGTGGCCGTCCCCAAGCGCAACGTCGCGATCCCCCCGACCCGCGACGTCATCACCGAGGATGCCGAGCTCCTGGTGTTCGAAGTGCCGTGAACGAGCCGCAACGGTAGCACGGTTCAACACCACAGTCAGGAAAGAAGAATGCGCGCGCGCGGGTTCCGTTTCGTCATTGCGGTTTTCGCCGGCTTGGCCGTCATGGTCGTGGCGATGACGGCCGGCACGTTGGCGCCGGCGCGCGCCGACGCCGCCTATCAGGCCGATCCCAAGCTCGTCGAAGCCGCCCGGAAGGAAGGCGAGGTCGTCCTCTATACGACCCTGATCGTCGACCAGATCGTGCGGCCGATGATCAAGGCATTCCGCTCGCACGTGCCCGGGATCGACGTCAAGATCGTGCGCACCGACAGCGCGCAGCAGGTGGTGAAGCTCATCAATGAAGGGCGCGCCGGCCGCGTCCAGGCCGATATCTGGCACTTGAGCGACGGGCTTGCGCCGCTGCTGCGGGAAAATCTGGTGGCGCCCCTCGACCTGCCGAGCGCGCGCGGCCTGCCGCCGGAATTCGTCGACCGCAAGGGAAACTGGGTGGGCACGAATTTGTCCACGCGATCGCTCGCCTACAACACCCAGCTGGTGCCCGCAGACGCGGTGCCGCGCACGCACAAGGATCTGCTCGATCCCCGCTGGAAGGGCCAATTCGTCTGGCATCCCTATTCCATCGCCGGCGGCTACGGCTTCATCGGCGTGGTGCTCAAATCCATGGGCGAGGAGAACGGCACGCGCTATCTGCAGGCGCTGGCCGAGCAGAACATCGTTCCGTTGCCGGTCGCAGCCCGCGCCGTGCTCGATCGCGTCATCGCCGGCGAATATCCCATGGGCCTCGACATGAACAGCTCGCACGCGGCCATCAGCGCCGCCATCGGGGCGCCGGTACGCTTCGTTCCCCTCGACCCGGTCACCATGACGATGCAGATCGCCGGCATCAGCCGCGGCGCGCCGCATCCCAACGCCGCCCGGCTGTTCCTCGATTTCATGATCTCGCGCGCCGGCCAGGAAGTGTTCCGCGACGCCGACTACATTCCGATGCGCCCCGACGTTCCCGCCAAGAGCCCGGAGCTCAAGCCCGAACAGGGCGGCTATCAGGCACTGATGCTGAGCCCGGAAGACATCGACGCCAATGCGGAGCACTGGGCCAAGGTGTTTGAGGATATATTCCAGTAAGGTGCAGCGCTTGCTATGCCCGGCCATGACACCCGGGAGAGGGAAACCCCACCACATGCGCATCATGTTTCTCAATCAGGCGCCGCGCAAATCGGCGGCCTACGAGGCCGCCAAGATCGAGGCGCAGCTCAATGCCTATGCGTCGCCCGGCACCAAGGTGGAGATCGTGTTTCCGGACGAATACGAGGGCTCGCAGCTCTACGACACGATCGGGGCGCAGAGCGTGCTCAACGGCCTGCACCACATGATGGAGACGCCTTCGATCGTGCGCAAAATCTTCTGGGCATCGCAGAACGGCTATGATGCGGTGATCTCCTCGAACACCTTCGATCCGGGCGTCGACGGCGGCCGGCTCGCGGTCGACATTCCGGTGATCGGGCTCCTGCGCACCTCCATGCATGCCGCTCTGACGCTGGCGGATCGGGTGGGCATCACGGTGCCGCTTTCCGGGCATGTGCCCTATACGTGGCGCATCCTGCGCGCTTATGGCCTCGACCGCTTCGTCAGCGACATCCGGCCGCTCGGCGTCTACGGCAAGGACATCGCGCAGCGCAAGCAGGAGATTTTCGACATCACCACCAAGCTGATCCGCTCGCTGATCGACGATACCCGCGCCGAGATCATCCTGCCGCTCGGCGGCGCCCTCATCCCCTACGTGGTCAATCCCGACGATCTCGCCGAGGCGACCGGCGTGCAGGTGCTTAACACCAAGGCGATCGGCATCCGCTTCGCCGAAATGTGTGTCGCCCTCGGCATGACCCAAAGCGCGCTGACCTATCCGCGCGCGAAGCTGAGCTACGAGGATTTCGTCAACAAGTGATGAAATGCTCTCGCTTTGCCGGGATGGAACCTCCATCCGCTCAAGGGCCATAACCCGACCCGATATGCGATCGCCGTCAATGGCCCGTGGCGGATCACCTTCGAGTTCGATAAAGGTGACATGTTTCGCCTGGACTTCGAGCAATACCACTGAGGACTGCATATGGCGGAATTCAAGGCCGGCCCGAGGCGCCGGGAGCCTACCCATCCGGGCAGGATTGTTGCGGATGCGCTTGCAGGGCTGCAACCGCACTTGTCGGTGCGCCAGGCGGCGCTCCGCATTGGCGTGACGCCGCAAGCCTTGGCCAACGTGATCGAAGGAAGGTCCGGCATCACGCCCGAAATGGCGCTCCGGCTCGGCACATTCTTCGGCAACGGTGCCGAGCTTTGGCTCGGTATGCAGCAGGATTTCGACCTCTGGCGGGCGCGGCAGAAAATGGCCACCGATCTGGCCAAGATCAAGCCGGCATCCGACGCGGCATAGGCGTCGATGTTGCCGATTTGGCTGCGCGATTCTGCTACCGAGTTCGAGAGATCGTTTCGCCCATGCGATTGGCAAGAGTTGCGCTGCGACGCACAAACTCGAAATAGGCGTATTGTCGCCCTAGTCTTGGTCGATTCCCCGCTCTACCCCAGGAAATGGTTTCACGGAACATAAGGTATCAAGGAGGCCATCATGCCATTCCTCATCACATCCCTGCGCACATTGACGACTTTCGCGGCAAGCCTTGTGCTGCTGGCCGCCATTTGGGGCACGCCGTCGGCTGTTGCACAAGGATCCCCGCCGCCCGCCCAACAGGCGCCGGCCGGACAGGCGCTCAGCGCCGAGCAGCTCGACCAGCTGGTGGCGCCGATTGCGCTCTATCCGGACAATCTGCTCGGGCAGATCCTGACCGCCAGCACCTATCCGCTGGAGACGGTGATGGCCGCCCGCTGGTCGGCCGCCAATCCCAACGTCAAGGGCGGGCAGCTCGAGGACGCCATGCAGCAGCAGACCTGGGATCCGAGCGTCAAGGCGCTCGCCGCGGTCCCGCAAGTGCTGGCGATGATGAACGACAAGCTCGATTGGACGCAGGCGCTCGGCGACGCCTATCTGTCGCAGCCCGACGACATAGCCGCAGCCGTGCAGCGCTTGCGCCTGAAGGCCCAGGCCACCGGCAATCTGCAGGCCTCCAGCCAGCAGCGCGTTCGGCGCGTGCGCGCGCCGCAGCCGATCATCATCGATGGCCGGCCGGAGCCCGAATATATCGTGATCGAGCCGGTCGACCCGGGCATCCTCTATGTGCCGATCTATGATCCCTACGTGGTCTACGGGGTTTGGGCCTATCCGGCCTATCGGCCGTTCTATTGGTACCCGCCGGGCTACGTGGCGGTCGGCGTCTTCGGCTTCGGCGCGCCGTTCGTCGTCGGCACGGCGCTGTGGGCGCATTACAATTGGGAGTCGCGCCACGTCGATATCAACGTGGTGAACTACAACAAGTTCAACCACACCAACATCGTCAACAATGCCGCCAACCAGACCTGGCAGCACGATCCGCTTCACCGCGGCAACATCCCCTACGGCAACGCGGCGCTGCAGCAGAAATTCGGGGGCAAGGCCGCCTCCAGCAACGCCAACGTCAATCCGGCCTTGCTGAAGACCAACAGCAACCCTGCCGACCTGAAGGGCGGAACGACGCCTGCCGTCAACAACAATGCGATCACCAACCTCAACAAGAACGGCGGCCTCAAGGACATCAAGGGCGGGACGACACCGGCTCTGAACAACAATGCGGTCACCAACCTCAACAAGAACGGCGGCCTCAAGGATCTGAAAGTCGACAAGAATACCGACGTGAAAATCGACAAGAACACCAAGCTCAACGTCAACCAGAAGGTCAACATCGACAACGCCAACAAGTCGGGCCCCAAGACATTTGAGCGGCGGGTCAACACGGACACCAGGGTCAACACCAACGCGGTCGTCCACACCAACCCGGTCATCAACAACAACGCCGGCAACAACGTCAACCGGAACGTCAACATTCAGAACGTTCCGCGGAATGTTCAAGTCGTCAGGCCAGCCGGTGGCGGCGGCGGCGGTGGCGCCGTCGGCAATCCGAAAGACAAGAAGAAGCCCTAGCCGGGCTCTGGCCCGACAAGCGAACGGCCGCGGCCGACCCGGCAAGGGGTCGGCTGCGGGCTCAGGTGACCTCCATCCTGGCGCTCAAGCCTGAAGCTGGCGCGCGATAGGCCCGAACGATATCCTTGCCCTGCACGCCCGCACGCATGAAAAGGCGCGATAGCGCGGCAAGGTGTCACCGGCCCCCAACCATGTCTCCAACCTGCGACATCATCGTGATCGGCGGCGGCAGCGCGGCGCTGGAGGCGGCGATCGCGGCGAGCGAGGCGGGCGCCGGCGCGGTGGTCATGCTGGAGAAGGCACCGGAGCCGGAATCCGGCGGCAATGCGCGCTTCTCCCATACCGGCTTTCGTTTCGTCCATGCGGGCGCGCAGGAATTGCGCGAGTTCCTGCCCGATGTGGACGAGGCGAAATTCCGCCGCATGCAGATTCCGCCCTATGGGCGCGCCGATTTCCTGGGCGATCTCGAGCGGGTGACCCAGGGCCGCATCGATCCGGTGCTGGCCGCGTGCCTGGTCGATCAATCCAACGCCGCGCTGCACTGGATGCGCCGCATCGGGGTGCGCTTCGAGCCGGAGAAAATGACCGAGGTCGATGGCAAGCTCTATCTGCCGGGCGGCCATCATATCC
>Ga0209068_10000673_pt1 | contig 18097 bp, 16 predicted proteins | sample ColStrG_CSR_2012_FD_187200 | JGI IMG/M metagenome (GOLD analysis project Ga0209068, IMG submission 187200) | Freshwater sediment microbial communities in response to fracking from Pennsylvania, USA - Cold Stream Run_MetaG_CSR_2012 (SPAdes)... | ecosystem: Environmental > Aquatic > Freshwater >... | reverse complement strand
GGGCGTAACGGGCGACCACTGGGGCATAGGTCGGGTCAGCCGCCAGGTTGACGAACTGATCGGGATCCGCGGTCAGATCGAAGAGCAGGGGGTCCATCCCCGCGAAGTGGACGTACTTCCACTCGAGGTCGCGGATCACGTTGACGGCGCACTGTTCCATGGTGAGCCCCAGCAGATCCTCGGCCACGTGTTGGGTGGGGTTACGGAAGTCCCACTCCCAGTGCACCTCGGTGCGCCAATCGTCGGGAGCCGCCCCCGCCTCGCCGAGAAACGGCTGCAGCGATCGGCCGTCGCACTGGGCCGGTATCTCGACACCCATCCACTCGAGCACGGTGGGCACGACGTCGACGTGTTCGGTGAATGCCGCCACCAGACGACCGGCGGTCGACGCCGGAGCTCGGGGATCGCGAATGATGAGGGGCACGTGGTAGCTGGCATCCCAGTAGCCCAGCTTCTCCATGAGCCAGTGATCGCCGAGCTGGTCGCCGTGGTCCGACGTGAGCACCACCAGCGTGTCGGCCGCCTGACCCGACTCGTCGAGCCAGTCGAGAAGGCGTCCGACCTGGTCGTCGACCTCGGCCATCATCCCGTAGTAGGTGGCCCGAATCTGGCGGATCTCCGCTTCGTCAGCCGGGGCTCCGACGATGGTCATGGCCACCTCGGCGATCAGGTGCTGCGCCCCTTCGGCCTCGGCGGTCTCCGCTCGCACCGGCAGCGGCACGTCGGCCGGATCGTAACGGTCGTGATACGGCGCGACGGCGCGATACGGCGTATGAGGACGGAGGTAGCTGGCGTGCACAAACCAGGGTTGGTTGCCGTTGTCGGTCAGCCACCCCAGCAGCGAGTCGGTGACGAACGCCGTCTCGCTGTGCTCGGCGGCGTAAATGGGGGGCGCCCACGTGGCGAGGTGATCGCTGGCCCCGGGGAAGTTGGGGTCGGCGTCGAAGATCCGATGGGGGTGCGCCGGACGGGGGTAGCCCATTGCCTCGAGGTGATCGAGCCACGGCGCCAGCGTCTCGAAGGGAAAGTCCAACTCGGCCCGGAAGCCGGGCAACACGCCCTCGTACGTGCTCAGCCGGGGGTCGTCGGACTCGACCGAGCGGGGATCGACGCTGGCATCGGTGTACCCGAAGAGCACGGGGTCGTAGCCAGCCGCCCTGGCCTCCAGCGCGATGTTGGTGAAGCGGGCGTCGAGTGGGGTGCCGTTCAGCACCGAGCGGTTCTGGTGCAGGTAGGTACCGGTGTAGAGGCAGGCTCGGCTCGGCCCACATGGCACCGCTTGGGCCCAGTGCTGAGCGAACAACACGCCCTGGGCCGCCAACCGGTCCAGGTTTGGGGTGCGCACCACCGGGTGACCCACAGCGGACAAGCAGTCACCGCGCCACTGATCCAAGGTGATGAACAAGACATTGCCCGAGGGCCGCATCGGCGCACAGTAGCCCGTCACTGCCGGGGGTATCGTGGTGCCGTCGCGACGCTTGGGACGCTCCATACAAGCCACCCAACGAGGGAGCCCCATGCTGATACTGGCCCTGGTCTCGGTGGTCACCCTCATGACCGTCGCCACCCGATTCGAGTGGCAGTGGGCCACCCCGCTCACCGGCCGATGGGCTCGGCTCCGTCCCTACGTGCAGACCTACGTGCGTCTGTCGCCGGCCACCTTCGGGTACCTCTTCATCTTGGTCGTCACCACCTGGGTCCTGCACAGCTCCAACGTCAACGTGAGCAAGACCCTGCTCTTGGAGCACAGCACCAACATCCAGCGTCTCCGCGACGATCCCGCCACCGTGCTGGGCACCAGCGCGTTCTGGCTGACCGGCCGTGAACTGTTCTTGTGGGCGGTGCTGTTCCCCTGCATCCTCGCCCCTGCCGAGCGATGGTTGGGCACGGTGCGGACCATCGTGGCCTTCGCCATCGGCCATATCGCCGCCACCCTCGTAACGGCACGGGTGCTGGTCTCGCTCATCGACCACCATCGCGCTCCGCAACGTCTCACCGGGGTGATCGACGTCGGGTCGAGCTACGGCTTCTGGTGCGTCGCGGCCCTCTTCAGCTATCGACTGCCAGGCCGGTGGCGGTGGGCCTGGGCGACCACGCTGGTGGTGGGCGCCGCCACGGTCGTGGTCTGGCACCAGCGCTTCGCCGACTACGGCCATTTGGTCGCCATCTTGTGCGGGTTGGCGCTGGTGAGCCTGGCCCACGCTCCCGGGCCCCAGCACCGTCTGACATGGCCAATCTGGAAGCCCCCTGCGCCGCTGGTCGAGGCCGAGCGGGATCGGATCGCGGTCAACCAGGAGATACGTCGCCAGCCAAAACGAGGCAACGAGCCCCGACATGGGTAGCATTTAGCACTAATCCACGGAAAGACGAGAACCATGGCTCGCTATCGCGCCACCATCGACGCCCCCATATCCATCACCGAAGCGTTTGACTACCTAGCCCGCTTCGACTCCACCGCCGAGTGGGACCCGGGCGTGTCCGCCGCCGAGATGGTCACGCCCGAGCCGGTCGCCATCGGTTCCGCCTTCCGGGTGGTGGCGTCGTTTGCCGGGCGTCCCCTTCCCCTGCGCTACGAGGTGACTGAGTTCGAGCGGCCCTATCGCGTGCGGGTCCGGGCCGAGAACAGCTCCACCATCTCCGACGACACCATCACGTTCGCGGCGGGCGACGACCCTGACCACCCCCACGTCTCCGTCACCTACGACGCCACCCTCGAGCTAAAGGGCGCCTACCGGGTCATGGCGCCGATCATGAACCTCTCCTTCCGCCGCATCGGGGACCGGGCCGCCGGCGGACTTCGCGCCGCGCTGTTGGACCTCGCCACCCGGCCCGCGGGCTGAATCTCCCGACCACGGTGACACCTCCCTCGGATGGCGCGGTCACGTTGTACGAGGCCGCCGAGCGTCTCGGCGTCCACTACATGACCGTGTACCGCTATGTGCGCACCGGGCGGCTGGCGGGGCGCAAGGTCGGCGTCGAGTGGCGGGTCGATGTTGCCGATCTCGACGCCTTCGCCCGCGCGGTGGCCGAGTCGGCCGAACCGTCCGCGTCCGGCGAATCGGCCCAACCCATAGGTACCGCCGGCGCGGGATCGCAAGACTCCGACGACCTCGCCCCCCGTCGATCGCGCCGACGGGTGGACCACTCCCGGCGCCTCGCCGATCGTCTCATGGCCGGGGACGAACAAGGCTCGTGGGACATCGTGCAGAACGCCATGGCCTCAGGCATCGACGTCGCCGATCTCTACCTCGACATCATCTCCGCGGCCCTCGTCACCATCGGCGACGAGTGGAGCGACGGCACCATCAGCGTCGGTCAGGAACACCAGGCATCGGTGGTCGTGCAGCGTTTGATCGGCCGACTGGGGCCGCAGTTCGTCCGCCGGGGCCGCAAACGGGGCACCGTCGTACTCGGAGCCCCCGCCGGTGACAGCCACGCGCTGCCCTCGGCCTTGTTCGCCGACTTGTTGCGGGGCGAAGGGTTCGCCGTGATCGACTTGGGCGGGGACACCCCACCTTCGTCGTTCGTGGATGCCGCCAAGGGCGCCGATCGGCTGGTGGTGGTGGGTATCACCGCCACGGCCATCGATAACGAGCCCGCCATCGCCGCGGCCATCGCTGCGCTGCGAGAGGCCACCGATGCCACCATCGTCGTGGGCGGAGGAGCAACCACGGCCGCCAGCGCCGAGCGACTCGGCGCCGATTGGTGGGGGGGATCCGGTCGCGACGCGCTGGCGCTCTTCGCCAAGTTGGCTGATGATGCCAGTCGAAGCCGTCGCCAACGGTCACGCCGGGAGATCCCATGAACGCCCGCTCGCTGCTCGCCCAAGCCGTGGACACCGCCCTCGAGGGCACCGTCGTCCTCAGCTTCTCCCGGGTGGGCTACGACGTGCGCAGCCGCCTGTTCGCCTGGACCGACCTGACGGAACGACCGATGACCGGCAAGGTCGCCGTCGTCACGGGGGCCACCTCGGGACTCGGCCTGACCGCGGCCACGCGCCTGGCCGCGCTCGGCGCGTCGGTGCGCCTGCTCGGTCGTGACATCGGGCGGACCGAACGGGCGCGGGAGTTGATCGTCGAGCGCACCGGGAACCCGGACGTGGAGATCGGCGTGGCCGACCTCGCCTCGCTCGACGATGTTCGTCGCTACGCCGAGCAGATGCGCCACTACCACGACCGCCTCGACGTCCTGGTCAACAACGCGGGGGCGTTGGTCCGCGGGCACGAGACCACGGTGGACGGGATCGAGCTCACGGCCCAGGCCCACGTCGTCGCCCCCTTCTTGCTCACCACCGAACTGCTGCCGCTGCTGGCCCAGACACCCGGGTCACGAGTAGTCACGGTGTCGTCGGGTGGCATGTACACCGAGCGCCTCGACGTCGATCATTTCGAGATGGGTCCAGACGGGTTCGATGGGGTGAAGGCCTACGCCCGGGCCAAGCGAGCCCAGGTCGTCCTGAATCAGCAATGGGCGAAGCGGGCCACCCGTTCGGGAGTGACGTTCCACGCCATGCACCCCGGGTGGGTCGACACGCCGGGGATCCGGGAGGCTCTCCCGGGGTTCTCCCGCACCCTGGGGCCGCTCCTGCGCACTCCTGAGCAGGGCGCGGACACCATGGTGTGGCTGGCCACCGCCCGTGAGCCGCTTTCCAGCAACGGACAGTTCTGGCTGGATCGCCACCGGCGCTGGACGTCGAAGCTGCCCTGGACGCGGACGACGCCGACCGACGCCGACGCCCTGTGGCAGTCGGTGTCGCAGCGCGCGGGCGTGACCATGGCCGATGGTCCCGACCCGGTGGTGGCGCCCTAGGAGCCGCTGGGGGCGGTCATGGGAGCGCTGGCGGCCTGCGTCGCTCCCTCGTCATCCGAGCCGGCCATCGGCAGCGGATGACGACCGACGCGGGAATGTTCGACGCAATATCCTGGTTTAGTACTAAATACAGACCGGCGAGGCACGCCCACCGGGAAAGCCCGTCGTTCCATCGTTCGAGACAAGTCGAGGAGAGTCATGCGAGTCGCCATCGTCGGAACCGGGATTTCTGGTCTCGTGTGCGCGCACCTGCTGCACCCCCACCACGAGATCACCGTGTTCGAGGCGAACGACTACATCGGCGGTCACACCCACACCGTGACGGTCGAGATGCCCGACGGGCGCGACGGCGTCGAGACCCAGCACATCGACACCGGATTCATCGTCTACAACGAGCGCAACTACCCCAACTTCGTCCGCTTGCTCGACGACCTGAAGGTGTCGACCCAGCCCAGCCCCATGAACTTCAGCGTCAGCGATTCGCGGATCGGTCTTGAGTATCGGGCCACCAACCTCAACACGCTCTACGCCCAGCGGGCCAACCTGGCCAAGCCCTGGTTCCATCGGATGCTGTACGACATCGTACGTTTCAACCGTGCCGCCCGCCGGATGCTGGTCGAGGCGGGACCGGTGGCCGGTCAGGACATCTCCCTCGACGAGTTCCTGGCCCGCGGCCGCTACTCGGACGCGTTCGTGGAGCGCTTCTTGATCCCGCTGGGCGCGTCGATCTGGTCGGCCGATCCGGAAACGTTCACGCAGTTCCCGGCCGTCGCCTATGCCCGGTTCATGAACAACCACGGGCTGCTCGAACTCACCGGGATGCCTCAGTGGCGAACGGTGACGGGCGGCTCGCGCTCGTATGTCGAAGCGCTGACCGCCGCTTTCGATGATCGCATTCGGCTCAGCTCACCCGTGCGCAAGGTGGTGCGCCGCCACGACGGACAGGGCGGCATCGAGATCGAACTGATGAGCCCCACCTATGGGCTCGAGCATTTCGACCGGGTCATCCTGGCGTGCCACAGCGATCAGGCGCTCCGCCTGCTCAGCGACGCCGGGGACAGCGAGCAGGAGATCCTCGGCGCCATCCGCTATCAGCCCAACGTGGCCACGCTCCACACCGACGAACGCCTGCTTCCCCACAACCCGCGCGCACGAGCCAGCTGGAACTATCACCTCGGCACAGGAGCCGACCGATCGGCCACACTTACCTACTGGATGAACCAGCTCCAATCACTCGACAGCCCAAACCAGTACCTGGTCACGCTGAATCGTCACGACGACATCGACCCGGCGCGGGTGCTCGGCCGCTTCGACTACGACCACCCCGTCTTCGACCAGGGGGCCATGCTGGCCCAGACTCGCCGTCACGAGATCCAGGGCCGCAACGGGACCTACTTCGCCGGCGCCTACTGGTCCTTCGGGTTCCACGAGGACGGGGTTCGCTCTGCCCTCGACGTCTGCCGCCATTTCGGGGTCACGCCATGACCATGCGAGCCCTGGACGTCGCCCCGGCTACCGCGGCGACGCGCCGCCGTCAGGCCAGCGCGCTCTACCAGGGGACCGTGCGCCATCGGCGCTTCGGCCCGGTGCCCCACGCCTTCGAGCGGGCCATCGCGATGACGCTGCTCGATCTCGACGAGCTCGACGCCGTGATGGACAGCCTGCCGCTGTGGTCGCGGCGGCGATGGGCCCCGATGCAGTTCCGCCGCCGCGACTACCTCGACGGTGCCACGACGCCGTTGCGCGAGGCCCTGGGCGACCTGATCGAGCAACGCCTCGGTCGCCGGCCCCGGGGACCGGTCCGAATGCTGACCCACCTGCGCACCTGGGGGTGGTTGTTCAACCCGATCACGGTGTATTGGTGCTTCGAACCCGACGGGGTCACCCCGGACCTGGTGGTGCTGGAAGTCACCAACACCCCGTGGGGCGAGCGGGAGTGGTACGTCGTGCCCGCCGAACAGACCGCGGGCCGGGGCGCATCGTTTCCCAAGACGTTGCATGTCTCGCCCTTCCTGGAGATGGATCTCGACTACCGCCTGTCCTTCGACGCCCCCGAGGGTGCCACCGGCGAGAGTCTCGACCTGCGCCTGGAGGTACTCCGCGACGGGCGCAAGGTGTTCGACGCTGACCTGTGGCTCAGTCGCACCGAACTCTCTGCTCGCACCGGTGTCGTCGTGTTGTTCCGGAAACCGTTCGAGACGTTGCGGGTGTCGGTCGGGATCCACGCGCAGGCCGTCAGGCTGTGGGCGAAGGGCCTTGCCATCGTCGCTCATCCCCAGCGGAAGGAAACCCGACCGTGACCGACACGCTCCGAACCCCCGTCCCTGTCCCCGCTCCGGTGGCGGCGTCGGCGCCGCCGACCCCCGCGCCGCCGACCCCCGCGCCGTCGACGTCCGAGACGATCGACCTTCGCCACCTTGATGCTCCCGCAGGCCCGGACACCGACCACGGCGCGCCGCGCCTGGCCGCCCAACCCGTAGACCGGGCCGCCCGGGCGCTCCTGTGGCGGCTCCTGGCCCGCGCCGCCAGTGGACGGATCGAGATCACCGAGGACGGCGGTCCGACGCGCGTGTTCGGTCCCGACACCCCCGATCGCTTCGGTCGCCCGGCGATCACCGTGCGCGTCCAGATCCACGATCCCCGCTCGTACCGTGCCGTACTCACCGGCGGGAGCGCCGGGCTGGGTGAGGCCTACCTCAACGGATGGTGGGACGTCGATGACCTGACCGGCTTCCTGCGGCTGCTGAGCCGCGAGGTCCACCGCTACGACCCGGCCCGCAATGGGGTGGCCAACACCGCCGGCGCCGTGGTCGACAAGCTGCGGGCGCGCCGCAAGCAGGACAAGCACCGCGACCGGGCCAACATCGCCGCCCACTACGACCTGAGCAACGACTTCTTCTCGCTCATGTTGGACGAAACCATGATGTACAGCTCCGCCGTCTTCGCCACGCCGGACATGACCCTGGCCGAAGCGTCGACCCACAAGTTGGACCTCCTGTGCCGACGACTCCGGCTCGGCCCCGACGACCACGTCGTCGAGATCGGCACCGGTTGGGGTGGGTTCGCGGTGCACGCCGCCTCCCACTACGGCTGTCGAGTCACCACCACCACCATCAGCCACGCCCAGTTCACCTACGCCACGGCGCGGGTGGCCGAAGCGGGGCTCGCCCACCTGATCGAAGTGCGCAACGACGACTATCGCGACCTCACCGGCACCTACGACAAGGTCGTGTCCATCGAGATGATCGAGGCGGTCGACTGGCGGGAGCTCGACACGTTCTTCGCCACCTGCCACCGACTGCTCACCCCGACCGGCGTCATGGGTCTGCAAGCAATCGTCATCCCCGAGCAACGCTACGAGCGGGCCAAGAACACCGAGGACTTCATCAAGGCGTTCATCTTTCCGGGCGGCTGCCTCCCGTCGATCGAGTCGATCACCCGCTCGACCGGCCGGGTCACCGACCTCACCCTCACCGACCTCGACTCCTACGGGCTGCACTACGCCGAGACGCTCCGGCGCTGGAGGGCCAACGTGCACGCCCACCTCGACGAGTTGGACGCGGTCGGCCTCGACGCCACCTTCCAGCGGATGTGGGACTTCTACCTGGCCTACTGCGAGGCCGCCTTCGACGAGCGTGAGATCAGCGTCGTGCAATGCGTCCTGGCCCGCCCCGGCTGGCCCGCCGCCTGACCCCAGTGGTCCGTCGGCTAGGCCAGGTGGCGGTCGAACCAGTTGAGCGTGCGATCCCAGGCGTCGCCGGCGTCGGCCTCCGCGTAGCTGGGGCGCTGGTCGCAGTGGAACCCGTGACCGGCGCCGGGATAGCGCACGACCTCGGTCTCGGCCGACGCCGAGGCCAACGCGGATCGGAGCTGTTCCACGTCATCGACCGGGATCGACTCGTCGAGGTCGCCGAACAATCCCAACCACGGCACCGTCAAGCTCGACACCCGCTCGACGAACGGCGGAAACTGGGGGAACCGGCCGGTCACGATGCCTCCGCCATAGAACCCCACCCCGGCACCGAGCGGAAGGGCCAGCGAAGCCAACAGACTGACGCGCCCGCCCATGCAGAACCCGACGATGCCGACCTGGGCCGCGGTCCATCCCCCGGCGATCAGCGCGGCCCGGGCCGCATCCACATCGCGCAACAGGCCGGCGTCGTCGAGGCCTTCGAAGAGCGCCAGCACCTGCGAGAAGTCGTCGTAAGGAGCGGTGCCCCCGCCCGAGCGGTGGAAGAGGTCGGGCGCCACCGCGTGATAGCCCGCCGCCGCGAAGCGGCGAGTGACGTCCTCGATGTGATCGTTCACGCCGAACGCCTCCTGCACGACGATGACGGCTCCACGGGCGTCCGCGTCGGGCCGGGCTTCGTACATTCGCATCGGGCCGTCAGGATGGTCGAGGAGGTAGTCGTCGATCAGCACCAGCGGAGCTTAGGAGCGTCGTAGAGTGCCGAACGAGCCGTAGGCTGGCAGGCGGAAGAGAAGGTGTGCATGATCGTCATCGTTTGGCTGGTGGTCGGGGTGGGACTCGTCGCCTTCGAGATGCACCACATGGCGTTGTACGCCCTGTTCGGAGCGGCCGGGGCCTTCGCCGCCGCGCTCGTCGCCGTCTTCGTCCCCGACGCCATCGCCCTTCAGGTTCTGGCCTTCATGGCCGTGACCACCCTCGGCATCCTGGCCGTGCGACCCCACATGAGCGAGGTCATGCACCGTCGCCAGCACGGCAAGCTGGGACGAGGCGTCCACGGCACACTCGTCGGCGAGGAAGTCCTCACCCTCGACGTCGTCGGCGACGCCCACGAGATCGGCCACGTTCGGCTGGCCGGCGAACGGTGGCTCGCCGTGAGTGGCAGCGGCACAAAGATCCCCAAGGGATCGAAGGTGTTGGTCACCGCGGTGGAGGGCACCACGCTCACCGTGTGGCCGATCGACGGCACCCCGTCGCTACCCGAGGGCTTCGACACCAACGACCTATCCGACACCGACCCCGATGGGGCCAAGGGAGATCACCTATGAACGCCGTCCTACTGGCCCAAATGAGCGCCGTTTCCATCGGCAGCATCGTTGTGGCCATATTGATCGTCATCGTCATCCTGAGCGCCTTCCGGGGCTCGGTGAACATCGTCCAGCAGGGCCAGGTCGGAGTGGTCAAACGCCTCGGCGAATACAAGCTGACCCACGAGCCGGGCCTCGCCATCATCATGCCCTTCGTCGACTCGCTCCAGACCGTGGACATGCGCGAGATCCCGGTGCCGGGCGACCGCCAGGACGTCATCACCAAGGACAACGTCGTGGTGACCGTGAACGCCACCATCTTCACGCAGGTGGTGGACGCCAAGCAGGCGCTGTTCAGCGTCAAGAACTTCGACATCGCCATCGACGCGCTGGCCCGGACCGCGCTGCGTTCCGTCATCGGCACCATGACCCTGGACGAGGCGCTCTCCGAACGCGAGCGGATCAACACCGACGTGCAGGAGCAGATGGAGGTCGTCACCGACAAGTGGGGCATCCGCATCAGCCGCATCGAGATCGTCGAGATCGCCCCGCCGCCACAGATCCTCCAGGCGCTGGCGCTGCAGAAGCAGGCCGATCAGGAGAAACGGGCCCGCATCCTGCAGTCCGAGGGTGCCCAGCAGTCGGCCATGAACGTGGCCGAGGGTGACGCCCAGGCCGCCATCAGCGCCGCCCAGGGTGAGCGCCAGGCCGCCATCTTGCGGGCCGAGGGCAACCGCCAGGCCGCCATCCTCGAGGCCGAGGGGCGGGCCCAGGCCATCGCCACGGTGTACACCGCCATCACCGCTGCCAATCCGGACCCTACCCTGGTGGCCATCTTGCAACTCGACACGCTGAGCCGCTTCGCCGATAGCGACAACGCCAAGATCGTGATCCCCTACGAGAGTGCCGGCCTCATGGGCGCGGCCCAGGCGCTGCGGGGCGTGCTCGACGCCGCCGGCGGAGGCTCCTCCGCCAACGGCGCCGGCTGATCAGGCGGGGACGGAAAGGCCGAGGGCGTTGTCGCGCATGATGGCGCGGATCTCGTCCGCGCTGAACCCGTGCAGGTCATCGACGAACGTGGTCGGTTCGGCCAGGCCTTCGGCGTGGGGCCAGTCCGACCCGAACAACACCCGGTCGGAACCCAGGGCATCGGCGAGACCCCGGATGTCGTCCTCGTAGTAGGGGGCGACCCAAATGTGGCGGCGGAAGACCTCGACCGGGTCCGCTCCGCCGGGGAACGACCCCGGATTCTGGGCGTAGATCTTGGCCAGCTTCTTGAGCAGCGGGGGCGCCCATTCGCTCCCACTCTCGATCGTGGCCACCCGCACCCCGGGATGGCGATGAAACACGCCGTGGCTGATCAGCGCCGTCATGGTGTCGGCGATGGGGCGGTCGGAAATAAGCATCGACTTGAGCGGGCTGCGCCGGAACGCTTCCATCTCGGCGCTCTCACCCCAGTCGATGGCATAGCGCCCGTAGCCGCTCTCACCCGAGTGATAGGCCACCGTGATGCCCGCTTCGGCCGTCCGGGCCCAGAACGGGTCATACGTCGGGTCGCCCGGTGATCGGCCGCCAGTCGGGGCCATCACCGGCCCGGCCCGCATGACGATGACCCGCGCCCCCTTGGCCAGCACCCGGTCGAGCTCGGCTACGGCCAGGTCGGCATCGAGCAGACTCAGCATCGGCGCCGCGAAGATCCGACCGCCGTAGGCGTAGCCCCAGTCATCTTCCAGCCACCGGTTGAAGGCGCCGAACGCCGCGTGGGCGGCTTCGGGATCGCCAGTCAGCGCCTCCTCCATGCCCACGCCCAACGTGGGGAACATGAAGCATCCCTGGATGTGCTGGCGGTCCATGACCTCGAGGCGGGCGTCGGGATGACGGTAGGCGGGACTGATGGGCTCGAGGTCGCCGAACGCGGCGCGGATGTCATCGCCGGCGGAGCGCCCCCGGAAGTAGTCGTCGAGGGCGCCGGGCTGAGCCACGGGGTCAAACCCCGGGTTGGGGATGAACCGGTTGATCTTGCCCGCCACCAACAGCCGGGTGCGCCCGTCGATCTCGGCCCATTGCATCGTCCGCTTGCGCATGGATGGGTCGATGTGGCGGGTGAAGGCATCCACGGCCTCGTAGTAGTGGTTGTCGGCGTCGAATACTTCGAACCCGAGATCTACCGCTGCGCTCATGACCATCCCCCTGTCGTGGAAACAAGAACAGGTTACAGAAACGCCGGGGGTTCCCCCTCCTCGAGTCATCCCGTTGTACCGATCTGACCCGGCCCAATTTCGGTCCCGGCGAGCCGATCAGCGATCTGCCTTCAGCGATCAGGGGGACGCGGGAAGTCGCGGTGTCAGGGCTGGCCGTCCGGCCAGAACCTCGATGATGTTGGCGCAGGCCAACGTGACCATGGCTGCTCGGGTGTCGGTCGTGGCCGAGCCCAGGTGAGGCAGCAGCACGGTGTTGGTCAGCGCGGCCAGCCCCGGGGCCAAGCGCGGCTCATTCTCGAACACGTCGAGACCGGCGCCGGCAATGACCCCGGTGCGCAGCGCGTCGACCAGCGCGGCCTCGTCGACCAGGGCCCCGCGTGCGGTGTTGATGAGGATGGCCGTCGGCTTCATGGCGGCCAACGCGGCGGCGTCGATGAGGTGACGGCTCTCGTCGGTGAGGGGCGCATGCAACGACACGATGTCGCTCTGGGCCAGCAGTTCGTCGAGCGAGACGGGGATCACGCCGAGCTCCCGTTCGGTGACCGGGTCAGCGTGACGGTTGCGGTAGAGGACGGTCATGTCGAAGCCGCGCGCTCGGCGGGCCACCGCTCGACCGATGGCCCCCATCCCCACGATGCCCAGGGTGCGACCGGCGACGGGTGCCCCCAGCAGCATGGTCGGGCTGAATCCCTTCCACCCGCCGCGCCGAACCAGCGCGTCGGCCTCCGTCACCCGACGAGCCGTGGCCAAGAGCAGCGCCCACGTCAGGTCGGCGGTCGCCTCGGTGAGCACGTCCGGTGTGGTCGTCACCACCACCCCGCGCTCGGTGGCCGCGTCCACGTCGATGTTGTCGAAGCCCACCGCCAGGTTGGCCACGATCCGCAGCCGGGGAGCGGCGTCGAGCAGCTCGGCGTCGATGCGTTCGCTGAGCAGGCACAGCACGGCGTCGGCGCCGCGTGCCCCGGCGAGCAGCTCGGCCGGCGAGGGCGGCTCGTCCACGTCGCGATAGACGACCGTCAGGCCCGCCGCGACCAGCGACTCGACCCCCGGCTCGGGCAGCGCTCGGGTCACGAACACGGTGGCGGGTGCGGACACGACCGCATCCTGACACAGGGGCCCAGGGCGGCAACGTTCCTGCAGGGGACCACCGTGGCGGTAGCAGGATGCAGGAACGTCGCCCCAGCGAAGCACACGGGCGGCATCGTTCCTGCAGGGGACCACCGTGGCGGTAGCAGGATGCAGGAACGTCGCCTCACCACGCGCCGGCGCGACCAAAGATGTGCGGAGGGGCGGGCGGTCCCCGGTCCCCCGGCGCGCAGGCGATACCGTCCGATCGTGGCTACCTCCCCCGCGTCCGGTCCGGTGCCAGCCAAGGCTCCTCCGCTCGAGTCGCGCTGGCCGGCAACCATCGCCATCGTCGTCGCCCTGTCGCTGTACCTGGTCCTTCCGTCGAAGCTGGTTGTGGGACCCCGATGGGTCCTGCCGGTGCTCGAGCTGGCCGCCGCCATCCCGTTGGCCCTCACCAGCACCGAGCGCCGAGTTCGTTCGAGCAGCAAGATCCGAGCGATCACCATGATCCTCATCGGCCTCATCACCGTGGCCAACTTGGCGTCGCTGGCTCTGCTCGTGCGCTACCTCATCGACGGCGGCGCCGTGACCGGCAACCAGCTCGTGCGCTCGGCCTTCGCCGTGTGGGGCACCTTCGTCATCGTGTTCTCACTCTGGTACTGGGAGCTCGACGGAGGCGGGCCGGTGTCACGCCACCAGAACATCCAGACCGAGGCCAACCGCGATTTTCTCTTCCCCCAACAGGCCAGCCCCGACGTCTTCAGGGACCCGTGGCTCCCCAACTTCGTCGACTATCTCTACCTGTCGTTCACCAACTGCACCGCGTTCAGTCCCACCGACACGATGCCTCTCACCACCTGGGCGAAGCTGTTGATGATGGTGCAGTCGGCCAGCGCATTCGTCACGGTGGCCCTCGTCGCCGCCCGAGCCGTCAACATCCTCAGCTGACCCGGCTACCCCGGCGTCGGCGAATCGAAGAGCACGGGCGCACCGAACGCCGCCCGGCGCGACACGCGTCGGAGCGCGGCCAGCACCGGGCGTCCCACCACCAGCACCAGCACGGCGTTCGTCACCGCTCGGGTCACGTCCCATCCCAACGCCGTGCTCACGTGGAACACCCAGAACCGTTGCAGGTTCTCCACCGTCGAGGCTCCGGGCACGAAGCTCACGTTGGTGCCTCCGCTCGAACCAAACGGCCAGAACCAGAAGTCGAGGAGCACGCCGAACGCCAGCGCCGCCACAAAGCCGTAGCCCGCCAACATCACCAGCTCGCGCCGACCCCGGGCCGGGGGAAGGCATCCGGCGAAGAACCCGACCCAGGCCGCGCCAAACATCTGGAACGGCAGCCATGGCCCCACCCCGCCGGTGATGAGCGCCGAGGCGAAGATCGTCAGCGCCCCGAGGACGAACCCGAAACCGCGCCCCAGCACCCGGCCCGACAAGATGAGCAGGAAGAACACGGGCTCAAAACCGGACACCCCTCCCGGTAGGCGCATGGCACAGCCACAAGCGGCGAGAACTCCGAGCAGGGCGACGGCTTTCGCATCGAGAGAACCCTCGGCGATCTCCGAGACGACGATGGCCAGCAGCAACGGCAACAGGGCCACGAAGATCCAGGGGGCATCAGCGCTGTGGGCCAGATTCTCGCTCCCCAGCGGCCGAACGAGCAACGGCCAACCGAACGCCACCAAGCCCAGCAACGACGCCACCCCGAGCAACAGCCACGCCTTGGGCCGCAGGTGCAGCGCCGAGGCGTCGAGCTTGCGCACGGGCGCACCGTCCACCCGCACAGCGCTCACGAGGCGACCGAGGCCAAGGCGTGTCCCACCTCGGGGACGGTGAGCCACGTGGCCGGCGCCAAGACCTTGGCCACCTGGGGAGCGAACACCGGCGAATGGCTGACGACCTCGCGGGCGGGCCCGTCGGCCACCACCTCACCGGCGGCCAGCACGACCACCCGATCGGCCACCCGGGCCACCACCTCGACGTCGTGGGTGGCCAGCACCACCGCGTGACCACCGGCGGCCAACTCTTCCAACAGGGTCACGAGCCGGTCCTTGGCCTGGTAGTCCAGTCCGCGGGTCGGCTCATCGAGCACCACCACGGGCGGGCTGGCCGCCAGCACCACCGCCAACGCCAACCCCAGCCGTTGCCCTTCGGACAGGTCCCGGGGATGCGCCCCGGGATCGACCCCGGGCACGACGCGCTCGAGGGTCAAGGCCGTGGTTCCCGCTTCGAGATGCGAGTCGTGGTCGTTGGCCCGGCATTCGGCCTCCACCGAGTCGGCGCTGAGCAGCAGGCCCGGATCCTGCGGCACCATGCCGATGAGGCGGATGGCGTCCTTGGGCGACAGCCGCGACGGTTGTTGATCGGCGACGAGGACCGTGCCCGCCTGCGGTGCCCGCAACCCGACGAGGTGCGACAACAGTGTGGACTTGCCGGCGCCGTTGCGACCCATCACCGCCAGCACCTCACCGTGGCGGACGTCGATGGTCACATCCCGCAGGGCCACCACCGGCCCATAGGCGGCGTGCACTCCCGACACCGATGCCGCCAGGGCGGTCGTCCGTTGCTCAGCCGCGGGCGGCGCGGCCCCGACCAAGGCCTCGCGCAGCGGACCGGCCGCCCGGCGGGCGTCGCGGATCGACAGCGGCAGCGGCGACCAACCGGCCAGGCGACCCAGTTCAACTACCGGCGGGGCCACCGGTGAGGTGGCCATGACGACGGCCGGCTCACCTAGTTCCACCGGGCCCCCACCGCCGGGGAGCATGAGGATTCGATCGGCGTATTGCACGACCCGCTCCAACCGATGCTCGGCCACCAACACCGTGATGCCCAGGTCGTGAACCAACCGGGTCAGCGCGGCCAGCACTTCCTCAGCCGCCGCCGGGTCGAGGGCGGAGGTGGGCTCATCCAACACGAGGATGCGGGGAGACGTGGTGAGCACCGAACCGATGGCCACCCGCTGCTGCTGCCCGCCCGACAAGGTGATGAGCGGCCGGTCGCGCAGCTCGTGCAGACCGAGCAGATCAAGGGTGTCCTCGACGCGGCGGCGCATCACATCGGCGGGGATGCCCAGGTTTTCCATGGCGTAGGCCAGTTCGTCCTCGACGGTATCGGTGACGAAGCCGGCCGACGGGTCCTGACCGACCACCCCGACGAGATCGGCCAGATCACGGGGGGCGTGATCCTCGGTGCGGCGCCCGTGCACCGTGACCGCCCCCTCTAGCCGCCCGCCGGTGAAGCGGGGCACGAGCCCGTTGACCGCCCGCAGGAGGGTCGACTTGCCGGAGCCGGTCTCGCCCACCACCAGGCAAAGCTCGCCCTCGGGGATGCGCAGGTCGACATCGGTCAGCGTCGGCTGCGCGGCGTCGGGGTACGTGAACGTCACGTGGTCGAAGTGGATCACGCCGCCGCCACGTCTGATGCGTCGACGCCGGGAAGGGCAGCGTCAGGAGAGGTGTCCGGTCGCGCCGCCAGGCCCAGATAGGCCGGTGGTTGCGGCGCCGCCACCGAAGGAAGGAGCCCGCACAAGATCCCTACCGCGGCGGCGATGGGAAGCGTCGGCCACACCAGCGGGATCGTGAACGAGTCGAGGGCCGCCTCACCCCCGGGCAGCCGGGCCGCCACCATCATGCCCACCAGCGCGGCCAGACCGGAGAGACCGACCACCCATTCGGCCAGCTTCCAGGGGTCCGGTCGGTAGCGGGTGCGTACGGCTCGCCGGCCGCTGGCGAACAGCCCCACGGCCAGCACCACCGACCCGGCCCCGAGCAGGGGCAGACCCAAGGCCCGAGGCGCACCCGCATCGAGCACGCCGTACAGACCGGCGGCCACGGCCAGGATGCCGAGGCCGGTGGCCAACGTGGTCATCCGGCGTATGCCGATAGCCACATCGGCGCGGCGGCCGTAGCCGCGGGTGTCCATGGACGCGGCCAGCGCCACCGAACGGTCCAGGCCCCCCTCCAACACCGGCAGGGCCATCCCTCGCAGGGCCGCCATGCCCCGCACCGGCCGCCCCCGCAGGCGACGGGCCTCGCGCAGGCGACCGATCTGGATCACGGCTTGGGGGGCGAACGACAGCGCCACGGTCACGGCCACGCCCGCCTCGTAGAGCGACGCGGGCAGACACCGGAGCATGCGATACGGGCTGCACAGGCTGTTGACCGCCCCGAAGCAGATGAGCACGGTGGCCAGGCGCAGGCCCTGGTTGAAGGCGAAGGCCAGCGACTCGAGCGTGACCGGCCCGCCCAGGGTGACCCCGGCCATCCACGACGGGAGGGCGACCGACGGCACCGTGAACAGCTCGGTGCCGGGGAGCCGGGTCCCGAACAGGATCTGGATGAACAGGCGGAACCCCACGACGAAGATGGCGAGGCGCACGAACGAGCCGAACGAGCGGGCCCAGGGCGCGGCGGTACGGCGGGCGGCCACGACGTAGGCCACCACGACGATGATCATGGCCAGCAGGAACGGGTTGGTGGTGCGCATGGCCGCGGCCGCCAAGCCGCCCGCCCACAGCCACCACGCGCCGGGGTGTAGCAACCGACGCTTCGCCAGATGGCGAGCCACCCGGTCAGTCCTCCGGCTTGGCGCGGAAGCGCAACGCGGCGGTGACGCCGAGGGCGACGATCACCACGCCGCCACCGGCCACGGCGATCGGTACCCCAGTCCCCGACCCTCCGCCGCCGCCGTCGCTCGACACGCCGGCGGCCGTCTCGTTGCGGGAGCCATCCGGGTTGGTGCTGTTGGGTTCGACGAAGCCTTCGCCCCCGACGCTGGTGCCGGTGTCGGACTCGGTGAGGCTTTGGCCCCGGATGGTGTCGCCGGTGGAGCCGGGCTCGATGGTGGGTTGGCCGCTGGTGCCGGCCTTGATGGTGGGGGTTACGTGAAACGCGGGTCGCGATCCGCCGCCGCCGCTCCCGGGATTCGAGTTGCCTCCGCCACCACCACCGCCGCCTCCGCCACCGCCGTCAGTCGTGGTGGTCGTCTCCGGCGCAGTCGTCGTGGTGGGGGTCGGGCAC
>Ga0209068_10000671_pt1 | contig 18130 bp, 17 predicted proteins | sample ColStrG_CSR_2012_FD_187200 | JGI IMG/M metagenome (GOLD analysis project Ga0209068, IMG submission 187200) | Freshwater sediment microbial communities in response to fracking from Pennsylvania, USA - Cold Stream Run_MetaG_CSR_2012 (SPAdes)... | ecosystem: Environmental > Aquatic > Freshwater >... | reverse complement strand
ACGCTGTGGTTGGCGCCGGTGAATCGCGAAAGCAGCCGAATTTCCCGCTTGGACGTTTGAGCGCGGTCGGCATGAATCTTCAGCACCGCTGCGGTTAGCGTCGCGGCCTCTGAATCCGTTTCGGCCTGCAGTACTTCGCTTGCGTCGGCAGCGCGCTCTCCCGGGAGTGGACACAACATCGGGTGGGTGCGATTCAGCAAAAGTCCCGCCAGCGGCATCCCTTCCTGCGACAACCGGTCGACGAAAAAGGACGCCTCGCGCAGTGCGTCGGGTTCGGCCGCCGACACCACGACGAATTGCGTACCTTGCCTCTTCAACAACGCATAAGTGCGATCGGCCTTCTCGCGGAAACCGCCGAAGGTGGCGTCCAGCGATTGCACGAAATTTGCTATATCGCTGAGCAGCTGTGAACCCATCACTGTGGACAATCCTTTCATCGCCAAACCCATTGCACCGGTAACCAATTTCCCGATGCCCCGGCCCGGCGTGAGCAGCAGCCGCCACAGTCGGCTGTCCATGAAGCTGCCCAGCCGTTTTGGCGCGTCCAGGAAGTCCAGTGCGTTGCGCGACGGAGGAGTATCCACCACTATCAGGTCCCAGCGGTCCTGGCCCAACAACTGCCCGAGCTTCTCCATCGCCATGTACTCTTGTGTGCCGGCAAGCGACGTGGCGACGGTCTGGTAGAACTGATTATCCAGAACCGATTGCGCCCGATCGGATCCCGAATATTGGATCACCATTTCGTCGAAGGTGCGGCGCATGTCGAGCATCATTGCGTGCAGCTCACCGGAGACCTCGGGCGGCAGCGGTACGCGCTGCGGAGTGTTGCCGAGGTCGCTGACTCCTAGCGCTTGAGCCAGTCGCTTGGCCGGGTCAATCGTCAAAACGCATACAGTGCGGCCATATTCGGCCGCCCGCAACGCCATCGCAGCCGCGGTGGTGGTCTTCCCTACGCCACCGGCGCCGCAACACACCACGACCCGGTTGGCGGTGTCGGCAAGGATCGCCGCCATATCAAGCTTTTTCGGCCTAGTGCTCATCGAACTCCCTGCTGTGCAAGCGATTCGGAAAGTTCGTACAAGCTGCCCAGGTCAACGCCGTCCGAGATCGCCGGTAGTTCGAGCCGCGGTACATGTAACGCGTCGAGCTGTTGCGCGGTCTCGCTACGCGCGGTGATTCGCGTCGCGTGCTCGATGGTCTCGGTCAGCAGTCCCGCGAAATCGGCGTCGCTGAGCTCGATTCCGGCGAGCTTCAATCCCGCCCGCACTGAGTCCGCATCGACATCGCCCTCGGCGGCCTTGGCCAGGTCGCCGGGCTCGAGGTAGGACGGGATGTTTCGATTCACGATCACACTCCCGATCGGCAGCTCCATCTCCGCGAGCTCCTCGATGGCCTCCATCGTCTCCTGCACCGGCAGCGCTTCCAGCAACGTGACCAGGTGGATGGCGGTTTGGTCGGAGTGCAGCAACTTCACCACGCCATCGCTCTGCGAGTGCACCGGTCCGCCCTTGGCCAGATCGGACACCGCTTTGGTGACATCCAGGAAGCGCGCGATGCGTCCGGTCGGAGGTGCGTCGACGACAACGGCGTCATAGACCGGCAGCTTGTTCTTGTCGAGACGGACCACCGACTCCTTGATCTTGCCGGTGAGCAGCACGTCGCGCAGACCAGGCGCGATCGTCGTCGCAAACTCGACCGCACCAATACGGCGCATTGCCCGGCCCGCGATGCCGAGGTTGTAGAACATGTCGAGGTATTCCAGGAACGCGGCCTCGATGTCGATCGCCAGTGCGTTGACCTGGCCGCCGCGCTCGGCGGTCGCGATCTTGAGTTCTTGATAGGGCAGCGGCGGCACATCGAAAAGCTGCGCAATCCCTTGGCGCCCCTCAACTTCCACCAAGAGGACCTTGCGGCCCCCCGCTGCGAGGGTCAGGGCCAGGGCCGCCGCGATCGTCGATTTACCGGTACCGCCTTTGCCTGTCACAAAATGCAAGCGGGCCTTCGACAAGCGCGCCGGCCAGCCGACGGCATTACCGCCGCTAGATGTGGTTGCCACCATCGCATGCTAGCCCGATCACTCGGGGGCCCCCGCAAACCGGGTGGGACGCCGGGCAGGCCCGAGCCGTTCACCGCCGACCGATAAGCTCGCGTCATGAGCCAACCGACCGCGTGGGAGTACGCCACGGTTCCGCTGTTGACACACGCCACCAAACAGATCCTCGATCAGTGGGGCGCCGATGGCTGGGAGTTGGTGGCGGTGCTGCAAGGGCCCACTGGTGAGCAACACGTCGCATACTTGAAGCGCCCAGTTTAGGGGTTGGCATTCATGAGCGCATCGGTCCGGCTCGGAGAGCTCGGTGTGGTACTTCCGCAGGTGGCAGCGCCACTCGCCTCGTATGTTCCAGCGGTGCGGACCGGCAACCTGGTTTACACCTCCGGCCAGCTCCCGCTGGAGGCCGGAAAGCTTGCGCGCACCGGTAAGGTCGGCGGCGAGGTCAGCCCCGAAGAGGCCAAGGCGATGGCGCGGATCTGCGCGCTCAACGCCCTGGCGGCGGTGGATGCCCTGGTAGGTATCGACGCGGTCAGACAGGTGGTCAAGGTCGTCGGATTCGTCGCCTCCGCCCCGGGTTTCAATGGGCAGCCAGGCGTCGTCAACGGGGCCTCCGACCTGCTCGCCGAGGTGTTCAGAGATAAAGGCGTGCATGCGCGTTCGGCAGTCGGGGTGTCGGAACTGCCACTGGACGCGGCTGTGGAAGTCGAGTTGATCGTGGAGGTCAGCTAGCTGCCGTGACCGAGGCTACTGAGTCGTTGACCCATCCCGCATACGGCCGGCTGCGGACGGTCACCGAAACTGCGTCGGTTCTGTTGGCCGACAACCCCGGTTTGTTGACGCTGGAGGGCACCAACACGTGGGTGTTGCGCGGCCCAGGCAGCGACGAGCTGGTGGTCGTCGACCCAGGTCCCGACGACGACCAACACATCCCGCGGATCGCCTCGCTGGGCCGCATCGCGTTGGTTCTGATCAGCCACCGGCACGCCGACCACACTGACGGCATCGACAAGCTGGTCGAGCTGACCGGGGCGACGGTGCGGTCGGCGGGCAGCGGCTTTTGTCGCGGCCTCGGCGGTGAGCTGGTCGATGGCGAGGTGGTCGACGCGGCAGGCCTGAAGATCAAAGTGATGTCGACCCCCGGCCATACCGCCGACTCGCTGTCGTTCGTCCTGGAAGACGCGGTGTTGACGGCGGATACCGTGCTGGGCCGCGGCACCACGGTCATCGACAACGAAGACGGCAGCCTCGTTGATTACCTGGAATCGCTGCGTCGGCTACGCGGCCTGGGCCGACGGACGGTCTTGCCCGGACACGGCCCGAACTTGGCCGACCTGGCAGCCGTGGCGGACGGATATTTGCACCACCGGCACGAACGTCTGGAGCAGGTGCGCTCTGCGTTGCAGGAGCTTGGCGGCGACGCCACCGTCCGCCAGGTCGTCGAACACGTTTACGTTGACGTCGACGAGAAGCTCTGGGATGCGGCCGAGTGGTCTGTTCAGGCGCAGATCGACTATCTGCGCGACTGAAGCTTCAGCGCGCTCGGCGGGCCAGTCTTTCGGAGTCGGAGATCAGCACGCTCTTGCCCTCCAGGCGAATCCACCCGCGGTGGGCGAAATCCGCCAGCGCCTTGTTCACGGTCTCCCGGGAAGCACCCACCAACTGGGCGATCTCCTCTTGGGTCAGATCGTGGGTGACCCGCATCGCTCCGCCCTCTTGAGTGCCGAAACGTTGGGCGAGCTGCAATAACTGCTTTGCCACCCGGCCGGGCACATCGGTGAAGATGAGGTCGGCGAGATTGTTGTTGGTTCGACGCAGCCGTCGAGCCAGCACCCGGAGCAGTTGCTCGGCGATTTCGGGCCGATCGGCGATCCAAGCCCGCAACGCGTCGCGGTCCATCGACACCGCCCGCACCTCGGTGATCGTGGTCGCGCTCGACGTCCGTGGGCCCGGGTCGAAGATCGACAACTCACCGAACATGTCCGAAGGGCCCATGATGGTCAGCAGATTCTCCCGGCCATCCGGCGAGCGGCGACCGATCTTGACCTTGCCCGCGACGATGATGTACAGCCGATCGCCCGGCTCCCCTTCGGCGAAAACCATGTGCCCACGGGGGAAGTCGACGGGTTGTAGCTGCTTGGTCAGTGCGGCGACCGCGCCGGGCTCAACCCCTTGGAAGATTCCTGCCCTTGCCAGGATCTCGTCCACGTTGCCTCTTCAGCCTTCCAACGAAGTGATATGGGCAGGCCAACCCTTTGCTCGGGTCCCGAGACTATCCGAGACTAAAGGTAGGCCAATGTGTCCAACGTGCCAACGCTACACAGGATTGATACGTCAAGACACGTCTAGTCGCCTTAAATTGTGGATTGACGCGCGAAATGCGTGTGTATATCGCGTGGGCAATCCCGCCTCGTCGAGGCTGTCGAAGTCCCCGGCAAAAACTGTTTCGGGGCGATGCCTGCCGGTGGGCGGCGCCGGCGACGGGGGATCGACGACTTGCAGGGCCTGGCGTCGATGCAGGTATTCAAGCGCCTCGGGCATGCCCTCCCGGGCCAGCGTGCGCATGTCCAGGGCTTCTGCTTGTTCGAGGAATGCGGCCACGTCGGTCGCGGCGACCGACTCGTGGGCAAGCTCTTTCTCGAGGCGCCCGAGACCGAGCGCGGCGAGCATTAGCAGCCCGGGTACGCACGCGACCAGCAACCATGACACAAGGAGAGTAAACATGGTCAAGGTCTCAGCGAGATCACGAAATCAGTACTCTGTCGTAGGTGACAGTGGCAAAGTCGTCGGGGCGCTCCAAGTCAACGCCAGCCGTGGCTGGCGCCATCGTCGCCAAACGCTGGTCTTCCGAAACTCAAGTCGGTTTAGTGCGACGGGCACGTCGGATGAATCGGACCCTCGCCCAGACATTCCCCCACGCGCATTGCGAGCTGGATTTCACCTCGCCGCTCGAATTGACGGTGGCGACCATTCTCTCCGCGCAGAGCACCGACAAACGGGTGAATTTGACGACGCCGGCCGTTTTCACTCGGTACCGGACGGCACTGGCGTACGCGCAAGCCGATCGCGCCGAACTCGAAGATCTCATCCATCCCACTGGTTTCTTCCGCAACAAGGCGGCATCGCTGATCGGTCTGGGACAGGCCTTGATGGAGCGTTTCGGCGGTGCGGTGCCGGCCACGATGGCCGAGCTGGTGACGCTGCCCGGGGTGGGGCGCAAGACCGCCAACGTGATTTTGGGAAACGCGTTCGGTGTCCCCGGGATCACGGTCGACACTCATTTCGGGAGGCTGGTCCGCAGGTGGCATTGGACGGTTGAAGAGGACCCAGTCAAGGTGGAGCACGCGGTCGGCGAACTGATCGAACGCCGCGAGTGGACCATGCTGAGCCACCGGGTGATCTTCCACGGGCGAAGGGTTTGCCACGCCCGCAAACCGGCATGCGGTGTCTGCCTCCTCGCCAAAGACTGCCCCTCGTTCGGTCTCGGCCCCACCGAGCCGCTGCTCGCGGCCGCACTTGTGCAGGGGCCGGAAGCCGAGCACCTGCTGGCCCTGGCCGGGCAGTAAAGCAACGTTGACCGGGAAAACGCGTTGGACCATCGCGATCCTGGCAGTGGTCGCGGCGTTGACGGCGGCGCTGGTTGCGCAGCTGCGCGACGACTCGGCCACGACCGCGACACCCCAGACCGCAGCCGGCCGTGAACACCGCGACGCCGATACGCCGGCCGCGCTGGCCGGACCGCGGGAGCGAGCCAACTTGCCCCCCTGCCCCGCCGCCGGCGGCGGTTTGGCCGGGCCGGCCGTGCTGCGCGGTGTGACGGTGGAATGCGCGGCCGACGGCTCTGCGGTCGACGTCGCGCGCGCGTTGGCCGGGCGCAGGGTGGTGCTCAACTTGTGGGCGTACTGGTGCGCGCCGTGCACAGCGGAACTGACCGCGATGGCCGAGTATCAACGACGGGTCGGGTCCGACGTGTTGGTGGTGACGGTGCATCAGGACGAAAACGAGACGGCCGCGTTGATGCGGTTGGCGGAACTCGGTGTTCGGCTGCCGACACTGCAGGACGGTCGGCGTTTGATCCCGACGGCGCTGCGGGTCGCGAACGCGGTGCCCGCGACGGTGGTGCTGCGGCCGGACGGTAGCGTTGCGCAGACACTGCTGCGCGATTTCGCCAGTGCCGATGAGATTGCCGCTGCGGTCGGAAACGACGCCGGATGAGCCGGGCAAATGTACGTGGAGGGAGGCGCGGGTGAGTGCTGCAATGCACCTGGCGCCCGACGTATGCCCGTCTTGGTTGCGCCCGCTGGTCGACAACGTCGGCCAAATACCTGACGCATACCGCCGGCGGCTGCCGCCCGACGTGCTGGCCATGGTGACTGAGGCCCAAACCAAGGCCAAAACCAAGGCCTCGCAACCCCGCGACGAGCGGGAGGCTGCTGTGCTGGTGTTGTTCTCGGGCCCGGAGTCCGGGCCGGCCGACGGCAGTGTTCCCGACGACGCCGACCTGTTGCTGACCGTGCGGGCCTCCACACTGCGTCACCACGCGGGCCAGGCTGCGTTCCCCGGCGGCGCATCCGATCCCACCGACGACGGTCCGGTCGCCACCGCCTTGCGCGAGGCCTACGAAGAAACCGGGATCGACCTCAGCAGACTTCATCCCCTGGCCACGTTGGAGCGCGCGTTCATTGCGCCGTCACAGTTCAGCGTCGTCCCGGTGTTGGCATATTCGGCAGATCCCGGTCTGGTTACCGTCGTCAACGAGACCGAAACCGCGATTGTGTCGCGGGTTCCGTTGCGCGCCTTGATCAATCCGGCCAACCGGTTGATGGTTTATCGCGGCGACCTCGGCAACCGTTGGGCCGGCCCGGCGTTTCTGTTGAACCAGATGCTGGTGTGGGGTTTCACCGGCCAGGTGATATCCGCGGTCCTAGACGTCGCCGGCTGGGCAAAGCCGTGGGACACCAACGACATCCGCGAGCTGGACGAAGTGATGGTGTTGGTTGGCGATCATGGTGATGCGCGATGAACTCGATGACCCCTTCGCAGTGGCTGGATGTCGCGGTCCTTGCCGTTGCTTTCATCGCGGCCATCTCGGGCTGGCGTTCGGGTGCGTTGGGTTCCCTGCTGTCGTTTGTCGGGGTGTTGCTCGGCGCGATAGCCGGCGTCCTGCTGGCGCCGCATATCGTCAGTCACATCGCCGCCCCGCGCGCGAAACTTTTCACTGCGCTTTTCCTGATACTCGCGTTGGTCGTTGTCGGTGAGGTCGCCGGTGTGGTGCTGGGACGGGCGGTTCGCGGCGCGATCCGCAGCCGCACGATCCGAAACATCGACTCGCTCATCGGCGTGGCCGTCCAGCTTGTGGTCGTCCTGACCGCGGCCTGGTTGCTGGCCACCCCGTTGACACAGTCGAAGGATCAGCCCGAACTCGCTTCTGCGGTCAAGGGTTCACGGGTGCTCGCTCAGGTCAACGAGGTCGCGCCGCCCTGGCTGAAGGAAGTGCCCAAGCGGCTGTCGGCGCTGTTGAACACCTCTGGCTTGCCCGCGGTCCTGGGGCCGTTCGAACGCTTGCCGGTGATTCCGGTCGCCTCACCAGACCCCGCGCTGGCCGGCAACCCGGTGGTGAATTCCACCGCGCCGAGCGTCGTCAAGGTGCGCAGCGAGGCGCGTAAATGCCAGAAGGTATTGGAGGGTAGCGGATTCGTGGTCGCGCCCGACCGGATCATGACCAACGCGCACGTGGTGGCCGGGTCAAACAGTGTGCAGGTCTTTGCCAGTGGCAACCCTTTCGACGCGACCGTGGTGTCCTACGATCCGTCGGTCGACATCGCCATCCTCAACGTCCCGGACCTGCCGCCGCCGCCGCTGTCCTTCGCCGAGGCCGAGGCGAGATCCGGGGCCGGCGTTGTGGTGATGGGCTACCCCGGCGGCGGGAACTTCACCGCTACCCCGGCCAGGATCCGCGAGTCCATCAAGCTGAGCGGCCCGGACATCTACCGGGACCCGGCACCGGTTACCCGCGATGTGTACACGATCAGAGCCGACGTGGAGCAAGGCAATTCGGGTGGGCCGTTGATCGATCTGAGTGGTCATGTGCTGGGCGTGGTGTTCGGCGCCGCCGTCGACGACGCCGATACCGGCTTTGTGCTGACGGCCGGCGAGGTGTCCAGCCAGCTCTCCAAGATCGGCAACAGCCAGCCGGTGCCCACTGGGGCCTGCGTCAGCTGATCCGGGGCCCGTGCACCTGGTCGAGAAACCTGGTCAGGTGCCTGTTGATCTCATCCGGTGCTTCTTCGTGGCTGAAATGCCCTGCGCCGGCGATGGATGCGTAGCGCCCCTGTGGCGCGTAGCGCTGCGTGCGGTCCACCGGATCGGCCAGTACGTATGGGTCGGCGTCCCCGCGTAGGTGCAGCAGCGGCATACCGAGCTGTTGGGATATCGACCTCATGAATCGCCGGCCTTCGTCGCGCAGCTGGCTGCGCACCGCCCAGCGCTGGTATTCCAATGCGCAATGCGCAGCCGACGGAATCTGGATCGCCATCCGCAGATAACCGATGGTCGCAGAAAAATCTTCGGAGGCAACCCATTTGGCCGAACTACGGGTACGGACCAGGCGCTCGATCTCGGCCCCGTTGTCTCGGGTCAGCAGGCGTTCCGGCCAGATCGGCACCTGATAGCGCAGCAACGTCGGTAACAGTGCGTAGCTCTGATCGCGTCGCGTCAGCGTGGATCGTCGCAATGCGGCCGGGTGCGGCGAGCTGATCAGCGCGATGCCGCGCACCAGGCGTGAGTGCAGCAGCGCGGTGGTCCAGCAGACCAACCCGCCGTCCGCGTGACCGATCAAGGTGGCCGACGAGTGCCCCAGCGCGCGGATGAGCCCGGCCGTGTCGCCGGCGAGCGTCCAGCCGTCGTAGCCGCGTGGCGGCTTGTCGCTGCCGCCGTAGCCCCGTAGGTCGACCGCGACGACTCGCGCACCGGTCAACCCGCGCAACTGATGGCGCCAGGACCACCAGAACGACCCGAAACCGTGCAGCAGGATCACGAGTGGCCGCGCGGTGGCCGGTACAGCGACATCAGTGCCTGCTGGATGGCCAACGGGTAGCGCCTCGACGACGTGGAATCGGATGCCGTTGGCGTGGACATCCAAATGGCGCCATGGCCCGTCGATTCGGGTCAGCGCGGGATCTGGCGCCGGCACCTACCAACCTGAGGGATCTGTGGGTGCGGTACCGGGCTTGGTTTCGGGGCCGGCGATCGCGCGCGACCCCGTTTTGTCATGGCCAGGAGTCAGCGCTGTGCGTGTCTCCTTGACCGATTCGATCGTCTGGCGCGGTCCCCTGATGCGCCGAACCTTCAGGAAACCCAGGACCGCCAGCGCGGCCCCGACCACCAGCATGATCGCGAACACGATCAAATACGCCGCCCACTGCGGCAGCCAGTTGCCGAGCAGCTCGGCGAGGAAAAAGAAGAAAAAGAAGGTGGAGTAGAACAGCACCACCAACGCGGCGATGAAGAAAACGCTGCCGGTCAGGCCCTTCTTGACGTCCCGGGTGATCTCGGAACGGGCCAGTTCGACCTCGGCGCGCACCAGCGTGGACACCTGAGTTGTCGCGTCTTTGATCAGATCACCGATCGACGGCTCACCAGGGCCGGCATGGGGATCGGCCAACGGAATCGTGGTCAGCGTGCTGGGCACACCGTTCTTGCGATCGACTTTGCTCACAGACGGTCCTCTCGGTTGTCGTCGCGGTTCATGTTGCCATGCGGTGCAATGTCAGGCCGACGGAGCTGGCGCGTGGATCATTTAGACTGGCGCGACTGTGCCCTAACGTCCGACCAGTTCGACGGGAGTTCCGCTTTGCAGACGGCGCATCGGTGCTTTGCGGGGGCGATAGTTGTTATGCTCTCGGCCTTACTTGTGGCTTGGGTGGGTTTGCCCGCCAAGACCAGCGCCGCCGACGACAGGGTCCCGATGGGCGGCGGTGCGGGCATCGTGATCGACGGGGACACGATGTGCACCCTGACGACCATCGGCTCCGATTCCGCCGGCGAGTTGATCGGCTTCACCTCCGCGCATTGTGGGGGTCCCGGCGCACAGGTCGCCGCGGAGGCTGCCACGAACAGGGGCGCGCTCGGTGTGATGGTCGGGGGCAACGACAACCTCGACTATGCGGTGATCAAGTTCGATCCGGCCAAAGTGGCGCCGGTGTCCACCTACAACGGTTTCGCGATCCTCGGTCTCGGCCCGGATCCAGGTTTCGGTCAGGTCGCCTGCAAGCAGGGTCGTACGACGGGCAACTCCTGCGGCGTCACCTGGGGGATGGGTCAGACTCCGGGCACCATTGTCATGCAGGTCTGTGGTCGACCGGGTGACTCCGGAGCGCCGGTGACCGTGAATAATCTGTTGGTCGGGATGATCCATGGAGCCTTCAGCGACGCCCTCCCGGACTGCATCGTCAAGTACATCCCGCTGCACACTCCGGCGGTGGTGATGTCGTTCAGCTCGATCCTGGCCGACATCAACGCCAAGAACCGGCCAGGCGCGGGATTTGTGCCGTTAGCGGTCTGACCCGGCTCCGCTCGGTTACTTTGCGGCCTGAATCGCGTCGAATACGCCGGGATCCAACAGGGTCGACGTGTCACCCAACTCGCGGTGTTCGGCGACATCGCGCAACAGCCTGCGCATGATTTTGCCGCTGCGGGTCTTGGGCAGTTCCGGCACCACGTGGACCTCGCGCGGCTTTGCGATGGGTGAGATCTCCCGGGCCACCTCGCCACGCAACTCGTCGACCGTCCCGTCGTGCGCCTGGTAACTGGCGCGCAGGACGACGAACGCGCAGATCGCCTGACCGGTCGTGTCGTCGGTAATTCCGACCACGGCCGCCTCGGCGACTCCGGAGTGCCCGACGAGCGCGGACTCGACCTCGGCGGTGGAGATCCGGTGTCCGGACACGTTCATCACATCGTCGATGCGGCCCAGCACCCAGATAGCTCCGTCTGGATCGAAGCGGGCGCCGTCCCCGGCGAAATAGAAACCCTGCTCGGCGAATTTTGACCAATAGGTCTTCTGGTATCGCTCAGGGTCGCCCCAAATGCCACGCAGCATCGAGGGCCACGGCTGGTCCAACACCAGGTACCCGGTGACGTGCGTCGCGCCGTCGATGTCCGGTGGCAGCGGATCGCCGTGGTCATCGACGATCTTGGCCGAGATCCCCGGCAGCGGCGTCATCGCCGAACCGGGTTTGGCTGCGCTGACCCCGGGCAATGGTGAGATCATCGCCGAGCCGGTCTCGGTCTGCCACCAGGTGTCCACCACCGGGACGCCGCCCCCGCCGATAACATCGCGGTACCAGCGCCACGCCTCCGGGTTGATTATCTCGCCCACCGAACCCAGCAGCCGCAGGCTGGACAGGTCGTGGGCGTCGGGGACCTCACGGCCCCACTTCATGAACGTGCGGATGAGGGTGGGAGCGGTGTAATAGATTGTTACACCGTACTTTTCGATGATCTGGAAGTGCCGGTGCCGGTCTGGCGTTTCGGGTGTGCCCTCGTAGAGAACCTCGGTGATGCCGTTGGACAGTGGACCGTAGACGCCGTAGGTGTGCCCGGTGACCCAGCCGATATCGGCGGTGCACCAGAAGACGTCGCTCTCCGGTTTTAAGTCGAAAATGGCGTGCATCGTGTAGCAACTCTGGGTGAGATAGCCGCCGCTGGTGTGCATGATGCCCTTGGGTTTTCCGGTGGTGCCCGAGGTGTACAGCAGGAACAACGGGTGCTCGGCGTCGAATGGCTCCGGGGTATGTTCGGGGCTCGCGGAGGCGACGACGTCGTGCCACCATACGTCACGTTCGTCATTCCAGGACACGTCAATTCCGGTGCGCCGCACCACCAGAACATGCTCGATCGGGCTATCCGGCTCTCCGGCCGCCTCGTCGGCGGCGTCCTTGAGTGGTGCCGGCTTGCCGCGCCGGAACTGTCCGTCGCTGGTGATCAGCAGCTTGGCTTGGGCGTCGTCGATGCGGGATCGCAGCGCGTGGGCGGCGAAACCGGCGAAGACGACGCTGTGCATGACACCCAGTCGCGCGCAGGCCAGCATCGCGATGACCGCCTCCGGGATCAACGGCATGTAGATGGCCACCCGATCGCCGGCGACCAGACCCAGGCTGGTCAGCGCGTTGGCCGCTTTGCACACCTCGGTCTGCAGATCGGAGTAGGTCAGGCTGCGGCTGTCGCCGACGGGCTCGCCCTCCCAATGGATGGCGACCCGGCCACCGTTGCCGGCTTCGACGTGGCGGTCCACGCAGTTATAGGCGACGTTGAGCTTGCCGCCGACGAACCACTTGGCGAACGGTGCCTCCGACCAGTCCAGCACCTCGCTGAACGGTGTTGCCCACGACAGCCGGTCGGCCTGCTTGGCCCAAAAACCAAGGCGGTCCTTCTCGGCCTCGTAGTACAGGTCCTCGCGGGCGTTGGCCTGCTCGACGAACTGCGCCGGCGGCGGATACGAGGTCGGATGGGAAGGCGGGGATTCGGGCCTGGTCTCGGTCACTGGCTTGTCTCCTATCGCCGTTTCAGCTCGTCAACCGTCTGTGAGCCTAGCCGGGTACGGCGGCCGCAGGCTCTAGGGTCGCTGTCATGCCTCGGATGCGGGCCTTGCTGGCCCAAGCGGCCTTGCTCGCTCTGGTCGGGTGTGTGGCCGGCTGCGGTGGCGGTGCGCTGAGCCCCGATCTGGTGCTGCTCAACGGCGGCGAACCGGTGAATCCGTTGGTTCCGACGGGCACCAACGACAGCTTTGGCGGGCGGATCATCGATCGGCTCTTTGCGGGGCTGATGTCTTATGACGCCGCGGGAAAACCCTCGCTGGAGGTGGCCCAGTCAATCGATACGACGGACAACGTCAACTATCGCATCACCTTGAAACCGGGGTGGAAGTTCACCGACGGCTCACCGGTGACCGCCCACTCGTTCGTCGACGCCTGGAATTACGGCGCCCTGAGCACCAATGCTCAATTGCAACAGGACTTTTTCGGCGCGATCGAGGGTTTCGACGAAGTCTCCGGTCCTCAGCCCGGGCGGACCACAATGTCCGGGCTACACGTGGTGAGCGATCTCGAATTCAGCGTGCGACTCAAGGCTCCCACCATCGACTTCACCTTGCGGCTCGGCCATAGCGCGTTCTATCCGCTGCCGACCAACGCATTTCGCGATATGGCGGCCTTTGGCCACAACCCGATCGGCAACGGCCCCTACCGGCTGGCCGACGGCCCAGAAGGCCCCGCCTGGGAGCACAACGTCAAAATCGATCTGAGGCCCAACCCCGGTTATCACGGCAACCGGATGCCGCACAACAGAGGACTGAGGTTCGAGTTCTACGCCAATCTGGACACCGCTTACGCCGACCTGCTGTCGGGCAATCTCGATGTCCTGGATACGATTCCGCCGAGCGCCCTGCCGATCTACAGACGCGATCTGGGCGACAACGTCGCCAACGGCCCCGCAGCGGTCAACCACAGCCTGGATACCCCGTTGCGGTTGCCGCACTTCGGCGGCGAGGAAGGCCGGCTACGCCGGCTCGCGCTGTCGGCCGCTATCAACCGGCCACAGATCTGCCGGCAGATCTTCGTTGGCACTCGCAGTCCGGCGCGCGATTTCACGGCGCTGTCATTGCCCGGGTTTGACCCGAACCTGCCGGGCACCGACGTGTTGAACTTCGATCCGGATCGGGCGCGGCAGCTCTGGGCGCAAGCCAACGCGATCTCGTCGTGGAGCGGCCAGTACCCGATCGCGTACAACGCCGACGCCGGGCATCAGGAGTGGGTGGATGCGGTGGCCAACAGCATCAAGAACGCCCTTGGAATCGACGCCGTTGGCGCGCCACAGCCCACCTTCGCCGGATTCCGCACCCAGATCACCAGCCGCACCATCACGACCGCGTTCCGGGCCGCGTGGCAGGGTGACTATCCGTCAATGATCGAATTCCTCGCCCCCCTGTTCGGCACCGGGGCGGGTTCCAACGACGTCGGCTACTCCAATCGGGAGTTCGACGCCGCCCTGACGGCAGCCGAAGCTGCTCCCGATTTGCGGCAGTCCGATGCGCTGGTCAACAACGCGCAGCGCATCCTGTTGCACGACCTGCCCGTTGTTCCGTTGTGGGACAACATCAGCGTGGTCGGATGGTCACCGGCGGTCAGCAGGGTCACCGTCACCTGGAATGGTCTACCCGACTACGAGAACATCGCGAAGGCCTGAGATGGGCTGGTACATCGCGCGGCGAATCGGTGTCATGGCGCCCGTTTTCGTCGGTGCCACATTGCTCATCTACGGTATGGTCTTCCTGCTGCCCGGCGACCCGGTGGCCGCGATGGCCGGAGACCGGCCGCTGACTCCGGCGGTGGCCGCGCAACTGCGGGCCCGTTACCACCTCAACGATCCGTTCTTGTTGCAGTACCTGCGCTACCTGGGCGGCGTGCTACATGGAGACCTGGGCCGTTCCTATTCTGGGCTGCCCGTCAGCGACGTTCTGGCACATGCATTTCCGGTAACTCTGCGACTCGCACTGATCGCGTTGGCCGTGGAGGCGGTGCTGGGGATCGGATTCGGCGTGGTCGCCGGATTGCGCCGAGGCGGCATCTTCGATTCTACGGTGCTCATCACCGGACTGGTGATCATCGCGATCCCCATCTTCGTTCTCGGCTTCTTGGCACAATTCGTGTTCGGGGTGCAATTGGGAATCGCGCCCGTCACGGTGGGTGAGCGGGCGACTTTCGCACGCCTGCTGCTGCCCGGGATTGTCCTGGGCTCAATGTCGTTCGCCTACGTGGTGCGGCTGACCCGTTCCGTGGTGGCCGCCAATGCGCACGCCGATTATGTGCGCACCGCCACCGCCAAAGGGTTGTCGCGTCCGCGGGTGGTGGTGGTCCATATTCTGCGTAACTCGCTGATACCGGTGGTGACATTCCTGGGCGCCGATCTGGGGTCGTTGATGGGCGGCGCCATTGTGACTGAAGGCATCTTCAACATCCACGGCGTTGGCGGCGTGCTGTATCAGGCCGTAACCCGGCAAGAGGCGCCGACGGTGGTGTCGATCGTGACGGTGCTGGTGCTGATCTATCTGATCAGCAACCTGCTGGTGGACCTGCTGTATGCCGCCCTGGACCCACGGATCCGCTATGGCTGAGCTGCTGAGGCGTCCGAAGTTCGTCATCGCCGCCGTGTTGATCCTGTTGATCGTCAGCGTCGCCACCTTTCCGGTGCTGTTCTCCGGCGTCGACCCGACCTTTGCTGACCCGGGCCAGAGCCTGCTCGGACCGTCGGCAGCGCACTGGTTCGGCACCGACCTGCAGGGCCACGACATCTACGCGCGCACCGTCTACGGCGCGCGGGCATCGGTCACCGTCGGACTGGGGGCCACCCTCGTCGTGTTCGTCGTCGGCGGGGTGCTGGGCGCGCTGGCCGGCTTCTATGGTGGGTGGGTCGACGCGGTGGTCTCCCGCGTCACCGATGTGTTCTTCGGGTTGCCGCTGTTGCTGGCCGCCATCGTGCTCATGCAAGTCATGCACCACCGCACGGTGTGGACGGTGGTTGCCATCCTGGCCTTGTTCGGCTGGCCGCAGGTCGCCAGGATCGCCCGCGGCGCGGTGCTGGAGGTGCGGGGCAGCGATTATGTGCTGGCAGCTAAGGCTTTGGGGTTGAGTAGATTTCAGATCCTGCTTCGGCATGCGCTGCCCAATGCGCTGGGCCCGGTGGTCGCGGTGGCCACGATTGCCCTTGGCCTGTTCATCGTCACCGAGGCCACGATGTCCTACCTCGGTGTCGGACTGCCGACATCGGTGGTTTCCTGGGGCGGCGATATCAACCTCGCGCAAACGCGGCTGCGATCAGGCTCACCAATATTGTTCTATCCGGCAGGCGCACTGGCGATTACGGTGCTGGCCTTCATGATGATGGGCGACGCACTGCGCGACGCCCTGGATCCGGCAGCACGGACATGGCGAGCGTGAGCGCCATCGGCACCGCCGCTCCGCCGCTGCTGTCGGTGCAGGGTCTGGAAGTCAGATTCGGCAACCACGCGCCGGCGGTTTGCGGTGTGGACCTGACCGTTCGATGCGCCCAGACGGTGGCTGTGGTAGGCGAATCGGGATCGGGAAAATCCACCACGGCTGCCGCGATCCTCGGGCTGCTTCCGCCCGAAGGGCGAATCACAGCCGGGCACATCGTCTTCGACGGTTCCGACATCACCCGCGCCGTCGTATCGGCCGACCGCCGCGTGCTCCGGTCGATCAGGGGCCGTCGCATTGGCTACGTGCCCCAAGACCCCATGACCAACCTCAACCCGGTTTGGAAGGTCGGTTTCCAGGTGCGGGAGGCGTTGCGCGCCAACACTGATGGAGGCGAGACACGGCGCCGAGCGGTGCAGCTGCTTGCCGAGGCGGGTATGCAGGATCCGGTCAAGCAAGCGGGTAAATACCCCCATCAGCTATCCGGCGGCATGTGCCAGCGGGCGCTGATCGCGATCGGGCTGGCGGGCCGGCCGCAGCTGCTGATCGCCGACGAGCCGACGTCGGCTCTGGACGTCACCGTGCAGCGGCAGGTGCTCGACCATCTGCAGCGGCTCACCGACGAACTGGGTACCGCGCTGTTGCTGATCACCCACGATCTGGCGCTGGCCGCCGAGCGGGCGGAGTCGGTGGTGGTTGTCCACCGCGGAGCGGTGGTGGAGTCTGGTCCCGCGCAGTCGATTTTGCGGGACCCACAACACGACTACACCAGGCGTCTGGTGGCCGCGATGCCGTCCCTTAACGCCCGGCGTCGGGCACAGACCGCGCCCCAGCCCGCCACCGAAGCGGACGACATCCTGGTTGTCTCGGAGCTGACGAAGACATACCGGGAGTCGTCCGGTGCACCTTGGATGCGGGCTCTGCGGCGGTCCGAGTCCCGCGCCGTCGACGCCGTGTCATTTCGGCTGCGACGGGGAAGCACGCTGGCGGTCGTCGGAGAGTCGGGGTCGGGGAAATCGACCCTGGCGCGCATGGTCCTCGGTCTGTTGGAACCCACCGCGGGGACGGTGGTTTTCGACGGCACCCGGATCGATGGCGCACTCGACCGGGATAGGGCGTTGGCCTTCCGCCGGCGGGTGCAGCCGGTATTCCAAAATCCCTACAGCAGTCTGGACCCCAGGTACTCGGTGTTGCGCGCCATCGAGGAGCCGTTGCGGATTCACCGGGCAGGGGATCGCATGCAGCGCGCGCAAGCCGTTCGCGAGCTGATCGAGCAGGTGGCGCTGCCGTCCTCGGTGTTGGGCCGGCTGCCCCGGGAGCTGTCGGGTGGGCAGCGGCAGCGGGTCGCGATCGCGCGGGCGCTGGCGCTGCGGCCCGAGGTGCTGGTATGCGATGAGGCGGTTTCAGCGCTCGACGTTCTGGTGCAGGCGCAGATCCTGGACCTACTGGCCGATCTGCAGGCCCAGCTGGGTTTGAGCTATTTGTTCATCAGCCACGACCTGGCGGTGATCCGGCAGATCGCCGACGATGTCCTGGTGATGCGGGCGGGGCGGGTGGTGGAGCACGCGGCCACCGAAGAGGTGTTCACCCGGCCCAGCCACGAATACACCCGGCAGTTGCTGGAGGCCATCCCCGGCGCGGCTAGTGCCTTTTAAAGGGCCCAGATAGGTTGGCAACCTGTGACGTCTGACCCGCTGGCCCCGCTGATGGAGCTGCCCGGCGTGGCCGAAGCCAGCGACCGCGCCCGCGACGCGCTGGGCCGGGCACATCGGCACCGGGCCAACCTGCGGGGCTGGCCGGTAACCGCCGCCGAGGCGTCGCTGCGCGCGGCGCGGGCCTCTTCGGTGCTCGATGGCGGTCCGGTGCTCAGCGATCCCGTGTTCGGCGGCGCACTGCGGGTTGCCCAGGCGCTGGAAGGCGGTGGGGGGCCGATGATCGGGATATGGCAGCGGGCGCCGTTGCAGGCGCTCGCGCGGCTGCACATGCTGGCGGCGGCCGACCAGGTCGATGATGACCAGCTGGGCCGTCCGCGCGCCGATGCCGAGGTCGGGCCGCGGCTGGAGTTGTTGGCGGATGTGGTGACCGGCCA